>WNFV01011241.1_pt1 | contig 12207 bp, 11 predicted proteins | sample 5400101 | NCBI WGS metagenome assembly WNFV01 (sample SAMN13153361, study PRJNA577476) | soil metagenome | isolation source: 115 cm soil or saprolite under grassland replicate 1 | place: USA:California | collected 2016-06-15
CACCCACCGCGCCCGCGTCGAGGGACTCCGAAAGGGGGTGGCGCCCACCAAGCATGGTTGAATGAGACACGCCACCGGGTGGCTCACCTGGGGAATTTCGGTGAGCACAAGTGGGGAATTTCGGTGAGCGCCATCAACAGCTGTTCAAGCTCCTGGAACGCTACGATCGCTCGGCCGTGGAGGTCGTTAAGGTGGCGTAGTCCGACGCACAAGCCCGCTGCCAAGGGTGGAGCCGCGACCCACCGAGACGATCCGCAAAGGGGTGCTACGGGGCCAGGTCGAAGCGGGTGAGGGTCTTGCGGTCGAGCTCCCCGACCAAGACGGCGCCCTCGCCGACGGCCAAGGCGGTCGGCGCGATTCCCGGCAGGGGGACCGGTCGGCCCAGCACCCGATTGTTGGCGGGGTCGATCCGGTACAGCCTGCCCGGCTTGGTCCGATCCGGCTGGTTCCCGCCTGAGGTGATGGTCGACGCGTCCTGGGCGACCCACAGCGTTCCCAGCCCAAAGGCGATCAGCACGCCATGAGGGATCCTGATGGTGGCCACCACCCGGCCGGTGACCGGGTCGATGCGCTGCACGCCGGCGTCGTCGGCGCTGTTGGCGAAGGTCCCCCACAGCGACCCGGCGCCGACTGCCCTGACGTCGCCGACGCGGTGCAGCGGCTGGGTGGCGGCGCCGCTGCGCGGGTCGATGCGGCTGACGGTGAAGCGGCTGGTCACCCAGATGGCATCCAGCCCAGAGCGGATGGCCCCCGGCATGTTCGGGACCTCGACCGGGGAGAGCAGCCGGTTGCTGCGGGCATCGATGCGGGCCACGATGCCTGGGTTTGGTTCGGGGAGGTACTGGGTGACCCAGACGGTGCCGGCGGCGACCACGATCCCAAAGGCGCCGCCCGGCACCCCGATCGCCGCGGTGACACGGTTGGCCGCCGGGTCGACCCGGTACACGACGCCGTTGGCCTGGCCAGAGGTCACCCACACCGCCCCCTCGCCAAAGGCGATGCTGGCGTTCTCACCCGTCAGGGGCATGGGGATGGTGGCCACGACCCGGTTGGTCCGCAGGTCGATACGCAGCAGCGCGCCCTGGCCAGCGACCCAGATGGCACCAAAGCCGACATCGACGTCGGTGAAGGAGCGATCCAGCCGGATCCGGGCGGCAACCACCGGGCGTCCGGGCACCACCGGCGTGCCCACCGTAGGCACCGGCGGCTGCTCGGCTCGGCGGGCAAGCAGCCCGGGCGCCACACTGACCGCCAGCACGGCTAGGGCCAGCCCAGCAACTAGCGCGGCTCGCCGCCACGGCTCGCGGCGCAGCCGTCGCTGCAGCCGAGGCCAAGCGTCCGGCTGGACCTCCCGGCGCAGTGCCTGCTCCTGCAACGCCCGCAGCCGCTCCTCGACGTTGACTGGGCTCATCGCTCCTTGACCTCCTGAGCGGGCTGGCCGGTTTGGTCGTCACGCTCCGACAACGCCGCCTCTAGCAAGCGCAGGCCCTTGTGGGTCTGGCTTTTCACGCTGCCGGTCGAAATCCCGAGGACCGCGGCGGTCTCCTCCACCGAGAGGTCAACCAGATGCCGTAGGACCACACAGGCGCGCTTGCCCGCCGGCAGCGTCTCCAGCGCCCGGGCGACGTCCAGCCGGGCGATCGGGTCGGTGTCGTGGCCCTCCTGGCCGGTGGTCTGCTGATGGCGCAGCTCCAGCAGCCGGCGGCGCAGTGCCGAGCGGCTCAAGTTCACCACCGTGACACGCAGATAGCCGACAGCGGCGTGGTGGTCGCGCAGCCTGCCCCAGCGGCGCCACAGCCGCACGAACGCCTCCTGCGCCAAGTCCTCGGCGGCCGTCCAACTACCGGTCAGGTAGAAGGCCAGCCGCACCGTATCCGCGTAGTGCGCCTCGAACAGGCGGCTGAGCGCCTCATCCCGGCCGGGCCTGACGTCCATGGCCACTAGACTCCCCAGCCGCCGCCGAGGTTGCCGGCCGGTGCGACCCGGCGACCCAGACTTGACAGCACATAGCAGTCGTCTGTGTCCCGGCGGGACGCCCCGTGCCGGGGTGAAATCGGGCTGGTTGCCTGTCGACGTCGTCGATGCTTGGTGCCAGTTGAGCCCGGATAGCAGTCTGACGGTGGGAGCCGCTCCAAGGGGCCCTGCATTGTTGCTTCGAGCACGCGAGTCGCCCGGCGTTCCTCCCTGTTGGCTCCCCGGGCAACCTCTCAGCCCGCGAGCACGACGAGGTGGAGGTGATCGACATCGAGGAGACCGACGAGGCGGTGGACCTGGTCGAGCGGGTCTGTGCACTCGACATCGGCAAGGCCGTCCTGACGGTGTGCATCCGAGTGCCGCACGACGACAAGCCGGGGCACCGCCGCCAGGAAGTCCGGGAGCATGCCACGACCACCCGGTCGCTGTTGGACCTGGCCGCCCGGCTGCACGCTGCTGGCGTGACGCTGGTCGCGATGGAGGCCACCAGCGACTACTGGAAGCCGGCGTCCTACCTGCTGGAAGCCGAAGGATTCACCTGCTGGTTGCTCAACGCCAGGCACGTCAAGAACGTCCCTGGCCGCCCCAAGTGAACCGCCGCGGGGTTGGTGGAGGCTCTGATCCTTGGAGAGGATGGAGCCATGCCAGCCCTACGGAAGTATCCAGATGAGCTACGGCAGCGAGCCGTGCGGATGGTGTTCGAGGTCCGGGAGCAGACCGGCCAGCGCCCCGGGGCGATCGCCCGGGTCGGCGACCAGCTCGGCGTCAACCGGGAGACCCTGCGGAATTGGGTCCGCCAGGCCGAGGTCGACGGTGGCCAGCGGCCCGGGCGCCGCGGAGCTCGACCGTCCCCGAACGTCCATCGACTCCGTCAGGGTGCCGACCCGACGCGCCGACCGGTCGGCGTCGACCAAGCCGGGGCTGCTTGAGTGTCAGGACTGGAGCTGGCCGGTAGCTGGTCGCGTGGGAGGTGCGCCGAGGAGTTCTCGGCGTCGAGGCTCGGGAATCAACGACTGCAGCAGCCGCACGTCGTGCTGGAGCTTGGGCTCCGGCTTCCGGCCCGGAACCAGATCGGCGTCCACCAGGCGGTTCAGCCATTCACCCTCGGCGCTGCGGGTGCGGAACCGCACCCCGCCCAGTTCGCGGTACCGGCGCGGATCAAGATACCCAGCGATGAACCGGTACGAGCGCGTCTGCCCCTGCGTCAGGTCGCCCGCCGGAACCACCAGCACCCCCGTCTGGGGCGACGTGGGCTGGACGAACACGATCTCCACGTCGGCACCGGGGCGACCAGCCACCGTCCAGCGGGTGGTCCACCCCTCGTCGTGCGCCAAGGCCAAGCCGCGGGCGCCAAGCTCGCGCTCGAGTTGGCCGCGGTGCGGCGTGAACGCCACCAGGTCCAGGTCCTTGTGCGGTCTGGTCCAGCGGCCGACAAGGAAGTCAACCGCCACCCCACCGCTCAACCACATCGGCGACGCCACGCTCCTGAGCGCCCGGAGGACATCGAGGATCTCGGCAGGTTGGATGCTCACGCCAAGATGATGCCCTGAGTCTGGCCTTCCTACTGCGCAGCGGCTGCCGGTGGATCATCTCGGCTTCGGCCCAGCTCATGTCTGGGTTAAATCACAAGCTAAGGTCTATCGGTCGCGGCCGCGTGCGCTCTGGATCGCGACGAGCTCGGCTTGGGGTTGTCGCCAACCTAACCCGGAGCCGCTGGTGCACCGACGCGGCGGGCTCGCCGCGCTCGAGCCAGCCACACAGGACGGCGGCGGTGCCTCGCCCGTTCCTACTGCGCCGGCGGACTCCATCCGGCCCGTTGGCGGCGGGGCCGACCCACCGAAGGGCGGCTGGTCGGCGGGGCGGGCCGCAGCGACGGGGACGGGACCGGACGGTGCTGGGCGCCGTCTGGCGGCGCGTCGCCATCGTGGCGGTGGAGCGGCAGTGGCACGGGGATGAGCAGCGACATGTCGAGGCGGGCCTGCTGCTTGACCAGTTGCACGCCCTCAGCCGCCAGGGTGGCTGTCACATCACAGGCCCCAACGCCCAGGGCAGCGACGTGGCCGTGGCGCACCGTGGCGACCAGCGCCCGCACCAGGAACTCCACCCGCAGCTCAAACCGGACGGTGGCGATGTGCACGTCATTGAGGAGTAGCTCGACGTAGGGATGGTGGGCCGAGCTGATGCGGTGGGCCGCCAGGTCCACCACCTCCGAGCTGCCGGGATTGGCGATGGTGCGGTCGGCAGCCGCGGTCAAGGCGGCGTGCTTGCGCCAGCCCGACACCGCGAGGTCGCCCAGGTCCAGATCGAGCAGCTCGTGGGCGACGGTGGCGATCTGGCTGCCGGCCGCTTCACGCCCGGTCTGCGACAGCACCTGCAGCGCAGGGCCGAGGGTGCCGAGCACGCCGTGCTCCTTGAGGGCGTGGGCCAAGGCCTGGTCGGGGTCCTGGGCGCCGCCGAACAGGAACGCGGAGGTGGTGAGCGGTCGGGTGGGGATGGCGGCGGTCATCCGGGCACCTCCTGCAGGGTCAGGGCTCCGGCGTCGCCGTGCGGCTGCAGCCGGACAATAAGGGTCGGCCGATCTTCGGTGTCGGGTTCAACGGTCACCTCGGGGGGACGGGTGTGTGGCTCGGCTCGAAGGCCATGCTGGCGCGCCTGGTCGTGCTCGTCCTGGTCGTGTTCCTGGAGCAGGCGACGGATGCGGCGGATGGCGGCCCTGGCCAGTGCACCGGCCAGCAGCGCGCCAACGCCAAGCAGCAACCTGTACGGGTCGCGCTGCCACCAGCGCCGCAGCAGCGCTGGCAGGATCTCGAACGATGTCTGGTCCAGGACCTGGCCGCCGGTCGTCGCCAACCGCAGGACGCTGCCTCCCGGGATGGCGTCGGTGGGCACCGGCAGTTGGGCGGAGATGCTCCCGTCCGAGCCGACGGATAGGTCAGGGCCCAAGGGGGCTCCGCCGAGCAGCAGCCGGAGCGGACAGGCGGCCAATTTCCGGTCCACCGTCGCCGTGATGCGCAGCTTGGTCCCGCCCGGCCCCCTGACGGGCGTGACCTGGAGACGCTGGCGGAGGTCGCCCGCCGACGGGACGCACGGCGTGTTAGTGGTGGGGGGCCCGCTGCCGGAAGGCCCACCGCCGGAAGGCCCTGTGGTCGTCGAGGTGCCTGGGTTGACGGTCACGGTGACGGTGGCGATACCGCAGTCCGCCGTCCCGGCCGCAGTAATGACGTTGTCGCACAGGCTGTACTGGAACTGATCCTGCCCGAGGAACCCCGCGTGGGGCGTGTAGAGGATGATGCCGTCCGGCTGCACCTGGATCGTCCCGTTCGGTGGCGGCGAACCATGCTCCACCACAAACGTCTGGTAGCCGTTCCCAGGATCGGGGTCGCGGTCGTTGGCGGTGACGGCGATCGCAACCGGCGTGTCCTGGGTGGTGCTGGCGGAATCGTCGACCGCCATCGGCGCGAGGTTGATCACGGTGAGGTCGCCCTCGGCGCGTTGGAGTTGCCCGTTGCAGTCGACGGTCAGCTCCAGCTTGTAGGCATTCGGGAAGGTGCCCGTAAGGACTGTGAGCCTGGCGACGAAGTCGCCGCGCTCATCAGCGGTCACGTTCATTGAGGCTTCGTCGGGTATGCCGTGGAGGGTGAGCGTCCCGGCACGGTCGCAGGAGCCGGTGTTGCCACGGACCTCCACCGACAATCCGGGGAACGTGGAACCCGGCGTGACCGACGAGATGCTCGGCTGCTTGGGCGTGTGGTCCGGTGGCTTGGTGACGTGCAGGGTCGCCGTGCCCTGGACGCGGTCGTCTTGGGTGAAGGTGCCGGTGACGGTATGGTCGCCAGCCGTGGCCGGGGTGCAGCTGGCCTCCTTGCAGCTACCGGACGGCTGGCGTTGTTGGCTGATCGAGAAGACGGTCTGCTTGGTGACCTCCCCCAGCTCCTCGCCGTCCTTGGCAACGGCGAAAGCCTGATAGGCCTGGCTGTCGCCAAGCTTGATCGTCGCCGGGTTCGGCTCCAGCCTCAGGTGGTCCACCAGCGGATCGACGTACAGGACCGCCGTGGCGTGGATGCGGTATGGCCATTGGGGCCATGGGGGGAAGGTGCCGGTGACGATGTGCTTGCCGGCGTTCGTGGGGGTGCAAGTGGCGCCATCACAGGAGCCGGACCGGGTGATCCGGAAGCTGGTCCAGCGGGTGACGACACGACTGTAGCTGTAGGTGTCGGGACCCTTGGCAATGAAGGCCTGGCGTGGACCCACGAGGATTATGGCCGTAGCGGTGTAGGCCATTGGTTCACCGGTACCGATTACCGCCTTGGCCGGGTCGAGCTGCAGGTAGACCATCGCGTGGGCCGGGATAAGGGGCGGCTGATCGCGGGTCTTGTTGGCCTGCGTCGTCTGAGTGGTCTGCACGAGGCGTTCGGGCAAGCCGGTGGCTGAGGTTGGGGATGGCTGGGCCTGTGACGCAACCACGTCTTGCGAGGTAGCGGATGCTGTGCCCGCCAGGAGCCCACCGAGGACCGTGAGGACTGCGAGAGCCAGCAGGATGAGCCCGGGCCGGGCACTGATGTCGCGGACCGCCGACCGGCGATGAACGGTGACTCGCTGGTTCCGCGGGGAGTTCCTGGGGAGGCGCTCGGGTGGTCCATCACGGGCAGCCTGAGCAGAGGTGCCGCCGCTGATCCGGTCGTCTGCACCTTGGTCTTGGCGTGCCCGGTTGGGATGGAACATGGGGCTGTGCCCCCAGTGGCCTTCGGCTCAAGGGCCCGTTCTTCCGGTAGGCCGTAAGCAGCTCTGATTGTTGGCTGGTTGTGGGTGGTTGGCAGTGATGCGCGTCACGCGTTTATTATGATTTTCATCACTATCACGTCATATAACTGTAAGGGCTGCCTAGAGTTGGTCAAGCCGTTTTTGACCAGTGGCTCAGCTCAGCTCAGGCGCCAGCAGCAGCGGATCAACCATCCACCGTGAGCACGTGCACTGGCTTGATCGTCTGACAAGGTCCGCCTCAGTGGGCGATCCCTGACACTGCGATCGCTCCAAGGTCGTGCTCGCCAGCGAGGTGAACCTCCCGGCCGCGCAGCCTGCACATGCGGAACGCCTCACGGGTCGCGGTCGCCAGGAGCCAATCTCCCAGCCGCTCGGGCTGCGGTAGTGAGCCGAGGTGCTGGGTCAGCAGCAGCCAGGTGACCTGGCTGACATCGACCGCGTCCCGCGGGCCAAGGCCATGGGCGCGGGCGACGGCCCAGACCATCCCACCGTAGCGCTCGACGAGCCGGTCCCAGGCGACCTGATCGCCGAGGCTGGCCCTTGCAACCAGCTCGGATGTTTCCGCTTGCCGTACGGTCGCCTCCGCTGGCGCCATAGCTTGATCGCTTGCCGTTGGGGCATGGTGGTCGGATTGGCTGACACGGTCGAGAGCTCCATCGAGGAGCGCTGCTCGCTGCATCATGTCCCCCTCTGATGCCCAGAGCGCTGTGGCATCGACAATGGACTGGCCCGGCGCCTGGCACATCGGGAAACTGCCTTAGATCTGGTTGACCGATTCCCTTAGATCTGGGCCGCACGACTTACTTGGAGCATAAGAGGCCCTCGACTGAGTCCCAGCAGGCAGGCAAGCTATCCCCGACAATGATGACCATCCGTCCTGTCCCGATCGACCTCCGCACCCCAGGCACAAGCTTTGTTGCCCGGGAGAAGGACTTGGCGCGCCTCAGTACCGCTCTGGCCGCAGCGGCTGACGGATCCCCCAGCTCGCTGCTCATCGCCGGCGAGGCAGGAGTGGGCAAGACACGACTGGTGCACGAGTTCGCCAGACGGGTGGGCGGTGAAGCGCAGGTCCTGCTCGGTAGCTGCATCCAGCTGCGTGGTGGCAGCCTCCCCTATGGCCCGATCGTTGATGCGCTACGCCCGCTGGTCCGGGACCTGGACCCAGCCGAGCTTGACGAGCTACTCGGTGGGACTCTGGGTGACCTCACCCGCCTGCTGCCTTCCGCAACGCCGCCGCCGCGGCGCCCGGCCGAGCCAGCCGGCGAGTTCGCGCAGGCCCGGCTGTTCGAGCTGATACTCCGCTTTCTCGACCGGCTCGCTCAGCAGCAGCCGGTCGTAGTGATCATTGAGGATGTCCAATGGGCGGATGCCTCGACCCTGGACCTGCTCATGTTCCTCGTCCGCATGGTGCGACAGCAGCGCCTGCTTTTCGTGACGACCTATCGCAGCGACGAACTCAACCCCCAGCATCCGCTGCGCGTGACCATCGCCGAGCTGAAGCGCAGCCGGCATGTGGAACATCTGGAGCTGGGGCGGTTTGATCCCGCGGAACTCGCCGCGCTGCTCGGCGGCATTCTGGGCGGCCCGCCCTCCTCTGCCATGGTCCAGCGGATCTTTGACCGGTCAGGCGGGAATGTGTTTCTGGCTGAAGAGCTACTCGCTGCCGAAGGCGCCCAGCCCAACCTGGAGCTTCCACGGCTTCAGGATTTGCTCTTGACCCGAATCTCAACGCTGACAGCAGATACTAGGCACGCCCTCCGAGTCGCCGCCACGGTGGGACGACCAACCGAGCATCACCTGCTGGCCGCCGCTGCGCAGCTGCCCAAGGCGCGGCTACTTGCTGCCCTCCGCGAGGCGGTGGATCGTCAGCTTCTCATCGCCGAGCAAGACGCGTACGGATTTCGGCACGTGCTACTGCAGGAGGCGGTGTACGAGGAGTTGCTTCCCGGGGAACGCCATCAGCTCCATGCCGCCGTCGCCCACGCCCTTTCCGAGGATCCGCACGCGGGCGCGTTCCCCCAAACCGCCGCCGAGCTGTCCCATCACTGGTACGCCGCTCGCCACTATCCCCAGGCCCTCACCGCTTCGATCGCTGCGGCCCGAGTCGCCGCCGATGTTCACGGGTTCACTGAGGCGCACACCCAGTACGAACGCGCGCTCACGCTGTGGGGTCAGGTGCCCGATGCCCACGAACAGGCCAGCCTGGCGTTGTCTGAGCTGCGGCTGGAAGCGGCCGAGGCAGCCCGCTGGGCAGGGCTGCCCGACCGTGCAACCGGGCTGCTCCAGGAGGCGCTCGCCGACATCGGTGGTCACATCGAGCCGGCACGAGCAGGCCTGCTGTATGCCCGGCTGGCCGAGTACCGAAGCGAAGCAGGCGACAGCAAGGCCGCCCTCGTTGCCTACGAGGAGGCATCCCGCCTTGTCGCCAACGAACCCGCCTCTGCCCACAAGGCGCGAGTGTTGGCCGGTCACGGCACCGACCTGATGCGGCACGGCCACTACTCGGCCTCCCGCCTCCTCTGCGAGCAGGCCATCGCGGTGGCCCGCGCCGTCGGTGCTCGTGCCGAGGAGGGCCGCGCGCTCAACACGCTGGGATGCGACCTCTCGGCGCTGGGCGACCCCGAAGCGGGCATCGCGGCGTTGCGTCAAGCGCTCACCTTGACCGAGGCGGCCGGCAACTTCGACGACCTCCACCGCGTGTACCTCAACCTCAGCGTCGTTCTGGAGCTGAACGCGGGCCGTCCGCAGGATGGAGTGGAGGTGGCCCGACGGGGCCTTGAGCGAATGGGCCAGCTCGGACTCGAGCTGGCCCCGCCCAGCAACGTCCTTCGCACTAATCTGGCGTGGGGGCTGTGGGATCTCGGCCGCTGGCGGGAGGCCGAAGCGCTGGTGAGCGAGGCGTTGACGCGGGAGCTACCGGCGGTGTGGGCGCTTGAGCTGCAGCTGCTGTCGGGCTACCTCCATATGGCTCGGGGGCGGTTGGACTTGGCCAGCGAGCAGGGCCAGACCGCCGCCCGCATGGTCGAACAGCTCAACGACCCCTTCTCGCATACCTACCTCCAGCGCTACTTCGCCGAGTTGGCCACCTGGAAGGCGGACTACCCCGCGGCCCGATCGGCCGTGATCAAGGCATTACCGCACCTCGCCGACACTGAGGAGCACACGGCCGCAGTGCGGCTGTGCTGTACCGGCCTTCGAGCCGCGGCAGATGCCGCCCAGCAGGCCCACGACCGACGCGCCAACCCCTCTGCGGTCGCGGACATCCATGCGACCGGGCAGCAGCTGCTCGCCCACGCCCGCCAGTCGCTTGCCAGGCTCGGCGCCAACCTTTCCGATACCAGGGCCTACGCAGCCGCCTGCGAAGCCGAGTTCACACGACTGGAGTTGCGTTCGGATCCCCAACATTGGGCGGCCCTCGCCGCCTCCTGGGATGCACTCTCCCGACCTTACCAGGCAGCCTACGCTCGCTGGCGGCAGGCCGAAGCGCTGCTAGCCGGCAAAGCAGCAAGGCCCGCCGCAGGTGTGCTTCGACAAGCCCATCATGCGGCAACTGAACTGGGCGCTCGACCGCTGCGCCATGAGATCGAGCGCCTCGCTCAGCGTGCACGGATCGACCTGCGGCCATCAAGCACCGGGGTGAAGACGGCCGCTACCTCGCATGCCACGGAACACGGTCTCACCCCACGCGAGCAGGAGGTACTCCAGCACGTGGTGGAGGGCCGGACGAACCGACAGATCGCACGGGCCTTATTCATCAGCGAGAAGACCGCCAGCGTCCACGTTTCCAACATCATGGGTAAGCTTGGTGCGGCCAACCGATCAGAGGCAGCAGCAATCGCCCATCGACTGCGCCTGTTGGAGCCGAATGCTTGATGCTCAACGAAGCCGCCCAAGAGCGGTGCTCAATTGGTCGAGGAGAGCACTTTACTGAGCGTCAAGAGAGCACTTACATTTTAGGGAATCTCACGGCGAGGCCTGGTGGCCTTCTCGATGCAGCCAATCAACGAAGGCATCATTGCCAAGCGCGGGGAAGCCGTCGACGCTTGGTCCTCTTTGTCGACGAACTAGATCGATGGCGTCGCTCGCCGTGAGACCCATTTCCATTAGCGCTCGAGCCACGACGACGCCCGATCGGTTGAGCCCCTCTGTGCAGTGGACGAGCACCCGTCGTCCAGAGGTCACGAGCAAGGCGATGAACACGGCCAACTCGCGCACTTTCGGGTCGACTTCATCACCGTCGTCCATCGGGAAGCTCACGTAGAGTCGGCCGAGCGGTACGGGCGGTGCCCAGGCCGCCTCCCAGTCCTCGAGATCGACGATCACGTCTACGTCGAGAGTCCCGTACTCAGAGCTGGTGTCCAGCCTCGTTGCGATGGACAAGGCGGGGACAACCTCGAACACCTGCATCTTCCAGCCCGGCGGGGCGGGTATCGGCTCTCCACGCATTTTCGAAAAGCTTACAGGGTCTTGGGGGTTAGGGCTGATAGATGAGCGTGGCTTGGACTTGCCGGCGGCTGTGGCTACCGCGGCAACCTTGGGTGTGCCGGCGGGCGCAGCCACAGCGACGCCTCCGCTGGCTGCATGGTGTGGTCGGCCAGCCACAACGAGCAGGCGAGTACGGTCCTGGTCCGGATCTGCATCCTCAGCGTCTGTCCTCGGGCGGTCGAAGCTGGTGCAGCCGAGTATGGCCGGTCCAGCGGTAGCGGATCGTTACGGCCCAGACCGCGGTTGCATCGCCAGCATCGGGCCAGAGATGGTCCTCCCTCAGGCGTGGTCAACCCAACACCCAAGGCCCTGTAAAAGAAGTTCGCCCCTTCCAGTGACAGAATCTGGGCGGCCTTGGCAGGATGCTGGTATGAGACCGACCGCTTACCGCCGCAACGCCCGGGGCCTGCGCGACCGCCAGGCGTTCGAAGGCATCCGCATGCAGGCTGGGGCGCTGTTTACCCTCGGCCACTCCCAAGCCGAGGTCGCCCGCATACTCGGCGTGGCCCGGCAGACCGTCAGCCGCTGGCACGCCCGCTGGCAAGCGGGCGGAGCCGAGGCGTTGCGCACCGCCGGCCCCACCGGGTATGCCCCGCGCCTGTCGGACGCCCAACTGCATGCCATCGACCAGGCGCTGCGCCAGGGTGCCCGCGCCCATGGGTTCGACACCGACCACTGGATGCTTGCCCGAGTGGCCACGGTGATCGAACGGGAGACCGGGGTCGCCTACCATCTCGGCCACGTGTGGAAGCTGCTGCGCCGCCGCATGGGCTGGCGCTTGCAGCGTCCCGCCCGCCGCGCGGTGGAGCGAGACGAGCGGGCGATCGCTCGCTGGGTGGCCGAGGACTGGCCCTAGTAGCTCGTCAGTGGTGACTTGTGGGATGCGGGGTTCGGTCTCATGCTCGTGCGGTCCGGGGAAGCCCGCCGCCGCAGGAGGCCGAGGTGCGCAAGCGACACATCGTGGTCCTATCCGAAGAGGAGCGCGCC
>WNFV01011808.1_pt1 | contig 12207 bp, 8 predicted proteins | sample 5400101 | NCBI WGS metagenome assembly WNFV01 (sample SAMN13153361, study PRJNA577476) | soil metagenome | isolation source: 115 cm soil or saprolite under grassland replicate 1 | place: USA:California | collected 2016-06-15
CGTGGCCACTCTAGCCCGCCACGAGAGTTCGCTTTTTCGCTTCGAAGAATCTCCCCAGAAGATACGGGTCCAGGGAGGGAAGCCCCCCAGCCCCGCCCTCCACGCTGTGGCCACTGGCTGCTGACTCTGTTTGTCAAGGTTGTGATTCCCGATGGGCCACGCGGAGAGCCGGGTGGGTTGGGGGTTCCTCCCCGCAGACCCGTATCTTCTGGGGAGATTCTTCGAAGCCTCGAACCAGAATCTCGTGGCGGGCCAGAGTGGCCACGCGGAATGCGACTCGGCGTGGTCTGCGGGGAGGAACCCCCAACCCGCCCGGCGTAGACCATGCGGCGACGAGGAGCTACCGTCGACGTGGGCCCCACGCTGGGGCATCGGAGTAGAATAAATGGACATGCCTGAGACTGTACGAGTTCGCTTTGCTCCCAGCCCCACGGGATCTTTTCACGTGGGCAGCGCGCGTACCGCGCTGTTCAACTGGGCCTTCGCGCGGCGTCACAAGGGCGTGTTCATCCTCCGCATCGAGGACACGGACAGCTCGCGCTCCACCAACGCTCACATCGACCAGATCGCGGCGGCGATGCGCTGGCTCGGCCTCGACTGGGACGAGGGCCCGCCCACGCCCGGCTATCGCCAGACCGAGCGCTTCGAGATCTACCGGGCGCACGCGGAGCGGCTCGTGGCGGAGGGGCGCGCGTACCGCTGCCGCTGCACGCCGGAGACGCTCGACGCCCTGCGCGAGATCGCCAAATCCCGCAAGGAGCAGTTCCGGTACCCGGGCACGTGCCGCGACGCCAACGTGCCCGCCTCGGAGCCCCACGCCCTCCGCCTCAAGGTACCGGCGGACGGGCAGACCGTGGTCGAGGACGCCATCCTCGGCACGGTCCGCTTCGACAACACCACCCTGGACGACTGGATCCTCGTGCGAACGGACGGCACCCCGACCTACAACTTCTGCGTGGTCGTCGACGACGTGACCATGAAGATCACCCATGTGATCCGCGGCAACGACCACCTGAGCAATACACCGAAGCAGATCGTGTGCTACGAGGCGCTGGCCTACGCCACGCCCATCTTCGCGCACATGCCCATGATTCTGGCCGCCGACCGGAGCAAGATGTCCAAGCGCCACGGCGCCACCACCGTCGAGGAGTTCCGCGACCAGGGCATCCTGCCGGAGACCCTCGTCAACTATCTGGCCCGCCTCGGCTGGTCGCACGGTGACCAGGAGATCTTCTCGCCGGCGGAGATCGCGGAGCACTTCGACCTGGAGCACGTGGGCAGGGCCGGCGCCGTCTTCGACCGGGACAAGCTCCTCTGGCTCTCGCTCGAGTGGATCAAGGCCTCGCCGGCCCAGCGTCTGGCCGCCTTGCTGCCCCCCTTCATCGAGCGGGCGGGATACCCGGCGACCACGGACGCCGCGCGCCTGGCGCGGATCGCGGAGAGCCTCAAGGAGCGCTCCCACACGCTCGTAGAAATGGTCGAGCAGGCCGCCTTCTACTTCCGGGCGCCCGCGGCCTACGATCCGCAGGCGACCGCCAGGTTCTGGGGCCCCGAGGCGCCGGCACGCTATGCCGCCCTGATCAAGCGCATCGAGGTCCAGGAGGCCTTCGATACCGAGAGCCTCGAGGGGCTGTATCGAGGGCTGGCGGTCGAGATGGGTCTCAAGCTCGTCGACCTCGCGCAGCTGACCCGGATCGCTCTCACCGGCAAGGCGGCCAGCCCCCCCGTCTTCCAGGTCGCGGCGATTCTGGGCAGACCCGAGACCATCGAACGTCTGCGATCGGCGCACAAGGCCGCGTCGGCGGCGCGATGAGCCGTCTTCTCCTCGCGCGTCACGGCCAATCGGTGTCGAATGCCGTGAGGCGCTTTCAGGGTGTCCAGGATGTCGCGCTGTCCGAATTGGGCGAGCGCCAGGCCGCGGCCCTCGGGCAGGCCCTGCGCCATCGGCGTGTCACCGCGGTGTACACGAGCCCGCTCGAGCGCGCGCGCCGCACGGCGGAGATCGCCGTGGAGGGCCTCGGCCTCTCCGTGACGCAGGTGCACGAGCTCCGCGAGCTGTCGCTGGGCGACTGGGAAGGGCAGACGGTCGAAGAGATCAGCAGGCTGCCGGGCGATCCCTACACCCAGTGGGTGCGCGACCCCGTCGCCTGCCTCCCCCCGGGCGCCGAGCCTCTCGCGGATGTCCAGCTGCGGGTGGTGCGCGCCATGTCGGACATCGCGGCCGCCCACCCCGACGGCCAAGAGGCGCTCGTCGTGTGCCACGGCGGCGTCATCAGCGCCTACCTCGCCTTCTGCCTGGGACTTCCCCTGGGGTCGATCTGGCGACTGACCCTGTCGAATGGATCGATCACGGAGATCGCGCCGCCCACCGTGCGCTCGGTCAACAGCACGCGTCATCTGGCCGGCCTCGCCGCCGGCGGCCCGCTCGCCCCCTCGAGGCTCGGACCCTAGCCGTGGTCCTCCTCGGTCTCTTCGGCGGACTGGCGCTGCTGCTCTACGGCATGCAGCTTTGCGGGGAGGGGCTCCAGCGCGCCGCGGGTGGCCATCTCCGTCACCTGCTCACGAGCATGACCCGCAATCGCCTGTCCGCCGTGTGCTCGGGGGCCCTCGTCACCGCCCTGATCCAGTCCTCGTCCGCCACCACGCTGATGCTGATCGGCTTCGTGTCGGCCGGCCTCGTGACCTTCCGCCAGTCGCTCGGCGTCATCCTGGGCGCCGACATCGGCACGACCTTCACCGTGCAGATTCTCGCTTTCAAGGTCCAGGAGCTGGCCCTGCTCCTCGTGGGCGCGGGCTTTGCCCTCACGTTCTTCGCTCGTCGCGGTCTCGCCAAGAGCCTGGGACAGGTGGTGCTGGGGTTCGGCCTCGTATTCCTGGGCATGCGCGTCATGACGGAGACGGTGGCGCCGGTCGCGGACAGTCCGCTGGCCCGCCAGGTGCTGGTGGCCCTGTCGAGCAATCCCGGCCTGGGGCTTCTCGTGGGGGCGATCTTCAGTGCGGGCATGGCCTCGTCCGTGGCCACTATCGGTCTCATGCTCTCGCTCGCCCAGCAGGGACTCCTGCCCCTGGACGGCGCCATCCCCGTGGTTCTCGGGGCGAACATCGGCACGTGCGCGACGGCGCTGGCGGCCAGCCTGCGCTCCTCGGCGGATGCGCGCCGGGTGGCGGTGGCGCACATCGCCTTCAAGGTCCTCGGGGTGATCGTGGCCCTGCCCTTTCTTCATCAGCTCACGTCCTTCCTCTCCGTCACCGCCGAGAGTGCGGCGCGCCAGATCGCGAACGCGCACACGCTGTTCAACGTCGCCATCAGCGCGGCGTTCCTGCCCTTCGCCCCCCTCGCCGCGCGCGCCATCACCATGCTCGTGCCCGAGGAGATCAAGAGCGGCGACCACCCCTTCAAGACGCGTTACCTGGACGACCGCTATCTCGACCAGCCCGCCCTCGCCTTGGGGCAGGCCACGCGTGAGGCCCTCCGCATGGGCGACGTCGCGCAGGGTATGCTGCGGGATGCCATGACCGCGTTGCGCACGGACAACCAGGAGCTGTTGGAGGACGTGGAGCGGCGCGATGACCAGCTCGACTATCTCGAGCGGGAGATCAAGCTCTTCCTCTCGCGCCTGGGACAGGAGACCATGTCGCCCGATCTCACCCGCAAGGAGATCGCCCTCATCTCCTTCATCGGCAACCTCGAGAACATCGGCGACATCGTCGACAAGAACCTAATGGAGCTGGCCCGCAAGAAGCTCTACCAGGGCCGGCGCTTCTCCGAGGCGGGCGAGGCGGAGCTCCTCGAGTTCCACGGCATGATCTCCAAGAATCTCGAGCGCGGCATCGCGGGCTTCGCGTCCAACGACCGGACCCTCGCCCAGGAGGTGCTCGATCAGCGCCCGGCCATACGCCAGCGCGAGCGCGAGTTGCGCGCCTCGCACCTCGCGCGGCTGCGCCAGGGGCTCGCGGAGTCGCTGGAGACCTCCGAGATCCACCTCGACGTGCTGACCAACCTCAAGCGCATCTCCTCGCATGTCTCGCAGCTCGTCTTCCCGATTCTCGAAGAAGACTCCTGAGGATCGCGACATGCCCCCGCGTCTTCGCATTCTGCTCGTCGCCTCCGAGGCCTCGCCTTTCGCCAAGACGGGCGGGCTGGGTGACGTCATGGGCGCGCTGCCGCGGGCCCTCCGCGCTCTCGGGCACGACGTGCGCATCCTCATGCCGCGCTACCGGGGGGTCGAGCTTCACGCCCCCGACATCAAGACCATCGTCCCGCGGCTCAGGGTGCCCCTCGGCGACCGGATGGTGGAGGGCGCCCTCCAGGAAACGGAGACGGGCGGCGTCCCCGTGTACTTCCTCGCCCAGGACCAGTACTTCGATCGGGACGGGCTCTACGGCACCGCGGACGGCGACTACTGGGACAACTGCGAGCGCTTCGTGTTCTTCTGTCGCGGCGCGCTCGAATCGGTCATCGAGCTGGGCGACGTCTGGCGACCGCAGATCATCCACGCCAACGACTGGCAGACCGGTCTCATCCCGGTGTACCTCCGCACCCTCTACCGCGACCATCCCGTCCTCCGCTCGATGGCCACCGTGCTCACCATTCACAACCTCGCCTATCAGGGCGCCTTCTGGCACTACGACATGGCCATGACGGGGCTGGGCTGGGATCTCTTCACCCCCGCCGGCATCGAGTTCTACGGCAAGATCAACTTCCTCAAGGGCGGCCTGGTCTTCTCGGACATGCTCACCACGGTGAGCCGCACCTACGCGGCGGAGATCCGGACCCCCGAGTTCGGCAATGGCCTGGACGGCGTGCTCGAGGAGCGCGCGGCCGATCTCCACGGCGTGATCAACGGGATCGACTACGAGCAGTGGAACCCCGCCAAGGACGCGGGGCTGGCGCGTCCGTATTCCGCCGACGAGCTCGAGGGCAAGGCCGCCTGCCGTGAGGCTCTCCGTCGCGAGTTGGAGCTGGACGAGACGCCCGGCCCGATTGTCGCCATGGTGACGCGGCTCGCCGGGCAAAAGGGTCTGGACTTGGTGCTCGAGGCCCTGCCCGCCATGCTCGACGCGGGCTGCCACTTCGCCCTGCTGGGCTCGGGGGAGGCGCATCTCGAAGAGGCTTGGATGCGGGAGGCGGAGCGGTATCCCGGCAAGGTCGCCGTGCGCCTGGGTTACGACACGGCGCTGGCCAGCCGTATCTACGGGGGCGCCGACTGCTTCCTCATGCCCTCCCGCTACGAGCCGTGCGGCCTGGGCCAGCTCATCGCTTTGCGCTATGGCACGGTGCCCATCGTCCGACGGACGGGCGGGCTGGCCGACACCGTCAAGGAGTTCGACGCCGCGCGCCGGGCCGGCACGGGCTTCCTCTTCGAGGACTTCGAGGCGGACGCCATGCTCGACGCGGTCCAGCGCGCGGCGGCCGCCTTCCGCCGGCCGGAGCAGTGGAGCGCGCTGGTCAGAAACGGCATGACGGAAGATTTCTCGTGGGACGCCTCGGCCCGCGAGTACGCTCTTCTCTACAAGAAGGCGCTCCGCCCCGCGAGCCCCAGGCCGTCACGGAGGTCTCGATGAAGAAGATCGAAGCGATCATCAAGCCGTTCAAGCTGGACGACGTCAAAGAGGCGCTGACGGAGCTCGGCATCATCGGCATGACGGTGACGGAGGTGCGCGGCTTCGGGCGTCAGAAGGGCCACACCGAGCTCTACCGGGGCTCGGAGTACACCATCGACTTCCTCCCCAAGGTGAAGGTCGAGGTGGTTGTTCCCGACTCCCTCGTAGACAAGGTGGTGGCCACCGTGGCCGCGGCCGCGCGCACGGGCTCCATCGGCGACGGCAAGGTCTTCGTGCTGCCTATGGGCGAGGCCATCCGCATCCGCACCGGCGAAAAGGGCGAGTCCGCCATCTGATCTCCAATCTCCTGACCGCCGCGCCGAGCGACCGCAAAGCGCTCGCGGAGCTGAAGCGCCTCGGCTTCGCCGAGCCGCGCCGGGCTCTCGCCAACCTGCACGCGATGACCCCCGATCCGCGGGATGCCGAGCTCCTGTCGCCGCTCCTCCCCCGGCTCCTGCAGGAAGTGTCGGAAGCGCCCGATCCCGACATGGCGCTCAACAATCTCGAGCGCCTCGCCGCGCAAGGCGAGCGGGCCGCCCTGTTCCGGCTCCTCGGGGGTCACCCGGGCGCGCTGCACCTCCTCGCCCGGGTCGGCGGCACCAGCCAGTTCCTGGCCGATACGCTGAGGCGCCGCCCCACCCTCCTGTCGTGGCTCCTCGAGCCGGGCACGATGCGGCAGTGGCTCGCCGACGAGCTTGCCGCGGGGCTCGCCCAGAGCGCGAGCGCCTTCACCCGGCGGGAGGCGCGCTGGAATGCCCTGCGCCGCTTCAAGTACCGTCAGCTCCTTCGCATCGCCAGCCGCGACATCCTGGGTGACGCCGACCTCACGGTGACGACGGAAGAGCTGTCCCACATGGCCGATGTCTGTCTGGCCGAGGCGTGGCGCTGGACGGAGGAGGACCTGCGCCGGCGATACGGAGAGCCGCGCGCGGAGGACGGGACGCCCACGGGATTGGCGGTCATCGGCATGGGCAAGCTCGGCGGCGACGAGCTCAACTACTCCTCCGACATCGACCTCGTCTTCGTCTATGGCGACGACGGCCTCACCTCGGGCGGCGAGGAGGGAAGCGTCGCGAACGGCGACTATTTCGCGGCGGGGGCGCGCACCCTCGTGGAGGCTCTCGAATCCGTGACGGACGAAGGCTACGCGTTCCGCGTGGACCTGCGCCTGCGTCCCGAAGGGCGCATGGGCGGCGTCGTCCTGTCCCTCGCCGGCTATGGTGATTATCTCGAGGAGCGGGCCGAGCTGTGGGAGCGGCAGGCCCTCATCAAGGCGCGCTTCTGTGCGGGCGACGCGGGCGTGGCCGCGCGCTTCTTCGACCTCGTGCGCCCCTTCGTCTTCCGCGCCGGCGTGGATCCCGACATCGTGGCCGCGGTGCGCGGCATGAAGGCGCAGATCGACAAGTCTCTCCGCGCCAAAGGCGTGCAGCGCCGTCACGTCAAGCTGGGCGTGGGCGGCATCCGCGAGGTCGAATTCCTCGTGCAGGCGCTCCAGCTCCTCTACTCGGGCGATGATCCCTGGCTGCGCGAGCGGAACAGCCTGCGGGCCATCTTCCGCCTGACCGATCGCGGTTACGTGCCCCAGGCGCTCGGCCGCCTTCTCGGCGAGGCGCTGGTTTTCCTCCGGACCGTCGAGCACCGATTGCAGATCCTCGACGAGTTCCAGACCCATACCCTGCCGGACGACGCGGCGGCCCTCGGGCTACTGGCGCGGCGGCTCGGCTCGACGCGGCCGCCCGTCGAGGCGCGCCGCCGCTTCGAGGCCGAGTACCGCCGCATCACGCATGGCGTCCACCGCGCCTTCACCGAGTTCTTCGCCGCTCCGCCCGCGGCCCGAGAGGCCGCCCCGCGCATTCCGACCTACACCGCGCTCAAGGCCACGGGCTTCACCGATCCGGACCGCGCGCGCCAGAATCTCCGCCTCGTCCTCGAGGGCCGCCCGCTCGTGCCCTATGCGGAGCCGATGCGCCGCGCCCTCCACGCCATGTTTCCCGTGCTCCTGGAGGCTCTCTGGCAGAGCCCCGATCCCGACGAGGCGCTGAACCAGTTCGAGCGCTTCCTCGCCGCGGCCGGCCCGCGCACGGCCTATCTCGCGCTGCTCGCCGAGCGTCCGGATCTCCTCGCCAATCTCGTCAGGCTCTGTGCGCGCGGCGAGCTCCTGACCCAGCTCCTCGTGACCCAGCCGGAGCTCCTGAACGGCCTCGCCGACCCCTTCACGTTCGCGTCGCCCCGCCGTCGGCGGTATTTCCGGCACGCCCTCGCGCCGGCGTTGGGCCGGCGGCTGCCTGTGTCCGAGCGGATGGATCGCCTGAGACGAGCCAAGCAGGCCGAGGAGCTGGCCATCACCTGGCGCATGCTCCTGGGCGTGACGGATGCGGAGCGCTTCTCCCGCGAGATGACGGAGCTGGCGGAGGCGGCGCTGGCCGCGGCGTGGCTCATGGCCCTCGGGGAGACGGCGGAGGCGCATGGCGTGCCGCGCGACGCGCGGGGGAGGCTGGTGGACGCCTGTATCATCGGCTTGGGGAAGTTCGGCGGGCGCGAGCTCTCGACGGGCTCCGACCTCGACCTCTTCGTGATCTACGGCGGGGCCGGCGACACCGACGGAGCCGAGCGCGTGGAGGCTCATGTGTTCTACGATCGGGCGGTGGAGCTCCTCTCCTCGATCCTCGCTGACGTGACGGCGGCGGGGGTGGTGGTGCCCGTGGACCTGCGCCTGCGCCCGGGCTCCAAGGGCAGCGGATTCGCCTCGAGCCTCGAGGCGCTCGGCCAGTACTACCGCGAGTGGGCCGATCCGTGGGAGCACCAGACCCTCACTCGCGCGCGGCTCGTGGGAGGCGATCCGCGGCTCGGCCGCGCGGTGAGGCAGGAGATCCGCGCTCTCGTGTATGGTCGGGAGGCGGCCCCGCCCGATCTCAAGGAGATGCGCGAGCTCCGCGGCCGCATGCAGAAGGAGCTGGGCAAGGAGACGCCCGGACGGCTGCACATCAAATTCGGACGAGGAGGACTGGTCGACGTGGAGTTCATCACCCAGGCGATACAGATGACGCATGGCACACGGCATCCGGCGATCCGGAGCCCGCATACCGTGACCGCGCTCGGGGCGATCGGGCGCGCCGGTCTTCTTCCCGCCCACGAGGCGGACACGCTGGCCGGGCACTACCGCTTCCTCCGCCGCGTCTCCGCGGACCTGCGCCTCTTCGGCGCCCGGCCCACCGACACCCTGGACCTCGCGGGGCCCATTCCCGCGCGTCTCGCCAAGAGCCTCGAGTATCCCTCGCGCAAGGAGTTCCTCGAGGACTACAAGCGCCGCACCTCCTGGGTGCGCGCCCTCTACGACCGCGTGGTGCCGGCATGAGCGCGCGCTTCTTCGTGGTGGACGGGCCGGGCTTTCTCTACCGCGCCTATCACGCCCTGCCCTATCTCTCCAACTCCAAGGGCCAGGCGACCCACGCCGTTCGTGGCGTGTCCACCATGCTCCTGAAGCTCCTCCGGGAGGAGAATCCGGCGTATGCGGCGGTGGCGTGGGATCCGCCGGGTCCGACCTTTCGCGAGGAAAAGCTTCCCTCCTACAAAGAGACGCGCCCGGGCATGCCCGACGATCTCCGCAGCCAGATCGCGCTGGTCAAGCGGGTGTTCGAAGCGCTCCGGCTGCCCCTCCTCGAGGTGCCCGGCTTCGAGGCAGACGACGTGCTCGGCACGTTGGTAGACCGGATGGGAAGCGAGACCAACGTGCGCGGCGAGCCGATCTGGTTCGACGACGACGCCGTCACCGTCAAGTGGGGCGTCGCGCCCAAGCAGATTCCCGATCTGCTCGCCCTCATGGGCGACAGCATCGACAATATTCCCGGCGTGCCCGGGGTCGGCGAGAAGACGGCGGTCAAGCTCATCTCCCAGTTCGGCAGCGTCGAGCGGCTCTACGAAAACCTCACCCTCGTGCCGGGCAAGTTGCGGGAGACCCTCGCCACCCATCGCGAGCAGGCATTCCTCTCGCGCGAGCTGGCCACCGTGAGCACGCGCGTGCCCATCGCGCAGGACCTCGAAGCCTTCAAGCGCCAGGAGCCGGACTGGGAGCGGCTCCGGGCGCTCTGGACGGAGCTCGAGTTCGAGACATTGCTGCGCCAGCTTCCCGCCGCGGAGACGCCCGGGGTCGTCACCGAGTCGCTGCCGAGCCTCGGGGGCCCCCAGGCGCTGCAGCAATGGCTGGCCGCGGTGCCCGCCGGCGATCCCGTGGCGGTGGATTGGGTGGGCGAGGGAGGGCCGCCGGGGCCGGCCCTCACCGCGCTCGGCGTCTATCATCCCGCTGCCGGCGCCGCCATTCTGAGACTGGAGGGGGGAGCGCCTGATTTCGGCGGGCGGCGCCTGGTGGGCCATGACATCAAGGCCGTGGTCCAGTGGTGGCTGGCCCGTGGCACTCCCCCCTCTTTCGAAGACACCGCGGTCGGCGCCTACCTTCTCAATCCCGCGCGCACCAGCTACAAGCTCGACGACGTCAGCGCGGAGCTCCTCGGCGAGGGGCCCGGGCTCGCCACGGCGGGCAGCCGCGCGCGCTGGGTGTGGCAGATCTGGGAGATGCTCCCGCGCGCCCTCAAGGAGGTGAGTCTCCACACCCTGTACGGAGAGCTCGAGCAGCCGCTCGTGCCCGTGCTCGCGGCCATGGAGCGCCACGGGATCCGCGTGGATCCGGCGCGCCTCGAGGACTTCTCCAAGGAGCTCGACCTGACCCTGGAGCGGCTCACCCGCGAGAGCTACGAGCTGGCGGGGGAAGAGTTCAATATCGGGTCGCCCAAGCAGATGGCGCACATCCTCTTCGAGAAGCTCAAGCTGCCGCCCGTCAAGAAGACCAAGACCGGCTACTCCACCGACGCCGATGTGCTTGAGCAGCTCGCCCTCGGCCATGCGCTGCCCGCGAAGATCATCGAGCACCGGACCCTCGCCAAGCTCAAGTCCACCTACGCCGACGCCCTGCCCCTCATGATCAATTCCGTCACGGGGCGCATCCACACCTCCTTCAACCAGCTCGTGGCCGCCACGGGGAGATTGTCGTCGTCCGCCCCGAATCTTCAGAACATTCCCATCCGCACGGAGCTCGGACGCCGCATCCGCGCGGCCTTCGTGCCGGAGCCGGGCTGGCGCTTCGTGGCCGCCGACTATTCGCAGATCGAGCTCCGCATCCTCGCCCATGTCTCGGGCGAGGAGAGCCTGCTCGCGGCCTTTCGAGCGGGAGAAGACATACACCGGCGCACGGCCGCCGAGGTCTTCGGCGTCGAGCTGGCCGCCGTCACCTCCGAGCAGCGCGACGTGGCCAAGACGACGAACTTCTCCATCATCTACGGGGTGACGGCCTTCGGGCTGTCCCGGGGTCTCTCCATCTCGCCGAAGCAGGCCCAGGAGTTCCTCGACCGCTTCTTCGAGCGGCATCCCAAGGTGAAGGCATACCTGGAGCGCACGGTGGCCGAGGGGCGCGAGCGCGGCTTCGTCCAGACCCTGCTCGGCCGGCGCCGCTATATCCCGGAGCTTCGGAGCGGCAATCCCAACCTCAGAGGTTTTGCCGAGCGTATGGCCACCAACGCCCCTGTCCAGGGCACGGCGGCCGACCTGATCAAGATCGCCATGGTGCGCATGGCCCACGCGCTCACGGAGAGCGCCCTCGAGAGCCGCATGCTCCTCCAGGTCCACGACGAGCTGCTCTTCGAATCGCCCGAAGCGGAGGTGCCACGCCTCGAGGCCCTCGCGCGGCAGGTCATGGAATCGGCCATGACCCTCGATGTCCCCCTCAAGGTCGACATCAAGACGGGCGTGGACTGGGCGCAGGCGTGAGGCGCTTTCTCCTCGTCGGCCTCACGGGCAGCATCGCCACCGGGAAGAGCACGGTGAGCCGGATGTTCGCCCATCTGGGCGCCCGCGTCCTCGACGCGGATCTCCTCGCCCGCGAAGTGGTCATGCCGGGCCAGCCCGCCTATCTCAAGATCGTGGGGGAGTTCGGACAGTCGGTGGTCCAGGCGGACGGCACGCTCGACCGCAAGGCCCTGGGCGCCATCGTCTTCGCCGAGCCGGCCAGGCGGAAGCGGCTCGAGGAGATCACGCACCCCGCCATCGCTGCGCGGCAGCAGCGCATTCTCTCTGTGCTGGACGAGGAGGCGTTCGAGGGCATCGTCATCTGGGACGTGGCCCTCCTCTTCGAGACGGGCGGGGTGGCGAAGATGGATCGCGTGGTCGTCGTCTACGCCGATGCCGAGACGGAGCTCGCGCGCCTCATCGCCCGCGACGGGATGACGGAGGCCGACGCCCGCGCGCGCATCGCCAGCCAGATGCCCGTGGCCGAGAAGGCGAAGCGCGCGGACTATGTCATCGATAACTCCGGCGACCGGGCCCACAGCGAGCGTCAGGTCAAGGCGGTCTACGAAGCGCTCCTCGCCGAGCTCGAGGCCAGGCCCCGCGCGTGAGCCCGCGCCGCAATGCCCGGGCGCTGATTCCTCCCCCCAAGCGCTACGCGGCGTCGGGCAAGACGCGCGCGCTCGGCCAGCACTTCCTCCGCGACGACGCCGTCTCCGAGCGCATCGTGTCGCTGGTGGCCCCGACGTCCCGGGACCTCGTTCTTGAAGT
>WNFV01007861.1_pt1 | contig 12203 bp, 9 predicted proteins | sample 5400101 | NCBI WGS metagenome assembly WNFV01 (sample SAMN13153361, study PRJNA577476) | soil metagenome | isolation source: 115 cm soil or saprolite under grassland replicate 1 | place: USA:California | collected 2016-06-15
GGGCGCTCGCCCCCGAGCCGCGGGTGCTGCTCTTGGACGAGCCGCTCTCGAACCTGGACCCAAGCTTGCGCGAGCGCACCCGCCGCGAGCTGCGGGCGCTCATCAAGCGGGTCGGGATCACGACCGTCTTCGTCACACACGAGCAGGAGGAGGCGTTCGACCTGGGCGACCGTGTGGCGGTGCTCCAGGCCGGACGGCTCGAGCAGCTCGCCGCGGCGGACGAGCTGTACGAGCATCCGGCGAGCCTGTTCGTCGCCACGTTCGTAGGCCGCGCCAACGTGCTCCGGGGAAAGACGGCGCAGGCTCTCGGGGCGGGCCCCGGTCAGGTAGTCGTGGTCCGGCCTGAGCGGCTCGCACTGGCGGATGCCGGGGTGCCGGGCGTCGTGCGGGAGCGGCGTTATACGGGCGCCGCCGCCTTCTACCTGGTCGAGACGGAGCTGGGTGATCGGCTCGAGGTTCTGGCCCGGCCGGAGGCGGCGCGCGTGGGTGACCGCGTGTACCTGGAAGCGGTGCGGGTCCTGACGTTCCCCGAGGAGCGCGCATGAGCGCGCGGCTGGGCCTCGCGGCTCGAGCGGCGTTTACCCTTCTGCTCGCGTGGCTCGTGCTGTATCCGATCGTGATCGTCGTGCACGATGCCGCGGAAGGGGACGCGCTCGCGGCGTTCGTGTCGCGCCCCGGCGAGTGGCGCGTGTTGTGGGCCAGCGTCTGGATCTCGGTGGCGAGCGTGGCGCTCGCCGCCGCGATCGGCGTGCCGCTCGCGTTTCTGTTCGAGTGGCTCGAGTTCCCGGGCCGCAAGACCCTCGGCTCGCTCATCGCCCTGCCCGCCGTATTACCGCCATTCGTCGGCGTGATCGCGTTCTACTTTCTGTACGGCGAATCCGGGTTCGCGGCCCGCGCCGTGCAGGGGCTCTTCGGCCTCGCGCAGGCGCCATGGCGGCTGCAGGGGGCGGGGGCGATCCTGCTGGTGCACGCCTACTCGATGTACGTGTACTTCTACCTGTTCACCCGCGCCGGGCTCGCGACGCTCGACGCCTCGATGCTCGAGGCGGCGCAGGCGCTCGGCGCGGGGCGATGGGAAACGCTGCGCCGGGTGACGCTCCCGCTCCTGCGCCCTTCACTCGCGGGGGCGGCGTTGCTCGTGTTCATGACCGCCGTCGGCTCGTTCAGCGCCCCGTACGTGTTCGGCGGCGGGTTTCGCGTGATGACCACGCAGATCGTCGCCACCAAGCTCAACGGCGAGCTGCCCCTCGCCATGGTCGAGACCGTGGCGCTCGCACTGGTGGCGGTCCTGGGATTCGTGCTGCTGCGCCGCACCGAAGGCGACGACATTCTCACGGCGCTCGGGAAGGGGACCGCGCCGCGCCGCCGGCCGATTCGCCGGGCCGGCGTTCGCACCTTCGCCACGACGGCCGGCTGGGCCTTCGCGGTGGTGCTCCTGCTGCCGCACCTGACTCTCGTGCTCGTCTCGCTCGTCCCCTACGGCAGCTGGACGACCGAGACCCTGCCACCGGTGCTCTCGCTCGTGAACTATCGGCGGCTGTTCAGCGAGGCCGAGCGGTTGCGCCCACTCGTGAATTCGGTGTGGATGGCGGCCGCGAGCACCTGCGCGGCGGTCACGCTCGCGCTCGTCGCCGGCGCGCTCGTCGGGAGGCGCCGGCCGTGGCAGTTCCGCGGTCCGATCGAAGCGCTCCTCGCGCTCCCCTGGGCCCTCCCGGGAACGGTGTTCGCCCTCGCGCTCCTGACGACGTTCAGCAAGCACGACCCATTCACGCTCCGCTGGGTGCTCGTGGGGACGACGGTGCTGCTGCCGCTCGCCTATCTCGTGCGCAACCTCCCGGTGACCGGGCGCGCCGTCCTGGCCGGGTACCGGCAACTCGACCCGGCGCTCGACGAGGCGGCGGCGAGCCTCGGCGCCGGACGCTGGGCCACGTTCCGGCGGGTGACGTTGCCGCTCCTCAAGCCGGCGCTCGCCGCGGGCGGGAGCCTCGCGTTTGTGGCGGCGCTCGGCGACTTCGTGACGTCCATCGTGCTTTACACGCCCGACAATCGACCCATCTCGATCGAGATCATGGCGAGCCTCCGCGTGTCGGAACTGGGCGTGGCGGCGGGGTTCGGAGTGATCTTGATGGTGCTGAGCGCTGCGGTCCTCGGCGTGGGAGCCCGGCGATGAAGCGGTTGTCGGTGCTGATGGCCGTCGCGTTCGTGGACATGATCGGGCTGATGATGGTCGTCCCGCTGCTGCCGCTCTACGCCTTGCGGCTGCACGCGGACCCGTCGACCGTCGGTTTCCTGAGCGCCGCGTTTCCAGTCGCCCAGCTCGCGTCGTCGCCCGTGTGGGGGCGGGTCTCGGACCGCTACGGCCGCCGCCCGGCGCTGCTCGTGGGGTTGGCGGCCTCGGCGGCGGCCTACGTCATCTTCGGGTTCGCGGGGTCCCTGTGGCTCCTGTTCATCTCCCGCTTCGTGCAAGGGCTGGGCGGCGGGACGACGGGCGTCGCCCAGGCCTACGTCGCCGATTCGATGGCTCCTCACGAGCGGGCCAAGGCGCTGGGCTGGCTGTCGGCGGCCACGAGCTTCGGCGTCGTCGTCGGCCCCGCGCTCGGGTCGTTCGCCGCTCGCTGGGGTGAGACGGCACCCGGGCTCGTCGCGGCGGGCCTGTGCGCGCTCAACGTCGTGTTCGCCTGGAAGTGGCTCCCGGAATCGCGCGTCCTGGCCCCGCACCGGACCACCGCAAGCGGCCGCCAGGTGCCGCCCCCCGAGCCGCGCCCGGTCCGCCGCGCGATGTGGGAGGTGGTGCGCCACCCCGGGCGCCCCGTCGCGCACATCATCTGGATCTATGCGGTCGCCATGCTGGCCTACAACGCCACGCCCCCCGTCTTCGCGCTGTACCTCTCGGAGCGCTTCGGGATCACGGAGCGGAACATCGGCTACTTCTTCCTGATCTTCGGCGGCGTGGGCGTGCTGATGCGGGCGTTCGTGGTCGGTTGGGTCAACGACCGCTTGGGTGAGGTGCGCACCATGCGGCTCGGCGCCGTGCTGTACGGCCTGGGGTACGCGCTTCTCCCCCTTGCCGGCTCGGTGCCGGTGTTCCTCCTCTATCAGGTGCTGCTGCCGCTCGGCACGGCGCTGTTGTTCCCGGCGACCTCGGCGCTCGTGAGCCACCGGTCGGATCAGCACGAGTTCGGGCTCATGATGGGGGTGCAGCAGGCGCTGCGCGGGGTCGCGAGCGTCATCGGCCCGATCTGGGCCGGTTTCGCCTACCAGCACGTCGGCCCCAGCGTGCCGTTCTACGCCTGCGCGGTGATCATCGCGGGCGCGTTGCTCCTCGCCGCCCGCGTCCCTGTGAGAGAACCCGTGCCCGCTGTTACCTTTTCTTCATGATCCGACCACTGCTCTTGCTGCTCGCCGGGGCGGCCTCGGGGCCACTGCCGGCACCGCGTCCCAAGCTGGTCGTCGTCATCACCGTGGACCAGCTGCGACCCGACTACTTCGACCGCTACCGGACCCAGCTGAACGGCGGCCTGGCCATGCTCCTCGCGCGGGGAGCCAGTTTCACCGATGCTTACCAGGACCATGCCGTCACCGAGACCGCTCCGGGGCACTCCACGATCCTGTCGGGCCGCTGGCCGGCCCATACGGGCATCATCCGCAACACGGCCAGCGTCCAGGATGCGGCGGCGCCGCTGCTGGAGGTGCGGGGATCGGGAGCGTCACCGGCGCGGTTCCGCGGCACGGCGTTGTTCGACTGGCTGGAGGCCGTCGAGCCGGCCGCGCGAGCGCTCTCGGTGTCGCGCAAGGATCGCGGGGCGATCCTGCCGCTCGGCCGGGCGAAGCAGCAGGTGTACTGGTATCAGTCGGGCGTCTTCACCACGAGCCGCTACTACGCCGACTCGCTCCCGGCCTGGGTGCGGGCGTTCAACGCCCGCCGCGTCCCGTTCCGCGCCGCCGGGCGCCGCTGGACCCTGCTGCTGCCCCCGCAGCGGTACGCCGAGCCCGACAGCGTGGCGTACGAAAACGGCGGGACGGACTTCACCTTCCCCCACCAGCTGCCGGCCGACAGCGCGGCGGCGGCGGCCGCCTTCGGGAACATCCCGACGATGGACTCGCTCACCCTCGCGTTCGCGCTCGAGGGGGTGCGGGTCCTCCAGCTGGGCAGCCGCGGCGCCACCGACCTGCTCGCGGTCAGTCTGTCGGCGACCGACGGGGTCGGGCACGCCTACGGCCCGGACTCCCGCGAGATCCACGACCAGGTGGTGCGGCTCGACCGCTACCTGGGCTGGTTCCTGCAGCAGCTGTTCGTGCGGTTCGGGACGGGAAACGTGATGATCGTGCTGACCGCCGATCACGGCGTGATGCCGTTTCCCGAGCGGGCGCGCGCCCTCGGCCACACCGGTGCCGTGCGGGTGATTCCCGACAGCATCATCCGGAGCGTCAACGCGGCGCTCGACCGGCGCGCCGGTGGAGCCGACTGGCTGCAGTTCGACACCGGCATCCTACTGCTCCCCGAGCGCGGGAAGCTCGCGGAGCAGGGCGTGGACGTGGACAGCGTGATCGCGGACGTGGCGGCGCGGCTGCGGGCGGTGCCCGGTGTGGCCCGCGTCGACCGTCCGGCCGACCTCGCCGGGAAGGACACCACCGACCCCGTGGTGCGCCGCTGGCGACACCAGGTTCCACCCGACGCCGGCGTGGAGCTCGTCGCGACGCTCAAGCCCTACTCGATTTGGACTTACGAGAACTCGCCGGCGATCGCGATGCACGGCCAGCCGACCGAGCTCGATGCGCACGTGCCCCTCATCCTCGCGGGCCGCGGGGTGCGGCGTGGGGTGTACCGGGAGCGGGTGAGCACCGTCGACATCGCTCCCACGCTCGCGCGGCTGCTCGGGCTCACGCCCGCCGAGCCGCTCGACGGACGCGTACTGACCGAGGCGCTCGAGGCGCCGGACTGAGGAAAGCCATGGCCACCCACAAGCTCACCGGGGAGCAGCAGCGGCGGGTCGACGAGATTCAGGCGTTTCAGCACACGGTCGACGTCGTGAAGCACCTCGTCGCCGAGCTGGATGCGAACCGCGCCGGACGGGCGCGCACGCTCGAGCAGCTGTGCGAGCGGATCGCCAAGGAAACCTCGCAGCTGCGCCAACGGGCGCTCACCGCCAACGTCGGGACGATCGGGGACGTCGCGGGAGCGATGTCGGTCATGGCGGGGCGCGGCGGTGGGATCAACATGAAGATCCGCGGGCTCACCGACGGCGTGAACAGCCTCGGCATGCAGCTCGAGATGGCCCTCAAGCAGGCGCTGACCCCCGAGGAGCCGAAGAAGCCCGCCTGAGCGTGTTGTCCTCCGCGCGCTAGTCTACGGCGTGACCGTGATGGTTCCCGTCATCCCCTGCGCCCCGTGAAACGCACAGTGGTACTGATAGGTGCCCGTTGTGTTGAACGAGCGCATGTAGGTGCCTGGCGTACTCCCGGGTTGGCAGTTATAGCCAGTAGGATCACAAGTGCTGCTACCGCGAGGTGCGAGCGAGCCGCTGTCCCACCCTGGCGAGTCGCTAGTCGTCGTGTGGGCGACCGTGCCGCCGTTGGTCCACTTCACGGTCGTGCCGAGCGTGACCGTCAGCGCCGCCGGCGAGAAGGCATAGGGTGCCAGGCCGCCGTTGTCGGTCATGCTGACGTTCGCTATTGGGTTGCCCCCGCCGCCCGTCGGGCCCGACCCGCCGCCGCAGCCCGCAACCAGGATCAACCAGCATCCGACCGAGACGCGCATCGCGAGTACCTCCGCTGAAGTCCCGCCAGGGACGCTGTAGCGCTAACCCGCGTTTGTCAAATCGCAGGATCAGTCGCCGCGCAGGAAGGTCGCGAGCCGGCGCAGGAAGCCGCGGGATCGGCGCAGCGCCTCTCGGAATGTCGCCGCCGTCTGGTAGCGGGACGCGGGATCGCTCGCGAGCGCCTTGCGGAGGACTGCTTCCAGCTCGCGCGGGACGTCGTGGCGCACGTCGTGAAGCGAGGGGATGGCGTCGATCGTCTGGCGGGCAAGGATACTCTCGGCGGTGTAGCCCTCGAACGGCGGCCGGCCCAGCAGCGCGAAGTACGCGGCCGCGGCGAGCGAGTAGAGGTCCGCCCGCTGGTCCACCTTCTCGCCCAGCAGCTGCTCCGGCGCGGCGAACTGCGGAGTGCCGCTCCGCGACGTCGCGCCGCCGAACCGCCCATCGCCGCGCAGCGCGAGCGCCAGCCCGAAGTCCGTGATGCGCAACCGGCCGTCGGGCTCGATCAGCATGTTCTCGGGCTTCAGGTCGCGGTGTACCAGCCCCAGGGCGTGCGCGTGCTCGAGCGCGGACAGACCCTGGTCGAGGACGCGGACGGCCTGCTCCACCGACAGCCGCCCCTGACGCTCGACGAGCTGCCCGAGGTTCGCGCCGGGGACGAGCTCCATCGTGTACCACTGGAGTCCCGCGCGGCCCATGATGTCGTAGATGCTCACGATACTCGCGTGGCGCAGCCTCGCCGCGAGCTGCGCTTCGCGCCGGAAGCGCTCCGTGACGGCGGCGTCGGCGGTCAGCGAGGGGTGCAGGACCTTGATCGCCACCTCGCGCTCGAGGCCGAGGTCGCGGGCGCGGAACACGCGCCCGAACCCGCCCGCGCCGATCTCGTCGAGCAGCTCGTAGTCGTCGCCCAGCGCGCGCCGCAGCCGGCCCTCGAAGCCCGCCTCCGCCACCTGGGGCGTCGCCGCCGGCTCCTGGAACACCCCGGCGTCGCTGACGAAATCCTCGAGCATCTCGGTCGCCGTGTAGTACCGCTCGCTCGGCTGCGCCTGCAGCGCGCGCAGCAGCACGCGCTCGAGCGCGGCCGGGATCGCGGGCCGCAGGCGCCGGGGCGGGACGATGCGCGCCGGATCGGGATCCGGCTCCTGGCCGGTCAGCACGCAGTAGACCAGCGCTCCCACGCCATACACGTCGCTCGCGGGCTCCCCCGGGCCGGCGGCGCGGATCTCCGGGGCGACGAACGCTCCACCGGCGCCCCGCTCCTCGGGCGGCACGTTGGGCAGGCACCAGTTCGCGTACCGCAGGTCGGTGATCACGGCGCGGCCCGACAGCTCGAGCATCACCGTCAACGGGATGATGCGGCGCAGGATCACGCCGCGCGCGTGCGCGTGCTCGAGCGCGCCCAGCAGGTCCCGCACCAGCGTGTGGGCGGTCGGGATCGGGCGCGGCCCGCGGCGCAGCGCTTCGGCGAGGCCCTCCCCCTCGATCCAGTTCGCGGTGCGGTAGGCGAAGCCGGCCACGACGCCCGCGGCGTACACGTGCCGGATCGCCGGATGATCGAGCGCCGCGAGCGTCTCGGTCTCGCGCAGGAACCAGGCGCGGCTCGGGGAATCGGGCGCCAGGTGCACGCGCAACGCGACCGGCCGCTTGAGGAGCCGGTCCCAGGCGTGGTACAGCGCCCGCTCCGGCGACAGCGCCACGAGGCGATCGAGGCGAAAGGCGGGCTCGAGCGCCGGGACGACGCCCTCGGGCACGTCGACGGGTGGCATGGCTTGGGTCATCGCAACCTGACGCTCACCGCTGCCCAGCCCGCGGCGTGTCCAGCGCCTGCCCCACGGCGGGGTCGTGCGTGTTGGCGAAGTTGTCCATGACGTGGCCTAAAACTAAGCACCCGCCCCGGGTGTGACGGGCGTCACGCGAGGGGAACGAAATCGACGCTGACCGAGTCTTCACAGGGACGTCGGCTGCCGGACTGAACCGGCAGCGTCACAGGAGGACCGATGAAACATCTGCCTTCTCTCTTGGCGCTCGGCGTGGCCGCCTGCGGCCCCGGCGTCTACACGCGCGCCGAGGTGGTATACGCCGAGCCGCCTCAGTATGTGTACGTGGCGCCGGTCGAGCGCGTCGTCGTGGTCACGCGCGAGGTGCTGGTGGCTCGCGGGTACGTGGTGTACCGCGTGGAGCGCTCCGGGCCGAACCACGTCATCTGGGCACGCCGCGGAGGCGACGAGATCGTGCGCGTCTTCGTGGCCCCGGACGGCCAGCGGGTTGCCGTCCGTGGCGTGAGCGAGGTGCGCGACCGCGGCAAGCACAAGGGCTGGACTCGCCGGGGCCGCGCCGATGAAGTGATCGCTGACGTCGACGTGCGGCTGCGGGCTGCGACGCACTAGCAAAGGTGCCTGGCGGCCGATAGCTTAGGGGCCCGACCCGCCGCCTTGGGAGAGGCCTCCATCGGCTACGAACCGCTGCCAGACCGCCGCACCCGCCGCGACCGCCGCGACGTCGACGACCGTCGGTCGGGCGTCGACCGGCGCTCCGGTGCCGACCGCCGCAAGGCGACGGCGCCCGTCCCGGCGGAGCGGCGGCGCGGCTCCGACCGCCGCGCCAAAGGCGAGCGCCGGCGGGGCGGGCGGCGGTCGGGCTCGCCGCGCCGCGTGCTGCCCGACCGGCGCAACAAGGGAATTCCGCCCGCGGCGTGATCCGTTGGCCGGGGCGGCGGCCCCCTCTTCAATGCGAACGGCGAGGTGGTTGCGATCCATCGCGCAGGCCTGCCGCGATGCTGCTCACGCCGAGGCCCGAGGCCCGGCCGCCTGTGCCCGCGCGGCGACTTGGCGGATCACCTGCTCGAGCGACGCGAAGTCGAACGGCTTGGTCACGGTGGGGATTCCCGATTCCTGGATCAGCGCCGCGGTATCCGGGGCGAAGGTGTCGCCGGTCGAGAACACGAGCCGCAGCAGGAGATCGGGCCGGTCGTCGCGCAGCCGCTCGACGAATTCGCGCCCGCTCATCCCCGGCATGCGCACGTCGGAAACGATGACGTCGAAGGTCCGCTGTCCCAGCAGCTGCAGCGCCTCGCTCCCGTCCGCGGCGCCTCGCCCCTCGATGCCGCGCCGCGCGAGGAAGCGCAGCAGGGCGTTGCGCAACGCCGTCTCGTCGTCCACGACCAGCACGGTCAGGGCCCCCGTCGCCGCGGCCGGGGTCGCCGGCGGTTCCCGGGGCGCCCGTGCGTCCGCCCGCGGGTCGCGGGGTAGCGCGACGACGAACCGCGCGCCCTGTCCAGGCTCTGACTCCGCCGAGATGCGCCCGCCGTGCTCCCGCGCGATCCCGTAGCAGATCGAGAGCCCCAGGCCCGTCCCGACGCCTTCCGGCTTGGTCGTGAAGAAGGGGTCGAATATCTTGCTGCGGACCTCCGCCGGAATGCCGGGGCCCGAGTCGGCGACCTCGAGCTCGATCTCGTGCTCGTCGGCGTGGGTGCGGACCGTGACCGTGCGGGGCCCGTCCACCGTCACGAGCGCCTGCTCGGCGTTGATCAGCAGGTTCAGGAGCATTTGTTGCAGCTCCGAGGCGTCGGCCCAGATCTTCGGCTCGGTGGCGTCGAGCGCGAGCGACACCGTGATGTTCAGCGTCGAGAGGTGATAGGACCGGAGCGCGAAGGTGCGGCGCGCGATGTCGTTCAGGTCCACGAGCGTGCGCTGGCTGCCGCCGGCGCGGGCGAACGCCAGCAGGTTGGACGTGATGCGTCCGATGCGGGTGGCCTCGTCGTAGATCATCTGGAGCATCTCGCGGTGCTCCGGCTTCAGGTCGTCGAGCAGCAGCGTCTGCGCGAACCCGGAGATGATGGCGGCGGGGTTGTTGATCTCGTGTGCGACGCCGCTCACGAGCTGCCCCATGGCGCCGAGCTTTTCGGCCTGCTGGAGCTGTGCCTCGGTGCGCTTCTGGTCGGTCACGTCGCGGGCGAGCGCGAGGATGCGGGTGATGCGGTTGCCCTCCCGCACCGGTGCGTACAGCAACGACGTGATGCCGTGCGTGGCGTCGTCCCGTTCGAAGGGCACCTCGAAGCGCTGTACTTCGCCCGCGAACGCCGCCGCCATCTTCTCGCGCACGACGGCGGCGCCGGCGGGATCGAGAAACTCGAAGACGTTTCGGCCGGTCACCGACGCGCCTCCGGCGGCCGCCATCGCGTCCGCCGGAGCGTTCGACTCGTGGATGCGCCCCTCGCGGTCCAGCACCACGATGGCGTCGGGGACGGCGTCCATCAGGAGGCGGAGGTTCCGCTCCGCCCCCGCGGTGGCGGCGAGGGAGTCCATGAGCGAGCGCGTCTGGCTCGCCACCTCGTTCTCGAGAATCTCGGTGTAGCGCCGGTCGGCGCGGAGGATGACGGCGAACCAGGACGCGATGGCCGTTGCGGCGATCGCCGCGAGCGTCGCGGCCACGGCGCGTGTCCAGGGGCCCGCGGGCGCGAGAAGGTACACAAGGACGATCGCCGGGAAGGACACGGCGGCGATCATAAGCAGCACGCGGGTGTTGCGGCTGAAGGAAGTCACGCCGGCCTCGGGGCCAAACCTAATGGCCGCCCACCACCCTGGCGAGGGCGCATTATGTTTCGGCGCCGTATGAACCGCCCCGGTTGGATCGACGCTCCGCGCGACTCCCTCGCCCAATGGGACGCACTCGTGCGCTTCGCTGCGGAGGTGCGGCGCGACGGATTGACCCGAACTGTGGTGTGCGGCATGGGCGGGTCGAGCCTCGCGCCGCAGGTGCTCGCGGCGGCGTTCGCCGAGGCGGGCGCGTCACTGTCGGTGCTCGACAGCACCGATCCCGCGGCGGTGCTCGCGGTGGCCCGCGCCGGCGACCTCGATCGCACGCTTTTCCTCATTAGCAGCAAGTCGGGCACCACGGTCGAGACGCTCGCGTTCTACCGCTACTTCGCGGCCCGCCTCCCGGCGGCGCACTTCGCGGCTATCACGGACCCGGGGACGCCGCTCGAGGCGCTCGCCCGCGAGCGGCGCTTCCGCGCGGTGTTCCCCCATCCGGTGAGCGTCGGGGGGCGCTACGCGGCGCTCACGGTGGTCGGCATGCTGCCGGCGGCGCTGCTGCAGCTCGACGGCCGCGCCCTGCTCGAGCGCGCGCGGGCCGTGGAGGTGCCCGCCGCGCGGGCCCTCGGCGTGCGGCTCGCCGCCGCCGCACGCGCCGGCCGGGACAAGCTCGTGCTCCGACCGCCGCCGCCGGTTGCGCGGCTCGCGGACTGGATTGAGCAGCTCGTCGCGGAGAGCTCCGGCAAGCAGGGCCGCGGCGTCGTGCCGATCGTGGACGATCCGAGCGACGGGCGGCGCCCCGACTCGGAAATCATGGCCGAGTTCTCGGCTGATCCGCTGGACCTCGGCGCGGAGTTCCTGACGTGGGAGTTCGCGACCTGGGAGCTGTGCGATCGCCTCGGGGTGAACGCGTTCGATCAGCCGGATGTCGAGGAGGCGAAGCGGCTGGCGCGCGAAGAGCTGGCGCGGGGAGGCGGGGGGGGGCCCGTAGGGGCGTCGCATGCTGCGCCCCTACCGACCCTGACTCCCGCGGCGCTGCGGCGCGCCGCGCGCCCGGGAGACTACCTCGCGATCCTCGCCTACCTTCCCCCCACGCCGGAGACCGCCGCCCGGCTCCAGGCCGTGCGGGCGGCGTGGGGCGACGCGCTCGGCTGCGCGACGACGCTCGGCTTCGGCCCGCGCTACCTGCACTCCACCGGCCAGCTGCACAAGGGCGGCCCGAACACGGGCCTGTTTCTCGTCATCACCGCGGACGATGCGGTGGATGCCGAAATCCCCGAGATGGGCATCAGCTTCGGCCGGCTCAAGCGGGCGCAGGCGCGCGGTGACATTCGCGCGCTGCTCGCGCGGGGGCGCAGGGTGGCCCATGTGCACTTCCGCCGCCCTGAAGACGTGAGCGAGCTAGCGTCCTCGTAGGATCGCCTGCCGCGGCGCCGGCATCCGCTCTCCCGGACGCACGCTCTCCCAGATCTCGCGATTCAGCTCCGCCTGATCTGCTTCATCCGCCCCCGCCAGATCGCGTGCGGGAATCCTGGACCGGAAGGCGCTTGGGTTCAGCTCGTCGAGCGGCCACGTGCTCGGCAAGTGCACGAACGGCGTCGAGTCGGGACGTCCCGCGAAGGCGTTCCACAAGGGCGTCGCGGCCGCGTCGTACTGGCTGAGCGGCGCAAGGCCGAGGATCAGGCCGATCGAGCGGAGGACGGAGCTCGTCGTGTAGAATGTGCTGTCCACGATGCCGCGACGCGCATAGGGGGAGGCGACGAGCAGCACGGAGCGGTGCGCGTCCACGTGGTCCGGCCCGTCCTGCGCGTCGTCCTCGAGCACGAACACGGCGAGCGAATCCCACGCGGGGGAGCGGGCGAGCCGCTCCACGATCTGGCCGAGCGCGAGGTCGTTGTCGGCGACCATGGCGCGG
>WNFV01037355.1_pt1 | contig 12201 bp, 15 predicted proteins | sample 5400101 | NCBI WGS metagenome assembly WNFV01 (sample SAMN13153361, study PRJNA577476) | soil metagenome | isolation source: 115 cm soil or saprolite under grassland replicate 1 | place: USA:California | collected 2016-06-15
CATCTCGTCGGGTGGGAGATCTTCCACGCGGTGCTCGACCCCCGCGACGGCTCCATTCATGCCGCGACGAACAACCCCGTCTACGGCGCGACCGTCCACACCTCCACCGACCTCGGAGTTTCGTGGACGCGTGCGGAGGAGCTCGGCCTCCCCGAGGAGAGCGGGCTCACGCTCGAGAAGACCTGGCACGTCGAGCCGGGCCGCGAAGGCGAAAACGGCCGGCTCTGGCTCGGCGGCGCGCCGGGCGTCCTCTTTCGCTCGGACGACGGCGGTGCGAACTGGGAGGCGGTCGAGAGCCTGGTGAACCATGAGACGCGCGACCGCTGGCACCCTGGGGCGGGCGGCATGTGCTGCCATTCGATCCAGCTCGATCCGCTGAGTCCCGAGCAGATGTACGTCGGGATCTCCGCAGCGGGCGTCTTCAGGAGCGAGGACGGCGGCGCGAGCTGGACGCCGGCCAACCAGGGCACCGCAGCCGATTTCCTCCCCGACCCCTTCCCTCCGGTCGGCCAGTGCGTGCACAAGGTGCTCGTTCATCCGCAGCAGCCCGAGCGCCTCTGGCAGCAGAACCACTGCGGCGTCTACCGCTCCGACGACCGCGGCGAGCGGTGGGAGCGCCTAGAGGGGAACGGCTTGCCGAGTGGCTTCGGCTTCCCGCTCGCTCTCGACCCGCGCGACCCCGACACCGCATTCGTCGTCCCTGAGGTGGGGGCCGAGAACCGCGTCACGCCCGACGGGCGTCTGGGCGTCTACAGAACTCGGGATGCGGGCGCGAGCTGGGAGCTGGCGTCGAACGGGCTCCCCGAGCCGGCGTGGGTGGCCGTCATGCGCGAAGGCTTCTCCTTCGATCGCCTCGACCCATTCGGCGTCTACCTCGGCACCCAAAGCGGGTCAGTGTTCGTCTCGGCGGACGGGGGCGAGAGCTGGAGCGAGGCGGCATCGCAGCTGCCTCCAATCCTCTCGGTCGAAGCCGTCGCATGGCCGTAGTCCTCCTGCCCTCGCTGTTGGCGACGGAGGCAGGCGGGCAACAGCGCTTCGAGCTGGACGCAGGAACCGTGGCGGAGGCGCTTCGCGCCCTTCCGATCGTGGACCTCATCTTCGACGAGCGCGGTGAGCTCCGCCCACTCGTCAACGTCTACGTGGACGGAGTGGACCTGCGCGACCGGGACGGACTGGAGACCAGGCTGGCCGGCAGCGAGGAGATCCGGCTGGTCGGCGCCGTCGCCGGCGGCTAGAGCACGTAGAAGAGTGCGATCGTGTTGATGCCGAAGAGCGCGGCCACGAGCACGGTCAGGCGCGTGAGATTTCGCTCGACGATGTGCTGCCCGCCCTGCGAGGCAGGGGTGTAGCCCATGCCGCCAAAGCCCGAGTCCCGGCCCGAGTGCATGAGCACTAGCATCGTGAGGAAGGCCGAGAGCAGGACCTGGATAACCGGCAGGGCGACATCGAACACGAACCCAGAATAGCTAGCCTCGCCGCGCGGCCGAGCGAATAGCGGCGACGAGCTCGGCAAGGATGCGGTCTTTCGTCACGCCCGCTGCACCTGCCGTCCGGGCCCGCTCGACGTCGTCCGGGTCGTTGGAGCCCGTGAGGACGACGATCGCCGTTCCGGGAGCTTCCTCGAGGATCCGGGTGGTCGCCTCGAACCCGTCCAGGTGCGGCATGCTCAGGTCCATCAGGACGACATCGGGCCGAAGCTCGGCCGCGAGGTGCGCTGCCGTCTCCCCGTTCTCGGCGCGCGCAATCACGCGAATCGACTCCTCGGACTCGAGGAGGCCTTCCAGAGCCCTCACGAACAGACCGTTGTCGTCCGCGATGAGCACTGTGAGGGGGTTGGAGCTCATTACCTATTAACGACGCTCGGCCCGCTTCGGTCACGAAGGGGAACCGGCCGAGCGGCCGATTTGCAGTCCACTTGCGGGCGCCGCGTGCTCCACCTGGAGCGTCGAATGCTCCACAGCAAAGCGTTCTTGGAGCATCCGCTCGAGCTCGATGCGAATCCGGTGGCAGTCCGCATCCGGCTCCACGAGCACGTGCGCGGAAAGCGCCGGAAACCCGCTCGTCACGGTCCACACATGGAGGTCGTGGGTCTCGACGACACCCTCGTGGCCGGCAATTGCCCTCCCCACGTCGGCCGGGAGCACCGAGGAGGGCGCACCTTCGAGGAAGATGCGCGTCGACTCGCGGAGGAGCGACACCGCGGCGGCCAGCATCAACGCCGCTACCAGGATCGACGCAAGTGGATCGAAGCGGTCCCAACCTGTCAGCACGATCAGGCCACCGGCCACGGCGGTCCCCACGAAGGCCACGAGGTCCGTGGCGACGTGTAGGTAGGCCCCCCGGATGTTTAGGCTCTCCCGTCGGGCGCGCGCGAGAATTCCGAGCACGCCCAAGTTGACGGCAATCCCGCCGAGCGCCACTGCCCCGACAATCGTTCCGTCGACGTCGGGGGGATCGAAGAGCCGGCGTACCGCCGAATAGAGGATCAGCACGGCGATCACCAGCAGCGTGATCCCGTTCGCCTGCGCCGCGAGGATCTCCGCGCGGGCGAAGCCAAAGGTCCAGCGGCCTCGCACCGGGAGGCCGGCCGCCCAGGAAGCGAAGAGAGCCAGCGCGAGCGCGGAAGCGTCGGTGAGCATGTGACCCGCGTCGGCCAGCAGGGCGAGCGAGTGCGCGAGGATTCCGAGCACCACCTCGGCGACCATGAAGACGCCCAGCACGGCAAGAGCCAGCGCGAGGAGCCGCCGGTCACTCCGCGCGTCCTCGTGCTGATGCATCGAGGTCATTGTGACTCTCCCCGCAGGACCGCGGCGACTCGCCGGGCCTGGAGGCGCACGTCGTGCTGCTCTGCGACGGCCCGGGCCGGGGGATTCGGACGCGGCAGCTCAGCGGCCTCCCTCAGGCCGGCCTCGATCGACTCCACCCTGCCAGGGTCGACGAGGACTCCCGTCTCGGGGGTGACGAGCTCGGGTGGCCCGCCGATCCTGGTGGCTACGACCGGTCGCTCGGTGGCGAGCGCCTCGAGGACCGTCTGGCCGAACGGCTCGATCAAGCTCGGCTGGCAAAGCACGTCGCACGCCGCAATCCAGTCAGGGACGCGCTCGTGCGGGACGCGGCCGACCAGGCGGACGCGCGGCCGGCCCTCGAGCCTCTCGCGGAGCGGCCCGTCGCCCACGAACGCAAGGCTTCCCCGCTCGAGCCGACTGAACGCGTCCGCGAGGCGGACGACGTTCTTGCGCTCGTCCAGAGTTCCGACACAGAGGTAGAGAGGCTCCTCCGCGCGAAGGGGCCAAGGGTCGCGATGCCGAAAGCGCTCCAGGTCCACTCCCGAGTCGATCACTTTCGTCTTTCCCCTGGCCTCCGGCAGCTTCGCCTCGAGCTCCCGGCGGAGGAAGTCCGAAACAGCGATCACGCCGTCGGCCTGGCGAACGACCCTCCGCGTCGCCGCCGCCACGCCCGGAATCGCGCCGACGTTTCGGACGTCGCGGCCGTGCGCCGTGACGACGAGTCTGGCGCGGCTCAGGCGAGCCGCCAGCGCTCCGGCCGCGCCTGCGGGGAACAGGAAGTGGGCGTAGACCGCTTCCGGCCGGAACCGCCGCGCTGCAGCCGCCGCCCGTGCGGCCAGCAGACCGTATTTCGCTGGAGTACCGCCTCTGCGGTCGATGACCACGCGCTCGAGCTCGTTTCCCTCCTGCTCCAGGGCATCCGCGATCTGCTTCACAAAAACGCCCAGATCGGGGGCCTCGGGCCCGGGATACATCTGGGATACGAGCAAGATTCGCATGGTTGTGACAAAAGGCACGTCCGCCCCGATCGGGGGAGGCTCGCCTTCCGGTGCACCGCTACCGTCGATCTATGTCGAAAACTGTGGCAAACGGCGTCGACGTGGCTGCCGTCGAAGCGCACCTCGCACGCTACGTCGTCTCGTGCCCGCTTTGCAAAGCGGTCGATCAGCTCGGCGTTGGCCAGCAGCTCGGCCGGATCGAATCGGCCAGCGGAGCCAAGGACTCGATCTCCGCGGTGGTAGTGGTCTGCAAGCGGTGCGGCTACCTCATGCCGCTCGCCGTCGACCTCATCGGCGGCAACGGCAAGGCCGCCTGAGTTAGGCGGCCTTGCGACGTGTCGAGTCGCGCTCGAGCCGTTCCTCGGCCCTCGCGCGTGCTTGAATGAGCTCTGGTGCGCCGAAACGCATCCGCGCCTGCGTGGCGCGGGCCTCGGCCCAGAGCTCCTCGATGCGGCTCGAGAGACGGGCGGCTTCCGCCGACTTGGCTGGGTCCCCACCCTCTCCGAGCTCATGCCAGAGCTCGGCGCGGCGGTCAACCGCCCGATCGAGCTCGGCCCTGATTTCGTTCATGGTTCTCACGTCAGTTAAAACGCGCCGCCGAGGGCGCGTTATTCCAAGGAGGGTTTGGCGGAACGTCACTCGTCGCCGGGACGCGCTGGTCGTTCCGAGGCACGGACGCAGGGAGCCCTCGTATCGACTTTAGATACGTGGCGACTCGTCATTTTGAACGCGGATGCGTTGGGGCGAGCGGCGCGCCTCCGGCGGCACAGTTGATGTTTCGTCAAGCCCTCCTACTAGGCGTTGGGCGCGCTGAGGCTGGGGTAGCGGTCCGTGAGGACGGCCAAATATGAATAGGTCTGCGCCTGGAAGCGCAGGCAGTACGCGCTCAGGTCGCGCATGCCCTGCGGCATGCGTCCTAACGCGAGGCAGACGAACCAGCCCAGGAATCCGATGATCTGGACCACGTACTGGAGGACGCTCACGAGGATCCACGCGGGGATCACGAGGATGAGCCTGAAGCCGGTCTTCCAGCGGCTCTGCGGCTGCGGGGGATCGATCTCCAGGTCGACTGGATACCGGGGCTTTCCCGCGAAGCTCGGGAACGGGTCGGCAACGAGGTAGAAGTAAGCGCTCACCTGGGTCGAGTAACGCACGTAGGCGGCCAGGAAATTGTGGAGCCCCGGCGGCGAGATTCCGCTGATCAGGGTCACCGCCCAGTTGGCGATGCCGGCGAAGACCGCGGCGATCGACCACAGGGTGAGCCAGATCAGATGTGGGATCGCGAGGAGGAGACGGAAGAAGACGGTGAGCCGATTCCGCCGCAGATCGTCGGTGACGACCAGGCGAACGGGATGGTCCGGCGCGGGGCCTGGAGCAGCGGGGGGCGGCGCCATCGGTTCCATGCGCCGATGCTACGCCTTCACGCGGACAACCGTGAAGCCGGAGGCGGGACTCGAACCCACGGCCTAGCCCTTACAAGGGGCTTGCTCTACCAGCTGAGCTACTCCGGCAGCGGGGCCAGCGTAGCTAAACCGCCCAGGACTGGCGGCTCCGGGGCTAGTCGATCACCTGGCGTTCCTGCTGGTGTTGGAGGACCTTCCGCTTCACGCGCTGGAGAGCGTTGTCGATCGTCTTCGTGTCGCAGCCGAGATCCTCAGCCATCTCCTCGTAGGAGTTGCCCTCGAGATAAAGCCGCAGAGCGTCGCTCTCGAGCGGCGACAGCCCTGTGCCGAGGCAGAAGACGAGGCTCTGGAGCTCCTCCGTTGAGATGACGCAGACGACCGGGTCGTCGACGCCTGGTCCCGGAAGCGCATCGCCGAGCGTGCAGTCGCTGTCGTCCTGTCCGGCTGGCGTGTGGCTGAACGACACGTACGTGTTGAGGGGTGCGTGCTTGAAGCGGGTCGCCGTCTTGATCGCTGTGATGATCTGGCGCGTGATGCAGAGCTCGGCGAAGCTCCGAAACGACGTCTCCTTGTCGGTTCGAAAGTCGCGCACGGCTTTGTAGAGGCCGATCAGGCCTTCCTGGATGAGGTCGTCCGACTCGCCGCCGGCGAGGAAGTAGGAACTCGCCTTCAGGCGGACGAAGCCGGTATAGCGGCGGACGAGCGCGTCGAGCGCCACGTCGTCGCCGTTGCGAGCGCGCAGGACCAACCGAAGGTCCTCGAGTTCTCGCTGGGTTTTCTCAAGCGGGCGGGCCGTAGCGAGCTGACGGCGGGGCATCGCTTTCCTCCCTGGGCATCGAGGCCAACCCTAACCCTCAGGTTGAGGTCACGATCGTAGCAAGCTGTTTGCAAATGTTCAATAGCCTCGGCGCCAGCCTTCGAGACGGCGCCGCGTCTCCTCGTCCAGTGCGTCCTCTCTCCTCGTCCAGTGCGTCCTCTACGGTGGAGCGCCCCAGCGGGTCGGGGCCCGGAGGCTCATCCTTGAGCTCCCGCAGGAAGGTCTTCGCGGAAACGCGCCGGGTTTCCTGCCCGGCGGTGGCGCGAATCGCCCGGTCGGAGGAGACGACGGTTACGGGCTCGCGCCCGCGATGGTCCGCGGCAAGGCGCTCGACGACGTCATCCGCGTGTACGGCGTAGCGAACCTCGAGCGGACCAACCACTGAATCGTCCCCCACCCCGTCGAAGACCACGACACCCCGCGCTCCCTCCATGGCGACGTGACCGGCGAGCCGGTCGACGAGCTCGCGTCGATCACGAAAGCTCCCCGCGTGCAGGATGTTGTTGCCGTCGAAGAGATAGAGCACCGCCTGCCAATGATGCCGTTGCGAGCGCGAGCACGGCGGCCACCACGGCGAGAAGCCCGATCCCCGCCCGGAGCCCGGCCGCGCCCGAGACGCCGCCGATCAGCGGCGGCCCGGCGAGGAACCCGAGGTATGCGACGGTGGTGACCGAGGCGACTGCGCTCCCGCGCTCACCTGGATCGGCGCTTCGACCCGCTGAGCCGAACGCGATGGGAGCGGCGACGGAGATGCCTGCTCCGCCGAGAAAGAAACCCAAGACGGCGACGGGGAGTACGGACGCGGAGGCCGCGACGGCCACGCCAACTCCCGCTAGCGCTGCTCCGGCGGTAAAGAGCCGGCGCTCGCCGAGCCGCCCCTCGAGGTTCTGACCGGCGGTTCGTCCGATCACCATCGCGACGGCGAAAAATCCCGGCCCGAGCCCTGTCGCAGCGGGCGACGCGCCCAGCTCCTCTTGGAGGAAGAGCGCGCTCCAGTTCTCGATCCCGCTCTCGACCACGAAGGCGACGCCGCAGAGAACGCCAAGAACGAGCAGTCGCCGCGAGAACGTCAGTCGGCGCCGCTCCGCCCGGTGCGGCGCGCGCGGCAGGCCGGCGTTCAGCCAGGCCACGCCGGCGAGCAGCGCGGCGGCGCCTGCGAGAACGGGGAGGGGATCGGCTCCCGCCTGGCGGGCAAGCCCGACGGCGAGGGCCGACACCAGGAACCCCGCGGAGAAGAGCGCGTGGGCAATCTGGATGAATCTCGCACCGCTGGCTGCCTCCTCAGCGGTTGCGGCCGTGTTGATCGCGACGTCGAGGGCTCCACTCGCAGCTCCCACGGCGACGAGAGCGATTCCCAGCCAGACGACGGAATGGGCGAGCCCAGGCAGTACGATCGCCCCGGCGAAGAGGAGCAGCGCGGGAGCGACGAGGCGGCCGCCAAGCCGGTCGCTCAGTCTGCCGGCGACGACCATCGCGGGCAGGGCGCCCAGGCTGATGAAGAGAAGTGCAGCACCGAGCTCGGCCACGGACGCGCCCACCTGCTGCTTGACGTCGGGGAGGAGAACTCCCCAGGTTCCCCAGAAGACGCCGAAGGCCGCAAACGCGGCGAGCGGCCCAAGCCGGCTACGCGGCACGCCGCTGGCTGGTCGCCTCAAAGAGCTTGCGGAACGCAGACATGTCGGGCCACGTGTCGGGGTCAGACCCCACCGTGTCTGAGGGGGACGTGTCCGTAACGCCGATCCTCGGCCCGAAGCGGGGTCTCCTGTGGCCCTTGTAGGCGAACAGACCCTCATGGCCATGGCCGCGACGGCCACAGTGGGGTCAGACCCCGTCGTCTTTTAAGGGCCACTGGCGGTCCCGGAGCCGCGCCGCTGCCTGGCGGCTTCGAACAGCGAGATCCCCGCCGCGACGCTCACGTTCAGGGACTCCACCCGGCCGGCGAGCGGAATGGCGAAGGCGTCGTCGCACGCTTTGCGGACGAGCGGTCGCAGGCCACGGCCTTCGGCGCCGAACACGAGCGCCGCTCCCGTCGTCAGGTCGGCAGACCAGAGTGGCGTCTCGGCGTCGCCGGCGGCTGCCCAGATCCAGAGGTCGTCGCGTTTGACGTCCGTCAGGTAGCGGGCGAGGTTGACGACGACGGCGACCCGCACGTGCTCGACTGCCCCTGCCGAGGCACGGCAAACCGCCGGAGTCACGCGAGCCGACTTGTGCTCCGTGATCACTACTCCGGTCGCGCCGGCGCCGTCGACGCTGCGGCACACGGCGCCGAGGTTGTGTGGGTCGGTCACCTGGTCGAGGCAGGCGATAAGGGGCCGCTCGCCCTTCGCCAGCTCGTAGGCGTCGGCGTAGCGGTACGGCTCGCAGAACGCCACGACCCCCTGGTGGTCGCGCGAGCCGGCGGCCGCCGTCAGCGCAGCCTCCGGGCGCATTTGTACCCGGAGCCCGGATTCCTCGCGGAGCCAGGGCTCGGCGGCGAGCGCGCGTTCGGTTACCAGGAGCTCGAGCACCTTCCGGCGGCCCGCGCGCAGGACCTCGCGCACGGGGCGCCGCCCGTAAACGACCTCGCGCGTCATCGTCGCGGGATCAGGCGATAGCCCTCGGCGACGTCCTGAACTTCCCAGCCCAATCGGACGATCTCCTGGCGGAGATTGTCCGCGAGGCTGAAATCACCTCCGGCCCGAGCGTCCGCGCGCTGGTCAGCCAGGCGCTTCACTTCGTCTGGGATTGGCCCGACTTCCGCTGAGGCTTTGAGACCAAAGATCGACAGTCCCTGATCGAGAAGCTCGATTTGTCCCTTGGAGCGCCACTCGTGAAGAATCGCCAACGCCGCTGGGGTGTTGAAGTCATCGTCGAGGACGGCTGCGAACGCATCCCAGCTTGGAGCCTCCTCAACCCAATGAGCAACGCGAAAGGCCTGCCCGAAGGTTTCCGCCTGCGCCTTGGCGGCCTCCATCGCTTCGTCTGAATAGTCGATTGGGCTGCGGTAATGGGCGCCGAGGAAATAGACGAGAATCGCCTCCGGGCCCCAGCGGTCGAGCACCTCACGAAGCGACACGATGTTCCCCGCCGACTTGGACATCTTCTCCTCGTCCAGCTGCAGCAGCCCGTTGTGCGCCCACATGTCGGCGAACGGCCGGCCAGCGCCTCGCGATTGCGCGAGCTCGTTTTCGTGATGGGGGAAACGGAGGTCGATCCCGCCCCCGTGGATCTCGAACTCCGGACCTAGATGCTTTTCGGCCATCGCCGAGCACTCGATGTGCCAGCCCGGACGGCCCTTGCCCCACGGTGACTCCCAGGACGTGTCCTCGTGCGCCTTGTTCGCTTTCCAGAGCGCGAAGTCGCGCGGGTCCTCCTTCAGGTCGCTCGGCTCCTGGGCCACCATCTCGTCCGGGTCGGCCCCCGAAAGCCGACCGTAGTCGGGGAAGGCGCCTACGCGGTAATAGACGTCTCCGCTGGACTCATACGCCAGCCCGCGATCGACCAGCTCTGAGATGAGGGCGACGATCTCCGGGATCGTCTCGGTCGCCAGGGGCTCCACGTCCGGCCGTTCTAGCCCCAGGTCGTCCGTGTCCTCGATGTACCAGCGCGTGGCCTCTGCGGCGAGCTCGGCACTCCCCATTTTCCGTTGCGCAGCTGCCGCGTAGATCTTGTCGTTGATGTCGGTGATGTTCTCGACGAGCTTGACGTCGTAGCCCTGCTCCTCGAGCCAGCGCTTCAGCCACAAAAAGACGATGTACGGCCGGGCGTTCCCGATGTGGATGCGCTGGTAGACGGTCGGACCGCAGACGTACATCCGGATCGGCCCCGGAGGCGGGGGGAGCTCGACCTTCTGGCGCGTCAGCGAGTCGTACAGGAGCACCCGGGCGTTATAGCCGCTCGGCGCTCAAGCCTTCTGGAACTGCTCCTCTTCTGTCGAGCCCCTGAGCGCGAGCGTCGAGCTTTCGCCGCCGGAAACCGCCTGCGCGACCTGGTCGAAGTAGCCCGCTCCGACCTCCCGCTGGTGGCGGGTGGCCGTGTAGCCCTCCGCCTCGAGCTCGAACTCGCGCTCCTGCAACCGCACATAGGCCGTCATGCCTTCCTCGGCATAGCCGCGCGCGAGCGCGAACATCGATTCGTTGAGAGCGTGGAAGCCGGCGAGGGTGATGAACTGGAACTTGTAGCCCATCTCGCCGAGGCGCCCCTGGAAGCCCGCGATGGCCTCGTCGTCCAAGTGTCGCTTCCAGTTGAAGGACGGGGAGCAGTTGTAGGCGAGTCGGCGTACGGCGCGTATGCAAGACCGCGCGCGATGGCCGCGTCGAGGCCGCTCTCGATGACGAAGTAGCCCTCCGGCGTGCGCTCACCGGTGACGAACGGACGGTCGCGCTCATCCACGTCGCTGGTCAGGAGGGTCGCGCTCAGGGAGTCCGTGCGCCCGAGGATCAGTGTCGGGACATCGCAGACGTCGGCCGCGAGCCGCGCCGCCGTCAGGGTGCGGATGAACTGCTGGGTGGGGACGAGCACCTTGCCGCCGAGATGGCCGCATTTCTTCTCCGACGCGAGCTGATCCTCGAAGTGGACGCCGGCAGCGCCCGCATCGATGAAAGCCTTCATCAGCTCGAAGGCGTTCAGCACGCCACCGAAGCCGGCCTCGGCGTCCGCCAGAATCGGGGCGAGCCAGTAGCGGCCGTCGGAGGACTCTTCTGACCACTCGATCTGGTCGGCGCGTCGCAGCGCGTTGTTCAGGCGGCGAACAAGAGCCGGCGCGCTGTTCACCGGATAGAGGCTCTGGTCGGGATAGACCTCGGCGGCGCTGTTGGCATCCGCCGCCACCTGCCAGCCGCTCAAATAGATGGCCTTCAGGCCCGCCTTGACCATCTCGACGGCCTGGCCCCCGGTCATGGCGCCGAGGGCGGCAACGTAGTCCTCCTCCTGGAGCAGCTGCCACAACCGCTCCGCACCTAGCCGCGCGAGCGTGTGCTCCACGTGGACGGAGCCGCGCAGGCGGCGGACGTCCTCTTCGCTGTACGTCCTCTCGATGCCGTCCCAGCGCTCCATCAAGCCCTCCTCAGTCCAAATATTCGTAGGCCGGCAATGTCAGGAACTCCTCGAACTCCTCGTCGAGAGCGACTCGGTCGAAGAGGGCGTGCGCCTCGTCCCAGCGGCCCTCGCCGGCCAGCTTCTCGAGCTCCGCGTCCTCGATCTCCCGCACGTGCTCGCGCTCGGCCTTGCCGTGGCGGATCCACTGCCAGATCTGGGCGCGGGAGATCTCCGCGGTCGCCGCGTCCTCCATCAGGTTGTTGATTGCGGCGGCGCCGACGCCTCGTAGCCAGGACTCCAGATACTGGAGTCCGACGCTGACGTTGTCTCGGATTCCCTCCTCGGTCACCTCGCCGCCCGGCACGCGCACGTCGAGTAGGTCGCCGGCCTCGACGGAAACGTCATCGCGGCGCCGGCCGACCTGGTTCGGACGGGCGCCGAGGATCGCGTCGAAAACCTCCGTGGCGACGGGGACGAGGTCGGGGTGAGCCACCCACGTGCCGTCGAACCCGTCGTTCGCCTCCCGCTCCTTGTCCTCGCGGACCTTCGCGATCGCGGTGGCGTTCACGTCCGGATCCTTGCGGCTGGGGACGAAGGCGGCCATTCCGCCCATGGCGTGTGCCCCGCGCCTGTGACAGGTGCGAACGAGAAGCTCGGTGTAGGCCCGCATGAACGGGACTGTCATCGTCACCTGCGCCCGGTCGGGCAGGACGCACTCAGGACGGTCGCGGAACTTCTTGATGATGCTGAAGATGTAGTCCCAGCGCCCGGCGTTGAGCCCGGCGGCGTGCTCGCGGAGCTCATAGAGGATCTCGTCCATTTCGAAGGCGGCGAGGATGGTCTCGATCAGGACGGTGGCCTTGATCGTCCCGCGCTCCAGGGCGAGCTCCTCCTGCGCAGCAACGAAGACGTCGTTCCAGAGGCGCGCCTCGAGATGGCTCTCCAGCTTGGGGAGATAGAAGTACGGTCCGCTGTTGTCGAGGAGGCTGCGCCCGCAGTGGAAGAGGTAGAGCCCGAAGTCGAAGAGGCTCGCCGAGATCGACTCGCCGTCCACCAGGACATGGCGCTCGGGAAGGTGCCAGCCGCGCGGGCGGACGATCAGCACGGCGGTCTCCTCGTTCAGGCGGTAGTCCTTCCCCTCCGGAGTGGTGAGCTCGATGGTGCGCTCGATCGCGTCGATC
>WNFV01007866.1_pt1 | contig 12199 bp, 13 predicted proteins | sample 5400101 | NCBI WGS metagenome assembly WNFV01 (sample SAMN13153361, study PRJNA577476) | soil metagenome | isolation source: 115 cm soil or saprolite under grassland replicate 1 | place: USA:California | collected 2016-06-15
CTAGAACGCGTTGAGGCGGTCTCGCCTCGTGGAGCTCTCGCGTTTGCCATGCGTTCGACTTTCGCGCAGTAAACGGCTCCTACGGGGCGCCGAGCTCTTGAACTTCGGGCGGCGCCGGTGGAAAATACGGGCTGATGAGGAGGGGTCTGCTCCTCATAGCCGCCTTCACCACCGCGCTCGCCGTGGCCGGTGCGGCGTCGTCGCGTGTCGTCGCCTACTCCGGTGACGCTCCGCCCGATCCCGCCGGAGACAGCGGCCGCGCGCCCGACCTGACGACGCTCTCGATGGCGAACGACGACGCGGGGAAGCTCACGTGGCGCATCGGCATCGCGAACCGGTCCGCGCTCGCTGCACCGGACCTCGTTTTCCTCGTCATCGACGCCGACTGGAAGGAGACAGGCTCGAACGGGTTCGAGTTCCTGATCCAGGTCGACCCGGCGCGAGGGACGGCGCTGGCCGCGTGGAACGGGTCCGAGTGGCAGGACACCCAGTCGAAGAGCGTCGCGGCGTCGTTCGCCGGCGGCGTGCTCGAGATCTCGGTCGACTTTCGCGAGCTCAAGAGCGAGAACGTCCGCTTCGAGGTCTTCTCCCTCGCCGACTCGTCAAATCCGAACTCGGACCTCGACGTGGCTCCGAATGGGTCGGCGGTCTTCGCCTTCAACGTGAAGGTGCCACTCCTATTCGATTCGCTGACGAAGCCCAAGAAGGCGGTCGCCGGGAAGACCTTCAGCGTGTCGATGAGCGCCTGGACCGACGGGACCGATCCCGCCACGAGCTCGTGCCGCGCGCGCGTCGGCAAGAAGACGCTCAAGGCGAAGGCGAGCTCCGCATCGGTGACCCTCGCGAGCCCCTCCTCGAGCGGGCCCATCGTCACCGCCTACAAGTCGCTCGTTCTGTGCTCCGTCTCCGTCCCGCGCAACGCGCGCGGGAAGACGGTGTCGGTGCAAGTGACCGCGCAGAGGGCGGGCGTCTCGCTCACGCGCAGCTTCACGGTGAAGGCGCGATAGCCGCGGCCTCGGCCTAGGTCGCGCGTTCGCGCCGCCGTCGCTCCGTCAGCTCCCGCTCGGGCTCGGCCGCGAGCTCGTCGAGCACCGCCGCCGGCTCGCTAGGCCGCTGTATTCGGTCACATGAGTCGATAGCTGAGGATCCAGTAGTGCTCGTGCTGGATCCACTGTCGTTCGACGGCACGCTCACCGAGCATCGAGAACGCCTGCTCGCGGGTGGGGAAGTTCTTGAGAACCTCGTGGACGCTCCCGTCGTCGAGGATGCGCCGCTGATGGGTGTTGCCGTCGGCGTCCCGTCTGCTGATCGGGGTGTTGCTCGGGGTGCGGCTCGACCGCACGTAGCTGTTGTCGAGCATCACGACCCGTGCACCGGACTCGAGTCGCGCGTGGAGAGCGTCAAGCCAGCCCGCGAGTCGGCCCAGCGGCACGTGGCTCCACCAGCAGCCGGCGAACGCCCCGTCGAAGCGGCGATCACCGAGCTCGGCGAACGTGTATGCATCCACGGTCTCGAACCGAACGCACGACGGCATCTCCTTGCGGCGGGCCACCTCTATCGTCTCGGGGTTCAGGTCGGTAGCGAGCCACTCGCGTGCAAACGACGCGCCGTGTGGCGTCCACCAGCCGGTACCGCACGCGACCTCGAGCACGCGGCGGCCCACGAACATCGACGGCAACCATGCCTCCATCGTGCGCAGGTCACGCTGCCGTTCCGGCTTGAGGTAGACCCGCTCGTAGTAGGTGGCCCGCCGCGCGTAGTAGTCACGCATCGACTCGACGGTGGTCGCTTCGTCCACGTCAGGGGGTATCGTGGCTCGGCTTGATGCTCGGCCGGGTGCTCTCGGGCCTCGTGAAGGTGTTCAACGCGAGTGCGCGTGGGAGCTCAAGCGAACGTCCGGTGTCGGCGGTGGCCATTTGTCGTCGCTGATCTTCGCGCACGGGGCGGCGGGATGTGCACCCCGCACACCCTGTGCAGGCCGGCTTCTCGTTCGGCCCGCACTCCCCTCGGGCAGCTGTCAGGAGGGCCGACGATGGTTGTTCAGGAGTCGAGTTGTCTACGTGGGCGACAAAATCGGGCGGTTTTTTGTCTGGGTGCTCCACAAAGTGCTCCACACCCACCGCACGTTCGACGAGAAGCAACTCGTCCTGAACGAAAAGGCCCCGTGAGCGGGGCTTTTGCAGAGCCCTTCTGACGGACTCGAACCGTCGACCCCCTCCTTACCATGGCATTTCCGCGGCAACCGGTCGCAACGCACGGCAACGGTTTTGGCTTGATTTCGTCGGTTTCACCGTCTCCGCATTTGCCACCGGTTGCCACCGTTTGCGACCGCCCGGCTCCATAAATGCTCCATACCGCGGCCGTTGGAGGGCTCCGGATCGAACCCCGGAAACGTGAGGCGTGCGACGCCCACTCGTACTGCCGTCGTGGCGACCTCAGCGTCAGCGAGGTCTGTTTCGCGGTCGGCTGCTCGTCGCTGGGCACCTTCAGCAGTCGCTTCACCGGCCTGGTCGGCATGCCGCCCAGCGCCTACCGGGACCACGGGGCGCGCGCGACGGCGGGGATGCGGTCGTGCTTGCCGAAACAGATGACCAGACCGATCAGGAATCGAGAAGCACCGGTCACCGAGCCGCAGCGTCAAGTCTCTAGCATGACCGCCATGGACTCGACCGAGCAGCCGTACGGCGTTCGCGACTGCGCCTTACGCGATCCCGCGGGCAACCTGATCCGCATCCAGGAGCAGCGCTGAGCCGTCCGGAGGAGGTGCTTCGCAATGGCTGAGAGGAAACCCGCAAAGAAGGGCACGCAGAAGTCCGCCAAGAGCACCACCGCGAACAATGAGAAGTCCAAGGGATTCACGGACGAGGAACGAGCCGCGATGAAGGAGCGCGCCCAAGAGCTGAAGGCGGAAGCGCGCCGCGGCCCGCGCGCGAAAAAGGACAAGGCGGACGGGGAAAGCGACGTGCTCGCGAAGATCGCCGCGATGCAGGAACCGGATCGCGCCATGGCCAAGCGGCTCCATGCGATCATCAAAGCCAGCGCGCCAGCCCTCTCGCCGAAAACCTGGTATGGGATGCCCGCGTATGCCAAGGACGGCAAGGTCGTCTGCTTCTTCCAAAGCGCGCAGAAGTTCAACACGAGGTACGCGACGTTCGGCTTCAGCGACGCGGCGAACCTCGACAAAGGCGCCCTGTGGCCGGTCGCCTTCGCGCTGAAGGAGTTGACCGCCGCCGAAGAGGCAAAGATCGGCGCGCTCGTGAAGAAAGCGGTGAGCTGAGCCCAGCTCCTGAACCCGCTCCCCGCCCAGTCACCTACGACCGAGACGCCTACCGCGCCAGCGACGTGATCGAACGCGCCTTCAAGGCTCCAAACCGATTGCGACCGCTCTGCTCCATCGCCAAGCGCGCCGACTCTCGCGCTCGCCTCAGCGGCTGACGTCGTAGACCAGGTGGGTGACCCTGTCGCCCTGCACGATCGTGGTCGGGTTCTCCAATCGCAGCGGCTCGGCCAGCGCGCCGGTGGCGAGGAACGGGCGGCCGGAGCCGAAGACCACCGGGACCTGGTTGACGACCACCTGGTCGATCAGCCCGAGCTTGAGCGCCTGGGCGCCGATCTGACCGGCGGCTACGTCGACGTCCCGGTCGCCGGCGAACTCCTGGCGGCGGCGATGGCCTTCTCGACGTCGTCGACGAAGGTGAACGGTGCGGTATCGGCGATGGGTCTTAGGCTGGTGATCCCCGAGCGCGTGCTCTCATGGATCGTCGGCGTATCGTCGACCGCGGCGGTGTGCGTCGTATTGGTCGCGATGACGAGCGTCAATCAGGCGGCGGCAGCGAAGGCGGGCGACACGCCCGCCCTTCTGAATGACGTCGCCCGTGTTTATTCACTTGGAGTCGGCGAGGTCCGTTGTGCCTCCCAGCTGGAATGGGGCTCGGACCCGCATCGAACTAGGTTCAGCTGGGGTTACACGAATGTTCGCGGCGACTACATCGTTTTGCCGCCGTTGATTTGTGCAGGCGCGATGAACGTCGGCAACATTTCCGTCCCCGCGTGACAGCAAGCGGTCGGAGTCTGGATGCTCGTCCACGAGGCGTTCCATCTGCGGCACTGGCGCTTCCGCCGCAATGAGGCGAAGGTCGGTTGCCAGACAATCGTCTACTTCACCGACGCGGCCGCGCGATTGCGCGCGTCGGATTCGCAGGCACAGGAGCTCTACCCCTACGGCCTCGCGCTCCACGATCTCGAACTCGACCTCTACCCGTGGCACCGCGACCCGAGGTGCGTTGTGCCGCCCTGGTTTCCTCCTTTGGCTCCCTAGCCTCAGCGTCCGCCGCGGGACTTCCCGCGACTCGAACTCGACAAGGCGTGATCGTTTACGACCTGAAGGCTCCATAAAAGGCTCCATACCTGCCCCACGTTCGACAAACTGCATATCGATCCAAAAGGAAAAGCCCCGTTGTGCTGGGCTTTTGCAGAGCCCTCTTCCGGACTCGAACCGGAGACCCCTCCTTACCATGCGATCCAAACGGCAACCGGTGGCAGCCCGTGGCAACAGTTTCCCCCTGGTTCAAGCCATTTTGGGGCTGCTGGCCACCCGAACCTTTGCCACCTAAGCTGCGGGCTCTGCGTCGGCATATTCGTCGTGGCGGCGCCACCACTCATAGGGCTTGGTCTGCGGATATCCGGCGGGTGAGTCTTCCCACTCCTCTTGACGGCCGAGCGGCGTCAGGTCGAGGAAGGTCCACACGCTGCCGAGCGCCTCGACGCCGCGGTGCGTCGTGAAGTAGCTGCGAAAGACGTCGTCGCCGTCGTGCAGGAAGACGCTGAGACCGAACGACTCGCCGTCCTGGTAGACGTCCGGCTGGGGAGTCTCCGGCGAGACACCGAAGTCGACGTTGAAGTCGCTCTCGAACGACGAGTACCAGGGGATCGTCCAGCCCATACGCTTCTTGTACGCGGTGATCTTCGCGAGCGGGGCGCGGGACACGAGGGCAAAGGACGTGGCGCGGGCGTGCAGGTGCGCGAGGTGGCCGATCTGGTCGACGAACATCGAGCAGCCGTCGCAGCCCGCGTCCTGGTTCGGCCCGAACATGAAGTGGTAGAGGAGCAGTTGCCTGCGCCCCTCGAACAGGTCGACTAGGCCGGCCTTGCCATCCGGACCGTCGAAGGTGTAGTCCTTGTCGATCCGGACCCTCGGCAGCCTGCGGCGCTCGGCGGCGAGCGCGTCGCGTGCCCGGGTGGCTTCCTTTTCCTTGGCAAGGAGCGCGTCCCGCGCTGCTTGCCACTCCGTCGCGGAGACGACCGGGGGAAGGTTCATAACGCTCCTCTCAGTCATTCGTATTCGTCGTGTCGGCGCGGCCAACCCTCGGGGTCGCCGCCGCGGCCCTTTGGAGTGCGATCGAGCAGTTGCCAGGTCGCGCTGAGGACATCGGTGCCGCGGTCGTAGCACGAGTAGGTGTGGTAGACGACGCCGTCCTCGAGCGCGAGCGCGCTGTGAACACGGCGAAGTCGAGGTTGAAGTCGCTTCCCGCGGCCGAGACCCACGGGAAGCTCCAGCCCATCCGGCGCCTGTAGGCCTGCAGGTTCTCGAGCGGGGCACGCGAGACGGCGACGAAGATCACGCCCCGCGGCGGGAGATGGACGACGGCGCCGTCGAGGCTGTCCGCGGTGTACGAGCAGCCCGGACAGCCCGCATCCGGCCAGCCCTCGACGGTCGGGCCGAACATGAAGTGATAGACGAGCAGCTGGGAGCGCCCTTCGAAGAGGTCGGCCAATGCCTTCGTCCCGTCCTCGGTCTCGAAGCCGTAGTCCTTCTCGACCGGGACCCACGGCAGCGCCTGCCGTTTCCGGGCGAGCTCGTCGCTCCGGCGGGTGAGCTCCTTCTCCTCTGCCAGGAGCGCGGTCCGGCCGGCCAGCCACTGCTCGCGCGTCCCGACCTTGTGCTCCGTCATCCTGGCCTCCTTCCCCCGCTTACTACCTCAAGACCGGCCGCCGGGCGAAAACTCATCGCGGTAAACGGTGACGAGCACGGCCGGTGACTATTTCAAGTCGCCCAAGCGCGGCAGGTGAAAGCTTCGCGTTTGCGGAGTTCTGACACGAGCCTCTGACGGACTCGAACCGTCGACCCCTCCTTACCATGCGCTCCGATCGACCGCTAGGCTCCACAAACGCTCCATGCCTCGGTTGCGCGGTCCCCTGACGGGTACGCCCGGTTCTCCAATAAGTCCAGAGCGTTCCCCCGCTACTGCGCAGCCGGGAGCGCGAGCTGCGGTTCGAGGACTGTTGCGATGAGTTTCCGGGTCGCCGCGGGTCTTATTTCGTGATCCCGGTAGCGTCCGATCCGACGATGGATTCGGCTCGAGCGCTCGAGTCCGACGGAGGGAGCTGAGATGTCTGAACACAAGATCGGAACCCGCGAGGAATGGCAGGCGGCCCGGGACGAGCTCGCCAAGCTCGAGGCCGAGCAGGCGGAGCGAAACGAGGAGATCAAGAGACAGCGTCTCGATCTCCCCTGGGTCCCGGTCGAGAAGGAGTACGCGTTCGACACCGAGGAGGGCAAGAAGACCCTCGCCGAGCTCTTCGACGGGCGCTCACAGCTGCTCGCCTACAACATCATGTTCGGCCCCGACTACACGCGCGGCGCCTGCCCCGGCTGCAGCGGCTTGGCCGATGGGCTCGACGGCTCGCTTGTCCACCTGAACCACCGCGACGTGACGCTGCTCTGCTTCTCGCGGGCGCCGATCGAGCGGCTGACCGCCTACAAGCGGCGGATGGACTGGGAGTTTCCCTACGTCTCCACCTACAACACCGACTTCGCCTTTGACTTCGGCCTTGCGTTGACCGAGGAGCAGGCGCAGCAGATTCCCGAGGTCAAGGAGATGATCGACGACCCGCCCGACTGGCTCCAGGAGTGGTCAGGCCAGGTCGGGGCCGAGCTCAAGGATGGGCTGCGCGAGGGCCCGAGCTGGATCGCTTTTGCGCGCGAGAACGGGACCGTCTACCACACCTACACCGTTATGGCGCCCGACCCGTTCGTCGCGCCGTACTACAGCTTCCTGCTCGAGCGAACGCCGAAAGCCCAACCCGCCGAGCCCCGCGCTTGGCGGAAGGACGAGTACCCGGACTGACGCCGATCGGACGGTTCGCGGCTCATAATCCGGCGCTGCCCGTCGTGAGGGCTCCCATGGAGGACAAGCTGGGGAAGCTTCCATCCCGGTTTTTCCAAAACGCCTTCCACACCGGGACCTGCCGGGGCTCCACAAAGGCTCCATCATCCGCTGCGGCGTCCGGGATGAGGAACGGTTCTCGTAGCCGGATCAGGTTCGTCAGCGGCCGGTGCGGCCCCTTAGGCCCGAATGCCGCGGAAGTTCTCCGAAAGTTGGTCCAACACGGCCTGCGCCCGCTCGGCGGAGACGAGATTCTCTTTTTGCTCGTAGAGTTTGGAGCGCTTCCGTGGCGCTGGCTCGCGCCTCTTCGACGCGGCCCGCAAGCCTCAGGACCTCGGCGCGATCGAGGAGGACGTCGCCGCGCAGGTCGAGGTAGTCGCTACGTTGCAGATACTTGCCGGCCTCCGTGTTGAGTCTCAGCGCAAGCTCGATGTCTCCGCGCAGCGCCGCGATCTTGCTGCGCACAGTTCTTAGGCGGGCCTGCGCATCGGCATCGTCCGGCGTCGCGCTCGCTTCGCTCTCGCGCGTCGCACGTTCCGCCTCGTCATACCTGCCCAGGCGAAAGAGCGCTTCGGCGTGATAACTCGCAAGCGTTGCGAGCACGCCGGTTTCGCCGTGGGCACGGAGCACGTCGCACGCGGCGCGTAGCAAGTTCTCGGCATTGTCCGGCGCCCCCGCCAGAAGCTCGACCGGGGCGGAGAAGAGCGCGCTGGTCGCGACTCGGAAGGGCAATCCGAGTTCCGTATAGATAGAGGTCCCTTCGGCGATCAGCCGACGCGCCTCGTCGAACTCGCTGCGCATCGCTCGGAGGATCGCGATCCCCTCCAGGACGTACGCGATGCTGTAGGGGCGTCCGCGGACGTCGCGGAGCACGCGTCCGAGCCGCTCGAGAGCCTGGGGCACGGGAATAGGCCCAAACAAGAGTGCGTTCACCAGAGCACTTCGGATCTGCCTTGCCCCACGCTCGTCCTGCGCCTCTTGAGCAAACGGGAGCGCCCGCTCCATAGCCTCCCGCTCAGCGTCCCACTCGCAAAGCCACTGATGCATGAGGCCCCGATGACGCCACGCGCGTGCTAGTCCCACGACGTTTTCGCTCGCTTCGAAGGCAGCGAGCGCTCGTTGGTTGACTTCCCGTACCTCGTCGTAGGTCGTTGTCGGATCGGTGAACGTCCGTTGCATCGTGAGCTCGAGGAGGGCGCAGTGCTCAACGTGCGGGTTCCCTTTGACCGCGGCGTCATGGGCGACCTCCGTCAGCATCGCCGCGGCGCTCGCGAAGTCGCCGAGCATTCCGGTGACAATCCCCAGTTCGAGCAACAGCTCGAGGCGCGTGTCGTCGTTACCTGGCAGCAGCGCGGCCGCCCGTTCGAGGAGGTTGGCCTCCGCGCGCACGTCTCCGCGTGCGGACGCTTTGCGCGCCGCGCCGGCTAGCAGTGTCGCCGCACGCCGCGCGCGTGCCCTCTCCTTCTCGCCCACCGGGCCGAGCTCCGCGCTGTACCGGTAGGCCTGCTCGAGGTGGTAGGCGACGATCTCCTCGTACTCGCTGAGCCGTTCGCCGGCCTTCTGCTCGAGCCACGTCGCGAAGCGCTCGTGCAGGTTGGCGCGAATCGCTTTCGGGATTGCGTCGTAGGCGGCGTCGCGAATGAGGATGTGCCGGAAGCGGAACGCTTCCTCGCCCGTAAAGACGGCGCGCGCGGGCCGGATCAGCTCGCGGCGCACGAGCATCGATAGGTCGCGGGACAGGTGTGGACGCCGATCGTCTGGCAGGAGCTCGCTCACTCCGCCGAGATGGAAGACCTTGCCTTCGACCGACGCGCGCTCGATCACCGACCGCTCCTCGTCGTCGAGTCGGTCGAGGCGTGCCGCGAGCAGTGCTTGGATCGTCGGCGGCACGGAAACGGCGAAGAGATCGGCTGTTGCGGTCCAGTGGTTGTTGCGACGGACGAGCAGGCCGTCGTCGATCAGGATCGCGAGCATCTCTTCGACGAAGAGCGGGTTCCCCTCGGCCGCTTCGGTGACGCGAGCGCGCGCCTCGTCGATCACTCCCGCCCGGCCGAGCAAGTTCGCGATCAGTTGCTCCGACTCCTCGGCGCTCAGAGGTTCGAGCGAGAGCGCAGTGGCGTTGAGCTTGCCGCCACCCCAGGTCGGCCGCGTGTCGAGCAGCTCCGGTCTTGCGAGACAGACGAGAAGGATCGGCGCGTCGCGCGACCAGTCTGCCACGTGTTCGATCAGATCTAGGAAAGTCGGCTCCGCCCAGTGAATGTCGTCGAAGACCGCGACCAGCGGCTGCTCGCGGGCGAGCCGCTCGAACAGCTTGCGAACCGCCCAAAACGATTCCTCTTCGCCGCCCGGCATCGCCTCGACGAGGCCGATCAACGCCGCCACCCGCTCGGCGATCTGTTCGGCGTTCTCCTCGCCGGCGAGCAGTGACACGATCTTCCGCGAAGCCTGCTGAGGATCATCCTTCTCCCCGAGCGCAGCTGCCTCGCGCACGGCCTCAGCGAGTGGCCAGAAGGTTATGCCTTCGCCGTAGGGCAAGCATCGGCCGCGGAGAACCGTCGTCTCCGTTGGCAGGGACCTGAGGAAGTCCTGGACGAGTCGCGACTTACCCACGCCGGCCGTGCCGAGAATCGTGAAGAGGTGACACGTGCGCTCGCTCGCGCTGTTGTCGAACGCGCGTTGCAGCGACGCGAGCTGGCGCTCGCGGCCGACCATCGGCGAATCCATCCGCCGCTCGCGTCCGACCGCGCCCGGCCTCACTTCCAACAGACGGTAAGCACGAACCAGCTGACGCTTGCCCTTGAGCTCCATCGGCGCAATCGGCTCGACGGAGACGGCGTCGCGCACTAGCGTGTACGTCGTCTCGCCGAGCAGCACCTCGCCTGGCGCTGCGACCTGCTCGAGCCGGGAGGCGACGTTGACGGCGTCGCCGGTCACGAGCGTCTCTGCGCTCCCCGTGACGACATCGCCGGTATTCACGGCCGCGCGCGTCTCGAGCCGAATACCCCAGTCGCGCTCGAGCTCCTCGTTCAGGTCAGCCAGCCGCTCCCGTAGTTCAGCGGCCGCTCGAACAGCACGAAGCGCGTCGTCCTCGTGCAGCGTCGGGATCCCGAACACCGCCATGACCGCGTCGCCGATGAACTTCTCCACCGTTCCGCCATGCCGCTCGAGCGCGGCCCGCGCCTGCTCGAAGTAGCGTCCCATGACGCGGCGCACCGACTCCGGATCCCGCTCGTCGCCGAGGCTCGTCGAACCAGTGACGTCCGCGAAGACGACCGTCACCGTCTTCCTGACCTCACGCGCGTTCGGCGCCTGCGTTACGAGTTTCGAGCCGCACGAGAGACAGAAGCGCGCCTCGGGCGGGTTCTGCGTCTTGCACTGCGGGCACTCCGGCACAGCCGAAGCGTACGACGATGATCGCACGGGTTCTAGCGTCGGTCGAAGCGCGGCTGGCGGGCGCGCTCACGCGCGCTGGCCGCCCAGTCCGCCGCCGGAGCGGCGAAACACCGGCCGCCGGCACGCGTGTCTCTACCTGAAGGCTCCATACAAGGCTCCATTCCCACCGCATGTTCGACGAGGATCAAGTTGCCCGTAACGGAAAAGCGTCGACGTGCGGCGCTTTTGCAGAGCCCTCTTCCGGACTCGAACCGGAGACCCCCTCCTTACCATGGAGGTTTCGGCGCGTCACGCGCGTGCACGCGCGATCATCCGCGACACAGTTTTTCCTGCAAATCGCTCTGTTGCAGACCGTGGCGATGCGTCGCGAGGCGTCGCGCGTGTCGTTTCTGATGTGTCTGTTTTGTGTCCGCGGCGGGTCGCCTAACCTGACAACTACCTCGCCGATGTTGCGAGACCGCCGCTCCCAGCCGTGCGGAGGTCGTCGCGCCGCTAGCGGCGCGGACCGCGTTGCCAGACGCCGAGGACGTTTCCGGCCGGATCGCGGAACGTGGCCACCCACAGGTCGCCCTCCGGATACGGCGCGGTGACGACGGCGCCACCGCCGGCGACAATCTGCTCGAGCGTGTCGTCGACACGTTCCACGTAGATGTACGGGCGCACGCCGGCCTCGCCGGCGACCGGCAGGTCGGGCATGAAGTGGCCGATCACGTGGCCGGTGGCGTCGTCGAAACTCGGATGCTCTGGGTCGCCGCGGAGGTTCCAGCCAAAGACGGTCTCGTAGAAGACGCCTGTTCGGTGCGGGTCTGGGGCTGGGATGCGTAGGTAGGAGACCCCGCCGACTCGGAAGACGTTCGGTTCCTCGTCGGTGGTCGGCGACATGCGCGCATTGTGGCAGCGGGCCTCCTCGTGTCGTCAATCCGTGGCGGCAAGACGTCGCCCGCGACGTCAGCGGTCGCTCGAGCGGGTGCGACTCGGGGCTCACCGAGTGGGGGGTGGATTCCGTCCGCCCGTGGCCGCTAGTGGCTGCCGTGGGGCCGTCGGTCGGCGGGCGGCCAGGGAATGAGCGGCTTTCCGATCTCCCAGTGGTGGCCGAAGGGATCCTCGATCCGGCCGAGACGCCAGCCATGCTCTTCACCTACTGGATACACCTCGCTGGCGCCCGCCGCCTTGGCCCGCTCGAGCGCGGAGTCCGGATCGTCGACGATCAACAGCATCCGCACCGTGCCTCCGCCCACCGACTCAGGGCTGAAATTCGCGTGCGGCGGTGACTCGTCGGAGACCCAGAACGACGCGCTGCCTACGGAGAGCTGGGCGACGACGTCCGGGTTGTCGTCGGTGCCGCCCACCCGGTAGACCTCGATCGCCCCGAACGCTGCCTTGTAGAACTCGACGGCTGCGCGGCCGCGCCTCACCGAGAGCTCGGGCACGATGCTCACGCCACCAGGATTGTCCGTTAGGGGCATCTGCACGTCCTTGACGAGATACAGGGGCGGCCAGAATGGACACGCCAACCCAGCGGGAGCATATTGGCCTCGGTGGCCGCCGCGCTAAGCGCGCGTGCGCCGGCGGCCTCGATGCGAGATCGGCGCACGGCTCGAAGTCAGCGCCGGCGCGTAGCAGGCGCCGTTCGGTACCAG
>WNFV01008240.1_pt1 | contig 12196 bp, 13 predicted proteins | sample 5400101 | NCBI WGS metagenome assembly WNFV01 (sample SAMN13153361, study PRJNA577476) | soil metagenome | isolation source: 115 cm soil or saprolite under grassland replicate 1 | place: USA:California | collected 2016-06-15
TGCTGCATGGCCGACCGTGCCGCATCGATGCGTGCTTCGAGCTCCGCGGCGGGTCGACGTACGAAGGCCTGAAGCACCCGCTCGCAAAGAAATGGTAGGCCCGCCGCGCTCCGCGTCGCAGCCGGCGCGAGCCCGACGACGCGACAGGCCCGCCGCTTCTTCATCGCGAACACCGCGCGCGGCTCGATGCCTGGACGCACGCCCCCGGGAATCCTGACGCCAGGATCTGGCTCCAAGCATAGAACCGCGCACATGACGGCTCGCCCGGTTCCGCCGGAGCCGCTCCAGACAGGCAAGACCCCGATGAAAGTCGTCGCATTCAACGGCAGCGCCCGCAAAGACGGCAACACCGCCATCCTGATTCATCGCGTACTCGACGAGCTCGAGCGCGAAGGCATCGAGACCGAGATCATCCAGCTGGCGGGTCAGGACATCCGCGGCTGCACGGGATGCCGTGGCTGTCGGACCAAGCTGAACCAGCGCTGCTCTCGCGGTGACGACATCGTGAACACCTGCATCGAGAAGATACTCGCCGCTGATGGCGTCCTGCTCGGGTCACCGACCTACTTCAGCGACGTGACGACCGAGATGAAGGCGCTGATCGACCGCTGCGGCTCCGTCGCGAAATCGAACGGAGATATGTTCAGGCGCAAGATCGGCGCCGCGGTCGTGTCCGCCCGTCGGGCCGGCGCGATTCACACGTTCGACACGATGAACCACTTCTTCACGATCAATCAGATGATCGTCCCCGGCTCTTCGTACTGGAACGTGGGCATCGGCCTCGAGAAGGGCGACGTGGAGCGCGATCAGGAAGCGCTTCGGACGATGAAGACCCTGGGCGAGAACATGGGCTGGCTACTCAAAAAGCTCGGGTGAGACCTCGTGCATGGCGTCGCCGGCGAGCGGCTCGGTCGTGACGCCGCGACCTAGATTCCCTCGCTTGGTGGACCGGGCCGGCTGCGGCCACTTCGGTTCGACACGCGACTCCTCCCGAAGTTGCCCAGTCTCGGACGTTGTGCGGATTCGCCCGTCGCCACGCGCGAAATCACGCGTCGGCGCTTCGTCCGCGGTGACGGCCTACCTCGTCGTCCTGTCGGGCTGGCGACGTGGGCGCAGCGGCGCGACGGCCGGGCGCGTGCGTTCGCGCGGAGCCCGCTCGTGTACGCGCTCTCGCTGACGACGTCCTGTACCGCCTGGACCTACTACGGGAGCGTCGGATTCGTGACGTCCACGGGCCTGCTCTTGCTCGCCGTGTACCTCGGACCGACCTTCGCCGCGGCGATGTGGGGGGACGTGCTCCGGAAGATGGCCCGCATCTTCGACCGGTTCGAGCGCGCGGTCTCGACCCGGCACTACGGCGGCCTCGGGCTCGGGCTCTACGTGAGCCGCCGCATCGTCGAAGCGCACGGCGGCACGATCCGCGTCGCGAGCCGCCCCGGCGACGGCGCGACGTTCACCGTGGAGCTCCCCCGAGGCTTGGCCGGGGTGGCGGCCGCCGCGACCGGCGTGGCGCAGCCGGAAGCGCGCCACGCCTGACTGCTGCCCCCAGCGGCGGTCACACAGGCGGAGCCGGCGCGCATCCCTTCGCCGACGGCGAAACGGCGACCGCTCCACTCTCTCATCCATCGTGACTCACGGTGACTCATACCCTGGCAGCGGTATCCGCTATCTTGTCGGAGTGATCGACGCGACGCCACGCGAGCTCCCGCAGCAGCGGCAAGGCGGTCGGACGGGCTTTCCCCTCCTCGGCTGGAAGGGCATCCTCTTCGGCCTGCCCTTCGCCGGAATGGGGGCGTTCCTTGCATTGGTCACGGCGCGCCCGGGCCGCGACGCTCCTGCCGGCCTGGTGAAGGCCTTCGGTGCCATGTTCTTCGTCGCGGGCGCCGCGCTCATCCTCGGCGGGGTGCGGTACTACTGGCGCGAGTGGCGGCGGGCGGAGCGCTTGGCGCGGCACCGGTCCGAGCCCTGGCGCGCCGACTACGCCTGGGATCCACGAGGCATCGCCGGCGACGTGGGCCGGAGCGCCGGGAGCGCGTTCCTCTCGAGCACGGTGGCCGCCACCTTCCTCGCCCCCTTCAACTACATCGCTTTCGTCGACCCGCGGCTGCAGGTCTCTGGAATCTGGGCCATGCGGTCCATCGTCGCGGTGTTGGACCTCGCTGTCGCCGCGTCCTTTGGCCGCTCGGCCTACCTGCTCGCGCGCCGCCTCGAGTACGGGAGGACCTTTCTCCACTTCGGCCGGTTCCCCTTCCTCCTCGGCGAGACGGTGGACGTCCGGCTCGCCCCGCCGCGCCATGCGCGCGGCCTCCAGGAGCTCGAAGTGACGCTCCGCTGCATCGAGGAGCGGATCCAGGAGACCCGCTACGACAGGGAGAGCACGACGTACGTCGCCCGACGGCAGATGTGGGCCGACATCCGGACGGTGCAAGCCGCCCAGCTCGCGGGCGCCGGGCTCATGCTGTCCTTCGACCTTCCCCGGGAGCCCGGGCTCGGCTCCGACCTCTCCGCGACCCCGCCACGCTACTGGGAGCTGTCGGTGAAGGCCGCCGCGCCGGGCGTCGACTTCGCCTCGACGTTCCTCGTTCCCGTGTACGCGCACCCGGGGTCCGTGCAGCTCCCCGCGTGAGCCAATCCCCGCGCGAACTCGCGCTGGGAAGGACCGGCGTCGCTGTAGAGCTCGAACGTCTTCCCGCGTCGGGCGCCGCTCAGCTCGCCCGCTGTTTCGACATTCCCGCCAGCTCGCGGGCGACGTCCACGAACGCCCTGAGGGCGGGCGACACCTGGGCTCGGCTCGGGAAGTACAGGAAGAATCCCGGCACGGCCGCCGCGTAGGGCTCGAGGACGAGACGCAGGCTCCCGCTGCGCAGGTCGTCGACGATCATCGGCTCGAAGGCGTAGAGGAGCCCGACTCCCGCCACGGCCAGGAGTCGCATGAGCTCGGTGTCATTGGTCGTGACGGATCCCTGGACCGGAACGCGCCACGTCTTCCTCCCGCGCTCGAGCTCCCACGCGTACCGCGCCCCGCTCGTGGACGCGCGGATGCAGAGGCAGTCGTGCTGAAGCAGGTCCTGGGGCTTCTCCGGGGTGCCGCGTCGCGCGAGGTACGAGGGAGCGCCCGCGACGACGAACCGGCCCGGCTCCGTGAGCCGCACCTGGACCATGTCGCGCTCGATGGCCTCGGACAGGCGGATGCCCGCGTCGAGGCCCTCCGCGAGGATGTTCACGAACCGATTCTCGACCTGAACCTCGACCTCGACCTTGGGGTACCGCTCGATGAACCGCGGCAGGAGTCGAGCGACGACCAGCGTCACGGCGAGAGCCGGTACCGAAAGCCGGACGCGGCCGGTGACCTCGCCGGGCCGGGCCGACACCGTCTTCAGGGACTCCAGCGCCTGATCCACGGCCGCGCCAGCGGTCTCGAGCAGACGTTGGCCCGCGTCCGTGAGCGCCACCGTCCGCGAGGTCCGCTTGAGCAGCGTGACGCCCAGGCGCGCTTCGAGCTGCCGAACGGACTGGCTCAGCGCGGAGGTGGACACGCCGAGATGCCTCGCAGCCGCCGCGAAGCTGCGGTGGCGCGCGACCGCGATGAACGAGTTCAGGGCGTTGAGGGGAGTGAAGGCCACGTCAAGCTCCTCTATGCGACCTCGCCCGCAGGCGCCAGCGAGGCGCGTCATCCCGAGTCGTCCAGGCCGGGCACAGCTGGCCGTCGGCCACGGAGCCTATCGCTGCCCTTCGGGGATCACCTCGTTCACGCAATTCAGCGCGCTCAGCGCCCGCGGATAGCCGATGTACGGCAGCAGCTGTGTCACCACCGCGATCAGCTTCTCCTTGTCGTTCCCGACGTCGAGGTTGCCCTGGACGTGCCCCTTCAGCTGAGGCTCGGCGCCGCCCAGGGCCGCCAGCATGGAGAAGGTCAGGAGCTCCCGCGTCTTCGTGTCCAGCCCGCTCCGGGTCCAGTAGTCGCCGAAGCAGTTGGCCGACAGGAATCGCTGGATGTGGCGCTGATTGGCCGGCGATGCGTCGTACATGTTGTCGATCCGATCCCCGAAGATCTCCTTCTGCAGCGCCAGCCCCCTGTCGAACCGGGTCTCAGGCGTCGTCGTGGACTGACCCTCCAGCGGCAGCTCCACGCCCCTGGCCTGCAGCACCTCGTTGGTCGCGTGGATGAAGTCCAGGACCTTGGCGATCCCGACGTAGGGCACGGCCTGGTACAGGATCTCCTTGGCCTCCACCGGGGTGACGCCCACGCTGAGCGCGCCGCCGAGCATCATCTCGTACTCGCTCAAGGCCTGGCTGGCGATCGTCGACGCCAGGATGACCATGACCCTGGTCTTCACGTCCAGGTTCCCGTGGCGGAGGACCTCGTCGAACGCGAAGTAGTCGAAGATCTCGATCAGCTCCGGGTCGGTTTCCGCCACCTTGGACTTGTACCCGGGAAACAGCTCCTCGTGGTTGCGGATGGCCGCTTCCGTCAGGGCGACCGGACGTTTGCTGGTGGCTTTCATGTCTCCGACCCTCCTGTTGGCGTTGCAGGCGGCGAGTGAGGCCGCCCTCCCGCCGACCGCGGGCCCTCGGCCGCTTCGTCGCTCGAGACGGGTGACCTCCTGTGATGGGAGCTAGAGCTCCTGCCGCGTGGGCCGGAACAGGATCTCGTTCACGTCCACCTCTTCCGGCTGGCTCATCGCGAAGGCGACGGCCCGCGCGAACGAGTCCGGGGGGATCGCGAACGCCTCGTAGAACTTGTGGATGCCCTCGCTGATGTCCCGCTCCGTGATCGAGTCGGGCAACTCCGTGGCGACCGCGCCCGGCGAGATCACCGCGGCAATGCCGTACAGCACGCCCTTGATGTTGACGATCTTCCCCTCGATGCCCTTGCTCATCGTGTCCTCCTTGCCGTGACGGCCTCCTAGCGACCGGTCCGCTTCTCCAGGTGCTCCGGGTACCGCGCGCCCTGCACCGAGACCTTCGACGCGGCGGCGTCGATCGCGCGGACGTCGCCGGGGGTCAGCCCGACGTTCGCCGCGCCGAGGTTCTCGTCGAGCCGGTTCATCTTCGTGGTCCCCGGGATCGGCACGATCCACGGCTTCTGCGCGAGCAGCCACGCGAGCGCGATCTGCGCAGGGGTCGCGTTCTTCTGGTTCGCGACCCGGCCGAGCAGCTCGACCAGGGCCTGGTTTGCCTTGCGCGCCTCCGGCGTGAAGCGCGGCACGATGTTGCGGAAGTCGTCCTTGTCGAACGTGGTGTTCTCGTCGATCTTCCCCGTCAGGAAACCCTTGCCGAGGGGGCTGAACGGCACGAAGCCGATCCCGAGCTCCTCGAGCATCGGGATCACCTCCTCCTCCGGCTTCCTCCACCACAGCGAGTACTCGCTCTGGAGCGCGGTCACCGGCAGGACCGCGTGGGCGCGGCGGATCGTCTGCGCGCCGGCCTCGGAGAGGCCGAAGTGCTTCACCTTGCCTTGGAGGATCAGGTCCTTCACCGCCCCGGCGACGTCCTCGATCGGCACGTTGGGGTCGACGCGGTGCTGGTAGAGCAAGTCGATCGTGTCGACCCTAAGCCGCTTGAGCGAACCCTCGACGGCTTGCTTGACGTGCTCTGGCCGGCTGTCGAGACGACTCCAGTGTGTGTCGCCCTCGAAGGCGGGTCCGAAGCCGAACTTCGTGGCGATCACCACCTGCCCCCGGAATGGCGCCAGCGCCTCGAGGTCCTCGTTCGTGAGCGGGCCGTAGATCTCGGCGGTGTCGAAGAACGTGACGCCGCGCTCGACCGCCGTCCGGATGAGGGAGATCATCTGCTGCCGGTCCGAGGGCGGGCCATAGCCGAAGCTCATCCCCATGCAGCCGAGGCCGAGGGCCGAGACTTCGAGACCGGTGCTTCCCAGTTTGCGCTTCTGCATGTAGTCACTCCCGTTTCGGCTGGAGGGAGAGGGAACCGATCACCGACCGGTCATGTTCAAGGCGGCTGGCCGGGCTCACGCGGGGCCGGATGATCTCGTTCCGGCCTACTCCGACTTCAGGGAAGCCATCTCGATGGAGAAGCGGTACTTCACGTCCGCCTTGAGCAGGCGCTCGTAGGCCTCGTCGACCTTCTGCATCGGGATGACCTCGACGTCGGCGGTGATGCCGTGCTGGCCGCAGAAGTCGAGCATCTCCTGGGTCTGGCGGATGCCGCCGATGAGCGAGCCCGAGAGGCTCTTGTTGCCGAAGATGAGACCGAACGAGGAGACGGGGAGCGGCTTGTCCGGGGCGCCGACGAGCGTGAGGTTGCCGTCGCGGCGGAGCAGCTGGAGGTAGGCGTTGACGTCGTGGTCGGCCGAGACGGTGTCGAGGATGAAGTCGAAGCTGCCGGCGTGCTTCCGCATCGTGTTGGCGTCGCGGGAGACGACGGTCTCGTGGGCGCCGAGGCGGAGCGCGTCCTCCTTCTTGCCAGGCGAAGTGGTGAAGACGACGACGTGGGCGCCGAGCGCGCGGGCGAACTTCACTCCCATGTGGCCCAGCCCGCCGAGGCCGACCACGCCCACCTTCTTGTCCTTCGTGACGCCCTGGCGCCGCATGGGCGACCAGGTGGTGATCCCGGCGCAGAGCAGGGGCGCCGTCCCGGCGAGGTCGAGATTCGACGGGACACGCAGGACGAAGCGCTCGTCCACGACCACGCTGTCGGAGTAGCCACCGTAGGTGACGCCGCCGAGGTGCTTGTCCGGGGAGTTGTAGGTGAAGGTCGAGCTCGCGCAGAACTGCTCGAACCCCGCCTGGCACTCGGGGCAGGTGCCGTCGGAGTCAACCATGCAGCCGACGCCGGCGAGGTCGCCCGGCTTGAACCGGGTCACCGCCGAGCCGACCTTCCTGACGCGGCCGACGATCTCGTGACCGGGGACGCACGGGTAGACGGTCGGCACCCCGCTCCACTCGCTCCGGGCCTGGTGGAGATCGGAGTGGCAGATCCCGCAGAAGAGGATCTCGAGCTGGACGTCGTGCTCGGTGGGATCGCGTCTCGCGATGGTGGTGCGGGCGAACGGCGAGGTGGCGCTGGCGACGGCGTAGGCTTTCGCGTTGAACATGGCGCTGAAGCTACGCTCGCGAGCGCCCGGGCGAAATGTGCGTAAAGTGCATGGGGCGTCCAGGAAAACTTCACGATTCCCTCGAATGCGAGCGGCTAGACGCATGGTCGGCCCGCACTTGCTGAGGCCTCCTCGGCCGTTCCGCGTCCACTCCGCACGTTCAAGGCAGGTCGAACACCAGCGCCTCGGCCGGTGCGCCCTGCCCGGCCAGCTCGATCGCGCGCTCGTCCGAGAGCGCGGCGCCGTCGCCCGCCGACAGGACCTGCCCGTTCACGGCAGCCTGACCGCGCGCGACCTGGACCCAGCCGCGGCGACCGGTCGCCAGCGGATGGCTGAGCCGCTCGTCGCCGCCGAGGAGCGTCGCGTAGACGCGGGCGTCCTGATGGATCGTCGTCGACCCGTCTGCTCCGTCGGGCGAGGCGATGAGCGCCAGGCGCCCGCGTCGCGCCGACGCGGGTACGGCCTTCTGCTCGTACGAGGGCGCGTACCCGGACCGGTCCGGGATGATCCAGATCTGGAGGAAGTGGACCGGCCGCTCCTTCGAGCCGTTGAACTCGCTGTGCTGGACGCCGGTCCCCGCGCTCATCCGCTGCACCTCGCCCGGCCGCAGGACGCCGCCGCCTCCGGTCGAGTCCCGGTGGGCGAGCTCACCCTCGAGCACCCACGACACGATCTCCATGTCGCGGTGTCCATGCCGTCCGAACCCTTCCCCCGGCTGCACGCGATCCTCGTTGATGACGCGGAGCTCGCTCCAGCCCATGTGCTCCGGGTCGTCGTAGCTCGCGAACGAGAAGGTGTGCCTCGTGTCGAGCCAGCCGTGGTCGAAGTGCCCGCGCGCGTCTGCCTTCCGAACGGTGATCATCCCGCTTCCTCCGGGATGGAACGTAACGGCGGCGCGGCTCCCGTCGACGCCATACCTGTGGCCGGCGGCGTGCGGCGAGCCCGTTCGGCGGTGAGGCGGACGCACGCACCCACGCTGGCGCCCGATCTCCGGGCGCGTGGATCCCTGCTGTGCTGGCGTCGCCTGCCCGCCAGGACGGACCCATCGACCTTCTTCACCGTGCCGTTAGCCCTGAGCGAGAATGCCGGTCCGCTCCTGCTTCGCAGCTCGAAACCTTCCTCATGCACCGTGCCGCACACCGGCGCGGTCCCGGAGAAGTAGTGGCCGTTCAGGGTGACGAGGCTGCGCCACGGCGAAGGAGGCCTGTCGACTTCCCTCTCGAGGAGGTCGAGGACCTTGCGTGGATCGTATGGTGAAACGAGGATCACGCGGTGAGCGTCCCATCGACGTCGACCAGGACCAGCACGACGACCAGTGTACCTGTCGGAGCCCCAGGCGGAAACGCAACGACCTTGCGATCTGAGGGACGCGTCAGGAGGTTCCCATGCAGATGAACGGTATCCCCTTCGGAACCACCGACTGGTCGGAGATCGCGCCGACCGAGCACAAGGGCGAAACAGGAGTGGCGATCTGGCGCGCCCGCCAGTTCGCCGGCATCCGCGTCCGCATGGTGGACTACTCGCCGGGCTACAGGGCCGACCACTGGTGTTCCAAGGGCCACATCCTGCTCTGCCTCGAAGGCGAGCTGCACACCGAGCTGCAGGACGGGCGGACCTTCGTCCTGACCGCGGGCACCAGCTACGAGGTGGGGGACGACGCCGAGTCCCACCGGTCCTTCACGGCCAACGGCGCGAAGCTCTTCATCGTGGACTGACAGTAAGAGCCGTCACGTACCCCGCCGCGAAACAGATTTCGGGCTGTCCGCGTCGGGGTGCGCTCGGGTGCCGGACATGCAGGAGGGGCCGCGCAGCCCCCCCTTGCACGAAACGGCTCGCTCTACGCCCTATGCGTGCGGCCGGCGCTCAGCTTCCACTTTGGGCATCGCGAGGTCGATTCGGGGAACGACCCCGAGCGCCTGCAACAGACCGAGCGTGTCCCACTGCGAGAAGACCTCGATCAGCTTCCCGTTGCGGAAGCGGTCGAAGGAGATGCCTTCGATCGTGATCTTCTTGCCCGTGGGCTCGACCCCGAGGAACCGCTTCTGGTGCGTGCCGGTGATGCGCCAGTGCATGCACACCACGTCGGCCTCGGCACACAGGCCAAGGACGGTCGGCTTCATGTCAGGGAAGGCCGACCGGTACATCTCGACCTCGCGCTTGACGCCCGCAAGGTCGGCCTCGCCGCTCAACGGATCGTGTGCCTTGAACGAGGGGTCGCATACCTGGTCGAGGTACTCCAGCGTGCCCTTCCCGTAGACGTCCTCGAGTATTGTCCGGCTCACCTTCTTGATGTCGACAGCCATCGCTTTCACCTCCCGGACCCGCAAAACGACACGAATCCAAACTGAATGTGCAGCAAGCCTGAGCTGGCGGCCTGCCTGGAGTCGCGCAGCACGCGCGCTCGCAGTGCACGTGTCCTCTGGGGGCGAGGGACGCGGGCTCCAAATGCGCGAGCAGCTTCGGCACGTTCGGGTAGTCGTCAGCCATCCTGCCCCCTGCGCTGCGTGCCGGCACGCGGCTCGTCCCATCGTGCCTGGGACAAGGGCGGCCTCGTCGTCCTGGGCTTCGTGAGTCGAGCGCTCGCCTCGTTGCCCGCGGGCGATGACGCGAACGAGTCGCCCTCGGCGCGGCCGTCCCCGATTCAGGGAGCCCATCTCGCCGCCGGTCCCGACAAGCGCCTGCGCTTAGAGTGAACGCCGTACGCGACCGTCACCGATGGTGTGATGCGACGGTCCGTGTGGACTCGCATGAGCCTCGGACGACGCGACCCCAGCTTGATTGGCGCCGTCGCCGTCATGCTGCTCGGGACGGGGTGCTACCACGCCGGGAAGGACGCGCTCGCGCGCTCGGCACAGGCGGACTTCAAGGAAGCGCACATCTCATCGAGCCTGGACGACGAGCTGGCGCACTCGAAGGAGCTGCTCAAGGCAGAGCTGACGGCGACGCAACGCTCGGTCGAGGCGCGCCGCGACGAGGCGGTCGCGCGCATCCTCGACTTCCGCTGGGGAGGCCGTCCGGCGCCCAACGAGACCGGCTGCCCGGTCTCCGGCGGCGAGACGCTCGCGGGAGATACGCCACGGTGCGCGATCAACATGCTGCTCGAACGCGTGGGTGGGCGGACGGAGGTCGCCGCGCTCCCCGAACAGGCGCTCGCCCCCGTGATGGCGGCGCGAGCCACCGCGGAGGCCCTCGAGAACGCCGTCGCCGACAGCGAGAGGCTCCTCGCCACGCTCCTTCGCGGCCGCGGGAGCGTCTCGTGCCCGGCCGACGGGAAGGCCGACGCGTCGGTCCTGACGAGGCGCCCGGACCTGAAGCCGGTGTTCGACAAGTACGCGAGGCAGTGCGCGCAGCTCGCCGCCGCGCGCCGTGCGGCCGAGTTCCCCGCGACCGGGCTCCTCGGAAACGTCACCGAGCGCTGGACGGAGGAGAAGGCCGCGTCGACGAGTCGAAGAAGCAGGCCGCGACCCTCAAGTCCGCGTACGACGACGCACGGAAGGCGTACGACGACGCGGTGGCCGCCCGGACGAAGCGCCGGGACGAGCTCAAGGGCGCCGCCGGAGATCTGAAGGCCCTCGACGCGAAGATCTCCGATGCCTCGGGCAAGGCCCAGGAGGCGCTCGAGGCGCTCGCCGCGGCGGGAGTCGCCGGCGGATCCGTCCAGAACGTCTTCGCGGCGGTCGAGGAGGTGCGCGCCCGGTACGACGGGATGGTGGACTCGATCGGACGCATCGCGAGCGGCGAGCCCAGTCGCAACGGAGAGCCGTCTCCCGCGCCCTCTCCGTGCCGGCCTACGGGGCGTTCGGGCTCATCTGGCGCGCTGCGAACCGTCGTCGGCCGGGGCACACAGAGTCGGCGTGTTGCACTTGGTCACTCTGGTTTAGCGTGAAGCCCTTGGCGCCCTGCCGGTGCGCGCGGTCCCAAGTAATACGTTCGTCCTGTCACAGTCGCGCCCGAGCCCCCGTCCAAGAGGAAACGAGAACCGAACCGAATGGCCGACTCGCAGCCCACATCTTTCGTGACCGCTCCCCCCGACGAGGAACTGGTCGGGCTCGCTCTCGCCGGCCAGTCGAGCGCGCTGGAGACGCTGCTGAGCCGGCACCAGCGCTGGCTCTACAACGTCGCCTTTCGCGTCCTGCAGAGCCCCGCAGACGCCGAGGATGCAACACAGGAAAGCCTCCTCAAGATCGCGACACGCCTCGCCACCTTTCGCGGCGAGAGCGCATTTCGTACCTGGGCCTACCGCATCGCCATGCGCCACCTCCTCGACCGGAAGCGCAGCCGGCCGGAGCTATCCGTCGCCAGCTTCGACTGCTACGGCGACTACCTGGCCCGTGCTGCCGACGAGGAGCCGGCCGACCTCTCAGCCACGCCCGCTGACGCGCAACTGATCGTCGAGGAGGCGAAGCAGGTCTGCCTCCTCGGAATGCTGCTCTGCCTCGACCGGGAGCAACGGCTGGTCTTCGTCCTCGGCGACCTCCTGGGAGTGAGCGACACGCTTGGGGCCGAGGTGCTGGCGCTCTCCCCGGACAACTTCCGGCAGCGGCTCTCGCGCGCCCGCCGCCAACTCCTGGAGTTCGCGCAGGGCCACTGCGGCCTCGTGGACTCCGGGAATCGGTGCCGTTGCGCCCGCAAGACCCGGGCGTTCATCCGGGACGGCATCGTCGACCCGGAGCGGCTCCTCTTCGCGCGCCCGCACCTGGCGCGCATGGAGGAGGCCTCCTCGCGGGGCCGGGCCGCCTTCGAGCGGGCCATCGAGAGACCTGGTGGCCCGGCTGCGCTGCGTGCTCTCGAGCGACGCGCTCCGTTCCGCGATGCAGGTCCCTTGACCCAGAGAGAGCGAGAGAACGAGATGGAGCCCAACGCCGAGTCGAAGCGGATCATCTCCATGGAGGAGGTCGTCCCGCCGATCGTGAGCAGATCCACCGCCGGCACGATCTTGAACGAATCGGCGGTGACGGGCGCGCCGCTGACCGTCACCCGGGGTGCCGCCGCCATGCCGGAGCTGGACGAGAGGTCCCGCACGTTCCCGTCCGTGCCGAACGCGGCGAGGACGACGTACTTGCCGTCGGGCACGCCGGTGAACGTGTACGGGCTGTTTCCCACCCCGTGGACGGAGAGCCCGGGCGCCGACTCGCCGCG
>WNFV01007868.1_pt1 | contig 12190 bp, 12 predicted proteins | sample 5400101 | NCBI WGS metagenome assembly WNFV01 (sample SAMN13153361, study PRJNA577476) | soil metagenome | isolation source: 115 cm soil or saprolite under grassland replicate 1 | place: USA:California | collected 2016-06-15
CGATCAGGAGCCAGCCCACCGTGCCGGTGTCGACGTTGCCGGCGATGAAATGCCCGAAGCCCGCGACGTAGAGGAGCGCCGCGGCATGGAAGATGTCGGTGCCGACGACCTTGGCTGCCCGCAGCGGCAAGACGAACAGCATCGTCAGCCCGAAGAAGACGCCCGTCCCGACCGACGTCAGGCCGACGATCAGGCCTCCACAGAAGCCGATCGCCAGGGCCGCGATCTTGTCCCGCCGGGCGAGCCGGAAGCCGGCGTTGCTGGGCTCCTGAAAGCGGATGAAGCTCTTGGCCATCAGGCCGACTCCGCCGAGCACCAGGGTCACACCGATGATCACGGCCATGGAGCCGCTGAAGCCCTTCAGCTTCGTCGCCAGCCAGACGCCGAGCAGCGACATCGGCGCGCTGGCCATGAACATCCAGCCGCTGAGGCGCGCATGAACGGTTCCGAGCCGCCGGTGCCTGAACGCGCCGACCGTTTTGAATATCGCGCCGTGGGCGATGTCGGTGCCGACCGCCGTCGTGGGGTTGAAGCCGAACACGATTACGAGCAGTGGGGTCATCAACGAGCCGCCGCCCATGCCCGTGAGGCCCACGAGCACGCCGACGAGCAGGCCGCTCAGGATCAGCTGCCACCACATGGCTAACTCCTAGTCCCGGTAGGCCCGGATTAGAACCTCGGCGATTTCGGGCCGCGAGAACTCGACCGGCGGCAGCTCGCCTGCGGCCAGCAGATCGCGCACCTTCGTCCCCGAGAGAAAGACGTGGTCGTCGCCGCCGTGCGGGCACGTCTTTGGGGTAGCCATCTGCCCGCAGCGGCGGCAGTAGAAGGCGTGCTCGAAGAACATCGGCTCGATGTCGAGCTCGTGCGGCTCGAACTCGTCGAAGATCAGCTGCGCGTCGTACGTTCCGTAGTAATCGCCCACGCCCGCGTGGTCACGCCCGACGATGAAGTGCGAGCAGCCGTAGTTCTTGCGGCAGATCGCGTGCCAGATCGCCTCACGCGGCCCCGCGTAGCGCATCGCCGCCGGGAAGGCCGACAGGACCACGCGGTCTTGGGGGTAGTAGCCCTCGAGCAGGACGCGGTAGCACTCGACGCGGGTCGCGACCGGGACGTCGTCCGACTTGGTCTCGCCGACGAGCGGATGGATCAGGAGCCCGTCGACGGTCTCGAGCGCGCCCTTGGTCAGATATTCGTGCGCGCGGTGGATCGGGTTTCGCGTCTGGAAGCCGACGACGCGTTTCCACCCTCGCTCTGCGAAGGCCACCCGCGTTTCGGCAGGGTCCATCGCCAGCTCGGGAAAGGACGGCTCCAGCCGCTCGAAGATCGTGACTCGGCCGGCGAGGTAGCGCGGCTTCTGCGCGAAGAGCCTCGCCACGCCCGGATGTGCTTTGTCGGTCGTCCGGAAGCAGCGCTCGGCCTCTCGCTCCTTGTCGTAGTCGTACACGTCCTCGACCTCGAGCAGGGCCAGCACTCGTCCCTCGGCGTCTGCGAGCGCCACCCGGTCGCCGCCGGGCGCGTCGTCCACTGCCAGACACACGGGAAGCGCCCAGGCCAGGCCGTTCGAGAGCCGCATCTCCTCGACGACCTTCTCGTAGTCCTCACGACCCATGAAGCCCTCGAGTGGCGAGAGGGCGCCGGAGGCGAGCATGTCCAGGTCGGAGAGCTCGCGGGAGGTCAGCGCGAGCTGTTCGAGACGGTCGAGGTCGTCCGGGCGCGGGCCGGTCCGGTCGACGAGCTCGCCGCCGTGTGGCCTGATCAGACGCTCGGTGGCAACGGTCGTCACGCGGGCACTCGGGGCCGTACGATCCCGAGCTCCTCGAGCTTGGAGACGATGAGCGCCGCGCTCTCGTCCGGATCGTGCGCCTCGGTGTCGACCACGATCTCGGCACTCTCGGGCTCCTCGTACGGATCCGAGACGCCGGTGAACTCCTTGATCTCGCCGGCGAAAGCCTTCGCGTAGAGACCCTTGACGTCGCGGCGGGCACACTCGTCCACCGATGCTTGGACGTAGATCTCGACGAAGGGGCCGAACTCTTCGACCATCGCGCGCGCCTTCGCGCGTGTTGCCTCGTAGGGGGAGATCGCAGCGACGATCACCGCGCCGCCATGCCGGGTCAAGCGCGAGGCGACCCAGCCGACCCGCTCGATATGAGCATCGCGGTCTTCCTTCGAAAAGCCAAGGCCCTTCGAGAGGTGCGTGCGGACGACGTCGCCGTCGAGGTACTCGACAATCAACCCGCGCTCGTCGAGCTCGGGGCCGACCAGATGCGCGATGGTCGTCTTTCCCGAGCCGGAGAGCCCCGTGAACCAGAGCGTGAAGCCTCCCTCGCGTACGTGGTCGGACTCGGGATGTTCGGTGGGGTGGATGTGGTCGGTCATTCGCCTCCTTGTGGCGTTTCGGTGTGGATCCCGCATTCGAGCTTGTCGGAGCCGGCCCAGCGGCCGGCGCGCTCCTCCTCGTCAGGCCGAGTCGGCCGGGTGCACGGAATGCATCCGATCGAGCGGTAACCGGCGTCGTGGAGAGGGTTGTAGGGGATCTCGTTGGCGGTGATGTAAGACCAGATTCGCTTCTCGTCCCAGTCGGCGAGCGGGTGGATCTTCCAGGCAGCGTAGCGCTCCGACCATTGCAGCTTGGGGGTTTCGGCGCGGCTCGGTGACTGGTCGCGGCGGATCCCCGAGATCCAGGCTCCGTACGGCTCGAGCGCTGCCAGGAGCGGCTCGACCTTGCGGACGTGGCAGCAGCGGTCCGGGTCGCGCTCCCACAGGTTCGGGCCCTCTCGCTTGTGCTGCTCGGCGATCGTGATCACCTCGGGCTGGATCAGCTCGATCCCGTAGCGCTCGACCAGTTGCTCTCGCGTCTCGTAGCTCTCACGGAAGAAGAGGTGCGTGTCGAGCTCGATCACGTCGATTCCGAGGCCGAGCTCCGAGACCATGTGCACGAGCACCGAGGACTGCTTCTGCCAGGAGCAGGTGAGGCAGAGCCGCTCCCCGAACTCGCCGTGCGCCCAGCGGAGAATCTCCTCCGCGGACATGTGCTCGAACGCCTCGCTCTCGAGCGCTTCAGGAGCGATCGCCATCGAGCAACACCTCCTGAAGCGTGTCGGCGCGCAGCCCGAGGCGGAGCGTCTCGAGCGCGATCACCTCTTCGGGCGGGATGTTGCCGAGGTTGACCTCGGGGCCGAGGCTCTTGATGAACCAGGCCTGGGAGTCCTTCGTCGGCGCCTCGAAGATCAGGTCGTGGATTGCGACCTCGTGCACGATCTCGTCGATGAGCCCCGTACGCATCTCGCCGGTCGGTCGGAAGATCCCGGCCGTTCCTCCCTCGCGTCCCTCGGTGATCACCTTCCAGGCACCTGCCCCCAGCTCCTCCTTGATCCACTCCACACACTGGTAAGGGGCGAAAACGACGTCCGCGTCCTTCGAGCCGACCTCGGAGAGCACCTGGAAGTCGCGTGCGAACTCGGCGATCAGCTCGAGCTTGCGCTCCCGGGGGATCTCGACGGCGCCGTCGGAGATCTCGACGCAGGAGAAGCGCTGCTCCACCAGCCAGCGTTTGTACTCGTCCACCTTGCCGCGGGCGACGACGGCTTCGAACAGGGTGCCGCCGCAGACGACCGGGGTCTCAAATGAGCGATAGAGCGAGATCTTCTTCTCGAGGTTGCGCGTGACATAGGACGTGCCCCAGCCGAGCTTGACGATGTCGACGTAATCGCCGGCGGTGTCGAAGAGGCCCTCGATGTCGCGCAGGTTCAGGCCCTTGTCGATGACGTGGGTGAGCCCGGACGTGCGCGGCTTGGACGCCCGTGGTGGGAGTCCTAGGAATCCGTCGGCGCTAAAGCTTGGCAACGATGTCCTCCAGTCTCTGCGTGGCCCGCTCCTGCACGTCGTGGAAGAGCGAGCTGCCGTGCGAGTCGATACCGACCCAGAGGGGGCCGAAGTCCTTGACGCGGAACTTCCAGAGGCACTCGGGCATCAGATCCTCCCAGGCGACCTCCTCGATCTCCTCGATCTGGGTCGTCTCGAGGGCCGCCGCGCCGCCGACGATTGCGAAGTACACCATCCCGTGCTCGCGCATCGGCTCGATCGCGTCGTCCGGGAGGCCGCCCTTGCCGCAGATCGCGCGAACGCCGTACTTCGACCCGAGCCCTTCGGTGAAGCGCACCATCCGGGCGCTCGTTGTCGTCCCGATGCAGACCTTCTCGTAGCGACCCTCGCCGAGCTTGCGGACGCCGGGCGCCGTGTGCAGCAGGAAGGCCCCGGTCAGATTCATCGGCGGCTCGACGCCCTCGTCGAAGATTCGGATGTGCGAGCGGTCGCGGATGCCGATGATGTGGCCGTCGACCGTGACGAGGTCGCCGGCGCGGAGCTTCCGGATCTCTTCCTCGGTCGTGGGGAATGTCAAGCGATGCTCGGCCATCACGCCTCCCGGTCGTACTCGATCTCGCCGTCTGCGGAGATATGGGCCGAGGCTCTGCGGGCGGCCCAGCACTGATAGTTGACGGCGACGGGATTCAGGGTCATGTGCGTGTCGGCGTGCTCCACGTGCGCCTGGAGCACGGTCACGTCGCCGCCGAGGCCCATCGGGCCGATGCCGGTCTCGTTCAAAAGCGCGTACAGCTCCTCCTCGAGCTGCGCGACGACCGGATCGGAGTTCCTCGTTCCCACCGGCCGCGCGATCGCCTCCTTCGCGAGGTACATGGCGTAGTCGGCCGAACCGCCGATCCCCACGCCGACGATCCCGGGCGGGCACGGCTTGCCCCCCGCCGAGACGATCGACTCGAGGACGAACTGCTTGATCCCCTTGACGCCGTCGGCGGGGACGCACATCTTCAGGAAGCTCATGTTCTCGGAGCCCGATCCTTTGGGTATGCACTTCACGTCGAGGCCGTCCCAGTCCGGAATGAACTCCCAATGCACGATCGGCAGCCGGTAGCCGGTGTTCGGGCCTGTGTTCTCGCGTGTGATCGTGTGGACGGCGTTCGAGCGCAGCGGATGCTCGAGGGTCGCGCGCTCCGTGCCCGTCTTCAGAGCCGCGTAGATGCGCGCGGGATGGAGCGGGAAGAGCTCTCCGACCCGGCAGGTGTACACGGCGATTCCCGTGTCCTGGCAGACGAGGTTCGTGTCTCGCTCGGCGATCTCGACGTTGCGGAGGATGGTGTCCAGGACGCGCTGCCCCGGCACCGATGTCTCGCGGCCGCGCGCCTCTGCGAGCGCGTCGCGGAGATCCTGCGGTATGTCCTTCAGCGCCCACACGTACAGGTGGGCCGCGGCATCCTCCACGGCGCCTGCGAGATCGACATCGACCGTGCTCATGCTCGTCCCTCGCCGCCGTCAGCTGTCGCCGGGCGGAGCCCGGCCCGGCTGACGGCTGACGCCGCTGGCGGCAGGATGCTGCGCCGGCGGCGCTGGGCCGTACTGGTTGTACTGTCCTGCGCGCCGCCGACTTGCCTCCTTGGCCAGCGGCGCCCGAGGAACGCGCATCTCGGTGACCTTGATAGAGGGCGTCTCACGCCGCCGCCCTTTCTGCGGCCGCGCGCCCGGCGCGCCGGCCGAACACCGTGCACTCCAGCAGCGAGTTGCCCATCATCCGGTTGCGGCCGTGCGTCCCGCCCGCGATCTCGCCGCAGGCGAACACGCCTTCGAGCGTCGTCTCGCCGTGCTCGTCGATCACGAGGCCGCCGTTCTGGTAGTGGAGCACCGGATAGGTGAGGATCGGCTCGCGCAGGGGGTCGATGCCACCGGCGCGATAGCGGCGCAGCATGTAAGGGAGGGAGATCTCGGCGTCGGCCTCAGGAATGCGCGTCGTGTCGAGATAGACCGCCGGGCGGCCGTCCTCCGTCGCCACGCCTCTTCCCTGCTCGACCTCCTCGAAGATGGCGGCCGAGACTGCGTCGCGCGGCCCGAGCGAGTCGGTGAACTCCTCGCCGTCGGCGTTGACGAGGACGGCGCCGTAGGCGCGCGTCGTCTCGGGGATGGAATAGCCCTGCATGTTCCGCGGCCACGCGCCGCCGTTCGGGTGGTACTGCAGAGCATCGAGGTCGCGGGCTTCGGCGCCGAGATCGAGTGCAATCTGGGTCACCTCGCCGGTCGCGCCGGGATGGTTCGTCGAGAGCTCGCCACGTTCCTCGGCTTCTCGGTAGCAGCGCCCGCCCGCCGACAGGATGACGGCGCTCGCTGCGATCTCGACCTCCTCTCCGTCCTTGCGCCGGCAGGTGGCGATCCAGCCGCTCCCGGAGGGGCGCAGGCCGGCCAGCGGATGATGGGGGAGGGCCGTTCCACTCGAGCCCTCGAAGGCCTCGCGCAGGGCCTGGGTGATTGCGTGGCCCGTGCGATCGCCGACCTGGAGTAGGCGCTTTCGAGAGGCGCCGCCGCAGCGGGCCAGACGATAGCCGCCGTTTTCCCTGGTGAACTCCACGCCGAGCTCCTCGAGCCAGTGAATCGCGTCCGGAGCCTCCGCAGTGAGAATCTCGACCAGGCGGCGATCAGCTGTTTCGTGCGAGCTCTGCCAGACGTCCTCCGCGTGCTGCTCGGGTGAATCGTCGTCGGCGAAGGCCGCCTGGATTCCGCCCTGCGCCTTGGCCGAGTTGCAGGACTGAACGGCGCCTTTCGTCGCCAGACAGACCTTCGCGCCGGCACGGTCGGCCGAGACCGCGGCGGCGAGCCCGGAGGCTCCGCTGCCCACTACCAGGACGTCAGTCGACAGCGTGTGAGGCACCGCCCGACTATAGCAGTGGAAAGGGCTAAAGACTAATCAGAAGGATTAGTGCTGCTAATGGAATTCGGGGGTGGGACCGGCTCTCGCCAAACGCGAACGAGCGCCCTCAGGCCAACAGCGGCGCGCGCGAGGTGCCGCCGGCTTTCGACGGCCGAGTGAACGGCCTCGTCGAAATCCTCAACAGCCTTCTCGAGCCGCTCGGGGTGAACTTCCGGATCCACTGCCTGCGTCGTGCCCTTCGGGCAGCAACGACAAACCGAACGTCAGCCGACGCGTGCCCGCGCGAACTCGAGGAACGCCTCCGCCGCACGTGTGGGCATCCGGCCTGAGGAGCGGACGACATAGATCTGCCTACCCGGCTCGAGCCCCTCCACGCGCGCTGCTCCGAGCGTGCCTGCGGCCAGCTCTCCCTCGATCGCCGTCCGCGAGATGAACGTCACGCCGTAGCCGGCGGCGACCGCGCTCTTGACTGACTCCTGCAGGCCCAGCTCGAGCTTCGGGGCGAGCTCTCGCAGGCGCAAGCCGGCGTCTCGCAACTCTTCTTCGATCACGTGCCGGACGCCCGCTCCCTCCTGCATCACGATGTGGGTTTCTTCGCGGAGCCGGTCGAGCGAGATCCTCTTGCCGGCGAAGCGATGGCTCGGCGGGACGGCGAGAACGATCTCGTCGCGTGCGAGCGCCTCGAATTCCAGCGAGCGATGCCGCCTGAGCGCGCCCACGACGCCGAGCTCGAGCTGTCGCTCGGCGACAAGATCGATCACATTCTGCGTATCGGAGATGGAGAGAGCGATTCCGAGCTCGGGACGGTCACGCTGGAACTCACACAGAAGCAGCGGCACGAGATGGCCTCCTGGCCCCGTCGAGGCGCCGATCGCGAGCGTGCCGTGGAGGTCGCCGCTCTCCTCTTGCTCCAGGTCCTGCGCGAGCTGGCTTTCGAGCTGCAGCATCTTGAGCGCGCTGCGGTAGAGAACGAGGCCCGCCTCGGTCGGCTCGACACGGCGGCCGGAGCGGTCGAGAAGCTGTGTTCCAAGGCGCTCTTCCAAGGCGCGGATCTGAAGGCTGACGGCAGGTTGCGTCACGCCCAGCCGCTCGGCGGCCTGGGAGAAGCTCTTCTTCTCGACGACCGCGACAAAGGCGGCTAGCTGGCGAGTGTCCATAAGCGTTCCCTATGCAGAGTAGTCCATGGCATGCGGCAGTACACTCGCGGCGTGCTCCTGACGCGTCTCGGCATCCCAAAGCTCTGGCGCGAGGATCCCGAGGTTCTCTGGTATCCCCTGCGCTGGGCCGTTTCGGCGTACGTCTTCACGTTCGCTCCCGGATCGCGCGGATACGGGCTCGATCGGGTCCCGCTCTCAGGCGGTGCCGTGCTGGCGGCAAACCACCTGGCCGCGCTCGACCACACGCTGATCGGAATCTTCTCTCCACGCACGGTCTTCTACATGGCCAAGGCGGAATTGATGGCCATGCCGGTCGTCGGCGAGCTTCTTGGCTGGACGGGGGCGTTCGCCGTGCGGCGCGGCGAGGGTGACCGCGAGGCGCTACGCGAGGCCCGCCGGCTTGTTCGCGAGGGCCACGTGGTTGGGGTCCACGTGGAGGGAACACGGCAGCGGCTCGGGTATCCGGGGGAGGTGAAGATCGGCGGCATGATGATCGCGATGCAGGAGGGGGTGCCCGTGATTCCGTGCGGCGTCGAGACTTTCCGCTGGTCGCCCAGGAATCGGCGCGGCTGCGCCGTCGTCTGGGGCGAGCCGATCAGCCTCGAAGGGCTCCGGCGCAACCGGGCGGGCTACGAAGAGGCGATGGAGATGGTTCGGGCAGAGATCGTCCGGCTCTGGCGCCAGGCGGCCGAGGCCGTCGCCACCGGGTTTCCTCCCGAGCTTTCCGACGGGACGAAGCGGTACCGCCCCTACCTCTTCCCGATGTTCACCGACGGGCGCGAGCCCGTCCCAGGCTAGGAGAGCGGCTTGACGCGGCCGGTCTGCGTTCCGACCGACACGTAGGGATGTTTCGCTGCCTGACCGAACCCGAAGATGTAGAGCGTCTCGTTGAAGCCGGGACCGAGAGGCCAGCGCAGGGTCACGTCGTAGAACCCGCCGCTGTAGTGCTTCGCGCGCAGCTTCTTGACTGCCGTCGCCAGCGTCATCTTCGGCGGCTTCGTGATGCGGCGATCCTCGAGGAAGGGCCCGCGCATGCCTGTGACCTTCCCGAAATGGCCCTTGTTGGCGACGACGAAGACGCTGGCGAACCGGCTCCCCTGCGTCGACTGGTTGTCGAAGACGAAGCGCCACTTTGTGATCCCGTTCGCCGTCGATACCTTTCCGTGCTTTGCCGTCGTGCCGTCGGCCTCGAGCAGGACCGCCTTCTTGAATGTCGCCTTCGCTCGCACCAGCTTCGTCGCTTTTCCGATCAGCACGGTGACGTCCGGCGTCGCCGCGGAGCCGGCGAGTGCCGGCGCCGTCAGGCCGAGTGAAACGCCTGCAACAAGAAGTAGGTGTCTAGACGACATCGGCATGTGCCAGCGTGGCCGTTCGCTTGGGCTCTCGCATCATCGTCGAGAGCAGGCTGACGAGCTCGAGCGTATCGCCCTCTTCGACCATCCGCGCGAGCTCCTCGAGGCGGCGGTCGAGCCAGTCCGAATCGATCCCCGCCCGCGTGATGCGCATGATCTTGGGATGCGCCGTGGGCGTGGCTCGCTCGTCATCGCCGATGAGCTCCTCGTGCATCTTCTCGCCCGGCCGGACGCCGATGAACTCGACGGCGATGTCCCGCTCGGGCTCCTTGCCCGAAAGCCGGATCATGTTGTGTGCGAGATCGACGATCTGGACGGGCTCGCCCATGTCGAGGACGAAGATCTCGCCGCGGCCCCCAATACCGCCCGACTGGACGATGAGCGCGACAGCCTCCGGTGTCGTCATGAAGTAGCGCGTCATGTCCGGGTGAGTCACGGTTACCGGGCCGCCCCGCTCGATCTGCTTGCGGAAGATCGAGACGACGCTGCCGGAGGAGCCGAGCACGTTGCCGAAACGAACGGCGACGAACCGCGTCCGGACGTCGTCGCGGTGGCCGAAGGCCTCGACGATCCACTCGCACAGCGTCTTGCACTGGCCGTATACGGCTCTCGGATTGAGCGCCTTGTCAGTCGAGACGAGCACGAACCGCTCGGCGCCGAATTCGACCGCAACCTCGGCAATTGTCTTCGTCGCGAGCACGTTGTTCCGCACCGACTCGAGCGGGTTCGCCTCCATCAGCGGCACGTGCTTGTAGGCGGCAGCGTGGAAGACGACTTTCGGCTCGTAGCGCTCGAAGACCTGTCGCATCTTGGCCTGGTTCTTGACGTCGCCGAGAACCGGGATGCTGGCCGGGAAGTGGCGCTCGTCCACCAGCTCGCGCTCGATCTCGAAGAGCGCAGGCTCCGCCTGGTCGACGAGGATCAAGCGGGCTGCACCGAGCCGAGCGATCTGGCGGCATAGCTCGGAGCCGATCGACCCCCCGGCTCCGGTAACGAGCACGGTCTCTCCGGCCAGATAGGACGCAACCGACTCCAGGTCGACCTCGACGGGCTCGCGTCCGAGCACGTCCTCGACCTGGACGGGACGGATCTGCGCGGTCAGGTCGACGTCGCCGGAGATCAGCTCGTACAGGCCCGGAAGAGTCTTGACCGAGACGCCTTCCTTGCGCGTGATGTCGACGATCTCCTGCCGCACGTCGCCCGAGGCGGACGGAATTGCGATCAACACCTCGTCCGGCTTGCTCTCGCGCAGGATGTGCCGGAGGTCTGCTGTCGTCCCAAGCACGCGAACGCCGTGGAGGCGGATGTTCTTCTTGCGTGGGTCGTCGTCCACGAGCCCGATCGGCGTGTATCCGAGCACGGGCGATTTCAACATCTCCCGCACGGCCAGCTGCGCGGCGTCCCCGGCGCCGACGACGAGCACTTCCCTGCCGCGTGCTACGAGGGCGGTCGGGGAAGGCCTCTCCATGATCGTCCGCACGAGCAGCCGGCCTCCGGCGACGAGGGCCAGCGTCATGAGCCAGTCGAGGACCGAGATCGAGCGCGGAAGCCGGATGTGGTGGACCGGGCTCGCGAGGTAGACGGTGAGGTCGGCCGCCAGGCAGGCGACGGTGACGCCGCGGAAGATCCGCCACATGTCCCTGGTCGAGACGTAGCGCCACCAGTGGTTGTAGAAGCCGAAGGCGACGAAGACGACGAGTTTGATCGCGACGACGATGAGAATCGTCCGCTGGAACAGCGTCTCGTAGAAGCGTGGAACCCCCTGGTCGAACCGAAGTTCGAAGGCCAGGAACCAGGCGAGGGCGACGAGCGCGCCGTCCGCCACGAGTTGCCAGATGCGGTGTCGGCTGGGAATCACTGAATACAGTTCGATCCGGCGGTCGTTTTCACTCCTTGCCGCAGTGGGGCAAGTTTAGTCCTCTCTCTCAGCAGCCGGTGCGCGCTTCGTGAGACCCCGGATGACCAAATAAGCCGCGAGGCCGGCGACGAGCGCGATCATGGCGTAGTCGACGAAGCGGAAGTTGCGGTGGAGGTTGTCCCAGCTCGACCCGAGTGCCCAGCCCGCTCCGGCGAGAGCGCCGCACCAGACGAGGCAGCCGGAGAAGGTGAGTAGCGTGAAGCGGCCGAGCGGCATGCGGACGATGCCCGCCGGGTAGGAGATGAACGACCGGATGAGCGGCGTGACGCGGCCGAGGAAGACGGCCGCATTGCCGAAGCGGTCGAACCAGCGCTCTGCTCGTGCCAGCTTGTCCGGGGTTACGTGCAGAAGGCGGCCGCTCCGCTCCAGGAAGGGTCTCCCGCCGTAGGCGCCGATTCCCCAACCGAGCAGAGAGCCCACGGTGTTCCCGACCGCGCCCGCGAGGGCCATCGCCACGAAGGCCCAGAAGGGCGTGTGGAGCTTCAGGCCGAGGAGGGTCACCGTCTGTCCCGGGAAGGCTCCGGCCGCGAGCGCGCCTGCGTAGACCATCACGAGCTCGCTCGCCGCCGGGAAGACGGCGTCGAGCACCATGAGCAGGAAGACGGCGTACAAGCCCCAGTCGCCGATTGCGGACGTGACCGAGCTCGTGATCGAGCCGAGGACCATCGCGCTACCGAAGCCTGAGCGGCGAGGTGAGCTCCATCCGGCCCAGGTCGTTTACCGCGATCGCGCGAATCGCATAGCGGCCGGGGGGCGCCGCCTTTCCCTTCAGGCGCCCTCTCCATCGCAGCTGAAAGTGCCCAGGGCCTTGAGCGCGGTCTCGCAGGACGCGGAGCACGGCTCCCTTGTCGGTCTCGACCTGCACGGTGAGGTCGGCGGGATGGAGGAGGTCGAGGCTGATCTCCACTGAGCCGGTCCTCGCCGACATCGTCGCCGGCAGGGCGGTCAGGTGCGCGAGTGTCGTGTTGAGGGAGAAGTCCCTGGTCGCTTCGGAGCTCCGGCCGAGGTCGTCGGTCGCGTCGACCGTCCACACCCAGCGACCCTC
>WNFV01010729.1_pt1 | contig 12189 bp, 14 predicted proteins | sample 5400101 | NCBI WGS metagenome assembly WNFV01 (sample SAMN13153361, study PRJNA577476) | soil metagenome | isolation source: 115 cm soil or saprolite under grassland replicate 1 | place: USA:California | collected 2016-06-15
GACGTGTCAGTGAACATTCAAGATCGGCTGGTCAGGGTGCCGGCTGCAATGGTGCCAGCGTTGATCGAAGCTGCGAAGCTCATTTCGGAAGGGCATGCAATCGACGTGATCCCTTTGGATGAGGAGGTCAGCGCGCAGGAAGCCGCTGACATCCTCAAGGTGTCCCGCCCATATCTTCTAAACCTCGTGAAGAAGGGGATTCTCCCCTGTCGCATGGTCGGCGCGCATCATCGCATTCCAACGGCCGCGGTGATCGCCTACAAGCGGGACCAGGCGCCGCGTCGCCGCTCGCTCGACGCGCTCTCCGCCGAAACGCAAGATCTCGGCCACTGAGCCGGGCGCTGATCCGTTGCCGTGGAAACCGCCGTTCTCGACGCGTGCGTGCTCTTCAGGGGCGGCGTACGCGACTTCCTGTTGTGGCTCGCCGAGGCCGGGGCATTCAGCCCGGCTTGGTCGGACACGATCCACGCGGAATGGATGAGAAACCGCCGCGACAAATTCGGCGACCCGATATCCCGACTGACTTACGCACGGGCTGAGATGGAGAAAGCGTTCCCGGGCGCGAGCTTCGAACCCGATGCTGAAACCTTGAAGACAATCTCGCTGCCCGACGAGGACGACGTCCATGTCATTGCAACAGCCGTTGCCGCCCAAGCCAAAACCATCGTCACCTACAATGGACGGCATTTTCCAAATCGGATTCTTGCCCCGCTCGCGCTTCGCACCGAAACCCCGGACGAATTCTGTGCACGCCTTTTCGATGAAGCCCAGGCCGATATCATCGAGGGTGCGCGAACCCATCGCGCAAGCCTGAGGAGACCATCATACGACCCAGGCCGGTACCTGGATCATCTGGAGTCGCTGGAGCTCAAGCGGACTGCAGATTTGCTGCGAGCGATGCAAGGCTTGATCTGAACGATCCTTGTTTCGTACTCGGATGGCCCTCGATAGCGATAGGCCCTGGCGATCGCCGCGCGGACATCCCCGGTTGCAAGCACAGCCGTTCCGCTACGGCGCCTTCGGTCCGACGCTCAGATACCAGTCGAGGATCTGCTCGCCGGTCCAGAACAGCACGTCCGGCTTGGCACGGATCTGCTCGACGATCGGCGGATACCGCATCGAAAGGCCGCCAGGTTCGTGTGCGCTCGGTTTCCGCGGCCGGCGACGCAAAAGAAAAACCCCGCCGGGGAAAGCGGGGTTCTCTTACCGGACGGCCTGGGGGGTCGGGGGGACCGGGGGGTGGCCGTCCTAACGCCTGAGTATTCCGTTAGTCGCAGCACGACCCTCTCCGGTTCAAATCACTCTCGATATATTTATTGCCACGCTGGTACCGTGCCCAAGGGGCGCCGCGGAAGCTTCTGCTTGTCGCTAAGTCATTGATTTGCTTACGCGGCGGCAAAGACACGAACTAAGGCGCGGGTTATGCAGGATTGCAATTTCCGGTAACGTAATCGAGGCTTCTTCCCCGGCGCCAGGTCATGCCTCCAGGCGTTTGAGATTTGGCAGGTCCTCGTGACGCTGCTTCACCCGCCGCTCATGGCTGGCCTGGTTCTTGCTGCAGACGAGGCTATGGGGACTGCCGCGACGCTCGGTGGTCGCGTCCAGATCGCAGCGAGCCCGCTTGATCACTTCCTCGACGTGGCTGCGGTCGGCTTGCGCGGCCTTGAAGACCCAGGTCTTGCGCTCGGGATCGGCGAGATACTTGCTCAGCTCGTCGCAACGAGGGCATTTGCAGCCAACCGCGCTCGCCCGTCTCCAGTCTCTCGGCGCCCGCAATGGTTCCGCGACGCGCGCGCGCAGATGGTCGACGCACACGCTGCGCAGCCGCTGCGTCGTGGCCGAGCTCTTCGCCATGATCGATCCCATCAGTCCGCCGATGGCCGGGACGAGCACGCCATCGAGGCCATAGGTGTCGGGCCAAGCCAGGACGTAGTCCGCGGCGCGCTCCGCCAGAGCCTGGTCGATCGGTGCAAGCGCCGTGAAGAGATCGACGATGAAGCCGGGTTGCACGTCGGGAGCGCGATGCCACGGCTGGCGCTGCGCCGCGCGCACGGGGTCGCCCGGCAGGACCTCGACCAGGGCGGTAGCGGCGCCGACGAGGTGGGCAAGGCGGCCGTCGGGCGGCGCCGCAATCGCGCGCGCCAGCAAGTCGCCGCAGGGGCCGAGCGCCGTCCCGGCGGTCCCGGCAATGATCCGTTGCGTCACGGCCGCAGCCCGGACCGGCGGCAGCAGGCCGAGTGCAGCGAGGATGGCGGCATTGTCGTCCTTGTCGTTGAGGCCGTGTGGGGCGATGTCGGCCAGGAACGCATCGAGCCGTGCCGTGTCCTCGAGCCGGATCAGCAGGGTCAGCATCCGGGTGGCGTCGCTGGGCGCCTTGTCGCGGCCCCGATACCATCGGTGCTTCGGCCAACCGGACAGCATGTGCCCGGAGAGCTCGTGCGCCTGACGCCACAGGGGCGATTGCCGATCCCCGCCGCTCGCCGCCCAGCGCTCGGTCAGGTCGGCCAGGTACGGGAGAGTGACGGGCAAGCCGGCCTGGTTCAGGACCGCGAGGATGCGTTCGTGCGGCCACAGCACCAGGGCGGCGCGGCTGTAGGTGCGCTCGAACGTCGCCCCTTCGTTGCCGGTCGCCTCGTGGAATTCCTCGTCGTCGGGCTCCATGTCGGCGAAGGCATCGGGCGGGGAGAGCTCGTTGTCCTCGACCGGAAGCTCGCCGAGCGCCGAAGCGCTGCCGTCGGGCCGCCGCCATTCGGACAGGGACACATGCCGCTCGTCGACGTCGCCCGCCTCGAGCTCCGGCTCGGACCATCGGCCGCGGCCCGAGCCGTAGCTGTCGTCGTACTCGGCGGCGCCGCTCTCCTCGATCGACACCAGCGCCAAGTGGAGCTCGCAGCCGGCTTGCGGTGCGGCAGCGACGAGCACCCCCGCGACGGCGGCATCCGCCCCCTTCAGCGTGTCGAACGAAAGCTCGGCCGGCGAATAGGCGTGCTCCAAGGGATAGATCAGCTTTTCGGGCGCGTCGTCATCCGGCGAAGGCGTGCCGGCGGCCCACCCCCGCAACAGCTTCGCCACTCTGGCCTGCTCGCCCTCATAGCTCGGCGGCTCGGGCAGCGGCCCTTTGCCCTTGCGCAACAGGTTGTAGACCAGGGTCAACCGGCAGCCGGTCGTGACCGGAAGCACCTCGTGGACACAGTCGGCGTAGAAGGCCGCGAACGCCGCCTCGGACGGCTCTTCGCAATGCAGGTCGAGCCGGACCTCGCGGCCCTGGTGCCGTACCACGAGCTCGCCGCCGGTCGAGACCGACGGCAGCACCAGCACGAGGGTGGCGAACATGCCGGGCGCCTTCTCGGTATCGCGATGGCTGACGAAAAAGCTGCCTTGGTCGTAGACCAGAAGCTTATAGAGCTCGGCCGCGATCGGGTCGGTCACGCCGAGGCCGTCGGCGACGCGTGCCAGGATCGTCTCCAGGGTCTGCGCCCAATGCTTGCCCCCGATCCGCACCCGATCCGCGCCGATCTGCCAGGTGCGCCGAACCTCGGTGTCGACCAGCGTGTCCCCACCGCGGCCATAGGGTGCGCGCTCGGCAACGGCGACGAGCTGCTCGGCCTGCATCGGCAGCAGCGGCAGGGCCACGGCACCCACGCCATCGACCTCCAACCGCGGCGCAAGGATTTCGGCCGTCCCGGAAACGAAAAAATCGCCGGGCCGGCGAACCGTGCCCAGCAATGCGGCAAGCTCGGTAGCGATGGTCGACATGGCGGTCAGAGGCCCACGCACCGAAAGCGACCACCACGGCTCATCTTACGGAAGACCTTGCACATCTTGGCCAATTCCTCGGGGTCGACTTTGCGGAGGTCGAGGTCGTACCACCGCAATCGGGTCTCCAGGTGCATGGTTTTCTCGCTCTTCGAATATCGAGCTTCTTCCAACATGTCTTCATCGTGGTCCAGAAAGCGCTCGAAGGAAACGCCGACGCCGCGCTCCTCGGGCGGCACCAGCGATTCGTATTTCGTCGAGCGTACCAGGGTCAGACTCTCAATCTCGGTCGGGTCCGTCGGATCCTGGACTGCAAACGAGACGACCAAATCGTCTCCAAGCTCGGTCGTGATGAACGAGACTAATTCCATCTCCGCCGGAACGGCCATGACCTCTGCTCCCTCGCCCCGCCTTGTTCTACGATGTCACGACGACGACCGCGAGGCGAATCAGAGTCGGGGACGGGCGGCATGTTCTCGTGGCCGGGTGCTCGCTCATTGCCTTTTATTTCGAGAGTGCCAAGCGGCTGACGTCGGAGCAGCGCCTATGGGCCATCAAGCGTGCGGGGCCGAGGCTAAAGCGGCCGCTGCCTGCGGCGACCTTGCTGAAAGAGGATTGGATTTTTCGAGACGACTTTCTCACGATCGATCTGGCGCCGTTCCTGGCAAGACCTGGGAGCGCCTCGGCCGCCTCGAAGAAGCGCGCGCGATGGTGGTGACCTCGCCAGAGGTGCTCGGCGGCACGCCCGTCATCCGGGGCACGCGCGTGCCGGTTTACGACGTGGCCGCATCGACCGCGGCGGCCATGCCTGTCGACCGTATCCTGGCCGCCTATCCGAGCCTCGATGCCGACAAGGTGGAGCTGGCTGCGATCTATGCGGAGGCCAACCCTCCACGCGGTCGTCCGCGACACAGTCCTGAATTGCCGAAAGGCGCCACCGTCATCGCGGACCGCCAGATGTCCCGCCGTCGGAAGGCGGAATGAAACTGCTGATCGACGAATGCCTGAGTCCGGAGCATCTTGCCCCTGCAATTACAGTCATTTGCGTAGTACATTTGTGTGGGAGGGTAACATGGCTGCAAGATATTGGTCGACGTTGACGATCGCGCTTTGCGGGTCTCTTGCGGTGACCGATGCGGAGACGGCTGCCAAGAAGCGGGTAAAAGCCGATGCGCCGATGGCTCGCGGATGCACCCAGCCGATTCCGCCATTCTGCCTCGGGGTCAGTTCAGGCGGCAGGACTTATGCGCTGCTCGGCGCAAACCCTTACATCCCGCCGGGCATCGGCGTCGACGTTTGGGGAACGGTCACCTTCGTCACCGAGATGCCGGCGCACGTGCAGGTCGCCCCCCACGCCAGCATGAGGGCGACCCCCTGCGGCACCGGCATCTGGGTCACGTCCTGGAAGCGAAACAAGCTCCGCTGCCGGCCAGCCTGAACGCCGGACGCGCCGGCGTTGCGGCGCCTGGCCGAAGCGAATTGGGACTCATGACGGACCGCTGGCTGCATAAACCTGCCGACGCCACCAAGGCCACGATCATCCACTGGGGGCCCGGCCGACTTGGCGTCGACTATCGTTTCGAGTACGCGGCGACCGCGACGACATCGAGACCGGCCGGTTGGCCCGGCTGACCGGCACCGATCTCTTCCCGCGGAAGGTGATTGTCGGTACGCGAACGTTGGTAGCGGAGGACGGATTTGAACCGCCGACACACGGATATGATATCCGCTATTTTACGCGCGCGCGCACGATTCGCTGGCCGAAATCGGTACGATTTCGAGGCCGCTTAGACGGCCATGAGCTGGCCTGTAGATGGCCGATAGCCCGCATTCAGTCCCCGATCTGATTAGGAGCACGTCATGGGCGCACTACGCCTGCCATCGTTGGCTGATCTGGACGGCCGCACCGCGCCGGCCAAGCGAGCGCGCGAGCTGATCGAGGCGATCGAGGGCGATCTTGGCGGCGCCGACCGACTGTCCAGCGTACAGCGCCAGCTCATTCGCCGCTTGGCCATGATGTTGCTGTGGTGCGAATCAGAGGACGCCGACGCACTCGGCGGCCAACGCGCCCTCGACGCCGAGCGATACGGCCGCGTCGCGAGCCACGCCCGGCGCATCGCCGAGACGTTGGGCGTTGAGCGTGTGCTGAAAGACGTGACGCCGACCCTCCAGCGAGTACCTCGACGCGAAGGCGCGTGAGCGGACTTCCCAGCCCCAGCAGGAGGCATCCTGATGGCTCGTCGGCGCAAGCGAGTGCCATCCGTGCCGGAATGGCAATGGCAGGGCTTGACCTTACTGCACCGGGGCAGGCCGGTTGCACGTCTCTATCCGCACGGCGATGACGCTAGCGGCCACGTATTCGTCGCGCAATGCGGGCGCCATGAAAGCGAGCCGTGCTCGCTTGGGCAGGCGATGCAGATCGCCGAGACGTGGGCAGGCCGTCGCGGTGGAGAGGATGTGAGGGCCGCCGCATGACCACGATCACCGATGCCCTGGCCGATCCGAACTTGCTTGGTGCCGCATTGGGTCCGACCACGACGTGGCAAACGTGGCTCGTGGTTTTGAAGGCCGCGTTCGGGCAGCAATTGACCGACGCCGAACTTGTCGAGTTCGCCATAGTCGCGGGCTCGCGCAAGCCGCCGGCGCAACGGGTCCGCGAATTGTGGACGGTTGCGGGCAGGCGTAGCGGCAAGAGCCGCATGGCGGCGGCGGTGGTCGTGTTCATCGCCTGCTTTCTGGATCACCGGGAACGGCTGGCACCGGGCGAAACCGGTTACGTGCTGTGCTTGAGTGCAACCAAGGCGCAAGCCGAGTTGATCCGCTCCTACGCGTTGGCGTTCCTCGAACAGTCGCCGGTTCTGGCAGGCGAAATCGTCAACGTCACCGCTGAGGAAATTGTTTTGCGTGGGGGCATCGTCATCGCTGTCCACACGAATAGTTTTCGCAGCACGCGCGGTCGAACGATCCTGGCGGCGGTGTTCGACGAATCCGCCCTTTGGCGCGACGAGTCATCGGCGGTGCCCGATGTTGAAACCTACCGCGCCGTCATCCCAAGCTTGGTCGCCAGCAACGGACTCTTGGTCGGCATCAGTTCGCCATATCGCCGTGTCGGCTTGCTCCATTCCAAATTCCAACGCCACTACGGGCAGGACGATGACGACGTGCTCGTCGTCAAGGGCGCGTCCGCGACCTTCAATCCAACGATCAACGTCGCGCTGATCGAGCAAGCCCGTAAGGATGACGCCGAAGCGGCGTCGGCGGAATGGGATGGTGAATTCCACACGGACCTGTCCGCACTGTTGGCCGATGACGTGATTGACCGGGCCATCGACCGTGACCGGCCGCTCGAACTGCCACGCCGGCGTGACCGGCGTTACACGGCGTTTGTTGACGCGTCCGCAGGGCGGCATGACCGCTTCGGAATTTGTATCGGAAGTATGGACGGCGACAAGTTCACCGCGGACGTGGTGCGCGGTGTTTCCCCGCCGTTCGATCCGCGCGAGATCGCACGCGAATACGCCGATCTCGCCAAGGCCTACGGTTGCAGCACGATCATTGGCGACAACTATTCGGGGGATTGGGTTTCCCGCACATTCGAGGAATTCCGGCTGACCTACCAGCAAAGCGAACTGCCGAAATCCGGGCTCTATTTGGAAGGATTGCCGAAATTCAATCAAGGCAACGTGTCGATCCCCGATCTGCCGCCGCTGATCCGCGAACTACGCTTGCTTGAGCGCCGCACTAGCCGGTCAGGTCGTGACAGTGTGGACCATCCGCGCAACGGCTCCGATGACCTCGCCAACGTGGTGTTTGGTTGTGCGTACCACGCGGCCGGCGGCGGCAACGTGGGCGAGTTTTCGTGCAACGCCATCGGCGGTTTCGGCTACAGCGCGCCGCCATCGGTGCCGAGCGCCGGCAGGATCAAGGTCGTGGTTTCGGAATCCTTCCGCGAAGGGATGCGCCGCGAAAATGAACTGTCGCGCGGGAGACTTCGAACGTGATTGGCGATATCGTTGAACTCAATGGCTTCAAGTGGGTCGTCGCACGGCAAGACCGGACCTCGATTCCGGGCGGTGCTTGGACGCTGTTGCGCGACGAGGCCGGCCTGCGCATCGCGCTGTCCACCCACGGCGGATTCGAGCTGGTCAAGTCGCCCGCCTTCACCATAGGTCGCGAGGTAAGGCACGAGGGGCGGCCCGCCGTGATCCAGGCCGACCTCGGTGACAGGGTGCGGTTGAGCTACGACCGCGAGTTGGTGACGCGCCCGTACAAAGGAGCCGGCACGAGCTTGGGCACAATCCATTTCGACCAGATCGGCGGCGAGGTCGCGAAAGCGAACCTTGTGCTGGAAAACCTTCACAGCTTCACCGGGGAGTGGCCATCATGAGGCGACGAAACATTCGCCGGGACGCGCGCCGAGCTACGGCCGCGCGTTGCACATGTCCGTGAACGTTCGGCCGTGCGCCGACAAGGGGGAAGCTATGGACGCGAATGAACTGAAAATTCTGCCGCTTCACGAGCACAGCATTGAACGATTGATGTTGCGCGACAAGGCCGACAACATCATCAAGGACCCGGTGATGCACATGGCGGCTCGCGCGCTCGGCGAAAGCCGGCGGTTGTGGGAGCAGGCCGCAAGCGCGTGGGCCTTGATCCAGGCTGACCAATCGATTCCCACTGCACAGCGGATCGCGACCGGCCGAAAGGCCGTATGCGTGCTCGCAGAATCGATTACGCGCAAATGCGATTCCGCGCTTTCCAAGCTGACGCAAGAGGTAACAGCCCTGCGCCAGAAAAGTTGGCAGCCCCCTGCTGGCGATCCGACCGTGATGGCTGAAACGCGCGCGGTGTTTCGCGGCATGGATGCAAAGGATCGGTTGAACGCGCTCATGAGTGCGGCCGACGACGATGAAATCGCCGCTGCATTGCTGCGAGCCCCCGCAATGAACGCCGGCATGACTGGCGCGGAACAAGAAAAATTCCGGTCGGTGTGGCGCTCCCGGCGGCATTCCGAAATCGTACAGCGCGAGGAAAGACTTTTGCGCTCGGGTTCTGTGATCCAGGGATGCGGAAAGGCGCTGATTTCAAAAATCGAGTCGATGTTTGCGCCCCACGAAAAGCTGCTACGGGCGGCCGAGTCCGCGCGGGACGCGGCTATTCAGGCGGCTCGCGCAAGTGAAGGGGGCAACAATGAGTGACCTCGATATCAATTACCTCGCACTGCCGGACCTGATCAAAGACTTGGATGACGTGCCGGTGTGGGCGCGGTCCGGTTATGAACACGATCCGCGCGCGGGCATCTTTCGTCAAACGGCCGCGACGCGCGAATTCCTGGTACAGGCGCGTCGCGAAATCGAGGACGCCGAAAACGAGGCAGCAGAAAAGCTGGCGTCCAAGCGCGCCGAACACGAACGCCTGCGACAAGAACTCGATGCGCGCATCATGGCGTCCGACCTACGGGAAGCCCTGGCGGATCGAAAAGAAATTAACCCGAAGCTGTCGCGAGCGGCAGCACGGTATTTTGAGTCCACAGTGACGATGCGCGTGCGCGACGGCGCCACGCATGTCGTTGGTGCCGATGGTGCAGCGGTGGGCTTGCACGATGCGATTGATGAATTCTTGCGCGGCGACGCTGCGCAACCGTTCATGCGATCGCGCCCGGCGACGCCGGTGGAAGGCAACACATTCACCAAACAACTTCGAGCAATCTCCGGGTAGGAGCCGTTGCAACGGGAACGAGGGTGACGCGGCCCATCCGATAACGGGAAGGATAGCGATGCGGTGCAACTGGTTCCTAGCTTCGTGAAACCGCTCAATCGCAAACCAAGGCCGCACTAATTTCCAAGGGGGGAGCAAAAGTCATGAAAGGCACTACCGCGTGGGTGGCCCCCCACAAGGGCGGCTGCTATATCTCACTTATGTCCGCTATCCGATGCACTGCGGACGAGATATGCTCGCTGTGAGCATTTCAGCAATTGACCCACTGCGGACCTCGGTGATCGAATGGTGGTACAGTTGAATAAGGCGGCACTTCACCTCGATTCAGAACAATTCAGGTCCGCCCCAAGGACTTGCTGAGCCCTCTGTGGCAGGCTGAGGCTGAGGTAGACCGAGCGCGATGGCCCTTGACAGCGCCTGATATTGCATAGGGGAGGAAGTCCCCATGTTCGACCAGCGACGGCGGGAGTTTATCACTTGCTAGGCGGCGCGGCGGTCGCGTGGCCTCTGGCCGCGCGCGCGCAGCCGACTGGCAAAGTGCCCCGGATCGGATTTCTTGGTTCAGCGTCGCCCGCAAGTTCGGCAAAGGCGGTTGACACACTCAGGATGGGGCTTCGCGACCTTGGCTACATTGAAGGGAGGAACGTTTTCATCGAGTTTCGCTGGGCCGAAGGACAGTACGACCGTCTGCCACAGCTAGTAAGAGAGCTCATTGCAGCAGATATCGATGTCCTTATCACCCATGGAACGCCTGGCACGCGCGTCGCCAAGCAGGTGACCCGCACAATTCCCATCGTGATGGCAATCAGCGGCGACGCCGTCGCGACCGGGCTCGTGGCAAGCCTTGCAAGGCCCGAAGCCAATGTCACGGGTTCAACCTTTTTCCTTCCACAATTGAATGCCAAACGGCTGGAAGTGCTGAAGGAGGCATTGCCTGATATTGCGCATCCAGCCGCACTATCAAATCCCGACAATCCCGTCAGCAGGCCGGTCATTCCAGCAATGCAATCGGCCGCCAGAGCGTTGAACTTGAATCTCGAAGTTTCCCAGGCGCAAGGCCCCAGCAAGTTTGATCGGGCTTTCGCAGCCATGGTCGGGAGCCGCGTTGATTCTGTTATCGTCACGGAGGACGGAGAATTTGCGCCGAGCTTTGGATCTATCGCGAGGCTTGCGCTTGGAAACAGATTGCCCTCGATAGGGGCGAAGGAATACGCCGAAGCGGGCGGCCTCATCGGCTACGGCGTGAATATTCTTGGTCTCTATCGACGCGCGGCTTATTTCGTGGACCGCATTCTCAAAGGCGCCAAGCCTGCGGATCTTCCAGTCGAGCAGCCGACGAAATTTGAACTAGTCGTCAACCTCAGAACGGCCAAGGTGCTCGACCGTACAATACCGGAGACTTTCTTGGTCCGCGCCGACGCGGTGATCGAATAGCGTCTCCATTTGCTGCACTGCACGAGTCCGGAAGTGGCACATCTCTGCTGTGACTGCACAGTACCATCACGGCTGCTATTGGGGGTCGAGCAGACTCTTCGCTCCCCCTAGCTCTGCCGGACCATGACGTGTTTCCGCGACGGACTCCTATTCCATCACCGGCCTTGAATGATCGCGCCAGCGACTTCCCCTTGTCGCATTCATGTTGCAAGGAGTCACCGCTATTTTCTGACTCCCGTTGATTCTCCTTGGAAATTCTTGCAGTCATTGCAACATGAAAATGGTCGCCTTCTAGGGCGACCATTGCATTTTGTGTCGGAATTTCAGCTACTTATTTTGGTAGCGGAGGACGGATTTGAACCGCCGACACACGGATTATGATTCCGCTGCTCTAACCAACTGAGCTACTCCGCCCCGATGGGGTCCGGAATCAAGGCCGGACCCCACACCTATAGCACACATATAATATGCGGGTCAGGCGTGCGATCCCGGCCGCTCCGGGCGCCGCGATATAGAAAACCCCGCCGAAGGCTGTCAAGGCAAAGGCCCGCGCGCCAGTCCGGGCTGCGCCACCAGCGCGGGTCCGGCGTAGCCCTTGGCGGGCGCGGCCGCCGGCTGCGCCACCGGCGCCGCCCGCTCGAACCGGATCAGCGAAAAATGCCCGAGCGGCGGCATCGCGCGCCGCTCGACGACGCGCACGCCACCGTGGCGCTCGGCCCATTGCGCCAGCCGCGCCCAGGCAAATTCCGGCCGCCAGCCGAGCCGGCGCGCTACCGGCGCGAAGCCCTGCTCGAAGGCGCGCCGCAGCCCGGCCTCGGCGCCGAGATGGTTGACCAGGATGATCTCGCCGCCCGGCCGGGTGATGCGCGCGAACTCGCCGAGCACCGCCTCCGGGTCCGGCACCGTGGTGATGACGTATTGCGCCACCACCACGTCGAAGAAGGCATCGGGAAAGCCCAACCGCTGCGCATCCATCACCGCCAGCGCCTCGACATGGGCGAGCTTGTATTCGACCACCCGCTCGTGCGCCTTGCGCAGCATCGGCTCGGAATAGTCGACGCCGACGATGCGGTTGGCGGGCGAATAGTCGGTCAGCGAGATGCCGGTGCCGATGCCGACGTCGAGGATGCGGCCGCCGATGCGCTCAGCCGCCGCGATCGACGCCTTGCGGCCGGCGTCGAACACCGCGCCGAACACGAAATCGTAGATCGGCGCCCAGCGCGCATAGGCCTTCGCCACCGTGTGGTTGTCGATCTCGCCCGCCATCGCCCCGTCACGTCA
>WNFV01007872.1_pt1 | contig 12188 bp, 9 predicted proteins | sample 5400101 | NCBI WGS metagenome assembly WNFV01 (sample SAMN13153361, study PRJNA577476) | soil metagenome | isolation source: 115 cm soil or saprolite under grassland replicate 1 | place: USA:California | collected 2016-06-15
AGGGCCACCGGCGCCGCGAGAATCGAGTCGCGGCAGAGGAAGTTGACCTTGATCTGCATGGGCTGGCCGAGCCAGCCGAAGATGTCGATGTTGTCCCACCCCTCCTTCGCGTCTCCCCGCGGCGGGTAGTACTCGATTCGGATCTTGTGGAAATACTCGCCGTAGAGCTCGTTGTAGATCTCGGGCTGGAGAATCGCGTCCAGGACCGAGACCTTGGAGAGCTCCTTCGTACGGAAGGAGCCCGGGTCGTCCAGGACCTCGCCATCGCGGTTGCCGAGGATGTTCGTCGAGAACCAGCCTTCCAACCCCAGCATCCGGGCCTTGAGTCCCGGCGCGATGATCGTTTTCATCATCGTCTGACCCGTCTTGAAGTCCTTGCCCGCGATCGGAACACCCTTCGCCTTCGCCAGCTCCACCAGGGCCGGGATATCCACGCAGAGATTGGGCGCGCCGTTGGCGAAGGGGATGCCGGAGGAGAGCGCCGCGTAGGCATAGATCATCGAGGGGGAGATCTCCGGCGCGTTCCTCTCCAGTCCCATCTCGAAGGCGGCGAGCGTCTGGTGGGTGGGGCCGGCCTGGAGAAAGACTTCCGTCGAGCCGCACCAGACCGCGACCGCGCGGTCGAGTTGCTGAGCAGAGAGGAAGTCTTCCATGTCTTGCATCAGAGCTTGGGCCAGGTGTCTCTTGGTCGGAGCGGTCTTGACGTGCTTGCCATCGAGATTGCGAACGTAGGCGCGGTCGAAAACGCCCGGCCAGGGCGCGATGGCCTCGAGCTCCGGGCGCACCTGCGCGAGCATCTCTGGCGGGAGCACGCCCGCGCCCCGCGCCGCCTCGTAGGCGTTGTCCGGGAAGATGTCCCAGGCTCCGAAGACGAGGTCGGTCGTCTCGGCCAGCGGCACGAGTTCCTTGATCGGAACGAATCGCGGGTTGGTGCGCTTGCCGAGGCGGATCTTCTGCATCTGCGTCAGCGAGCCGAAGGGCCGCGCGAGCCCCTTGTTGATCAGGTGGACGCCGGCGATGAGCGTCGTCGAGACCGCTCCGAGACCGGGCAGGAGGACTCCGAGCTTCCCCTTGGGCGGGGCGATGTCTTTGGCCAGCTCGGGGTAATAGGACGTTCTGTCACTCATCACACGCTCCTTAGCACTCTGTCATCCCGAGCCCCTCGCTCCTCTTTGTCATCCCGAGCGCAGCGAGGGATCTGCTCCCGTTGCTTCGATTCGCCGGACGGGCCTCGGAGCAAGCATGGGATGACAGGCAACAGTAAAGCACGAACATCAGACTCGTGAATTGTCGACCCGGACCGCAACTCCCGCCGTTGCCGCAGGTGTCTCCCGCTGCCGTCCCGCTCTGGCGAGGACGACCAGCAGGAAGAAATACAAGGGCGCGCCCGCGGCGGCCAGTGCCAGAAACCAGTGAGACTTGCGAAAGGCGGCCAATAGCACGAGCAGGTAGAGGAAGTCTCGCCGCGCCAGGGCGTCGGCCATCCGGGAAAACGGCGATCCCGGCTCGCGCGAGACGGACGTAAACAGAGGTCCCTCCTGGACTTGCGCCATCGTGTGCCGGTAGACGAAGGCGGCGGAAAAGAGGCTTCCGAGGATCGCCGCCGCGCCCAGGAGAAGGGGCCAGCCGGCGCCGGCCGCGCGACTCCACGAGAGAGCGATCGCGCCGAACACGGCGCAGTGAACGACATTGTCTCCCCAGAAATCCAGGACGCCTCCGAAGCGGGATTCCTGGAACTTCAAGCGCGCGAGCTCCCCGTCGCAGCCGTCCAGGATCGAGTGAGCGAGCACCAGGAGCGCGCCCGCGAGCGGTGCCCCCGCTGTTGGACGGAGGAAGAGCGCGGCTCCCAGGAGGCCCACGGCGACGCTCACGAGCGTCATGACGTTGGGCGTGACCCGCGTCGATGCGAGGTGCCGGCTCAAGGCGAGAGAGATCCGCCTCTCGACGTGCCGGGACATGAAACCCTCCGTGTCCTTGACGAGGCTCTGGAGCAACCAGTCCTCCGCACGGCCAAGATCCTGAGCGCCGGTGATCTCGAAGCGCTCCCCGCTCGGCGCAAGTGGCGCCGCCGCCGGAAAGAGCGCCGACAGCGTATCGAACGGAGTCCGCGCGCCGCGCCGGCGAAGAATCGAGACGGCGTCGCGAAGGTCGTCGGTTTCCAGAATGGCGGCGCAACCCGGGTCGAGCACCAGCCGCCGCGGTTCGACAGTCCTTTGCCGCAGATCCCGCAGCCAGCGGACCTGGGCGATGACGGATCCCGACAGGACCACGAGACGGCCCGAACCGAGATCGGGGACAGAGTCCATCGGACCAAGAACCCGGGCCCGCGTATCCGCGATGAGAGATCGCGTGCCGCCGTTGGCCGTCTCTTCGACGAGGATTCGGCCAAAGCCCGCTCGCTCGGCGGCGAGCACCGCGCGCCGCAGCAGCGGAAGACCCAGGATCATCGTGCCGGAGGACGCGCCGCCGGCAGACGCGATCCACAGGACGTCCTCGGCCTTTCCTTCGATCATGAGACCACGCTCTGCCTGCGCGTGTCGTGTGGCGCGGTAGCCCGCGTGGCGGCGAGCGGCTCGCCGCCCCGAAGGCTCGACTCTCGCGCGAGCGTGATCAGCTCGAGGCATTCCGCCGCCTCTTCGAGCGTGCGGCCGCGGGGGGTCCCGCCGCCAATCTCCGACAGGAACTCCTCGGCCACGCCGGCGAACCAGTCCGGATGGTGGGAGCCTTCGGAGAGGGAACCGGGAAACTCCCGGACGATGGCCGGCTCGTGCGAGCCGGCCATAGTAAGTTCAAGAGTGTTTCCGTCCAGGCGGATCGTTCCGCGCGTGCCTCCGAGCGTGACGCGGTTGCGTCGCTCGTCGGCAGCCCAGGTCAGGAAGATCTCGGCCCGGACGCCGCTGCCGGACTCGAGGAAGACTTCCGCGGTATCTTCGATCGGCCATTCCCGGTGCCGGCGCGTCGAGAGCTGTCCGCGTACGCGCTCGGGCGTTTGCGGCAGCCATCCGCAGACGACATAGAGGGCGTGCCAACCGTGGTCCATGAGAATCCCGCCGCCCGAAACGGCGGGATCCACGCGCCAGTTGCTCGCCGCCGTGTCTCCCGCCGCCGCGGCCGGCTTTTCGCGCAGCGTCTCCCAGCGGCAAAAGCGGACCTCCCCCAGGGCTCCCTCGCGCACGAGCCGGGCGGCGAATGCGAGGACGGGCGCGTGTCTCCAGTTGTGGACCGTCGCGAGGACGCGGTCTTTTTCCCGCGCCATTTCGCGCAGAGGCGGCAGCTCCCCGGGCGCCAGGACCAGGGGCTTCTCACAGAGGACGTGGAGTCCCTTCTCCAGCGCCTCGCCAATGAGTCTCGCGTGTATGGCCGGAGGCGCGCAGATGTCCGCGAAATCCAACTCTTCGCGGGCGAGCAGTTCCTGCGAATTGTCATACCAGCGAAGATTCGGAAGCCGCTCGTGAAGCGCCTCGCGTGCCTCCGGCCGCGGATCGGCCGCGGCCGTGATTGTGACATCCCGGCGCGAGAGCCAGCCGGGCAAGTGCCCATGCACTGCAACATTGCCGACTCCCAGGATCGCTCCCCGCAACACTCTTCGCTCTAGCACGGCTTACGGACTCTCATTCTGATAAGAAGGCTTCGAGTTGTCCCCTCACCCCGACCCTCTCCCGGAGGGAGAGGGGGCAGAAAAAACGGCGCCGATGGCTTCGTCGAGAATATCCAGACCCTCGAGGGCCGTCGGCTCGTCGATGTTCAGCGGTGGGTTGATTCGGATGATGGGAGTGTAGGACATCGCGACGAGGCCGCGGCGGAGGCATTCCTGGAAGAGAGTCTTCGTCTGGTCCTTCGAGATCAGTTCCTTTGTTTGCCGATCCTTCACGAGCTCAAGGCCGAGCAGGAGTCCCTTGCCGCGCACGTCGCCGATGACGCGGTGCTTCTCCTTCATCGCGAGGAGCTTCTCCAGCATCGCCCGGCCGACTCTCTCGGAGTTCGCGACGAGGTTCTCCCGCGTGATGATCTCGAGCGAGGCCAGTCCCGCCGCGGCGGCGAGAGGGTTGCCGCCGTAGGAGGAGGAGCTGCCGCTGGGTCTGGAGAACGGGGGATGAGAGGTCAGCTCGTCGGTCGAGACCAGACCGGAGAGGGGAAAGCCTCCGCCCACGCCCTTGCCGACCGTCAGGATGTCGGGAACGACGCCGTCGTGGTCCACGCCCCACATCTTTCCGGTTCGGCCGAATCCGGTGATCATCTCGTCGGCGATCAGGAGAGCGCCGTGCTCGCGGGCGATGGACTGGATCGCGGGAAGAAACCCCGGGGGAGGAATGACGTTGCCCGCGGTGCCCTGCATGGGCTCGACGAGGATGGCGGCGACGGCGCCTCCGGTCTGGTTGCGGATGACGTCGCGCGTCTTCTCCGCGCAGGCGATGCCGCAGTCGGGGTACGTCAGGGAGAGCGGGCAGCGGTAACAGTAGGCGTAGGGGGCGGAGTAACAGCCGGGCGCGAAGGGGCCGAGGCCGTGCTTGAAGTCGCCCCAGAGGAGGGGCAGCACCCCGCCGGTCTTGCCGTGGAAGGCGCCCGAGTAGCCGACGAACTCGTATTTCTTCGTCGCGGATTTGGCCAGGCGCAGCGCCGCCTCCACAGCCTCGGCGCCGCCGGAGAAGAGCTGGATGCGCGTCAGTCCCGAAGGCGTGACGCTCGCCAGCAGCTCCAGGAATTTCGCCCGAACTTCCGTCGTGAAGCTCCCGAAGGTCAGCCGCTCGAGCTGCTCCTTCAAACGAGCGACGTAGTGGGGATGGCAGTGCCCGACGCTTCCCACCGCGATGCCGGCGATGAAATCGATGTAGACGTTGCCGTCCTCGTCGTAGAGGCGGCTGCCCTGGCCGCGGGCCATCGCGAGGCCCGAGTAGAGCGCAAAGGACTGCAGCCCCGGCGCCATGTGGCGGCTCTCCTCGCCGAAGATCTTCCGCGAGCGCGGGCCGACGACGTTTTGTTTCTTCACCGCGTCGGTCATTCTGGCACTCCGATCTCGACGTGTCTCCGGAACCGCGCGGCCAGATACGAGGCGATCCGCTCCGAGGCGACATCCCGGTAGAGGGCGAAACTCGGCCAGGCATTCAGGTCGATGACGAAGAGGCGCCCGTCGCGCGTCGCGATGGCGTCGCCTCCGTAAACCTCGAGCCCCAGCGACGCCGCGGCGCGCCAGGCGGCGGCGGCGAGGTCCTTCGGATCGAAGGGGTGGCCTTCCAGGCGCTGTTCCCGGTGATAGAACCACTGGAACCAGCCTCCCGGCCCCTTCTCGCCCGGATTCCCGGGATGCGCGATGTCTCCCACGCCATAGAACTTGATCAGGTCTCCCGGAATATGCTCCTGGAGGACCGCCCGCTCGATGCCGCGGTCGGCCATCGCCGCCAGAGCCTGCGCGACCGACCCGGGGTCCGGCGCGAAGACGACATCCCCCGGTTGTGTGGAATGCACGTCCCCGCGCTTGACCCAGCAGCCGGTGGGAGCCTCCCGGAAGGCTATCTCGCGCGGGACGGGCAGGGCTGTCGGGACGAGGATGCTCGCCGGAAAGGGGACCCGGTTCTTTTCAAAGAGAGGGAGCATGCGGTCCCGGTAGGTGTTGCGGATTGCGGAAGCGCTGTTGACCTGGCAGGCGCCCCGTTGCCGCCAGCGCTCGAGCAGGGCCAGGATCTCCAGCCGCTCGCACATGACGAAGAGAAGCGCGGGAGGTTCCTCGACCGCGGCGCCGGCCTCCTCGGCGGTCTTCAAGGAAACGTGGAAGCCCCTGCTCTCAAGACGCCGGGCGGTCGCCTCGAGGATTCGGGCATCGTCGGTTTCGCGGCCGGGCGAATGCGCGAGCTCCCGGTAAATCCCCCATGGACGCGCCTGCGGCGCGTTCATAGCTTTCCCAGAGCCGGAGCTTGGCCTCTTGCGAACGCTTCAGCGAGACGGACGTCGTTGGCCCGGTCCACGTCCACGACGGTCTTGATGGAAATTCCGCGGACGGTCTCTCCTTGTTCAAGGAGCCAGGCAAGGTACCGCCGCAGGCGCCCGAGAGTCGGCGGGGCTATCAGTTTGCGCGCGCGTTCGGAGAAGAGGTACATCCCCGCTGTCACGGCTTCTCCGGTATCGCCGCCGATTTTCGTTATCCGCCCGTCCGCGTCGAGACGGACCCAGAGCGGTTTCTCGTCCGAGACGAAGGGGGTGACGGCGAGCACCGTCTCCTCAGCGGGAGCCCGCGCGGCCTTTCTCGCGAACTCCACGAAATCCGAGCGAGGGCACCACGCGTCCACCGTCGAGACCAACGCCGGCCCGGACGGAAGCATTGCCGTGATCTCCCGATAGCTCTCGTAAGAGGAGGCCGTCGTCTTGACGAGGATCTCGATGGAAGCGCCTGGGAAGCGCGACCGAACAAACCGCGCGCAGTCCTCTTCGCGGGCGTTGAAGATGATCGCGAGATTGTCGATTCCCGCCGCGACGAAGTTCTCGATGACGTGCTCGATCAGGGGGACGCCTTCCACCGGCACCAGCGGCTTGGCCATCGCCCAGCCGTCCTCGCGCAGGCGGCTTCCTTCTCCCGCCGCGAGGATTCCTCCCACGCGGATCTCTCCGGAGCTCACAGGAACATCTCCGCGAGCTCGTCCAGGCTGCGGATCACCGCGTCCTCGGGACAGCAAGGCCGCCGCCCGTCCGGGCTTTTGCCTGCCAGCAGCACGTGACGCATCCCGACGCCGCGGGCGCCGGCCATGTCCCGCTCCAGAGAATCGCCCACGAAGACCGACTCCGTCGGGTCGGCCGGGATCTTCTCGAGCGCCGCGTGAAAAATCGCGGGATCGGGCTTGCTGCAGCCGATGATCGTCGAGTCCACCGCGGCGGAGAGAAAACGGTCGAGTCCCGCTTCCCGGCAGACCGCGGGGAGGTTCCCGTAGAAATTCGACACGACGGCGAGTTTGTACCGGGAGGCGAGCCGCTCGAGGAGTCCGGCACTGCGGGAAAGATTCTTTCGGGAGTCTTCGCAGAAGCGCGCTGCGACGCGGTCGGGCAGAGACTCGTCGCCGCTTCCGAGGCCTTGAGCGACGCCACGGGCGAGTCTTTCGACAGTCTCCGCCAGCGACAGAGTTTCCGGAATGGCCCCGACGAGCACATCGTCCGCCACAAAGAAGGCCCGATCGAATCGCTTGCGCGAAACGTCATCCCCCTCGTCTCGCCACAGCCGGAAGAACCGTTCCCGCCAGGGAAGCCCGGGGGCATCGAGCGTTCCACCGAAATCGAAGAGAAGAGCCTTCGTATTTTGGATTTTGGATTTTGGATTTTGGATCCGGGCGGAGCTCACGGCAGCTCCTCGACGACGAGAGCGGGAGCCTGCGCCGCCCCGGCTGGTTTCCTGCGAAGCGGGCTCGCCAGCAGGTAAATAGCGCCGGGCAGGATCCAGACCAATTCACGAGCGCGCCGCGCGAGGCTGTAGGCCGCGCCTTGGGCAGCGGGGAGCCCGAGCAGGACGAAGACCGCGACCCGCACGCCTTCGGCGCTGCCGGCCCGAGCCGGCACCCACAAGAGCATGGTGTTGAGCGCCATCGCGAGCGCCTCGACCGCGAAGGCGGTCCACCAGCCCTCGGAATGCGTCAACAGGCGCAGCACGATATAGGTCTCGATCAATCCGCCGCACCAACCAAGGAGGTTCCAGCCAACTGCGACGAAATAGCGGCCGCGATGGCCGAAATAGAAAGCCCGGATGCTCGCGTCCACATTCCGCGCGGCCTCCGCCCAGCGGGATGCCCGCGCCTCCAGGGGTTTCCACCGGGATAGCCGCGCGGCGATCGGGCCGTAAGTTCCGCGGAAGACCGCCCAGGTCAGGAGGCCGAGAAGAGCCCCCAGGCCGGCCACGCCGGCGAGCACGGCCCATCGCGCGGCGGCCGCGAGAGGAAAGCGCCAGAGCGCCGCCGCGACGCCGGCGAGCACGAAGAGCCACTGCGCGACCATGTCGGCGTGCTTGTAGATCGTCACCGAGGCGAGCCCGCTGCCGGCCGGCAACATCCCCCCCAGCAGACGTGCCTTGAGCGGCTCGCCGGCGAAGCTGCCCGGAGAAAGATAGTTGACCGTGTCCCCGGCCAGATAGACGCCAAAGAGACGCGGGAAGCGGGACAGAGGCGGGAGCGGATCGATCACGACCCACCATCCAAGGCAGAACGCGAGCTGTGCGATGAGATAGAGCCCGACCAGAAGAAAGAACCAGGCCCCGATCGCCGACAAGTTCGACACGATCGCGGGCCAGCCGACCTTCCAGAAGATCGTGACGAAGAGCGCCAGCCCACCGGCGAGCAGCAGGACACGGACGACTCTCCCGGAGGCATGGGCTACGAGTGCGCTGACGACTCCTCGCTTCCGGGCGAGGTTGCCAGCTTCGTTCGGCTCGAGTCGCGGCCGGGTGGTCACACTGTTGACGGAGAAGGTGCTAGCAAGCCTGCTAGAGCAGATCGGGCCGGCTCGACTTGAGAAGCGCCTTCAGCTCGACCGGGAGGGGAAAGTTCACGTCCTCCTGCACCGTCTCGAATTCTTCGATGGCCGTCACGCCGAGTTTCTCGCGCGCGTAGTCCACGACTTCCCGCACGAGGATCTCCGGCGCGGATGCGCTCGCGGTCAGCCCGAGGACCCGCACACCCGAGAGCCATTCCAGCTGAATGTCCATGGCCCGCTCGATGAGATAGGACGGGACATTGTGGGCGCGGCCGACCTCGCACAGACGAAGCGAATTTGAGCTGTTGGGCGCGCCGAGCACCAGGAGCGCGTCCACGTGGGGCGCCATCGCCCGGACCGCGTCCTGCCGGTTCTGCGTGGCGTAGCAGATGTCCCCCTTGGGAGGACTGACCATGTTGGGGAAGCGGTGCCTCAGGACCTCGACGATTTCACGCGTGTCGTCGAGCGACAGCGTCGTCTGAGTCAGGTACGCGACCTTGTCGGGATCGGGGACTTCCACCGCTTCGGCTTCCTCCCGGCTCCCGACCAGGCGGATCGCGCCCGGCGCCTCCCCGAGCGTGCCGATCGTCTCGTCGTGCTCTTCGTGGCCGATGAGAATGATCGTGTAGTGCTTCTTGGCGTAGTGGATCGCCTCGAGATGCACCTTCGTCACGAGCGGGCAGGTCGCATCGATCGTCTTCAAGCCCTTGCGGCGCGCCTCCTCGCGCACGGTGGGGGAGATGCCATGGGCCGAATAGATGAGCCACGACCCGTCGGGGACTTCGTCGACTTCCTCGACGAAGACGGCGCCCTTGGCGCGCAGCTCGTCCACGACGTAGCGGTTGTGGATGATCTCCTTGCGCACATAGACGGGGCTCTCGCAGACCTGAAGGGCCCGGTCCACCACGTCGATCGCGCGCACGACGCCCGCGCAGAAGCCGCGCAGCCCCGCCACGAGGAGCTTTTCGACACGAACGGCGGTCGGAGTTCCCCTCCCTCTCCCCGCGGGAGAGGGCCGGGGTGAGGGGCCCGTCAAGACCATGTCACCGTCTCCACGAGCTTCTCCTCCTTGCGGGTCGCGGCCTTCTCCCCTGGGGGCACGGCCGCGCGGGCAAATTCAGGATAGAGGGCAAGAACCGTCTCGACGACGCCCGCTGCGTCGAGCTTCAGGTTCGCCCGCTGGATCACCTGCGGGCTGTGCTCGACAAACTGATCGGGAATGGCGTGAACCTTCAGCTTCTCGGCCGGAAGACCCGCCGCGTGGAAGGCCTCCAGGACGCCGCTTCCGAACCCGCCCGTCAGGAGGTGCTCTTCCAGGGTCAGGATCCGGGGCGTCATGACCGCGATCCGCGCGAGGAGCTCTCCGTCCAGAGGCTTGGCGAACCGGGCGTTGGCGACGCCACACTCGATCCCCCGCTCCTGGAGCGCGTCCGCGGCGGCCAGAGCCACCGACACCATCGAGCCGTAGGCCAGCAGACAGAGGTCCTTGCCTTCGCGAAGGATCTCCCCGCGGCCGATCGGGATCTTCTTCAGGGACGGGTCGAGCTCGACGCCCGCTCCCAGCCCGCGCGGGTAGCGGATCGTGAACGGCCCGCCCGATTCGATCGCGGTGAAGAGGAGGTGTTGCAGCTCGTTTTCGTCCTTGGGCGCCGCGACGACCATGTTCGGAAGCGTGCGAGTGTATGTGATGTCGAAGATCCCGTGGTGAGTCTTTCCGTCGTCGCCGACCAGGCCCGCGCGATCCGCGCAGATCGTCACCGGAAGGTTCTGCAGGCAGACGTCATGGATCAACTGATCGAAGGAGCGCTGCAGGAATGTGGAGTAGATGGCGACGACAGGCTTCCAGCCGGCCTTGGCCATGCCGGCTGCCATGATGACGGCGTGCTCCTCGGCGATGCCGACGTCGTAGACGCGGTGTGGGAAGCGCTTCTGGACCTCGATCAGGGCGGTCCCTTCGAGCATCGCGGCGCTGATCGCGACGATCCTCTCGTCTTTCTCCATGAGCCGGAGGAGGGTCTTTGCGAAGACCTGCGAGTAGGTGTAACGCGCGCCCGGGCCGGCACTCGCCGACGGAGTGCCCGGCTGATGGAACTTGGATGGGTTGTCCTCGGCGAGCTTGTAGCCTCTTCCCTTGTGCGTCAGTACGTGAACGACGACCGGCGTGCCTTCTCCGGAGATTTCCTTGACGCTCTTGAGCGCCTCGTCGAGCTCTTCCAGATTGTGCCCGTCGATCGGGCCGATGTACTGCAGGCCCATCTCCTCCCAGATCAAGTTGGGGAAAAAGAGACCCTCCACCGACGTCTTGACCTTGCGGGCGATCTTCCAGGCCTCCTCCCCGAGCGGCAGCTTCGAGAGGAGCTTCTGTCCCGCTTCCGTCAACTTCTGGTACTTCGGGTGGAGCATGAACCGGTTGCGCCAGTGCGCGAGCCAGCCAATGTTCTCGGAGATCGACCAGCCGTTGTCGTTGAAGATGACGACCAGTCTCTTCGGCTTCAAGTGCACGATGTTGTTCAGGGCCTCATAGCTGGGACCCGAGGTCAGCGCCCCGTCTCCGACGACGGCGACGACGTACGGCTTCTCCGGAGAGTTCTGGAGCGCGACGGACATCCCGAGTGCGTAAGACAACCCAGTTCCGGCGTGCCCGGCCGCGAGCATGTCGTGCGGGCTCTCCGCCGGTTCCGCGAAGCCGGAGAGGCCTCCGGGTGTGCGGATCGTCGGGAACCGGTCCCGCCGCCCTGTCACGAGCTTGTGCGTGTAGCACTGGTTCGATGTGTCCCAGACGATCCGGTCTTTGGGACTGTCGAACGCGCGATGCAGGGCCAGCGTCAGTTCCACAACGCCCAGGTTGGAGGCCAGGTGCCCGCCGGTCTTGGTGATCGTTTCGACGATCACGTTGCGGCATTCCTGGGCCAACTCGCCCAGCTCTTCGAGGCTCAAAGCCTTCAGATCCTGAGGGCTTTCGATCCTGTCCAGTCGTGTCATGAGTCTCCTTGTGCCAGCAGGCCGCGCGTTCCCGACCGATTCGGGCCCGTTTCCCCCCGGGGCCACATACGCTCGGGACGACCGCGCTGGTTCAAATATATCAGCTTGATAGCATTCGGGTTTCAGCCCGCTTCGAGTGTTGCAATTCTTCGGTGAGGCGGGGTTCGGCTTCCTGGTTGGGAAGGTCGAGAGGTTGAGAGGAGGTCCGGCGAGGACATGGAGGCCTTCAGAATCGGATCGGAGGAACACGCCCGTCTCTTCTGCAGGACATTCGTCGAGACGCACCGACCCTTCCGGGCTCAGGACATCGTCTGGCCCGAGCTGGACGAGCAGAGCCTGGCGAGGTTGAAGAATCTCCCCGTCTGGGACGAGGCGGCGCGAACGGAAGCCGCCACGGCGGTCAAGGTACAGACACTGGGGGACGAGGAGACAGATCCCGTCTTGAAGGAAGCCATCGCCCTGCAGGGATACGAGGAGGGGCGCCATGCGGAGATCATCGCTCTGCTGACGAAGACCTACGGAATCGCGACCACTCCCTTCGGGCAGCCGGAGAAACCGAAGAATCCGACGTGGACCTTTCTGCGCACGGGCTACGGCGAATGCCTCGACTCCTTCTTCGCCTTCGGTCTCTTCGACATCGGGCGCAGGAGCGAGTTCATCCACAAGGACCTGATCGCTCTGTTCGACCAGATCATGCAGGAGGAGGCGCGGCACATCCTCTTCATCGTGAACTGGGCGGCCTACCTGCGCGCCCGCCGGCCCCT
>WNFV01007874.1_pt1 | contig 12185 bp, 10 predicted proteins | sample 5400101 | NCBI WGS metagenome assembly WNFV01 (sample SAMN13153361, study PRJNA577476) | soil metagenome | isolation source: 115 cm soil or saprolite under grassland replicate 1 | place: USA:California | collected 2016-06-15
CCGGCGCCCAGGTGGCCCTGGATCGCCTCCATGCGTTGGATGGCCTCGCCGACCGAGGCGACCGGCGGACCGGTGATCGGAGAAGCAGTGGACATGGCCGCGCTCTCCTCCTGTTGCCGATTGTCTGATCCGGGTGAGATGCCTTCAGCCGCGACGGGCACATCCTTGCAGCCGGCAGCGCTGCTGAGATGGTAAGGCTCTAGGAAGTACCCGTCCTGACCACCCTGCCAGCCTCGGCTAGCCACTGACCGGACCAGTTGACCTGTTTACGCCATCGCGTTCGACCGAAGCTGAAGAAACTCGCCGCAGACAGCACCACCACATCTGTGGCTAGAGGCCTTAAGGCAACGCCATGGGAGTCGTTCAAGAGCACACTACGCCGAGAGACCGCAAAGCAGCTCGCCTGGGCAGCATGCGCGCTGCTACTCGCCCTGACGTCGTAGGCCGCAGTCCCCGGACTTTGGCTTACCGATGTTTGTGCTGGTTAGCCAGATGCTTTGCCCAGGATCTCCTGCTTCAATCTCTCAACCTCCGCTGGAGTCCCTAATACATCAGTATTGCTGATGCGTTTTCCGTCGATCAGGACAGTCAATTCATGTCTAGTCCGTCTCGTAATGGCCTTGCGCTGCCCTGTGACATTATTCGCGGGTCGCCTCTCCTTATGCCATATTCTGACGACGGCCGAAACGGCGCTCAGGATCGCCCCCACCGACGTCACGGCTGCTAGTTGTGCCCAGTTCAAAGGGTCCATTTTAGACCTCCGAACTTCCTGGGGTCGCCGAGAGAACAGCACAGCACAGCCCAGAACAGAGAGCGGCACTAAAGAGGAGAATCGATGCATTGGCGTTGCGCTGAGCGGCTACTAGTTGCCTGTGCTTCGCCCGGGTATCGCTGGTAACAGCTTGGTCTGATTCCTGATAGTTGTCCGACTTAATTCCTTGGTAGGCACTGGCAGCAAATATGGCGATCAATAGGGCTGAGACCATGGCGACTCTCTGCCCTACCGACATCTCCCCCGCCCTGTGCTTTCGGTCGAAGAGATCGACAACTCCCGCAGCGGAAATAGCGGCTGCGACGATTAGGAGTTCGCCGTCAGAGAGTAGTGACACAGTCGTCATCTCTTCACCCGAGCGCCATGCCGAGAAGATCCTCAATAGAATGGGCAAGGCTGCCAGTATCGCGAGACCTGTCCATGAGACACACTTTCTGGCAATCCTGCTTTGGTCGAGTCTTCTTAGGCTGAGGAGCCGCTTGCCGTCCTTTGGGGCTTCTCTGGGATCTACAGTAACGTCATCTGACGCAGATGTCGAGTGTGAGGTTGATGTCTCTGCTGCACTAAATGACTCTTTTGCACTATGTGGCGATTGGATGCCAGAAGTCACCTCAGCACTGCGGCCGGGTTGGTCGGTCGCTGGTCTCACCACCTTTGGCGCGCTGCGTCCAGGGAGCTGCTTGTAAGTGCGGCTGGCTCTAGCCTCATAACAGGCTCGCGGCTTCTAAGGGTTTCGGGTCATTTAACCATCCTCATGAGGCGGCGAACCACTCCAGCCAATCAGCACCCATGGAGCACAGGTGAGCTGCGCACCTGCTCGTGCTAAGCCTCGTCAGGCCATCTGGACGGCGCGGCCTCAGCGCAGCCGCAGGGCCAGGGCGACCGCCATCGCCAGGCCGATCGTGACCACCGCGCGGCGGACGGCCTGGCGGCCGAGGCGGTAGGCGAGGCGGGAGGAGGCCCAGCCGCCGAGGGCGGCGCCGGCCATCATCACCAGGGCGTCGCGCCACAGGATCGCGCCGGAGGCGATGAACCAGACGATCGCGATGCCGTTGATGGCCGCGGCCAGGAGGTTCTTGACGCCGTTCATCTGGTGCAGGTCGGTCATGCCGAGCAGGCCGAGGGCGGCGAGCATGAGGATGCCGATGCCGGCGCCGAAGTAGCCGCCGTAGACGCCGACGGCGAACTGGAACAGGACGGCCAGGGCCTTCCAGGCGGGCGGCAGCCGGATCGCCTCGTGCCGTCGCAGCCGCGCCGACAGGGGCTCCTGCAGCGCCAGCAGCAGCGTGGCGGCGAGGATCAGCCAGGGCACGATCGCCTCGAAGGTCGAGGTGGGCGTGCGCAGCAGCAGGACCGCGCCGGCGATGCCGCCGACCAGGGACGGGACGACCAGCAGCGCCACCCAGGCGCGGCTGCGGGCCAGCTCGGCGCGGAAGCCGATCGCGCCGACCACGGTTCCCGGCAACAGGCCCAGCGTGTTGCTCGCGTTGGCGAGCACCGGGTTGCGGCCCAGCCACAGCAGCGTCGGGAAGGTGATCAGGGTCCCGCCGCCGGCGATCGCGTTCACACCGCCGCCGGCGACGGCCGCACCGAACACGACGACCAGCTCCCAGGCCCGCACGGAGGCAGGCTACCAGGGGATCGCCTTGCTCCCGCCCGCTCCCGGTCGGACGCGCGGCTATGCTTCGAGGATTTCGCCCTCCCGCCCGGGCTTGCGCGGTGAGACCATGAGCGACGGGGAAGTGTCCGGCGGGTCCAGGCGCTTCGATCGCGTTCGGGTCCCGACCGCGGGACCCGAACGGCGGCGTCGTGGACGCCCGGCGGCGGAGGTGTGGGACATGCTCGACTACTTCGCTCGATACTGGTGGACGGTGGCCCTCCGTGGCGCCGTCGCGGTGCTCTTCGGGGTAGTGGCGCTCATCTGGCCGAGTGTCACCGTGACCGCGCTGGTCCTGCTGTTCGGCTTCTACGCGCTGGTCGACGGCCTGCTGGCCCTCGGCGCGGCGCTGGCCGGAGGTCGCGCGGCGAGCGGCCGGCGCGGCTGGCTGCTCTTCGAGGGGGTCGTCGGGGTCGCCGTCGCCGTGCTCACCTTCGTGTGGCCGGGCATCACGGCGCTGGCGTTGCTGTACCTGATCGCCGCATGGGCGATCGTGACCGGCGCGCTCGAAGTCTTCATCGCCGTGGTCCTGCGCCGCGAGCTGCAGGGCGAGTGGCTGCTGGCGGCGGGCGGCGTCGTCTCGGTGCTCTTCGGCCTCTACGTCGCGGTGCGGCCCGGCGACGGCGCCGTCGCCATCGCGTGGCTGATCGGCCTGTTCGCGATCGTGTTCGGGGCGGCCCTGGTGGCCCTCGGCCTCCGGCTCCGCCAGCTCGGCCGCGGCACCGCGCTGGCCTGACCGTCCTCGGGCGGCGCGGCCTAGCCCGCGTACAGGGCCTCGATGTCCTCGGCGTACTTGTCGTGGATCACGCGGCGCTTGAGCTTCATGGTCGGCGTCAGCTCCTCGCTCCCGGCGGTCCACTCGGCCGGCACGACGGCGAAGCGCTTGACCTGCTCGGCGCGGGAGAGGCGCTGGTTGGCCGCGTCGACCGCGCGCTGCACCTCCTCGACCACGCGCGGGTCGCCGGCGAACGCGGCCAGCCCGTCGAAGGCCGTGCCCTCGCGCTTGGCCCAGCCCGGGGCGACCTCGTGGTCGAGCACGACCAGGGCGACCACGTAGGGCCGGTTGTCGCCGTAGGCGAGCGCCTGCGCGATCAGCGGGTGCTCCTTGAGCAGGCCCTCGATGTTGGCCGGGGAGATGTTCTTGCCTCCCGAGGTGATGATCAGCTCCTTCTTGCGGTCGATGATGCGCAGGTAGCCGTCGTCGGAGAGCACGCCGACGTCGCCGGTGTGCAGCCAGCCGTCGTCGTCGAGCAGCTCGGCGGTGGCCTCGGGGCGGCGGTGGTAGCCGGGCGTGTTGACCGGGCCGCGCACCAGCACCTCGCCGTCGTCGCCGAGCCGCACCTCGATGCCCGCGATCGCCGGGCCGACCGTGCCGATCCTGAGCTTGCCCGGCGGGTTGCCGGTGGCCACGCCGGTGGTCTCGGTCATGCCGTAGACCTCGACCAGTGGCAGGCCGATGGCGGAGAAGAACTCGGCCACGTCGATCGGCAGGGGCGAGGCGGCGCTGGAGGTGTACAGGCAGCGATCCAGGCCGACGGCGTGCCGGATCTTGGCGAGCACGAGCCGGTCGAGCAGGGCGTGGCGGGCGCGCAGCAGCGGCGGCACGGACACGCCGCGGCGCCTGCGGCCGACCACCTCCAGGCCGGCGGCCACGGCGGCCTGGGCGAGGCGGCGCTTGCGCGCGTCCGGCTCGGCGGCCAGCCTGGCGGTGAGGCCGGCGCGGACCTTCTCCCACACCCGCGGCACCCCGAAGAAGAAGCTCGGCCGGGCCTCGCGCACGTAGTCGAGCGCCTGCAGGGCGTCGGGGCAGAAGTAGACGTGGGAGACCTTCTTCAGCGGCAGGTAGATCGACAGCACCCGCTCGGCGATGTGGGCCAGCGGCAGGTAGGACACGGAGGTGAGCCCGTCGGGGACGGTGGTCAGCCGGTCCAGGGCGGCCGCCTGGTAGAGCACGTTGTGGTGGGTGAGCAGGACGCCCTTGGGCGGGCCGGTGGTGCCGGAGGTGTAGATCAGGGTGGCCGGGTCCTCCGGCTCGACCTTGGCGCGCAGCTCGTCGAAGCGGCCCTTGCCGGCCGTGGCCAGGGCCTCCCGGCCGCGGGTCAGCAGCTCCGACCAGGAGACCACCCCGGGCTGGCTGGCGAACTCCTCGGCGTCCTCCAGCAGGATCACGTGCCGCAGGGCGGGCAGCTCGTCGCGGATCTCCTGCCAGCGCTTGGCGACGTCGCGGTTCTCCAGCACCGCGACCTTGGCCTCGCAGTGGGCGGCGCAGTAGCGGATCTGCTCGGGCGCCAGGGTGGCGTAGAAGGTGGTCGGGGCCGCGCCGGCGTGGAAGGCGGCCTGGTCGGCGATGACGTGCTCTGGCCGGTTGGACGCCATGATGGCCACGAAGTCACCGCGGCCGACGCCGAGCCCGGCCAGGCCGAGGGCCGCCTCGGCGATGCGCTCCTGGTACTCGCGCCAGTTGGCGGTCTGCCAGGCCCCGTCCTGCTTCCAGGAGAGCGCCGGCTCCTCACCGTGGCGCGTGGCGTTCTCGTGGAGCAGGTCGCACAGGGTCCTCCCCTGGATCTCCCGCTCGATCTCCTGGCGCGCCGCCAGGACCGCCTGTTCCGTCATGGCCCCGCTCCCGCCCGCTCGACGGACCTCTGGCGCGAGCATAGGCACGCGGCCTGTGCCGGTAAATAGGCACATGCCCTGCCTGCCCCGCTTGCCGGTCGCGGCCACGGCGGGCGACCCTTGGACCGGCGGCCGACCCAGCGGCCGCCCGCGGCACCCGGGAGGCAGTCATGACACGCACCGTGGCCTCGATCGTCGGCGGGCAGGCACGGCCAGGGCCGGCCGGGCGGCGCCTGCGGCTGGTCAACCCCGCCCGGACCGGCGAGGTCACCAGCGAGGTGGAGCTGGCCGACGCGGCGGTGCTGGTCGAGGCGTGCCGGGCCGCCCGGGCCGCGCAGGCCGCCTGGGCGGCGACCCCGGCGCCGGTCCGGGGCCGCGCCGTGCAGCAGGCCGGCCGGCTGGTCGAGGCGAACGCCGAGGCGCTCGCCCGGCTGGTCACCGACGAGATCGGCAAGCCCTACGCCGAGGCGCTCGGCGAGGTGCAGGAGATCGTCGACACCTGCAACTTCTTCCTCGGCGAGGGACGGCGGCTGTACGGGCAGACGGTGCCGAGCGAGATGCCCGACAAGCAGCTGTTCACCTTCCGGACGCCGGTCGGGGTCGCGGCGGTGATCACCGCGGGCAACTTCCCGGTCGCCGTGCCCGCCTGGTACCTGGTGCCCGCGCTGGTCTGCGGCAACGCGGTGGTGTGGAAGCCGGCGGAGTACGCCCCGGCGAGCGCGCTGGCCCTCGCCGAGCTGTTCTGGCACGCCGGCCTGCCCGACGGGGTGCTCAACCTGGTGGTGGCCGACGGCCCGACCACCTTCCAGGGCCTCGAGCAGGCCCTCGAGGCCGGCCTGGTCGACAAGGTCGGCTTCACCGGCTCGTCGGCGGTCGGCCGCCGCATCGGCGAGCTCTGCGGCCGCCACCTGCAGGCTCCCTGCCTGGAGCTCGGCGGCAAGAACCCGCTGCTGGTGATGCCCGACGCCGTCCTCGACCTGGCGGTCGAAGGGGCGCTGTTCAGCGGCTTCGGCACCGCCGGGCAGCGCTGCACCTCGCTCGGCACGGTGGTGGTGCACGAGTCGGTCCACGACGAGTTCCTGGCCCGCTTCAGCGCGGCGACCGAGGCGGCGCGGATCGGCGACCCGCGCGAGGACGTGCTCTACGGGCCGATGCTGCACGAGCGCTTCCTGGAGCGCTTCGGGGGCTGGCTCGACCTGATCGAGGGCCACCACCGCACCAGCGGCTCGACCGGGCTCGGGCGGATCACCCGGGCCAATCCGCGGGCCGGGTTCGTCGGCGACCCCGACGCCGGCCTGTACTGCCACCCGACGATCGTCGACGGGGTCACCGCCAAGGACGAGCTGTACCGCACCGAGACCTTCGGCCCGATCGTCGGCGTGGCCTCGTTCGGTGACTTCGACGAGGGCGTGGAGCTGGCCGACGGCCACGGCTACGGCCTGTCGGCCTCGATCTACACGCGCGACCCCGAGGCGGTGTTCCGCTTCAGGGAGCGCGTCGGCGCCGGCATGGTGAGCGTCAACAACTCCACCTCCGGCGCCGAGGCGCACCTGCCCTTCGGCGGCAACCGCCGCTCCGGCAACGGCGCCCGCCAGTCCGGCATCTGGGTCCTCGACCAGTTCACCCGCTGGCAGGCGGTCAACTGGGACTACTCCGGCCGCCTGCAGAAGGCCCAGATGGACACCGCCGACGTCGCCGCCGACCTCGACTTCCGCCTCGACGTCCCCTGACGCTCCCTTGAGATTCGCTGCTCACCAGGTAGAACGGCGCGCAAGGTCCGGGTCGTTCCCCGCCGCCGCCGGCGGGACGGGGCGTCGTCGCTGCTGCCGGCTGCGGCGCAGGCGCCGCAGCCCCAGGAACATGGCCAGGCCGAGCAGCAGCAGGCCGACCAGGACCAGCAGCGGGGCGAACAGCGCGAGCAGGCTCATGCCCAGCGAGACGCCGTCCTCGGCCGCGCTCACGAAGGGGGTGGCGGTCCCGAAGGTGGTGACGTTGACCACCGGGCGGGCGCTCGCCTTGCCGGCGTGGACCAGCCCGGCCACCGCGATGCCGGCCAGCCAGCCGACCCACGGGTGGTCCCGCATCCAGGGCGACGCGTCGACCTGCTGGGCCGCCGCGGTGGCGGAGAAGATGATGCCGCCGACGGCGGGGCGCACGAACGTCTGCACCACGTCGTTGACGTGGTCGACGATCGCCACCTTGTCGAGCACCATCTCGGCGAGCAGCAGCACGGCGACCCCGGCGAGGACCCACTCGTTCTCGATCCAGGCGAAGTCGGGAGGAAGGGTGACCACCTCGGTCCAGCGGGCCACCGCGCCGACGAGCAGCAGCGGGATGTAGGCGTTGAGGCCGGCGGCGGCCGAGAGGCCGAGCCCGGTGAGGGTTGCGATCATGGTTCGGTCCGTCATCTCCTGCCGGGTCGTCTGTCCCGGCGCGCAACCACTCCAGGTTGCCAGATCCCGGGCGGGAGCGCGGACGTGCGCGCGACGGCGACCCCGGCCGGGGTGGCCGGGGTCGCCGCGTGGCGGGGTCAGCCGGCCAGGCCGAGGTGGGCCTTCAGGGCGCCGAAGACCTCCACCCAGCCCTCGCTGTAGGCGCCGCGGGTCTCGTCGTCGATGTCGCCGAACGCGCGGTGGGACAGGCGCACCAGGGTGCCGTCCGGCTGCTCCTCGAGCTCCATGCCGAACACGCCGTTCACCGGCCCGCCCATGCCCATGGGGCCCGTGCAGCGCAGCCGCTCCGGGCGCTGCACGTCAACGACGGTGGCGTAGAGCGCGCCGCCCTCGGCCCACTCCTCCCAGAAGCGCCCGCCCACGAACGGCTCGAGGTGCACCGAGGCGCCCTCGCGGAACGTGTGCGGCCACCAGTCGCCCATGCGGCAGAGCGCGTCGAAGACCTTCTCGCGCGGCGCGGCGACCGCCAGCTCGTGCTCGACCTCCAGGGTGCGGACGGCCAGTCCCGCCGGCGTGGGTGTGCTGTCGGCCATGTCGACCTCCCTTTCCTGTTCCGCGGCCTCCTTCAGCCGCAGCAGCGACGATGCCCAGCGGTCGGCGTATGGGCGCATCCAGCGCTCGTAGGCCGTGCGCAGCGGCACCCCGTTGAGGTGGTTCCAGCGCTCGCGGCCGCGGCGGCGGACCACCACCAAGCCGGCCTTCTGCAGGACGGCGAGGTGCTTCATGACCGCGAACCGCGACGTCGGGAAGGCCTCGGTGAGCTCCCCGGTGGTGCGCGGCCGCTCGCGGAGCAGGTCGAGGATGGCGCGCCGGGTGGGGTCGGCCAGCGCCCGCCAGACCGCGCCGGTGCCGTCGTCCGTGACTGCCCCGCTCGTGCCGTCCCCGTCCATGCCCGCTCCCGCCCGAACCAATATGGTGACGATCTAGTATGTGACCATTTAGTCACGTGACTATCTAGCCACATGAGCAGGCGGGCGTCAAGCCCCGGAGTCCGGTCCGGCGGCCGTCGCGAGGGACCGGTATCGTGCAGCCCATGCAGAGCAGCGACGCCGACGCCGGTCCTCTGGTCACGACCGACGGTGTCACCTTCCGGCTGCACCATCCCCCGCCCGACCTGACCGCCGCCTGGCTGTTCCAGGAGGTGGCCATGCCGCGGGGCGGCTGGAGCCTGGAGGCGGGCAAGAACGGCGACCCGTGGCGGCTGGCCTTCCCGCGGCCGCAGGTCGACCGCATGGAGTACCTGCTCGAGCTGCTGTACGCCGACGGCCGCAGCGAGCTGGTCCCCGACCCCGCCAACCCGCTGCGCGGCCCCGGGCCGTTCGGCGACAAGTCGGTGATCGAGTTCCCCGGCTACCGCCCGCCCGCCTGGGTGACCCCGGTCGACGTGCCCGCCGGCGAGGTCCGCGACCTCGAGCTGGAGGTTCCCTCGCTCGACGGGCACCTGCACGCGCAGATCTGGAGCCCGCCCGGCGCCGGCGCCGACGAGCGGCTGCCGCTGCTGGTGGCCCACGACGGCATCGAGTACGCGCGGTACTCCAGCCTGCTGGTCATGCTCGACCGGCTCTCCCACCGCCGCGCCGTGCCGCGCATGCGCGCCGCCCTGCTGCACCCGATGCGCCGCGGCGAGCACTACTCGGCCAGCCCGGCCTACGCCGAGGCGCTGGCCCGCGAGATCCTGCCGTCGCTGGCCACGCTGGCGCCGTCGCCGCCGGGCCGGCGCTGGCGGGTGGGCATCGGCCCGAGCCTCGGGGCGCTCGCCATGCTGCACGCCCACCGCCTGCACCCGCCGACCTTCGGCGGGCTGTTCCTGCAGTCCGGCAGCTTCTTCCACCACCGCTACGACCCGCACGACCTCGGCTTCGAGGAGTTCCTGCGGATCCGCCGGTTCATGGACCGGGTCCACGCCGACCGGGACTGGAACCAGCCCGTCCCGGTGGTGATCACCTGCGGCACGGTGGAGGTGAACCTGCCGAACAACCGGGCCACCGGCCTGGTGCTGGCGCGCCAGGGCTACCCGGTGCGGTTCGTGCCCAGCCGGGACGGGCACAACTGGACCGCCTGGCGGGACCTGTTCGACCCGCACCTGGTCAGGTTCCTCGGGGAGTTGTGGGCATGAGACGTGACTACTGGTCGGTCGACTCGCCGGCGTTCGGCGCCGGCGGCGTGCTCGCCTACGGCCACTACGGGCGCCCGCTGCTGGTGTTCCCGTCCGACGCGGGCCGCTGCTCCGACTACGAGGACCGCGGCATGATCGCCGCCGTGTCGGAGCTGATCGACGCCGGGAGGGTCAAGCTCTACAGCGTGGACAGCTTCGACGCCCACAGCTGGCGCAACGGCAGCCTCTCGCTCGAGGCCCGCGCCCGCCAGCACGGCCTGTACGAGGACTGGATCCTCAACCGCGTGCTCCCCCGGATCGCCGAGGACTCAGGCGGGCAGACCGAGCTGATGACCACCGGGTGCAGCTTCGGCGCCTACCACGCGGCCAACTTCGCGCTCAAGCGGGCCGACCTGTTCCCGCTGGCGCTGTGCATGAGCGGCGTCTACGACGTCAGCGTCGTCGGCGGCGGCTGGGAGCGCGGCGACCTCGCCTACTTCAACAACCCCATGGACTACATGGCCAACATGGACGGCGACCACCTCGACTGGCTGCGCCGCCAGGTCAGCCTGGTGCTGGTCTGCGGCCAGGGCCAGTGGGAGGACACCACCGGCTCGCTGGAGAGCACCAAGCGCTTCGCCGGCGTGCTCGCCTCCAAGGGCATCCGCCACGAGCTCGACCTCTGGGGCCACGACGTCCCCCACGACTGGCCCTCCTGGCGCTCCCAGCTCGCCTACCACCTGCCTCGGTTCTGCTGAGCCGCGCAGCGACACGGTAGATTCCCTGGATGGCACGAGGAGGCGCCGCCCCGGCGGCAGACCGGAGGGGAGCCATCGGCTTCGCCTGCGCGATCGGCGGCCTGGCCGGTGCGGCGCTCACCGGCCACCGGGGCGCGAGGGCCGCCGCCGCCGGGGCGGTCGCCGGCGCGGTCGGTCTGGGGACCTCGGAGGCGGTGGCCCGGGCACGGCAGCGCCCTGGCGAGATCCCGGCGCTGTGGCAGCGGATCGCGGCGAGCGGTGCGCTGGCTGCTCCGCTCGGGTGGGCGGCGGGCCGTCTCACCGGGGCCGGCCCCGTCGCGGTCGGAACGGCCGCCGGGGCAGTCGCCGGCGCGCTCGGCTTCCGCCCCCAGAAGGTGGCGCTGGGGCCGCTGGTGGGCGCCGCGGTCGGCCGGGCGTTCGCCGCGCGGGGCCGGCCCGTGCCGGCATCGGCGGTGGCGGCTGGCACGGTCGTGGCCTTCCGGGTGCTGTCGGCGCTGCTGTTCCGGGACGCGCAGGTCAGCCTCCTGGCCGAGCGGGTCCCAGCAGCGGACCTCCCGTTCGTCGTGCCGCTGGCAGCCCGGACCCGGTACGTCGGGACCGGCTACGTCCGCGAGCTGGCCGAGGTGCTCGGGGGTACCTACGTCGCCGACGCCCCCGACGTCGGCATCGTCGCCTCGCTCGACGAGCTGGCCGGGCCGCAGTTCGCTCCCGCGGAGGTCGATCCGCGGGTGCGGGAGTTCTACGAGCACACCACCCGGTTCACCCTCGACATCGTCCCGGAGTGGCGGCTGTGGGTGCGTCCGGGCTACCTGCTGTACCGGACGCTGGTGGCGCGCCCGCTCGGGCAGGCCAGCGTGCCCATGAACCAGCGGGAGGCACAGCGGGGCGTCCGCGGCCGCATCGACACCATCACCCCGGCCCAGGGTGGCGTCGCGGCCGTCCGCGGCTGGATCCGCTCCTTCGCCGACAACGACGAGCCCATCTACGTCGGCATCTACACCACCTACCGCCACGGCGGACGCGGCTACGTCAGCGTCGGCTTCCCGCTCCCCCAGGCCAGCTTCACGGCGACGCTGGTGCCGCACGCCCGCCCCGGCGGTGGCCTGGTGCTCACCAGCCGCAGCGACCTCGACCAGCCCGGCCATTACCTGACCTACGTCGACCCGGCCACCAGGGAGCTGACCGCGCTGGCGGTCCATGGCTTCGCGGAGCAACTCGACGTCTACGCCGAGGGCGACGAGCTCCGGGCCGAGCACGCGTTCTGGGTCTTCGGGCTCTCCTTCCTCGTGCTCCACTACCGCCTGCACCGCAAACCGGCCGACACGGCACCGTGATCGCGTGATCCTCGGTGACGGGGAGCGCCCGTCACGAACCGATCGGCACCCCGGCGGCGGTTTCGTCGGTGAGGTATGCGACGACGGCGGCGAGGTCGCCGGTGCGTTCGTAGACGGCGAGCTGGCGGTCGGCGCTGGTGCCCTCGCGCAGGATCGTGTGGACGTACTCGACGTCCTGGCGGGAGCCGAGCTCGTCGACCACGTCGTCGACGAACTCCAGCAGCTCCACGGTGAGCTCCCGCATCGGCACCTCGGCGCGCTTGCCGAAGTCGATCAGCTTGCCGTCGATGCCGTGGCGCATCGCCCGCCACTTGTTCTCGGCGACCAGCGTGGGCAGGTACTTGCGGAAGCCGAGGTTCTGCTTGCGCAGCCGCAGCAGCTTGGCGCAGATCGCCTGGATCAGCGCGGCCATGCAGATGACCTCGTCCACCCGGGTCATCGCGTCGCAGACGCGGAACTCGATGGTCGGGTACTGCCAGTGCGGGCGCAGGTCCCACCAGATC
>WNFV01007875.1_pt1 | contig 12185 bp, 13 predicted proteins | sample 5400101 | NCBI WGS metagenome assembly WNFV01 (sample SAMN13153361, study PRJNA577476) | soil metagenome | isolation source: 115 cm soil or saprolite under grassland replicate 1 | place: USA:California | collected 2016-06-15
GATCGCCGACCTGCACGCGAGCGGCCTCTTGCGCACCCTCCAGCCCAGGCGCTGGGGCGGCATGGAGCTCGACTTCCCCGCCTATGTTGATTTCCCGCTCGAGCTCGCGCGCGGCTGCGCCTCGACCGGCTGGAACTTCGCCAACCTCCAGGTCCACCACTGGATGCTCGCCCTGTACGACGAGCGCGCTCAGGAAGAGGTGTGGGGCGCGGATCCGGACACGCTGATCGCTTCGGGGATCGCCTTTCCGCAGGGCCGCGGCAGGAAGGCCGACGGCGGTTTCGTGATCGGCGGCAAGTGGAGCTTCTCCAGCTGCGTCAACGTCGCCGACTGGAACATGCTCGCCGTCACCGTGAAGGACGGCGAGCGCGTCATCGATCACCGCATGTGCCTGCTGCACAAGTCGCAGTACGAGATCGTCGACGATTGGAAAGTGCTCGGCATGCGCTCGACCGGCAGCATGACCGTGGTCGCGAAAGACGTCTTCGTTCCGGAGCACAAGGCGCTGTGCATGTACGACGTGCGCGGCGGGGACACCTTCCCCGGCGCGCGCACCAACAAGAACCCGGTCTACCAGGTGCCGGCCAATCCGCTGCTCGGTCACGGCATAGGAGCCTGCGCGGTGGGAAACGCGCAGGCGGCGCTCGAGCTTTCGATCGATGCGGTGAAGCAGCGCAGCACCAGCTACACGGGCGCCAAGATGCGCGACTTCCAGGCGGTGCAGCTGCGGATCGGCGCGGCCGGCTCGAAGATCGATGCGGCGCGTCTCATCCTGCGCAACGACGCGATCGAGGGGCAGGAGATCGCGAACCGGAGGGTCACGGCCGACACGCTGAGGAAGCTCGGCTTCAAGCGCAATCTCGCCTATGCGGTCAACCTCTGCACCGAGGCGGTGGATTTGCTGCACGCCATGGCCGGCGCGAACGGCATCTACGAGTCCTACCCGCTCGAGCGCATCTTCCGCGACGCGCACTCGCTCGCCGGCCACATCAGCTTCAGCTCCGACGCTCAAGGCGCCGCCTGGGGCCTCGCCGCTCTCGGCGGCGAAGTGAACAACCCGACGCTCTGAAAAGAACGTGAAACTCTGCCGCTTCGACAACGACCGCCTGGGCATCGTGGAGGGCGGCGAGGTGCTGGATGTGACCAGGGCGCTCTCGGTGATCCCCGAGCAGCGCTGGCCGATCGCGCAGGGCGATCCGCTGATCGCGAACCTCAAGCGCGTGCTCGCCGCGGCGAGGAAGCTCGCGCCCAAGGCGAAGAAAAAGCCGCTCTCGAAGGTGAGGCTCCTCTCGCCGGTGGCGAACCCCTCGAAGATCATCGGGGCGCCGATCAACTACGACGACCACATCGCCGAATCGATCAAGGACCCGGGCATCGCGCACGGACGCACCAACATCCAGAAGGGCATCGGCGAGTGGGGCCTTTTCCTCAAGGCGAATTCCTCGCTTATCGGCTTCGGTGAGGAGATCAAGCTGCGCTGGCCCGACCGGCGCAACGACCACGAGGTGGAGCTCGCGCTCGTGATCGGCAGGCGCGGCAGCAGGATCCCGAAGGAAAAGGCGCTCGACTACGTGTGCGCCTATTCGATCGGCCTGGACATGACCGTCCGGGGGCCCGAGCTGCAGTGCTTCAGGAAGTCGATCGACACCTACAGCGTCCTCGGGCCGTGGCTCGTGACCGCCGACGAGATCGCCGATCCGAACAAGCTCGATCTTTCCATCAAGGTGAACGGCGAGCTGAGGCAGAATTCGAGCACGAAATACCTCGTATACAACGTCGAGCGGCTGATCGAGTTCGGCTCGGCGATGTACACGCTCTACCCCGGGGACATCATCATGACCGGCACGCCCGCGGGCGTGGGCCCGGTGAAACCGGGCGATTCCTTGCATGCGTACGTCCAGGGAGTCGGCGAAGCCGAGATTCGAATCGCATCTACGTACTCATGACCGACCGCGCCCGAGCCGCCGTCGCCTATATTCGAGAGACAGGAGGGCCCATGCCCGTCACGGAACAAGCCATACTCACTGCTGAGTTGCGGCTCGAGGTGCAAGAGTTCTACTTCCGTTACGCCGAGTGCCTCGACGGCGGCAGGCTCCAGCAGTGGCCGGAGTTTTTCGCGGACGGGTGCACCTACCGCGTCGCGACCCACCGCAATCTGCGCATGGGTCCGGATGACGATCTCGTGTCCCTGTCCACCAAGACCTCGCTGCGCGACCGCATCGCCGCGATCGGGCAGTCGGAAGACTACGAACCGCACGTGCAGCGCCACATCGTCTCCAACTTCCGCATCCAGGCGGCCGCCGAGGAGGAGCTGCGCGTGCAGGCGAATTTCCAGATCCTGCGCACCTTCCCGGAGCGGCGCACGGAGTATTTCGTCTCGGGCTACTACAACGACCGCATCGCCGTCTCGGGCACGCGGCTGAGCTTCAGGGACAAGCTCTGCGTGCTCGACTCGGACGTTCCGCCCGAGTCGCTGATCTACCCGATATAAGGACTGTCCGGGCGCGCGCCGCACGCAGTTTTGCCTCGCATCGGTTTGACGGGTCGGCCGGTTTCCCCTTAAAATTTTGAGGTTTTGCAGCCGCGGGGTGGAGAGTGTGGCGCATTTTCCGCCCGATCATCGGGCTGCAAGTACTGTGCACCGCGGCGGCAACATCGCTCTCGGCCTGGCTCGCCGGACTACACGGCGCGATCTCCGCCGCGTTGGGCGGCTCGATAGGAATCATCGCCGGGCTCGCTTTTGCGGCATTGGCTGCACGCGGTAAATCGAAGTCTGCAGGGGAGGCGCTGTACACCGCGTTGAGGGCCGAGGCCGTCAAGGTCCTCCTCATGGTCGTCCTCCCGTGGATCGCGTTGGCGGCGTACAGGGACGTCGTCGCAATCGGGCTGATCGGCACGTTCATCGCCACGGTCCTGATTTTCACCATGGCAATACTGGTTCGCGAAAAGTAGGAATCACGAAGAGCTTCCCCAATGGCCGCCGAGCAAGCACTGACGCCGAGCTCCTACATCGGCCATCACCTCAGTTTCCTTCAGCACCCGGTGGGAGAGGGCTCGTTCTGGACGCTGAACGTGGATTCGCTGGTGACGGCGGTGCTGCTCGGTATTTTCAGTCTGGGTTTTCTCTGGTGGGTCGTGCGCGGGGCGACTTCCGGCGTGCCCGGCAAGCGCCAGGCCTTCGTCGAGGTCCTGTGCGAATTCGTCGACGACCAGGCGAAAGACATCTTCCACGGCGACCGGAAGTTCATAGCGCCGGTCGCGCTCACGGTGGGCCTGTGGGTGCTGCTCATGAACGCCATGGACTTCCTGCCGGCGGACATCGTGGGATGGATCACGCATTTTTTCGCGCCGCACGGATTCCGCATCGTTCCCACCGCCGACGTCAACACGACTTTCGCCCTCGCGCTTTCGGTGTGGCTCTTGATGATCTACTTCTCGATCGCGGCGAAGGGCCTGGGCGGCTGGATCCACGAGCTGTTCTGCACGCCCTTCGGCTCGAACGTGCTGCTGTGGCTGCCGAATCTCCTGTTCAACCTGGTCGAGTACATTTCGAAGCCCCTGTCGCACTCGCTGCGGCTGTTCGGCAACATGTACGCGGGCGAGATCATCTTTCTGCTGTTGTGGATGATGGCCGGCGCCGGCCTCGCGGGCACCCTGTTCGCCGTGCCGCTCGGGCTGATCTGGGCGATCTTCCACGTCCTGATCGTCGCGCTGCAGGCGTACATTTTCATGATGCTGACCGTCGTCTACATTTCGATGGCGCACGAAAGCCACTGATCAACCGATAGTTCTAGAAAGGGAACCCGATGGAAAAACTCCAACTCATCGCCCTGGTCCAGGCCTATACCGGCGTGGGCATCGGCCTTATGGTCGGGCTGGGCGCGCTGGGCGCCTGCGTCGGCGTGGGCATCATGTGCAGCCGCTTCCTCGAGGGCGCGGCGCGCCAGCCGGAAATGATCCCGGCGCTGCAGGCCAAGGTGTTCCTGCTGCTCGGCCTGATCGACGCCTCGTTCATCATCGGCCTGGGGATCGGCATGTTCTTCGCGTTCGCCAACCCGCTGCTCGGCGCACTCGGCTGAACAGGCAGGTCCAGGCCGGTCCCCGGGATCACCGGAACGCACCCATGAACTTCAACCTGACGTTGATCGCGCAGGCGCTCGCTTTCGCGCTTTTCATCTGGTTCGCAGCCAAATTCATCTGGCCGTATTTCACCCGCAAGATCGAAGAGCGCCAGAAGCAGATCGCCGACGGCCTGGCCGCGGGCGAGCGCGGCCGGCGGGAGCTGGAGGCGGCCGGCAGGCGCGCGCAGGAGGAGCTCGCGAAGGCGCGTGAGCGCGTCGGCGAGATCATCGGCTCGGCGGAAAAGCGCGACCTCCAGATGCTCGACGAGGCGAAGGCCGCCGCGAAGGCCGAGGCCGAGCGCATCCTCGCCGCCGCCAGGGCCGACATCGACCAGCAGGTCGCCCGCGCCAGGGAAATGCTGCGCGAGCAGGTCGCCGCGCTCGCCGTCGCCGGCGCGGAGAAAATTCTCCGCCGCGAAGTGAACGCCCGCGCCCACTCCGAGCTGCTCAGCCAGCTCAAGCGGGAAATCTGATCCGATAAATAGCCATGGCTGAAACGGCGACCGTCGCCAGACCCTACGCCGAGGCCGTATTCGGCCTCGCCGAGGAAGCGGGCGCGCTCGCCCAGTGGCAGGGAATGCTCGCGGCCATGGCGCAGCTCGCGTCGCACCCGGAGATGCGGGCCTGGATCGACAATCCCGGGCTCGGCGCGAAACAGCTCTACGACCTGTTCATGTCCGCGTGCGCGGAGGACCTGCCCATGGAGCTGCGCAATTTCGTGCGCGTGCTGATCGCGAACGACCGGCTCGCGCTGCTCCCCGAGATCAGCGCGCAGTTCCTGGAGCTGAAGAACGCGCACGAAGGCGTGGTCGAGGCGGAGGTCCGAACGGCTTTCAGGCTCGACAACGCGCAGCTCTCGGGCCTCGTCGCCGACCTCGAGCGGCGCTTCAAGCGCCGGGTGCAGCCGCACGTCACCCTGGACAAGGAGCTGATCGGGGGCGTGCGCGTCACCGTCGGCGACGAAGTCATCGACGCCTCGGTGCGCGGCCGGCTGGAAGACATGGCCGCCGCGCTGAAAAGCTGACGAATGAATTAGAAGAATGACAAGCTCTAAGGGACCCGGCATGCAGCAGCTCAACCCATCGGAAATCAGCGACCTGATCCGCGGCAAGATCCAGAGTCTCGCGCTCTCGGCGGACGTGCGCACGCAAGGGACGGTCGTCACCGTCACCGACGGCATCTGCCGCATCCACGGCCTCTCGGACGTGATGCAGGGCGAGATGCTGGAATTTCCGAAGAACACCTTCGGCCTCGCGCTCAATCTCGAGCGCGACTCGGTCGGCGCGGTGATCCTCGGAGAGTACGAGCATATCACCGAGGGGGACACGGTAAAGTGCACCGGGCGCATCCTCGAGGTTCCGGTCGGCCCGGAGCTCCTCGGGCGCGTGGTGAACTCGCTCGGCCAGCCGATCGACGGCAAGGGCCCGATTCCCGCGAAGGCGAGCGACGTCATCGAGAAGGTCGCCCCGGGCGTGATCTGGAGAAAGTCGGTTTCCCAGCCGGTGCAGACCGGCCTGAAGGCGATCGACTCGATGGTGCCGATCGGCCGCGGCCAGCGCGAGCTTATCATCGGCGATCGACAGACCGGCAAGACCGCGGTCGCGGTGGACACCATCATCAACCAGAAGGGCAAGGACCTGATCTGCGTCTACGTCGCGATCGGCCAGAAGGCCTCGACCATCGCGAACGTCGTCCGAAAGCTCGAAGAGCACGGCGCCATGGCCTACACCATCGTGGTCGCCGCCTCGGCATCGGAATCCGCGGCGATGCAGTACATCGCGCCCTACTCCGGCTGCACCATGGGCGAGTACTTCCGCGACCGCGGCCAGGACGCGCTCATCATCTACGACGACCTGACCAAGCAGGCCTGGGCGTACCGGCAGATCTCGCTCCTCCTGCGCCGCCCGCCGGGGCGCGAGGCTTATCCGGGCGACGTGTTCTACCTGCACTCGCGCCTGTTGGAGCGCGGCGCGCGCTGCTCCGAGGCCTGGGTCGAGCGCTTCACCAAGGGCGAGGTCAAGGGAAAGACCGGCTCGCTCACCGCGCTTCCCATCATCGAGACGCAGGCGGGGGACGTGACCGCGTTCGTGCCGACCAACGTCATCTCGATCACCGACGGGCAGATCTTCCTCGAGACCGACCTCTTCAACGCCGGCGTCCGGCCCGCGATCAACGCGGGGATCTCGGTGTCGCGCGTGGGCGGCGCCGCGCAGACCAAGATCATGAAGCGCCGCGACACCGGCGGCGGCGTGCGCCTCGCGCTCGCGCAGTACCGCGAGCTCGCGGCCTTCGCGCAGTTCGCGAGCGACCTCGACGAAGCGACCCGGAAGCAATTGGAGCGCGGCCGCATGGTGACCGAGCTGATGAAGCAGCCGCAGTACTCGCCGCTCGCGGTCTGGGAGATGGCGCTCACGCTCTTCGCCGTCAACAACGGCTACTTCGACGATATCGACGTCAAGAAAGCGCTCGCCGCCGAGAAATCGATGCGCGACTACGTGAAGGGCAAGTACGCCTCGCTGGTGAAGACCATGGAAGACAAGAAGGACCTCTCGGCCGACGAGGAAAAAGCCCTGAAAGCGGCCATCGAAGATTGGAAAAAAAGCGGTAGCTTCTGATGCCCGGCACCAAAGAGATCAGGATGAAGATCCGGAGTGTGCAGAACACCCGGAAGATCACCAAGGCGATGGAGATGGTCGCCGCCTCCAAGATGAGGAAGGCGCAGGAGGGCATGCGCCGTGCGCGCCCCTACGGAGAGAAGATCCGCAACGTCGCCGCGCACATCAGCCACGCGAACCCGGAATACCGCCATCCGTTTCTGGTGGAGCGCGACACCGTGAAGGGCGTGGGCATCATCGTCGTCACCACCGACAAGGGCCTGTGCGGCGCGCTCAACACGAATCTGCTGCGCCTCGCGCTCGGCAAATACCGGGAATGGGAAGCGCAGGGCGAGAGAATCGAGGTCTGCGCTATCGGCACCAAGGGCCTGGGCTTTATGCAGCGCCTTGGAGCCAACGTGGTGTCGCACGTCGTGCAGCTCGGCGACCGGCCGCAGATGGAGAAGCTGATCGGCGCGGTGAAAGTGATGCTCGACGGCTACACCCAGGACCGCTTCGACCGGCTGATGCTTTTCTATACGCGCTTCATCAACACCATGAAGCAGGAGCCGGTGATGGAGCAGCTCCTGCCGCTCTCGGGCGAGCGGCTGGGGTCGCCCGCGAGCCTGTGGGACTACATCTACGAGCCGGAGGCGAAGGCGGTGCTCGAGCAGGTGCTCACGCGCTACATCGAGACCATCATCTTCCAGGCGGTCGCCGAGAACATGGCCTCCGAGCAGAGCGCGCGCATGGTCGCGATGAAGGCGGCTTCCGACAACGCCGAAACCCTGATCGACGAGCTCACCCTGGTCTACAACAAGAACCGGCAGGCGGGGATCACGAAGGAAATTTCAGAGATCGTAGGCGGAGCGGCGGCGGTGTAGGGTGTAAAAGGTCAACCCCGTTTTTTTTGCACGGATTGAAGTGCATCCGTGCAAAAAACGGGGTTTGGGGTTAAGGCCTGTTGTGCGGAGGAAATGTCTCCGTACAGAAGACGCAAGTTGCAAGCTTTTGAGGAAACAGCCATGGCAGAAGCTCAAACATCCGGAACCATCGTCCAGTGCATCGGCGCGGTGATCGACATCGAGTTCCCGCGCGAGGCGATGCCCGGGATCTACGACGCGCTCGTCCTCGAGGATTCGGGGGAGAAGGGCTTCGCGGAGAAAGGGCTCACCTTCGAGGTCGAGCAGCAGCTCGGCGACGGCGTGGTGCGCTGCATCGCCATGGGCTCGGGCGACGGGCTGCGCCGCGGCATGAAGGTGAGGGGCACCGGCGGGCCGATCTCGGTGCCGGTCGGCCAGGGCACGCTCGGCCGCATCATGGACGTGCTCGGCCGCCCGATCGACGAGGCCGGCCCGATCAAGACAGACGAGCGCCGCTCGATCCACCGGACCGCGCCCAAGTTCGACGAGCTCTCGCCTTCGGTCGAGCTGCTCGAGACCGGCATCAAGGTGATCGACCTCATCTGCCCGTTCGCGAAGGGCGGCAAGATCGGCCTCTTCGGCGGCGCCGGCGTGGGCAAGACCGTCAACATGCTCGAGCTCATCAACAATATCGCCACGCAACACAGCGGTCTTTCGGTGTTCGCCGGCGTCGGCGAGCGCACGCGCGAAGGCAACGACTTCTACCACGAGATGATCGAGGCGGAAGTGATCAACCTGAAGAACATCAGCGAGTCGAAAGTCGCGATGGTGTTCGGGCAGATGAACGAGCCGCCGGGGAACCGCCTGCGCGTGGGCCTCTCGGGCCTCACGATGGCCGAGTATTTCCGCGACGAGGGGCGCGATATCCTGCTCTTCATCGACAACATCTACCGCTTCACGCTCGCGGGCACGGAAGTCTCCGCCTTGCTCGGCCGCATGCCCTCCGCCGTGGGCTACCAGCCGACCCTCGCCGAGGAAATGGGGCGCTTGCAGGAGCGCATCACATCGACCAAGACCGGTTCGATCACTTCGGTGCAGGCGATCTACGTGCCGGCCGATGACCTGACCGACCCGTCGCCCGCGACCACCTTCGGCCACCTCGATGCGACCGTGGTGCTCTCGCGCGATATCGCTTCGCTCGGCATCTACCCGGCGGTCGATCCGCTCGACTCGACCTCGCGCCAGGTCGACCCGAACACGATCGGCGAGGACCACTACAACGCCACGCGCTCGGTGCAGGCGGTGCTGCAGCGCTACAAGGAGCTGCGCGATATCATCGCGATCCTCGGCATGGACGAGCTCGCGCCCGAGGACAAGCTGGCAGTCTCGCGCGCCCGCAAGATCCAGCGCTTCCTCTCGCAGCCGTTCAGCGTGGCGAAGAACTTCACCGGCCAGGACGGCAAGTACGTGCAGCTGAAGGACACGATCAAGGGCTTCAAGATGATCGTGGCGGGCGAATGCGACGCGCTCCCCGAGCAGGCCTTCTACATGGTCGGCCCGATCGAGGAAGCGTTCGAGAAAGCAAAGTCGCTACAGTAAAGCTGTCATTCCCGCGCAAGCGGGAATCCAGGGACGTTAAGGCACTTATACATGGCCAACACCATCCACGTCGACGTCGTCAGCGCCGAAGCGAGCATCTACTCGGGCGAGGCCGAGTTCGTCGTGCTTCCCGGAGAAGCAGGCGAGCTCGGCATCTACCCCAGGCACACGCCGCTTATCACCCGCGTCAAGCCGGGCTCGGTGCGGATCAAGCCCGCGGGCGGCGGGGAGGAAGAGCTGGTATTCGTCGCCGGCGGCATTCTCGAGGTGCAGCCCGAGGTGGTGACGGTGCTCGCCGACACCGCGATCCGCGGCCGAGATCTCGACGAGGCGAAAGCGAGCGAGGCGCTCAAGCGCGCCGAGGAAGCGCGCGCCAAAGCGAAGGACAAGCGGGAAGTCGCCACCGTCGAAGCCGAGCTCGCGACGCTCGCCGCCCAGCTCGCGGCCATCCGCAAGCTTCGCCAGAGAAAATAATGGAGAAGCCGCAAGAGGGAATCGGGATGTTCTTGAGAATGCTGCTCACGCTGGCCTTGCTCGCCGCCGCCGTCCCCGCGACCTGGGCGCAAGGCTATCCAGCCAAGCCCGTCAAGGTGATCGTCACCTTCCCGCCCGGAGGCACCCCCGACATCTACGGCCGCATCATGTCCGCCGAGCTGCAGAAAATCTGGAACCAGTCGGTGGTGCTGGAGAACCGCACCGGCGCGGGCGGCACGATCGGCACCGATTTCGCCGCGAAAGCCGCGCCCGACGGCTACACGCTGCTCTTCGCGGCGGACGCGACCATCACCATCGCGCCGCACCTCTACTCGAAGCTCCCCTACGATCCGGTGCGCGATCTCGCGCCCATCGTGAACGTCGCCGCGGGCCCCTTCGTGCTGATGGCGAACCCCGCGTTCCCCGCCGACAACGTGAAGGAGCTGATCGCGCTGGTGCGCGCGCAGCCCGGCAGGATCAGCTACGCCTCCTCCGGCGCGGGCGGCCAGCAGCATCTCGCGATGGAATCGATCCGGACCCTGGCCGGCAACATGGACATGATCCACGTCCCCTACAAGGGCTTCGGCCAGGGCATCGCCGACGTGCTCGCCAACCAGGTGCCGCTTATCTTCGGCGGGATCACGGCCTCCATCCAGCTGACGAAGAGCGGCAAGCTGAAGGCGCTCGGCGTCACCGGCCCGAAGCGCGCCAAGGCCTTGCCCGAAGTGCCCGCGATCGCGGAAACCTTGCCCGGCTTCGACATCACCGCCTGGTATGGATTTCTCGCGCCCGCGGGAACGCCGCGCGAGATCGTGAAGAAAATCCACGACGACGCCGTCACGATCATCCGGCGCCCGGACTTCCTCGAGCGATTGGACCGCGACGGCATCGAGCCGGTCGCGAACACGCCGGAAGAATTCGCCGCGCAGATCAGGGCCGACCTCGCCCGATGGTCGAAGGTCGTCAAGGCCGCCGGCGCGAAACTCGATTGAGGGCTCCGATGAAAGCATTCGCAGCGTTCACGGCATTTCTTCTCGGCACCACGCTGGCCTGCGCCCAGGACCCGGCGGCGACCTTTCCGTCGAGAACCATCCGCATCTTCGGCCAGGGCACGGGCAGCACCGCCGACTACCTCTCGCGCTACGTCGCCCAGAAGCTCACCGGGCGCTGGGGGCAGCCGGTGATCGTCGACAGCCGCGCGGGCGCCGGCGGCACCATCCCCACCGACGTCGTCGCCAAATCGCCGCCCGACGGCTACAACCTGGTGATGGGACACATCGGCCCCATGGTGAGCGCGGTCACGCTCTACGCGAACAACCTGCCCTACGACCCGGTCAGGGACTTCGAGCCGGTCACGATGGTGGGGCAGGGCGTCGTCGTGCTCGTGACCAATCCCGCGCTTCCGGCGAACACCGCGCGGGAATTCATCGCCTACGCAAAAGACAAGGGCAATCTCGCCTACTCCTCGGCCGGCAACGGCTCGACCAGCCACCTCACGGGCGAGCTCCTGAAGCGGATCACCGGCGTTCCGCTGCAGCACATCCCGTACAAGAGCGCGGGCAACGCGCTCACCGCCATGCTCACCGGCGAAGTGCAGGTGTCGTTCCTGTCGCCGCTCACCGCGCACGCGCAATTGAAGGCGGGCAAGGTGAAGGCGCTTGCGGTGTCGAGCAGCACGCGTTTCGCAGGTTCGCCCGAGATCCCGAGCGCAGCGGAAGCCGGCATCGCCGGCATGGACGTCAAGCTCTGGTTCGGCCTTTTCGCGCCGGCGAAGACGCCGAAATCGATCGTCGCGAAGCTCAACCGCGAGATCGGCGATATCCTGCGCGCGCCCGAGACGCAGGAGACGTTTCTCAAGCAGGGCGTCGCGGCCGCGCCCGGCACGCCCGAAGAGCTCGGCGACTGGGTGAAGAGCGAGCTCGCGCGCTGGACGCCGATCATCCGGGCCGCAGGCATCAAGGCCGATTGATGAACCGCGACCTCGTCATTCCCGCGCAAGCGGGAATCCAGTGAAGTACCGCAAACTCGGCAAGAACGGCCCGGCGGTCTCCGCGATCGGCCTGGGCGCGGGAAGCGCCACCACGAACTTCGGCGAGCGCGACGACGAGGTGCAGATCGAGACCGTGCACCGCGCGATGGACCTCGGCGTCACGCTCTTCGACACCGCCGACCGCTACATGAAAGGGCGCCATGAGCGCATGCTCGGCCGCGCGCTCAAGGGCCGGCGCGACAAGGTCATCGTCTGCTCCAAGTTCGGCAACTTCGACAACCCGGACGGCAGCAAGGCCTATAACGGCAAGCCCGAGTACGTGCGCGAGGCCTGCGACGCGAGCCTGAGGCAGCTCGGCATCGAAACGATAGACCTCTACTATCTGCACCGCATCGACCCGAACGTGCCGATCGAGGAGACGGTGGGTGCGATGGCCGGGCTCGTCAAGGCGGGCAAGGTGAAGGCGCTTGCGGTGTCGAGCAGCACGCGTTTCGCAGGTTCGCCCGAGATCCCGAGCGCAGCGGAAGCCGGCATCGCCGGCATG
>WNFV01007876.1_pt1 | contig 12185 bp, 7 predicted proteins | sample 5400101 | NCBI WGS metagenome assembly WNFV01 (sample SAMN13153361, study PRJNA577476) | soil metagenome | isolation source: 115 cm soil or saprolite under grassland replicate 1 | place: USA:California | collected 2016-06-15
GAATCAATATGCCGAAGTGTTGGAAACACACCATGAGATCATGCGCACCGCGATCCGAAATTGGAATGGGAAGGAAGTCGATACGCAGGGTGATTCATTTTTCGTGACCTTCACGCGGGCTCTCGATGCAGTCCAGTGTGCCGTCGATATGCAGCGCGCGCTTCAAACTCATCCATGGCTCGATAACAAAGCCCCACGCGTCCGAATGGGCTTGCATACCGGTGAGCCGCTGATCGGCTCGACTGGCTATGTAGGGATGGACGTCCACCGTGCGGCTCGCATCGGAGATGCTGCCCATGGCGGGCAGATTCTGTTATCACAAACCACCCGGGAACTCGTGATGCATGACTTGCCAAACGGCATTACGATCCGCGACCTGGGAGAGCACCGCCTCAAGGATCTGAAGTTCCCAACGCCGATTTATCAGCTGGTCATCGAAGGGTTGCCCTTTGACTTTCCGCCGGTACGCACCAAGTTCACTGGGACAGAAGCACCGACCCCCGGGGACCCACCTTTCAAAGGTTTGCAATATTTCGATGAGGCGGATTGTGATCTTTTCTTTGGACGCGAGCTGCTTACCGCAAAACTCATCGATCACTTGCATGAGGCGCGCCTCCTCTCTGTCATTATTGGTGCCTCCGGCAGTGGAAAATCATCACTGGTACGCGCAGGTTTGATCCCCGCACTTCGTAATGAGCAGAACCAGAACTGGCAGATCTTTGTAATCACCCCTACCGCTCACCCACTAGAAGCGTTGGCAACGGAATTGACAAGGGATTCTGAATCTGTGACGGCGACCGCCACGCTGATTGATGATCTCATGCAAGATCCTCGCAGCCTTTCTCTCTTCCTTACGCGGCAGAATCACAAACGACACAGACTGCTGGTGATTGATCAATTCGAAGAATTATTTACCCTGTGCCGCGATGCATTCGAGCGCGAAGCGTTCATTGATAACCTGCTAACCACCCTAAATCAGGACAAAGATACCTTTACGCTTGTACTCACCTTACGAGCAGACTTTTACGCGCACCTGGCTCAATATCCCGAATTGCGCGAGGCAGTGGCAAAACATCAGGAGTACATCGGACCAATGTCGATGGAGGAATTGCGGCGCGCCATCGAGGAACCTGCCAAACGTGGTCATTGGGCGTTTGAACCCGGGTTGGTCGATCTCATCCTGCGAGATGTAGGCGATGAACCAGGCGCACTGCCCTTGCTCTCGCATGCTCTGCTCGAAACATGGAAACGACGCGCAGGCCACACCCTCACTCTCAAGGGGTATGCGGATGCGGGCGGTGTGCATGGCGCGATTGCCCACACGGCAGAAGGCGTCTATCAAAAGCTGTCAACTGAGGATCAGGCCATTGCACGGAATATCTTCCTTCGGTTGACAGAACTGGGCGAAGGGACAGAGGATACACGCAGACGGGCATCGTTCGAGGAGTTGATGTCCGATCCAGAAACAAAAGACGAAGTGCGTCGAGTGCTCAATAGGCTGGCGGAGGCGAGGCTGGTCACATTGAGCGAAGACACAGCCGAAGTTGCACATGAGGCACTGATCCGTGAATGGCCCACATTGCGTGAGTGGCTCAACCAGGATCGGGACGGTTTGCAATTACATCGTCGGCTGACCGAAGCAACGCATGAATGGGAACTGTTGGAACGCGACCAGGGAGTGCTATATCGCGGCGCGCAGTTGGCACAAGCTCGAGAATGGGCGGCGTTGCATCCGAACGCGTTGAATAGTGCAGAAAAAGCCTTTATCGAAGTTTCCAATGCGTTGGAGCAGAATGAGATTGCAGAGCGCGAAGCACAGCGTCAACGCGAACTCGAAGCCGCGCAGAAACTTGCAGAAACAGAAAGACGCTCGGTTGTGAATTTACGCGGACGCAATCGTGTGATTACTGCGATTGGCGTTGTCGCGTTATTGCTCGCAGCGTTGGCGACCGTATTTGGGTTTCAATCCAGTCAAAATGCAAATGCTGCTAATCAAAATCTAGTGGCGGCTCAAATTGCCAACACACAATCTGCCGCCAACGCGGCGACCGCTCAGGCTGAATCAAATAATCTTGCCACGCAACAAGCGATTGCCGAAACCAACTATGCCAATGCTGAAAGTCAACGCCTGGCGGCAGAAGCAAACGGAGTCTTGCAACGCGGTGAAAGCGCCGAACTCGCTGCCCTACTTTCCATACGCGGTTTGCAGGCGCAATACTCCCCTCAAGCCGAGGCAGCCTTGCAACGCGCCTCACACTTTTACTATGGCGAGAGTTTGTTCACCCTCCCCAAAAGTATTGATGTTGTAGCGTTCTCACATGACGGAAATTTCATACTTACCGGCACCCGCGACCAGGTCGCACGCTTATGGGATGTTCAATCTGGAAAAGAGATTCGCCGGTTCGTCGGGCATACGGACGATGTAATCCAGGCGGTGTTCTCGCCTGACGATCAATATGTGCTCACTGCGGGTGGGGACGGCACGGCGCGCCTGTGGAAAACCGCCACCGGCAAAGAAATTCACCAGTTCCCTACCTATGCCGATCCTACCTTCCTACCGATCCTATCGCCAGACGGAAAAATTTTGCTGATCCGCGATGATAAAGGAATAATCCAATTATGGGATTCCCAAACCGGCGGCCAACTGCTTGCATTGAATGTCATTAATGTTCCCGTTGCCACTTTCTCGCCAGATGGAAAGAATGTGATCACCATTAGCGTAGATAATCTGATTCAGTTTTGGGATGCTGTCACTGGACAGATGGTGCGCGAGTTCCCGACCGGCGGCAGCTCTCCGATTCGTGATATGGATATATCACCGGATGGACGTTATCTGGTAACTGCGTGGCAGGATAAAACTCTCCAACTGTGGGATGCTGCCACGGGTACTTTACTCCGCACCTTGACTGGTCACACCGAATTTCCCTTTAAAGTTGTCTTTTCACCAAATAGTAAATATCTCCTCTCTGGCAGTCTCGATACCACCGCCAGATTATGGGATGTTGAAACTGGAAAGGAACTACGCCGCTACACCGCTCACACCGCCTCCGTCTACAGCGTTGCATTTTCGCCTGATGGACATCACGTTCTCACCGGAAGCAAAGACGGCACAGCGCGGCTGTGGGACATCAACGCGCCGTCCGAACTGAACACCTTCAACGGCGGAAGCAGTTTCCTATTCGGGATGAATTTTTCAAGAGACGGCAAATACCTTATCATAGGCAGCGCGGATGGTATAGCTGCTATATGGAATCCTCTCACCGGCGAAAAACTGCATGTATACAACAGTTCGCCGCGCGTGGATGGTGTGGCAATCTCACCCGACAATAAATTCGTCCTGATTGATGGGCAGGGCGCTACCGAGGCTGGGTTGTGGGATCTCCAAACAGGAAATCAATTACGCACTTTCAATAGAGCCAATGATATTGGTATCGCTGCGTTCACACCTGATGGTAAATACATTCTGATTGGAGGCGCGGATATCAAGACGATCCAGTTGGTTGACGCGCAAACCGGAAAGACGATACAAAACTTTGTTGGTCATCAGAGTAACGGTCCGACAGCGAAGCTTTCCACGGATGGTAAATTCATGGCAAGCGGTGTCGATGGGCCCGAAGAAGACAACCTGCGTTGGTGGGATGTTGCCACCGGCAAACAATTACTCGCGATCAAGAGTCCTGCAGGTCTGGTGAGCGTTGCCATCTCGCCGGATGACCGGTATATCCTCACGGGGCACCGCGATAATGTCGTACGCTTATGGGATACGCAAACTGGTGAACAGGTGCGTGAGTTTGTTGGACACACCAACATCATTTGGAACGTATCATTCTCGGCAGACGGTAAATATGTGCTGACAGCCAGCCAGGACAAAACCGCTCGTTTGTGGGATGCGGCAACAGGCCAGCAGCTCCGCGTCTTCCCCGGACACGGTAACTTCTCTGTGGCGAATGCAGTCTTCTCGCCGGATGGCAAATATGTTGTCGTCGGCAGTTTCGACGGCACCGCTCAAATGACCTATGTGGATCTGACCATGCTGATCCAGGATGTATGTTCCCGCCTCTTGCGCGATTTCACTGATTCAGAGCGAGCGGTGTATAGCATTAATGATACGGCAGCGACTTGCCCAAAACCGTAATGCGATTAGACTCAGGCGCGATCGTGTTGTGCATATCTACGAATTAGATATTGAAAACTTGATTGCGATTGCAGTATCCCGCCTCACCCGCACATGGACCCCCGAAGAGTGCCAGAAATATCTGCATACGGAGACCTGCCCGTCTCAACCTTGAGAAAATACAAAAATAATTCCGATTGTGTACACCCTGCCCATGTGCGTTCTATGGGGATTCACAAATGCCATGCGCTTGTGACAATATATCAAAAACGAATCTGTGGTCCTCTGCTAAATCGCAGTGACATACGCATCGAAGTGCCAAGAGTTGATTATGAAGAACTCAGCGCGGATCGAGTTGGGGAAACAAGTGAATCCATTCGTGGGCGAGTGCAGGCCGCACACGACATACAAAGCAAACGGTTCTCAAACAATGGATCATCACATATTGTTTGTAATGCCGATATGCGCGTGGGGTACGCAGGCTTATGCTGCCTTGAAATCGCTTGTCGATATTAGCGCTTTAGCTGGGATCGCTCCTTTCGGCATCATTCAAAATCTGTTAGGCTTACCTGCTCTCCCTGTGCAGGTGTGAGTAGATGTGCGCTATAATAGAACATACGTTCGCCAATCAATATAAGATGGGCTATCGTTCCACACACACCAATTGTCTTGTCCGCATCATTCCCTTGCGAGGACTTTCTGCACAACAGAAGGCTCTTTGCCTGTTCCTGCGTGAAGAAGCCGGTCGTTGTTGGACTGACATGCTCAATGCTCACATCGAAAGCCGGAATGGAAAATGGCTGTCATCAGTGGATTTGAGCAAGAGGTTCAAGGGGCAGTACGTCTTGCACTCCCAGAGCATTCAGGCGTTGTCTGAAAAATTGGAAGCCAACATCAATACTGCCCGTGAACTTCGTAAGAGTGATCCAGAGGCTCGCTATCCTTATCACCCCAAGAAGTATCAGACGGTTGTTTGGAAAGAGTCTGCGATTCATCGGCTTGAGGGTGGTCAGCTCCTTCTCTCGAACGGAAGGACCAACGCTCCGCTTGTCCTATCAGTACCATCTGAATATCTTGATGTTGACATCTGCAAGGCCGAATTGACCTGGCGAGCTGACCATTACGAGCTGTGCCTGACGATTGACACCGGATTGGTGAATCCGCCATGCAAACAGACTGGTCAAATAGTAGGCGTGGATTTAGGTGAGATCAACATCGCTGCAGTTGCCACAGAAACAGGAGATACATTGGTCGTGAGTGGTCGCGCGTTGCGCTCGGTCAAACGGCTTCGCAACAAACGCCACACCGCGCTCGACGCTCTGATCTCACGCTGCAAACCCGGGTCGAAACGCCATCGCAGATTGCTGAAAAGCAAAGCCAAAGCCAGCGCGAAGATGTACCGTCAACAGAGAGACATTCTGCATAAAGCCAGTCGCCAGGTTGTCCAGTTCTGCCAGGCAAACGAGGTGAAATCGATTGCTGTGGGTGATGTGCGGGATATACAAGATGGCGTTGATCTTGGATCAAATAGCAACCAGAAGATCAGCCAATGGCCGCATGGTCAGTTCGTAAAGTACATTGCTTACAAGTCAGCCGAGTATGGGATGCAGACTAGTTACATTCCGGAAGACTATTCGACACGCACTTGCAGTGGTTGTAGGCGGGTCGCGAAACGTGCACCACGAGGACGGGTCTATATCTGTCCCCGCTGTGGTGCTGTGATCCATCGGGATGCAAACGGGGCAAGCAATATCTGTTCTCGTGCCAGGCATGGATCGTATGGGTTTGTTCAGGTACAGACCATCATGTATCTCCGACCTATTAGGCGGAGTAGAGCCTTTGACACGGGCTGGCGCCAAGTTGAAGATCCCGCTTTAGCGGGGGCGCCATTGCGGTGCGGTGCCATCGCCACGCCGAACCCCATAGGCTTTAGCCGTGGGTGAGTGTCAGTGACGCCGAATTGGAGAGACTCAATAACTCAAAGTAATTTCAGATGATGAGAAATATTCCAAAGCAGATACATATTCTTGTTGTCTTGGTAATACTTGCGCTGGCTGCTTATAGGATTGCCGGGATAATTTTGGTAAACCATTCCCTTCTCTAGCAAAACTTACGATTCTGAAAGGCAGGGGGTCTTTTAGGCACTAAATCGCGTCGGTCGGGAGACCACCCCATATTAAGTGCATGTATGCTTCTCCGTGTAAGATGCAAAAACTATTTTACGCATGGAGGCGTACTGTGAAAAACTTGAATAAATCACAAAGAAGATTTGCAACACTGTTTTTATTAGTCCTCGTGTTGGGCACTGCTGCCATTGCTGCATTCAGAGTGCAGGCAAGTGGCCAGACCATCGTTGACCCCGAGCCGTTGGACCATATTGTTTATCCCCCAGCTGAGATGACCCAGAATGCTCCTGCTTTGACCTCGCTGGCTGCCATGTATGCTCCGATGGACATTCAGGAAAATTGGATTAAGTCCGTTTGTGTGGGTATGACCAAAGGTGGTTGCGACTACTTCAAAGCGCATCAAGCCTCTGCGGTATGGGATGGGCAGCTCGGCAATATCGGTAGTTCGGCTGGCTACATCTCCAATACCACAGTCATTGACGAGAATCATGAAGTGTGGACAGCTACGACCTCGATCTTTACCCAGGGTCTCAACGACAAGCACTCCACAGAAAAGACCTTCGATGTGTATGTTCTCGTCGAGCGCGGCGCTGATCAGAAGTGGTATCTAGACCGTGTTCTTATTGGACCAAGCATCGACCTCGAACCGGCTGACTAGGGGAGATCTATGGCTTCCTCCGAGGCATTTTTAGCGATGGGTTGCTATTACCTGGTCACGGTTTTCACCAACTTCCGGCCGTTTTATGTCTGGAGTGTGTCTCTAAGCAACATGATATAGGAAAATATGGCAGATGTTCTAGTGATCGAAAACAATAAGAAGTTAGCAGACCGGTCCGCATCAGATCTGATGCTGGCTGACTTTAGAGTCAAGACGGCGGTTGGATATCGTCAACTGACCCCACAGCCTAAAGGCGTGGGCTTGTAGGTCGAACCCACGATAGGCTGGTTGACAACAGCCCGCCAGCATCAGCTCTACCAACGCTGGCCAGGTACTTTACCGCGATATTACGACTGCCGTTGAGATCGGCGTTGAGTTCAAAGCCACAATTCCGGCACTTAAAACGAGATTGAGAACGACGATTGGAACGATGGATATGACCACACCGGGAACAGCGTTGAGATGTGTGGCGTGGATCGACATCAACGACCGCGCAACCACACTCTTCCGCCTTGTACACGAGCAGATCACGCAAGCGGTTGAACGACCACTGGTGCATGGCCCGCTTTTGCTTCTTGCTACGTTGTTTCGTAGTGGAGCGTATTTCCTTGAGGTTTTCAATCACGATTGTAGTACCCGGAGCAACACTTTGAACCAACTGCCGACTGACAACATGGTCGCAATCCAAGCGAAACCGAGAGACTTTGTGCGAAAGCCTTTTCAAATGTCTCTTCGCACTATCGCTGCCTTTGCTTTGAAGCGCATTTTTCAATCGGAAGTACCTCCGTTCCGTAGCTTTCCAGGAACGCCTACCAAAGAATTTATTATTCGAGGCAACAGCGGGACGAGTGATCCCGAAGTCCACACCGATGACACCCCCGTTGGGAACGAATTCCATATCAGGCAAGGTAACAACCACATGCAGCCAGAACTTGCCTTTGCGAAAGATCAAGTCAGCGCTGTCGTATTCAATGCTTTGTGCAAGCAAACGTCTTGCATATGGGTAGAGATGCAGCCCAACCACCTGCCTGCCAGCAACGGTTGCGAGCGAAGCGTGATCCCCGTGAAAGGCGTAGGAACGCTGGTCATAGCGGATGGAATTGATATCGCTTCGAGGACATCGAACCGGTTTGAAGGTTGGAGCGGGTTTACCGCGAGCGAGAGCCTTGGCAACTTTCTTCGGAAACTCTCTTTCCTTTTTGACTTTCCATGTGAGAGCCGACTTGACAGCTTCGGTTGCCTTTGCTCTGGCAGAGATCACCAGTTGCGCAGGCAGTTGTGGATAGGCTTCTCGTAGTGCATAGTAGGTTGCTTTATGCAACTCAATACCGTTCTTCTCACAACGTTCCCACCCATAAGCCGCCACTGCATTGAAACATTCCGTATATTGTTGAATGGTTTCAAACAATACAGCCTGTTGTTCAGCGGTGGGCAGCAGTGGAAAGCGGATGGTTCGTTGCACGACAATAATTTTAGCACAAATATTCTAAGAAAGGAGTCGGTCTCCTCCCCATGCCTAACGGCAGGGGTCTCCGACTGACAGGTTTTTTGATGAAATGGTACTACAACCTATCCGAAAACCGACCTGGCGCACAGGTCTGATCAAAAGAATGCGCTGTATCCCAGCAAAGGACCGACGAGATCTGATTTTCGTAGTGTTCCTTTTTCTCTTGCAGGTTTCCCTGGTGGTGGCTGGCATAATCTACGCATCTTAGGGGTTATGCCGAGGCTGTTGGTGTTCATCTTGTTTTTGTATTTCTGGCTACGCCCTGAGTTCGCGACGCTGCGCGTCTTGCTTTTACGAATGTGCCTCCTCACTCTGCTGTTGTTGTGGCTAACTGGAGCAAGAGCAATTTCGGTCAGTTCTCATATTCGAAATGGGGCGAAGTTGTCTTTGTATAGGTGCGTGTCTGCAGACACAATTTTTCGCGTAGCCATTATAGCGCGCATAAATAACCGATAACTCAACTAAAAATAGTGACTGCTTCATTTAATTATCGGTAATATCTTGTAAGAACACTTTCAATTATAGAAAAAGCCAACGGCGCAGTCACTGGTTTTGTCTCTTTCCGCTTTATTTTCGGTAGAGGAGTGGGGGACAAAATGTATTTTTACTATCTCTGTGTCAGATCCGGCGATGTGTTCTACTATGCTGACGAATTCAACGTGAGTTGGTTGCTCACATTACGAGCCATGCGGAGTCCGAAAGGCCAGCAAGTGATGATCCCAACACTAGGGCAGCCAAAATTACATTATGGTTTGGGTGCGGTGAATTATCATTCTGGAGAAACAGTGGTCATTATTCGAAGAAGAAAGCGACGACTGGAAGTGGCTGAATTACTGCAAACTCCTGTAGATAAGCAACCAAGCTGAATCCAATTGAAATGTTATGGGGTCATTTTCGACGAGAAGTAACTCATTGTGGAATCTTTGAAACGGTGAAAATCCTGATCGAGGCATCCGACAACTTTTTCAACCGTTACAACCAGAACCCGAAAGATGTCCTGTCGATTATTGGCGCTAATCCTTCATGATTTTTATGTTTGTACTTAGATGCCTTATAATTGGCTCACCGATATAATATACAAGAACACTCAATCAAGAGAGAAAAACAATGGAGCCACTAAAACTGCGTATTGGTATCGACATTGGGGGAACATTTACAGACGCGATCGCTGTCTCTGCCAAGGGAGTTTCTACAGCTAAAGTGCCATCCAGACCGGATCAACCTGGGGCGGCAGTCATGGCAGCCGTAGAAGCTCTTGATCTGGATAATATTCCAGACCGATTTTTGCACGGAACGACCTTAATCACCAATATGTTGCTGGAACGCAAAGGGGCCTCGACCGGATTTATTACCAGTCAGGGTATGCGTGATATCGTCTTAATCGGACGGCATGAGCGGCCTTTGAATTACGCGATACGCCAGGAGATTCCTCAACAACATCATCCACCAGTACCCCGCCGCTGGGTTATGACAGTGCCGGAAAGGATAAGCTCTGGAGGAGAAGCGATCATCCCGTTGGATGAAGAAGCCGTGCGGCAGGCAGCACGCCAGCTAGTGGCAGAAGGAGTGGAAGCAATCGCCATTGGTTTTCTGCACGCTTACCTCTTCCCTGGGCACGAGCAGCTTGTTGAGAAGTGGGTCCGTGAAGAGTCCCCGGATATTTTTATTTGCTCCTCCCATGAGGTCTCTCCTCGGTTCCGAGAATATGAGCGTTTTCTGACCACGGCCTGGAACGCCCGCGTGGCACCGGGTGCTGCTCGCTATCTCTCCAGCCTGGCGCGTGACATTAACACCCGCTGGCCTGGGTTGAGCCTTACCCTGATGACCAGCAATGGCGGCCTCGAAGAAGTCAATATGCTAGCTGAGGAGACTCATGGCGACTTGAAACGTACCCCGATCCGCCTTGGGCTATCCGGACCGGCTGCAGCTGGCAATGCAGTCACCAAGGTGGCAAGTCAACTGGGCCTGCAGCATTGTGTGGGTGTTGATGTGGGCGGTACCAGTACGGACATTATGGTGATCCGCGATGGTCGTTTGGGCGAAGCACCTTGGGAAGAGCGTCGGATCGCTGGCTATCCCCTCCAGATTCCGATGCTCGATCTTCACACAATCGGCGCAGGGGGCGGTTCGCTAGTATTCAAAGACGAATATGGTGCCTTGCATGTAGGACCTCAATCTGCCGGGTCTAACCCTGGTCCAGCGTGCTATGGGCGGGGTGGTAACCAGCCCACGGTGACCGATGCTGCGGCGGTGGCTGGACGTCTACCGGATAACATTCTGTTGGGCGGAACGATGCCTATTCATGTCGAGATGGCGCGAAAGGCCTTTGTAGATACCTTTGCGACGGATCAGCCAGGCGCCATCCGGGAAGCGTTGGATGTGTTGGCATTAGCTGAAGCGAATATCTCCTTCGGCATTCGCGAACGGACTGTCGCTCGCGGTCTGGACCCTGCCGAATTAGCTCTCGTCGCGGCTGGTGGGGCCGGTCCTCTTTTAGCCTGCGGTATTGCCGACCATCTTCAACTGGCGGAAGTAATCGTACCGCCTCGCCCTGGGTTGCTGGCTGCCTGGGGTTTGTTGGTAGCTCCTGACCGGAGAGAATCGGCTGTGACTATTTTAAAACCGCTAAAGGGAGTCTCAGGCAATGAATCAGCGGTTTATTACGAGGGAGCATTAAAAGGTCTCTCTGCACCTCCGCCGAAAGACGCTCATATCTTGTGCACAGCAGCCATGCGTTATCTTGGACAGGGTTTTGAGGTCGAAATTCAAGTCGATGATCCGAAAGACGTTGCCGAGTTGGAGAAAAATTTCCATGCTGCTCACCAGCACGAATATGGTTTTAGCATGCCAGATGCCCCGGTAGAGTGGGTCGAATTGCGCGTGGCTTGGGAAATCCCAGCTCAAGATTGGTCTTTTCCAGAGGAGCCAGATGTGCCTGCTTCTCAACCGGATCAAGTAGCCTTATGGGAATATCAATATAGCAGCGGGCTAACAGAAGTGCAGCGCCCGCTTAAAGTAACTGCAAATGTTTACGAGCGTCAACACCTTTCACTGGGCATTAAGCTTGTCGGGCCGGTCATTATCACGGAAAAAGATGCAACAACCTATATTCCAACAGGTTGGATTGGTATCACATCTAAAAGCGGATATCTGAGGGTTCGCAAAAATGGATAATATAAGTAAAGAGAATGAGAAATCTACAGAACTTAGTCTTGAAGACCAGGTTATTTACGGATCTCTCACCACGCTGGCCAGGGAAGTCGGACACCGCTTGAAGCGTGCGGCTTATTCCTCGCTGATTCGTGAGTCTGACGATTATGGTGCAGCGATTGTTTCACAAAACTTCGAATTACTTGCCGAGGCAGAGACGACTCCGTTGCAGATGGGTCCACTGGCAGGTTATTGTCGTGGAGTGGTGGAAACATTGGCTGCGTCAGGCGAAACCCTAAACCCGGGCGGGATCTACCTGCATAATGACCCTTACAGTGGCGCGACCCACAGCCCTGATATCGGTGCTATCGCTCCACTCTTTATAGGCGATGAGCTTTTTGGGTTTGTCGGAACGGCAGCTCACCATGTGGATATTGGCGCTGCCGTGCCCGGAACCTGTATTATTAAAGCCCATGACACCTTCAGTGAAGGTATTCGCTTGCGGGCCTTTCCGGTTGAGCTTGACAATAAGCCGATCACCTCATCATGGCGGTTGATTGAAAGCAATGTACGTATGCCGGGTCTGGTGGTGGGGGACTTGCGCGCTCAGGTGGCCGCCTGCCGGTGGGG
>WNFV01011321.1_pt1 | contig 12180 bp, 13 predicted proteins | sample 5400101 | NCBI WGS metagenome assembly WNFV01 (sample SAMN13153361, study PRJNA577476) | soil metagenome | isolation source: 115 cm soil or saprolite under grassland replicate 1 | place: USA:California | collected 2016-06-15
TCGCCTCCAGGTCGTTCAACCACTCCGTCCACTCATCGTGGACCAGTCCCGCGCTCTTCCGGCGACCGCGGATCATCCGATTGACTGCGGCCACCTCCAGATCGAAGAGCGACCGCGGCCTCGATTCACCACGCAGCGCATAGACGATTTCGGAGTCGCTCTCCACCTCCTCCGTGACCGGATTGAGACTGGCGAGATGCATGGCGATGAGCGCCATTTCCTTGAGCACGACGCCAAGGCCGCGCTCCGCGATTTCGCCATAGTAATAAGAAGCCGCGACCTGCCGGTAACGCGCGTCGCCCCCCTCACAGATTGCATTGAGGCAGCGCATGAATTCGGCGGCGTCCTCTGGATTGCCGAGTTTCTTGAGCGCATGGGCGAGCGTCGCGATGCGGGCCTCCTCATCCTGTTGGCTGGTCGGAGTCGAATCCCCCTCGACCGAGTAAATCACCTCTCCGGCGACCGCGCATCGCTCGAAGTCGATCCGCGCCAGGCCGAGACCTGAGATGTGCTCCGCCGTGTCGTTGAAAGGCGATCCGTAGTTTTGCGGAAGGAAAATGCTGCGGTTCGAGCGACGAGTGCTCTCGATTCTTGAAAACATGTGGTATTCCCCCTTGTGATACGAGTTTGAAGATCGAGCGTGCCGGCGCTTCGCCTGGCAAGGCTCGTCGTCTACCCGCAGCAAAAAACTATGACTCACAAAGGGGACCCGCTGGAGAAATATCGAAGATGGGCGGCCGCTAGCGTTCCTTTCCACCAATTCTCTCAACTGTTACCATCACGCCTTCCTGCCCCGTCAGATTTCGTCTCTCTTTAGAGGCGGCTGCTATCCTTCAACAATTTAGACAGAGTATCCAATATCGCCAATGAATATCGGTCGCAACGATCTATGCCATTGCGGCAGCGGCAAAAAATATAAGAAATGCTGTCTCTCCAAAGATGAAGAGGCGGTTCGCCAAGACGTCATCAAACCCAAGGCGCCAATCTCTCTGCAGGCCATTTCACATGACCCTGACTGCTCACATCGTTGGGGCGATGGGGACTACGCTCATGCGGCGCCGGATTCGGCCTTCACCCCGGCCTCCGAACCAGATCCGTATTTCGAGGCATGGGATGAGCGATGGGAGGAGTTCGAGGCGGCCGATTATGAAGAGCGGATTGCGCTTTTCACTCAGACCCTGAATGACCCGCCGTCGCCTCTGGCGCCTGCGCTGGTTTCAGGGATGGATGACGAGATGGCTTTCCGCATGCTCAACGAGCTCTTCTTTCAAACAATCAAGCATGACGAGCGCGACCGATTCGACGCGCTGACTGAAAGTTTGCGGGAACGGGATCCGCGGGTCTATCAGGAGAACGCCGATTATATTCTCGATTGGCGCATCACCAATGCGCTCGTCTCCGGCCGTTTTGAGCTCTGCGCCCATATGGAAACCTTGAACTATCTCGAAGAGGTGGGCGAGCCGCGGATTGAGGATCCGGCATTTCGGGAGAGGCTCCGATTTTTTATGGACGATGACGAGAATTACGACTACGCCCAGCAGGCCGTCTGGATCGACTGTTTAGTCGGGCGCAATAACCATCCATGGGCCTTGGATGATTTCAAGATCGAATTGCATATCCAGCCGCAGCGGAGCGATGAAGAGATCCTCAAAACCCTGGTCGCTAGCGAACCGAATTACGGTCTGCGCCATCTCTCCGAGCTGACCGCTCGATTCATCCACTACCTGCACAAAGAGGAAGGAAAATCTTATGTCAAAGCCGAACTTGCGCGGGACGAGATTTACACTTTGATCGCCAAACGAGAAATGGCGCGCGGATCGAATCAGCGCCGGCGTGGACAGGCCGGGAGGCGCGAGTCGCCCGGGAATCCGCTAGCGCTCAGTTCTCAAGATCTGGATGCGCGCCTGGAGGTATTGCTTGAAAGCCTTATTCCGAGTCCATACAAGGCCGCGGCGTTGATGGAATCGGCGCCGGCGTGGATGCGTTTTTTGGAGTCGCAACAATTGATCGACGCCGATCTTTGCCGGCGGAGGCTGCGTGATTTTGAGCCGATCGCCGACAACCTGATCGAGACACTGGACCGGGATCCTACCGATCCGCGGATCAGCCTGGCGCTAAAACGGCAGGCCGAAAGACGCAGGTCTGATTTGCTGTTATAACTGGCGACGGCGACACGAATTGTCCGTACGTAGATTTTTCTTGTTTGCGCCCAGGAAAAAACTTCCTAGTGGATCGTGTACGAATTGCGCGGAACGCTCGATTGAGTTCACGCTCGGAAATATCGAAGAACGCCAGAACGCCTGATTTTATTAGGCTTCTCGCGTTCACTCCCTTGACGCCACTCTCTGGCGCCGTCGTTGCAATAGACAAAGTGGGGCAACGAGATACCAGGTGGTTAACTCCACTGAACGGTGTCAGGCGGCTGCCAGGGTGAGGAAGGTGGCCGCTAAATTTCAAGCGCTTGCAGTTATCCCACGGCTGCAAGCGCTTTTTCTTATTTGGCTCGTATCAAGGGCAGAGACAGATGGAAGAAGCTCATTCCGGCCAGAATGATCAGTGGCGGCGCTTTCAAAACTACGATCAAGACGGCAAGCTCTCGATGAATTCGCGGTCCTGTTCGAGGTCAGCAAGCGTGTAATGCAGCGCAACCTCGCGTTCGGCGGCAAACTGCATAAACTCAGCCTGCGACACACCGCAAAGCTCCGCCGCCCGGCCGAGCGAAACCGAACCCTCGCGGTATAACTCCGCGACGCCGAGACCAGTGAGGAAGTGTTTCAGCCTGAAACCCGTTTTGGTTGGAGTCACCCAAGGAGAGGCTCAAACATCATTGGATGGCGACTGGGTTGGCGGCTGGCAAGACAAGAGCAAGTGGGTGTCCGTCAAAGCGCAGTTCAAGACTGAGCGGGGAACGCTCAAGGCCGCCTTTGATATACAGGCTGTTGAAGGGCCGAAAAGTTTCACTGTTGGCAAAGTAAGCCTGACCGGCGCCGCGTTCCATCTGGAAGCGACGAAAGACGACCTCGTACTCGTTTTGGAAGGCAGGCTGAACGGCGACACCATCAAAGGAGACTGGCGAAAGGCGGGCGGGCGCGGCGCCTTCACGTTGCTTCGTGTGGCCAAGGTGGAGCCGAAACTCTTCGATCAATACGTCGGCAGTTATCAACTCGCGCCGGACAATTTCATCTCCATCGGAAGGCAAACGCGCACCGGACAGAATCCGCGTCTCCGCTACGTCGAACGCAAATCGGGACGGAGCGGCGCCCTGACGCCGCTTTCTGACACGACATTTATTGGCGGCCCGGCGCTGGTGTACGAAAGCGAATGGGACAAAGATGTGCCCGCTAAAGAGAGCGCGGCCATCATCGAACGCGCACTAGAGAAAGCGGGCAACAAAGACTATACGATCAAAATCTTCCCGAAGTCGCAGCATGGGCAATGGGCGATGGAGACGGAGTATCCGTATAACCCGCTGTCCCATCGCGTGCATTACGACTTGTTGTTCAACTGGTTGTTGAGGCATGTCAAGGCGCCTCGGCGGTAACTACGATCCTCCTACGGCTGCGCCGCCCGATGTGCGGAAGTGGCTGCGGCCCTTCCGGGAAGGATGCGCTTTTATTTTGGGCTATGCCCCACGCTTCGGGATCGAACATCAAGACGACAGCTCAATGTCAATGATTTTCCGCTTCAACTACGGGTAAGGATGAATACGGAGGCGTTTATGATAGACCCTGAAACCTGGCGGCCGCTGGTAACAGTTCTTGGCTGGGCCTTGATCCATTTCATCTGGCAGGGGATGTTCGTGGCCATTCTGCTGGCCGGCGTTCTGCGGATCTTGCGGGGCCAGTCAACCAATGCGCGCTATGCCGCCGCTTGCGCTGCGCTCTTGCTGATGTTGGCGGCGCCGCTGGCCACGATGGCGATCGTCATGTCGTCCGCGCCGGGCAGAATAGCAAACGAACTGTCGCCCGTGTCCGCAGCGCAACCTGAGTCGCAGCGACTGGCGGTCGAGATCGAATCTGCAATTGCTCCCGCTCGAACCGCCAAGGTAACAGCCTCACCGCCCCCCTGGTCGTCTATCTGGTCCGTGAGACTCGCCTCTTCGCTGCCGTGGATTATCCTGGTTTGGTTGTTGGGCGTGGTCTGCTTTTCCTTGCGGCTGATTGGCGGTTGGCTCTACACGCGCCGCCTCCAGCATTACGGGAACAGTCCATTGGAAGAGAGGTGGCAGCAGGCTCTCCATCGGCTTTGCCGTCAACTGCGAGTGACGCGTCCGGTTCGTCTTTTGGAATCAGCTTTGGTGAAAGTCCCGATGGTCGTCGGGTGGCTGCGCCCAGTCATTCTGCTGCCTGTCGGAGCGCTGACCGGACTGACGGCTCGGCAATTGGAAGCGATCATCGCCCACGAACTGGCGCACATCCGCCGCCACGATTATCTGATCAATCTGCTGCAGGCGGTGGTCGAAACGCTGCTCTTTTATCACCCGGCGGTCTGGTGGGTCTCGCGCCAGATTCGCCAGGAACGAGAACACTGTTGTGATGATCTGGCCGTGGCGGTGTGCGGTGATTCGCTGACATACGCGCGTGCCTTGCTCGAAATGGAACAGCTTCGCGCCGCCGGTCCGCAACTGGCCATGGCTGCAAATGGAGGATTGCTTATGAATCGCATACAGCGTCTGGTCGGCACGCGACCACGACATACCGATCGTTTCGCAGGGCTGGTTGCAGGCGCCACCGCGCTTATCGCCGTGGTCAGTGTTGGAGCAGGCGCGCAAATCTTGCTTCAGTCTGCTGATCAGAAGGTCTCTTCCATCCGGCAGCAGGAGACAAGGCAGGTCAAAACTTCTGCCGAGACGCCGGGCGAATCCAACCGCGCGGACTTGGAAGCTGAACATGCGGAGGCGCCGAAGCAAGCCGGGATCGGGCCGGGGATTAGACGAGATGAGCGGTTGGCGGAGCCTTTGATCGCCGCTTTGGCAGACCGGGACTGGCAGGTACGAGAGGCGTCGGCGAGGTCGCTTGGAATCATTGGAGACCGGCGGGCGGTCGCGCCGTTGGTCGCTCTTCTGCAGGACGGCAACGTCTACGTCCGCGACCAGGCGATCACATCGCTTGCAATGATAGGCGACCGTCGCGCGGTCGAGCCTCTGATATCCGCTTTGCAGGACCGGAACGTCTACATTCGAGATAACGCGATCACCGCGCTCGGCCGGTTGCGCGATCACCGCGCGGTCGAGCCGTTAATCGCATTGTTGAAGGACGGCAATGTTTATATTCGCGACAATGCCGCCGCCGCTTTAGGCGCACTCGGAGACCCGCGCGCCATCGAGCCGCTCAAGGCGACTCTCGATGATGAGAACCCTTACGTGCGCGAGACGGCGGCCAAGTCGCTGGCGCAATTATCAGGAAATTGATCCGATATGAGGAAGGAGCCGAATATGAGACCACTCGCGCCGAGAACAAATGAGCATATGTGGAAGACAATCTGCCTTTGCGTCGTCTTCCTTCTGCCGGCGAATTATAGCGTTCAGGCTCAGTCGTCAGGCTGGCCGCAATGGGGTGGGCCGCAGCGCAACTTCATGATCGAGGCGAAAGGTCTGGCCGACTCGTGGCCTGCGGCGGGCCCGAAACGGCTGTGGGGTCGCGACCTCGGCGAAGGGCATTCATCCATCGCGGTAGACCAGGGGCGGCTCTACACGATGTACTCGAAGGGCGATCAGGAGTCGGTCATCGCGCTCGACGCGGCTACCGGTAAGACCATCTGGGAACACGCTTATGAAGCGCCGACCGCGGGATTGAAACTGGAAAATGGCAAAGGCCCGCATTCGACTCCGCTCCTTGTCGGCAACATGCTCTTCACCGTGGGTGTGATAGGAAAGATGCATGCCCTCGATAAAGCGACTGGAAAAGTTGTGTGGTCGCACGATCTTTATAATGAGTATGGCGGGACAAAAATGGGGCGAGGTTTTTCGTGCAGCCCCCTCGGATATAAGAATACGGTGATAGTCACTGTGGGTGGGCCGGGACAGGCGTTGATGGCCTTCGATCAGAAGACCGGCGCGGTCGTCTGGAAAAAGCAGGATTTCAAACTTTCGCCTTCTACGCCAATTATCGTCAACGTCGACGGCCAGGATCAGCTTGTCATCGTCCTCGCCGAACAGATCGTCGGTCTTGATCCGAATAGCGGCGAACTGCTCTGGAGTCACCCACATCCGTGCGACTGGGGATTGAACATCACTCCGCCCGTTTGGGGCGCAGGCAACATCCTCTTCGTTTCTTCGGCCTACAGCGGCGGCTCGCGCGCGCTGCAGCTCAATCAATCCGGTGGCAATACCACAGTCAAAGAACTGTGGGCCAGCCGTAGAATGCGCGTGCATCACTCAACGATAGTTCGCCTGGGCGATCTGGTCTTCGGTTCGAGCGGCGATTTCGGTCCCGCGCCGATGACGGCGATCGATGTGAAGACCGGAAATGTCGTCTGGCAGGATCGCAGCTTTCCCAAGACCAATTTCGTTTATGCAGACGGCAAATTGATCCTGCTCGACGAGGACGGTAACCTGGCGCTTGTCAGGCTCTCGCCAGAAGGGATGAAAGTAATATCAAAGGTATCTGTACTTACGCAAACGGCCTGGACTCCGCCTACACTTTCGGGAACCAAACTCTACATTCGCGATCGAAAGACGATCATGGCCCTGGATTTGAGTTGATTGCCGAACGCATCGTCGTTGTTTCTGTCGATGTATTCGGCCCTCGCAGGAGTGTCTATGAAAACGAGAAAGTCGGTCTTGTTCATTATTACGTCCGGGATGACTCTGCTTGTCATCTGTTGTGTCGGAACTGTAGGTTGCTTTATCGGGTTCCGCAATGCCGCCGCGCAGGAGACGAAATCGAATAACTCCGGCGCCGAACAGTTTTTGCGCGCGCTCTCTGAGGCCAGGGCGAAATCCAACGCCGGGGAGTGGAAGGATGCCGCCGCGCTTTGGGAGAAGGTCGTCCGGCTCAACCCGGTGACGGGAGAGTTCTGGTATCGGCTGGGGGAGGCCAGATACAAAAGCGCGGACTATCGCAACGCGATCCCGGCTTACGAACAGGCGTTGAGGCTGGGCGTCGTCGGCTTTCCTTCGAGCCGGGCGCGCGACATTGCGCGCTGCCATGCGCTGATGGGCGAAAAGGAGCAGGCTTTGAAATCGCTTGAGAAGGCTTTCGCCATCGGCTACCGCCGCTTCGATCTGATCAGAGACGACCCGGCGTTTCAGTCGCTCCGTATGGAGCCTCGCTTTCAAGCTCTGGTCGCTGCAATTGACACCAGCCGCATGTCGCGCACTGAAGGATGGCGATACGATCTGCAACTCCTGGCGCGCGAAGTGAAACGCCGGCGATATGATCCTTTCCGCAGCATCTCTGAGGCGGACTTCGATGGGGCGGTCAAAAAAATTCATGACTCGATTCCGCATCTGACCGATATGCGGATCACTATCGAGATGATGAGGCTGCTTGCCAGAGTGCGTGACGGCCATACGCTGATCTTCGGCATAGCGGAACGGCCGGAGTTTCGACGAAATATCCCCGTCGACCTCAGTTTTTTTGAAGAAGGTCTATTCATCACAGCCGCCGAAGGAAAGCATGAAGACCTGCTCGGCGCGCGCGTACTGAGGTTCGGCGAGCGGACTGTTGAAGAGGTCCTGAGCGTGATGGATACGATCCTAAGCCGTGATAATGAAAGAGCCTATTTGATGGCGGGGATTCGTCTTCGCAATCTACCTATTCTGCATGGGCTTGGGCTGATACCTGAAGCCGATAAGTTACTGCTGACCGTCTCCGACATTCAGGGCAAGGTTCGCACAATCACACTCACGGCTGATTCCGATATCCCGAGCCGCAGGCTCTGGGATCAATTGCCTGATGGGTGGAAGAGTTTTCATCAGACGCTCGGCGGGCAACCGCCGCTCTACCTGAAAAATATATACGCCGATTACTGGTTCGAGTATCTGCCCGAAGCGAAGACTGTTTACTTTCAGTTCAATCATGTGCGCAATAACGAGCAGGAGCCGCTGGCGAGGTTCTGTGAGCGATTGTTCGGATTCATCGGCGAGCGTGAAGTCGAAAAGCTGGTTATCGACATGCGATGGGCGATACCACCATCGTGCACCCGCTGATTCACGGTTTAATTCGCTCGGACAAAATCAATCGGCGAGGCAAGCTGTTCGTCGTCATCGGGCGAAGAACCTTTTCAGCGGCGCAAAACACCGCGACCTATATCGAACGTCACACCCGCGCCATCTTTGTCGGAGAGCCGACCGGGTCCAGCCCCAATTTCATCGGCGAGGAGAGCATCTTTGAATTGCCTTACAGCAAGTTGATGGCGAATGTCTCCGATCTCTACTGGCAGAGTTCGTGGCCCGATGACCATCGTCAGTGGATAGCGCCGCTTCTATACACGCCGCCGACATTCGAGGCGTATCGCGCCAACCGCGATCCTGCCATGGAAGCGATTCTTTCTTACCGCGAGTGAAAGAAAAAGTTCTCCCGCCTCATGATGCTGATGGAAGGATCGATTCGGTCATCATCGGCGGAAGACTCATCGCCGCTCTGGAGCGACATGCCGTTCTACCTGCAACATTTGCAACAAGAGTATGCAAAATGTTTGAGGGTGGCCGGCTATGACAAGATAGGACATGCGTCTCAAAAGCCTACGTAAGGCATTGGCGCGCTCAAGGATTTCAGGCTATGGTCAGAAGGGGATTTCATCCGCCGGCTGATCGAGCGGCGACTCCTTTTCGGCCTCAGACTCGCTCCCACCAGGCTTGATGAGGACGGGGCGCAGTAAGCCTTCTTCGCGCGTCTCCCGGATATGTCTGTCCTCAATCTCCTCAAGCTCCAGATCGAGGTTCGACTGCCTGATCAACTCCCGTTCCTGCTCTATGTAGTACTCTTCGTTGTAGGCGGTCTCCTCATAGAACCGCTCGTCGTCATCATCATACAGGACTTGATCTTGATCGTAGTTTGACATGATTGGTTGGCCTCCCTTCCGAACGCATATTATCACATCTCCTTTATATTCCGATGGCGTTCAAGGCCAGAGCTTCATGCGCCCGAGCCGGCGACGCGCCATTACTTTTTCCTCGGGCGGCGCTTCCGGCGATATTCAGCAATCTCTTGCTCAATTTGTTCGTCGCTTACGCACTGTAACGCGTCGGAGACCCGCGATAGAGCCTTGGTGAATTTCGCCGACCATCCGGGGGCCTTCCACGCTTCTTCTCCACATAGTCCGCCAAAAGACCGCATTATTTATGTTCGGATCGCCTTCTTCGCCTTGGCGGCAATCGGCTCCGCATCGCTCAATACCTTGAAAGTGATGAGCCGCACATACCGCCTATTGCCATCAACATCCTGCCCAAGATGGCGCGAATACCATATCGCCTCTGGAAATTTATTACTCGCGGACCTGCGCGTGAAGACCTGGCCGTTCCATTCGACAGCCGTCACGCCGTCGTCATCCCGATTGAGAATGATTGCGCCGATCGAGGACCAGTCAAACGTGGGATACTCGCTCAAAGGCCGCTGGTAATTGGGAGCGGGGTTTGATGAAATGGCCATCTGGCGCAGGTGTGATTCAATGCCTTCAAGGCTCGCCGCAATCATCCGGAGTATTTCATTCTGCTCGCTGATTCTTTGTCCAAGCTTGACGATCAGTTTCTCGTCCATATCCGACATAGCCGCCTCCTTGGCGCCAGTTGAAAAAAGCCGCGTGAGCCGTTGACGCGCTTGGCGGCCGTCGCAACTAATGAATGATCATTTTGTACGCGCCGATGCCGCCCGCCTCGTTTTCAGTTATGGGAAGAAGGAGACGACGAGAAGGCGCCAGGCGCATTAGAGGAAAGTCCCAGAAGGATTTCCCATTGGCGGCCCCTCTACCTATTGACATCCGACTGGTAAGCCCTTACCCTCTGCCCTATCGAAAAACGAGAGGGCAATCATGAAAAAGAAGAAGACGGACATGCTGCAGGGCATGCTCGACCTGCTGACCCTGCGATCGCTGCGTGGCGGCCCATTGAACGGCTGGGACATCATGCAGCGCATCCAGATCGTCTCGGGCGACGTGTTTCGCGTCATCCCAGGTTCGCTATATCCGGCGCTCCACCGGCTGGAGGCCAGCGGTCTGGTCAAAGCCGAATGGGGGGCTTCGGAAAACAACCGGCGCGCGAAGTTCTACAAGCTGACTGCGGCTGGGAAGAAACAGCTTGACAAAGAATGGAAGACCTGGAGGCGCTTCTCCGGCGCAGTCGAGATGATTCTGCGAGACGCCTGATCACATACGAGCCAACGAAAGGAACCTGAAATGTTGAGCAGATCGAAGTCGGCGCTGCGGGCGCTGCTGCGCAGGACGCAAGCCGAACGCGAACTTGACGATGAATTGCGCTATCACATCGAACAACAGACCGAACAGAATATTCGTCTCGGGATGAACCTGGAAGAGGCTCGCGATGCGGCTCGCAAGGCTTTCGGCGGCGTGGAGCAGGCGAAGGAGAGTAGCCGCGACGCTCGCGGCGTGAGATGGCTTGAAGAGTTTTGGCAAGACCTGCGTTACGGCGCGCGAATGCTGGCGAAAAATCCAGGCTTCACATTGATTGCCGTCTTCACACTCGCTCTCGACATCGGCGCGAACACCGCCATCTTCAGCGTTGTGAACGGCGCGCTACTCAAACCGCTGCCGTATGAAGAGTCCGAACGGCTGGTGTTTGTGGCGGAGCAAGCGGCGAGCGGCGCGCAGGAGCCTGTTTCGTATCCGAACTTCACCGATTGGCGCGCGCAGAACCGCGTCTTCGAACGCATTGGCGTTTTCAATAGATGGAGCTACATCCTGACGGTAGGCGACGAAACGGAGATAGTAGTCGCCGGGCAGGTTACGGCGGACCTGTTCGCCGCGTTGCGCGTGAACGCCGTCGTAGGACGCGTCATTACTAATGAAGACGACGGGCGGGGCGCGGCTCCGGTGGTTGTCTTGAGTCACGGCTTGTGGCAGCGCGTTTTCGGAGGCGCCCCACAGGTCGTCGGCCAAAGAATCCTGCTCGACGGTTATGGGTACACTGTGATCGGCGTGGCGCCGAGAGGGTTTTCGGTTCCAAGCGGAGCTGCGATCTGGGTTTCCGCCGGCTTGATGGCTGCTCATAGACCAGACTGGCAGCAGCGCGGAAATTATCCGTATTTTTACGGCATCGCCCGTCTGAAGCCCGGCGTGACGCTGGAGCAGGCGCGCTCTGATATGGACAACATCGCAGTGGGACTGGAAAAGCAGTACCCGGACACTAGGATACCTGCGCGGCGGGCGACAAAGGTAGACCCGATGGTCGCGCTGCGAGCGGAATGACTATGTAATTGAAGTGTATGGCTCGTTTCAGTCATAAGTAGCCAATTGCCTTAACAAGATCACGACCACCATTGTTAAGCAGCGCCTTTTTGTATTCCATACTTTTCATTGGAGGGCATGCCAAAACGGCCTCCACAAAGATTGGAGGTGGCTGATACCAATGAGCCGAAATGTAGTGAACGATGGCCACAGGCGCCACAAATATTTTCCCTTGATAGGGAATGAAGACATTTTCGAAAAAGCCCGGCGCATCAAACTGGCATAACTCACATAAATGAATGCCGGCGCTCACTACGGGCTGCCATGGCTCTGAAGTCAGCACACAAAGTTTACGAAAAAATTGTTCTTCTACAGGACCTTTCTCGAAGGTGGAATCCTTATTAAGCCAGGCGACAGCAATGAGGTCTTCAGACTCCAACGGGAAGTAATTGCAGTGATCGAGATCTTTGAAAGCTGCCATAATCAGCGATTTTTTTACGGGCGTTTTTGAGACTAGGGTTTGCCCATTCAATCCTTCTTTTCCGGCTTCGGTAAGCAGGGCATGGTTGCGTAATCCTTTTGAGACGTCCGGTAGTAGAAAACTGGTTTGGGTGGCGCGACTGCTCTCATCAGGATTTCCGGCGCTTTCAGACTATCATCAATCTCGACAACAAGCCGCCGGAACATAGAGTATCTCACCACCTCTCCCTCTTTAATCTCCTTGCCCTCGTAATAGGCCATCTTCAAGGCATCAGGAGAATTCTGAGACGCAGTTATTAAGTAGTCTCCGCAAGTCTCGAAATTTATATACGGAGGCGAAACTCGCTTTATATTGCT
>WNFV01020487.1_pt1 | contig 12177 bp, 14 predicted proteins | sample 5400101 | NCBI WGS metagenome assembly WNFV01 (sample SAMN13153361, study PRJNA577476) | soil metagenome | isolation source: 115 cm soil or saprolite under grassland replicate 1 | place: USA:California | collected 2016-06-15
CAAGGCACACTCGATTCTGCGTCGAGTGCGAACCCCTTCGGCTGGTGCCCAGCCTTGGACGCTAGTCGGTCTTCGGTGAGGCGTCGCGGCCGACGCCCTCCCGGTGACCACCCCAGACGTACCGCACGTCCGGTGCGCGCTCCTCGTGGTGGACCCGTCGGTCGACCCGACGGCGACCAACCCGTGCCGCTCATAAACCGCCGCGCCGGCAGGTTGCCAGGAAGGTCCACAGCGCCAGGCGGCCCGGGCGACGGGCTTGCGCGAGCCGGACCAGTTCGGCGCCGATGCCGCGGCGTTGCCAGCCAGGGTCGACGTAGAGCTGATCGAGCTCGTCGTCGTCGAGGACCAGCACCGCGATGGCCGCACCGTCGACCTCGTCCAGCCAGGTCTCCCTAGTCGGGATCACCACGGTCTCGAACCAGTGCCGCACGTCGTCGTCGGGGTGCACCGGCGCCAGGATGACGGCATGTGGCACGGCGGGATCGCAGCCAGACGTCGGCGACCGCGCGCGCGTCAGCAGCGTCGGCCCGGCGCAGGGTAACCGGCGTCATGCCGTGATGGTGCTCACCGCGGCCCTGCCCACAAGTGACCTGCACGGCGCCTACCACGCGCGCGTTCGTAACATCTGGCCAGGTCAGGTGAGGCGCGCTGTCTAGCAAGTGTCCTCGCGTCGACCCTGATTCGCTGTCGGGGAATGACTGTGGACGCTTTCCACCTATTCGAGCCAGCGCCGGCCGCGTGACCGCGCACCGCGCTGTTGGGTGGGTTCGCCGACTGTGACCGGGAGGATCTCAACTGCTGCTGCGCGGATCCGAAGGTACTGGTAGGCCGATCCCGGGTCGGAGAGAGGACGAGGCGCGCGTGGGGCAGGACGGTGGGGATGCAAAGGTGGTCTCCTGGCGGCCGTTCGTGCTGGCCGTGGCCGCTGTGGTGGCCGCTTCGGTGGGGTTTGTGGTTTGGCTCGGGACGGGGCTGGGCGGCTCGTGGGTGGCCTTCACGCTGATGGACAACCTGGCCCAGATCCTGGCGCCGCTTGCCGCCGCCCTTGCCTGCAGCAGGCTCGCGGGTCGCCGGCGGGGGCGGCTTGGGTGGTCGTGGTACCTGCTGGGCGCCTCGGCGGCCAGCTGGGCCCTGGGCCAGGTGGTGTGGTCCTACTACGAGGTGGTGGCCGGCCGGGAGGTGCCCTTCCCCTCCCTGGCCGACCTTGGCTATCTGCTCGCCGTCCCGCTGGCGGCCGCCGCCCTGCTCACCCACGCCGCCACGCCCGAGCGCGGCGTGGCCCAGACCCGGCGGGTGCTGGACGGCCTCATCATCGCCACAGCGGTGCTGGCGGTGAGCTGGCAGACGGTGCTGGGGCCGCTGCTTGGGGCCGAGACCGACTCGATGCTGGAGCAGGTCCTGGCGCTGGCCTATCCGGTCGGCGACGTCGTCACCATCTCCCTGGTGGTCTTCCTGCTGGCCGGATCGCGCTCGGCGACGCGGGCACCGCTGCTGCTGGTCGGCGCTGGGCTTGGCGGGATCGCGTTCTCCGACAGCCTGTTCGCCTACCTGACCCAGACCGGCGCCTACGGCAGCGGTCAGCTCATCGATACCGGCTGGTTCGTCGGCTACCTGCTCATCATGCTTGGCGCACTGCTCCCCGAACGCCAACGCCGCGCGGCAGCCGCGTCCCGGACGGGAGCCGGATGGACGGTGATGCTTCCGTACGTGCCGGTGCTGGTGGCAGGTGGCCTGACCGGCTACCAGCTGGCTCGCGGCATGCGCATCGACGCCTTCCTGGGGGTGCTGATCCTCCTGCAGATCGTGGTGGTCATCGTCCGCCAGCTCATGGCGGTGCTGGAGAACCTGGCCCTGGCCCGTGAGCTTGACGCAAAGGTCAAGCAGCGCACCGCCGAGCTGGCCCAGCGCACCGCCGAGCTGGCCCGCCGGGAGCAACATTTCCGCTCGCTAGTGCAGAACGGCTCGGACCTAACCCTGGTGGTCGGCCGGGACACCACTATCGCCTATGCCAGCCCCAGCGCCGGACGCCTCCTGGCCTGGGCGGCCGAGGGCCTGGTTGGCACCGGCCTGGCAGCGCTCATCCACCCCGACGACTCAGGGGAGCTCGCACCGATGCTGGTGGCCGCGGAGGCCCGCCCGGGGGTGACCTTGCGGGTGGAGTGGCGGCTGCGTCACGCCGACGGGACCTGGCGCCTCATGGAGACCCTGGTGACCAGCCAGCTCGCCCAGGCGGCCGTCCAAGGCGTCGTGCTCAACGGCCGCGACGTCACCGAACGCAAGCAGTTCGAAGACCAGCTCCGCCACCAGGCCCTGCACGACCCCCTCACCCGGCTCCCCAACCGGGCACTGTTCGCCGACCGGCTGGAGCACGCGCTCGCCGGCCAGGCCCGCCGCGGCGGCTGTGTCGGCGTGCTGCTGGTCGACCTGGACGACTTCAAGCAGGTCAACGACACCGCCGGCCATGCGGTCGGCGACGCCCTGCTGGAAGCGGTCGCGATCCGGCTGCCCACCTTGATCCGCGCGGTCGACACCGTAGCCCGCCTGGGCGGTGACGAATTCGCCGTCCTCGCCGAGGCCCTCCCCGACCCGCAGGAGGCCACCGAGCTGGCCGAACGCATCCAGCGGGGCCTGCGCCAGCCGCTGCTGGTGGAGGACCGCGAGCTGTTCGTCCATGCCAGCATTGGGATCAGCATCGCCACCGAGCCGGGGACACCAGCCGAGGACCTGCTGCGACAGGCCGACGTCGCCATGTACGTCGCCAAGAGCGAGGGCAAGAACCGCCACCGCCACTTCGACCACGCCATGCACCAAGCCGTCGTCGAGCGGATGGCCCTGCAGTCCGAGCTCACCCGGGCCATCGAACGCTACCAGCTCACCCTGCACTACCAGCCCGTGGTCGCCCTCGACAGCGGACGCCTCACCGGCATGGAGGCCCTGGTGCGCTGGCAGCACCCCGAACGTGGCCTGGTCCCACCAGGCTCGTTCATCCCGCTGGCCGAACGGGCCGGGCTCATCGTCCCGCTAGGACGCTGGGTGCTCCAGGCCGCCTGCCAGCAGCTCCGCCAATGGCAGCAGGCCGGCCTCGGCAACGGGCTGGACCTGGCCGTCAATGTGTCCGTCCGCCAGCTCAAAGAACCAGGGTTCGTGGCGACGGTCGCCGAGGTCCTGGACCAGACCGGCCTGGAGGCTGGCCGGCTGGTCCTGGAGATCACCGAGAGTCTGCTGATGGAGAACATCGACGCCGTCCTCGACGTGCTGCACGAACTCCGCGGCCTGGGCGTGCGACTGGCGATCGACGACTTCGGCACCGGCTACTCCTCGCTGGCCTACCTGGTCAAGCTGCCCGTGCAGGTGCTCAAGATCGACCGCTCGTTCATCACCCGCCTCGACCACGATCCCAACAACGCCACGCTGGTGCGCTCCATCCTCAAGCTAGCCCGCGACCTCCGGCTCCAGACCGTCGCCGAGGGGATCGAGCAGGCCCACCTGGCCGAGGAACTGCACCGGCTCGGCTGCGACAAAGGCCAGGGCTACTACTTCAGCCGGCCGCTCCGGGCCGCCGACCTCGAAGCAATGCTCCGCTCCACCGTCGCAGACAACACCCACAACCGGTCAGCACCCGACCCGGTGTAGCGGCCCACCTTCCCCACGACGCGCAACCCAGTCAGGAGGTAGGCGGCATTCCGACATTGCGAAGCGGGGCCGAGGATGTCCCGAGCCCTGTGGACATTCGGTGGCGGCCCGTGGTGATCAGGCGGCATCTTTCTTCCTGGTGTGATAGCAGGGACGGTCAGGTCGAGCGCGGCGCGCAGCGCCGGCAGGTGCAGGTGCCCGTTGACGCGGCGGAACTGCTTGCGGGCCTCGTTCATGCCCGCGGCGACCCAGCGCAGCACAATCTGCCCGTCCTGCCAGCGCTCGGACGTTGGCGCCGTGATGGCGGCAGATCTCGATCACCGCCTCGATCGAGTTGGTGGACCGCAACGTGCGGGCAAGGGGCGGCACGCCCAGCCGGCCGATGGTGAGGGTCTCGGCCAGGCCCTCCCGCAGACTTGAAGCGGCGCCCGGGTGGGAGCGGCCAGTGAGCGGGCGAGCGCTTCCAGCTCGCCCGGGCCAGCAGTGGGTCGGCGAGGTGATAGGCCTGGCGCGTCCGCTTGACGACCGTCTAGCACGTCGCCTGAAGGAGATCGCGGCGCTGGCGCCGCGGGGCGGCGTGCGAGGGTGCCGGGCATCCGCGCATCGCCCTTCGGCATGCCTCAGGTGGCTGGGGTAGCGGTCGATAGGGCAGGTGACGCTCCGCGACAAGGGCAAACTCGGGGAAACTCGGGGACGCAACGCCACGGGCCTACCTCGCCGACCGGGACCACCGTGCCGGCGACAGGGCAGCCGGGCTGCCGAACGGAAGGTGCCAGCCTTCCATGACCTGCCTGCTTGGGAGGCACCATGCGATCGCCGCGTCGGCCGCGGACCGGCCGTCGACTCGGTCCGCCCACGATCCTGCCCGGCCGCGCCGGCACCGGGACGGGTGCTCCGTCATGGGCACCGTGGCTCGCGCTGCTGCTGGGCCCGCTCGCGCGGGTCCGAACCCGCCTGACTATCGCGTTCCTGGCCGTCTCGCTCCTGGTCCCGCTGGTCGGGTTGGTGGCCGTGCAGGAACAGTACGCAGCCAGCCTGCGCGCGGCGCAGATCGAGGCCCGCCACGTCGCCGAACCGGTCGCCCACACCATCGCCAACACCGCCGAGCTGACCACAGGCGATCAGGGGCAGCTGTACCACGACCCCGAGCGGCTCCAGGACTACCTGGACGACCTGCAGCGCGACCTACACCGCCATATCGAGGTCGTCGACCTCCACCAGCGCGTCCTGGCCGCCGCGACCCCTAACAAGGACGAAGCGGTTGGGGCTGGGGCACGGCAGGACATCGACGCCGAGGTGGCCGCGACCATCCGTGACGGCCAGTCCCGCACCTTCGTCGAACGCGAGCCAGAATACCCGGCCGGCACCCTGCAGGTGGTCATCCCGCTGCGCACCGAGCAAGGCAGGATCGTGGGGGCGGTGGTGATGGAGTACACCCCGATCTACCGGGAGCTGTTGGCCGCGGGCGCCGGCACCCGGCGGGTCATCGTCGCGGCCAGTGCCGCGGGGCTGCTGCTGGGGCTGCTGCTGGCCTACGGGTTGGCGCGCGGGCTGGTCGCCGACCTGCGCCGGCTCGGCGGCGCGGCGGCCCGGCTGGCCGAGGGCCACGACGACGCCCGCGCCCGGGTGCGCGGCCGCGGCGAGCTGGGCGAGCTGGCCGCGGCGTTCAACGACATGGCCGCCAGGATCGCCGCCCAAAAGGCCGCCCTGACCGAGGTGGCGATCAGCGACCCGCTGACCGGGCTGCACAACCGGCGTGCGTTCCAGGCCCGCCTGGCCGAAGAGACCGAGCGTGCCCGCCGCTCCGGCAGGCCGTTCGCGCTGCTGATGATCGATCTGGACCGCTTCAAAGCGCTGAATGACCGCCACGGCCATGCGGCCGGGGACGCGGCGCTGGCCGCGATCGCAGCGGTCCTCCGGCAGGAACTGCGCACCGTCGACCTGCCCGCCCGGCTTGGCGGGGAGGAGTTCGGCGTGCTGCTGCCCGACAGCGACGAGCAGGCTGCCCTGGTGGCGGCTGAGCGGGTACGCGTCGCGATCGCCGCCTGCCCGATCGTGCACCAGGACGCCACCTTGGCGGTCACCGCGAGCATCGGTGCGGCCTGGTATCCGGGTCATGCCGACACCGGCGAGGGGCTGCTGCGGGCCGCCGACCAGGCGCTGTATGCGGCCAAGCGGGCCGGCCGCGACCGGGTCTGCAGCCCTGCCGACGTCCAGGTCTCCCACGAGGGGCATAGCAGCACAGCCACATGATCACCTCAGCGTGCCGCCAGGCACATGGCGAGTGTGACCATTCCTTGAGTTGAATTGTGGGAATGGCGGCGCAGCCGCATCAAATCGTGCCGCCCACGATCTACCTGCCAACTGGGGCGGGCACCCCAGTTCCCACGTGGATTCCTCCGTCCAGCGTCGGCGTCCGCCCCAGTCGGCAGGTGGGCGGCACACCAACGTAGCGAAGCGGGGCCGGCTTCTTCGTCGCCGCAGCGATCGCCGAGGACTGCCCTTCGGGTTCGACCGCGACGGGCTTGGGCGTGCTGGAATCGGCTGGGATCTCTTGCATGAGCGCCCCCTCGGCAAGCCTCATGGACTCAAGCCAGAACGCCCCGAGCCTATCCCAACTGCCCGTAAGCCGCGCAGAGCTTCATGCGCGCCTTACGGTTGACCGAGCAAGCCAAGCTCATCCGCGCCAGAGGACGCCGCAGCCGACCCGGCGCGCCGGGCGCCCGGCCTGGCTCCTGGCGAGCCAAGACCAGTACGGCACCCTCAGCCCGCAATCCCAGGTTGCCTGTGGTGGCTTCGTCAAGCCGTTCCACCTCCTGGCGTAGCGCGGCGATGAGGCGCTCTAGGCGTTCCGCTTCGGCCTTCAGTTCGTTGCGCCTGGCCGCTCGTTCCGCCGAGATCGCCCGCTCACGCTCCCGGGGCTCGCTGATGACCTCGTTACGCAGCCGGTTCACCAGCGAGCCTAGCTCGTCGATCTGATCCTGGAGCGACTGGCCCGGCCGCGTGGCGAATGGCCCCCGCATCCCAGTGGTCACGCCCAATGCCCGCCCAGCACCTGAGGCCGCGTCTGCCAGGGCAACATGTCGCTCGACCGGCTGCGGTCGCCCCAATCGCCGACGTGCCAACGCGACGGCTGCGGCCCAGCGGGTGCGGAACCAGGCAGTCCACTCGGCCAGTTTGCCCCGGTAGTCGGCGATCGCCATCAGGTCTCTGGCCACGAACCCCACGCCGATCAGCTCGCAGACGCCGCCGAGCGTGTTGAACTGGTGGGTATCCACGGATCGAGCATAGCCTGACGGTATGAGCCGGGCGGCGGGCAGTACACGAGTACCAGAGTCGCGCCGGCTGGCGTTCGCGCGACATGCTCAGCCGTTACGCCACCTCGGCGGACCATGCTCGCGCCTGGGAGGCGTACCGTTGGCTGTCGCCGATGGATCGGCTGTAGCGGGCACCGCCCGTGGGCAGGGAATGGCGAGTCATGTCTTGGTCCGGTGCGGGTCCGTTCGAGGTGCCTGGTTGCCGCGTCGTGGGGGGCGGCCGATACTCGGGCGGTCCGCTTCCCAGCCGGCCCGGGTGACCAGGATGCCGCAGTTCGACCTGTCCGCGACGACCGACGGCCGGTGGGCCGTGCTGACCGTCAGCGGCGAGCTCGACCTGGCCACCGCCCCGGCGTTGCGGGAGTGCTTGGGCGAGGTGATCGACGGTGGCGTCCGGCACGTGGTGGTGGACTTGCGGCAGGTCGGCTTCCTGGACTCGATCGGCCTGGGCGTGCTGGTCGGCGCCTACCGGCGGCTCCACCACGGCGAGCCGGTCGGGTCGCTGCGGCTGGTCTGCACCAACGAGCGCGTCGTCAGGGTGTTTGAGCTGACCGGGCTGCTGCTGTTGTTCCCACTGCACGCCTCGGTCGAGCAGGCCCGCGCCGCCGCCGACGACCACCCGGCCGGGCCGTCCGGCGGCGGCGACGGCGGCGGCTAAGCAGCAGCTCAGAAGCCTTGCACGTAACTCGAGCCGGTGACCAGGAGGGACTCGCCGGGTTACGGGCATGGGCTCTGGCAAGCCGCTTAGCACGCCGTGCCAGCCAGGCCGTGCAGGCTGCGGCGCTAGTGGCCGTGGGGTTGGGATGGCAGGTGGGCGACCTCGAGCCAGAACCGCCGTAGGGTCTGCACGGCGTCGATGAACTCGTCCAGGTGCAGCGACTTGACCAGGTAGGCGTTGGCGTTGCGGTCGTAGGCGCCCTGCACGTCCTTCTGCGCGGCCGACGACGACAGCACCACCACCGGGATGCGCCGCAGCTCGGGGTCGGCGGCCAGTTCGGTGAGGACTTCCAGGCCGTTCTTGCGGGGCAGGTTGAGGTCGAGCAGGATCAGGTCGGGCGGCCGGGAGGTGTGCAGCAGGGTCATGGCTTCTTCGCCGTCGCGGGCGGCCAGGACCTTGAGTGGCATGCCGGTCTGGTCCAGGGCGTGCCTGGTGAGCGCGAGGTCGGTGGGGCTGTCCTCGACGATCAGCAGCACCACGGTGGTGGTGCTGGTGGCCGCTGGCATGGCTGGTCCTGGCGCTGGGGTCCTTGCAGGGGTGGGATCGGCACCGCCGGGCCGTGGCTTGACGCAGGACGGAAGGTCCCCGCCGAGCTGGCCGGGCCTGGGCTTGGCCTGGCGGCCCAGGGCCGCCGCGGGCGGTCGTCGCGCGGGGCGCGGGGCGTGCCCGTGCGGCGGCCCCTGCGGGGAGGCGAACCGTGCTCGGGTAATCGTGATCGGCGGATGTGGGTAAGTGGGAGATTTCCTGGCGCTGAAATGTGGGAATGGCCGCGCAGCGGCATAAATCGTGCCGCCCACGATCTACCTGCCGAGGGGACCGGGCTACGTAGTTTCCGACGGTGTTCCTCCGTGCAGCGTCGGAGTCCGGTCCCCTCGGCAGGTGGGCGGCACACCAACGTAGCGAAGCGGGGCCGGGTCACGCGCGCTCCTTGCGCGTGACCCGGCCCCGCTGAGCCCCTGACCTGCTGGAATAGGGCATTGGTCGGGCTCGCCACCCCGCGGTGGCTGAGGGACAATCAATGGCTGCGCTAGACGCGGTACTCTGCCTGTCATGCTAGCCCTACAGGAAGAGGGAGGTGCCGAGCGTGGTGCTTGATCCCACTGCCGACCGTCCCCTCTCCCTCCAGCTCGCCGACGTGCTACGACGCGAGATCCGCGGCGGCCGGCGGCCGCCCGGGAGCCAGTTGCCGACCGAGGCGGAGTTCCTCGAGCGCTACAAGGTCAGCCGCACGACGGTGCGGGCGGCGCTGCAGCAGCTCGTCAACGAGGGGCTGGTCGTCACCCGGAAGGGCTACGGCTCCTACGTCCGCGAGCGGCCACCGGTCCGCCGGGTCTCGTCCAACCGGCGCCACGCCGTGCACCGCGCTAGCGGCAAGCCGATCTTCGACACCGAGGCCCTTGGGCAGGGGCAGGTGCCCACGCGGCGCATGCTCAAGGTGGGCGTGACCGAGGCACCGCCCGAGATCGCGCAGTGGCTCCAGGTGGAGCCAGGCGAGCCCGTGGTCGTGCGCTCCCGGCTCCAGTCGATCGACGACCAGCCTGCGGTCTTGTCGTCAAGCTACTTCCCGCTGTGGCTCGCGAAGGGGACGCGGCTTGAGCAGGCCGGCCCGCTGCGGGAAGGCCCCGACAACGCCATCGAAGCCCTCGGCTACCGGTTCGCCCGGGGCGCCGAGGTCCTGAGCGCGCGCATGCCGACGCCCGAGGAAGCGCGTGTGCTGCGCCTCCCCCCGGGCGCTCCCGTGGTGCGGCTGCTGCACGTCGACTACGACCACGACGATCGCGCTCTCCAGGTCGCGGACGACCTGTACATCGCGGACCGCCACGAGTTCGTGTTCGAGTGGACCGAGCCTGACCGTGAAGAGGGTCATCCATGAAGGGCTGGCCGGCTGACTGGCCGGCACGCTTTGACGGCACCGCCTGCTCGATGTGCGCTGCTGGGCGCCCCGACGAGGACGAGTACGGCATCCGCATCCTGGCCCGGCAGTACAGCGACGCCTACCTGCAGCGCGCCGCCGTCCAGCGCGGCTACACCCTGGTGATCTGGCGCGGACGCCACGTCGTGGAGCCGACCGAGCTGAGCACCCAGGAGGCCAGCGGCTACTGGCTAGAAGTGCTGGAGGTTGCGCGGGCACTCCAGCAGTACTACCGACCGCTGAAGATGAACTACGAGACGCTGGGCAACGCCGTGCCGCACCTCCACACGCACCTCGTGCCGCGCTACCCGCAGGACCCAGCGCCCGGCCTTCCCTATCCCCTGCCGGTCGACACCTCTGCGTTCCCGCCGGTACCAGAACCGCAGCTCAAGCAGGACGCCAAAGCACTGCGCGCGATCTTGAGCTAGCCATCCTCTTCGCCCTGGCTCATTCCGGATAGCCGGCTACTTGCTTCTATCATCCTAGGATCCTAGGATGATAGAGGAGGTACGTCGGAAGGGGACCCGAGCAGGGAGTGAAGGAGAGGGAGCGCCCTTCAGACGCCAGTGAAGGGCGGCCTCGGCAGTTCCCGGGAGGTGGTGCTCCCGGTGCCGAGGCCGCAGGTCGCATCGAGGTTTGGGAGCCCAGATGCACGACAAGGGTACCGCCTTGCCCGCCGGGCAGGGCACCCCGGCGCGAGCAGTGCGCCGGTCGCCGGTCGCCTACACCGTCGCCGAGTTCGCCGAGCTGCTCGGCAAGCACCCCAACACCGTCTACGAGTGGATCCGCAAGGGCCTGCTGCCCTTCGAGCGGATCGGCCTTTGCTACTTCATCCCCGAGCGGGCCCTCGGCTGCCTCCGGGACCCCGCCCCCGATGACGCCCCGGTAGCTGCCGGGCCGGGTGGTGAGGCGGGATGAGCCGGCTCGCAAGGGCGCGGTGCGCCCGCTGCCGGCAGCGCAAGCCCCTCTCGGAGTTCTACCGGCGCCGCTCCGGCCGGCCGCTGAGCTACTGCAAGGACTGCCAGCGCCACGCCGTGCGCGCCGCCGAGCACCAGCGCCGCCAGGACCCCGTCGCGCTGGTCGAGCTGCGCGCGGTCGACCGCGACCGGCAGCGCCGCCACCGGTCGTTCTGGGCGCCGGGCACCGACGGGGGTGATGCGGCATGACCGCCACCACGCCCGCCACCGTCGGCAGCCTTCGCGTGGAGCTGACCCGGACCCGTGAGGAGCGGGACCAGGCGCTGGCCGCCCTGCGCATCGTCTGCGACCTGCTGGCCGGCCTGCCCGCCACCTGGAGGATCGGCCCGGAGGACATCGCCTGGCTGCCCCACGCGGGCAGCTACCTCGAAGGCGCCCTCGGACGCGGCCAGGTCGACGCCGCCGACCTCGCCTGCCTGGAAGCCTGCTTCGCCCGCCGCTACGTCTTCGCCTTCCACGCCCTCAACCCCGCCTTCGGCGGGCTGCTGTGGCAGTACCGCTCGATCGCCAAGGCGGACGTGGCCGCCGCGCAGGCCCGCGAGGTCGAGCTGGCGCTCGGCCCCCGGGTCGCCGCCGCCCTGGACGCCGCCGAGGGTGGTGAGGCCGCGTGAGCGAGCTGCTGGACCTTCGCGTCATCGGCACCCCCAAGGCCACCACCGAGGCCGTGTTCCGGCTGCCGGAGCTGTTCGAGGTCGACCGGCAGCACGGCCCCTACCCCAGCCGCAAGGATCCCGGCCAGGTCCGCTACTACCTGTCCGCCCGGCTGCGCCCCCGCTGGGTCGACCAGGCGCCGCTGGCCCAGGTCGAGGACCGCAAGGCCGCCCGCGACATCGACGGGGAGCTTGCGGCGGTCACCGGCCACTGGGCCGAGATGGAGGCCCAGCCCTGGTGGCCGCCGAGGGTCGGCGACGTGGCCATCGGCCACCCCGACCCCGGCGACCCCAACCCGTACGGCGCCACCTTCCTGGCGGTCGCCTGGCCCCGTTCCGGTGGTGAGGTCCGCTTCCGGGTGGTCTCCAGCACCGCCGCCGACGACGCCACGCCGCGGGGCGGCTACGGCATCGAGGACCTGTGGTTCGAGTGGCCGGCGGTCTCGGTCGTGCGCGCCGGCACCGTCTACCCGCCACCGCGCCGGGGGGTGGCGTCGTGACCGCCCCGGGCCGGTTGACCCCCACCGAGGTCCGCCTCGCCGAGCAGTACGTCTGGGTGCTGGACTTCGTCTCCCGCTGCGCCCAGGCAATCGACCACGGCGACTGGTGCTACCTGTACGACAAGGCGAGCCAACTCGAGGACGCCGCCGGCCGGCTGGCCCGGGTCGCCGGCGAGGCCTGGCAGGAGGTCAGCGCCGGCAAGCCCCCGCCCCGCAAGCAGGCCATGCGCGCGGCGGTGGCGTGGTTCGGCCGCCACTACCGCGCCGGCCGGCTGCTGCACCCCACCGAGCCGGGCCGTCCGGGCGGTGAGCCCCGGTGGTGACCGCGGCGGAGCGGACGCTGGAGCTGCTGGAGGACCTGGCCCGCACCGGCGCGACCACGTTCGCGGTCGGCCGGCTGCTGCAGCGCCGCCCCGACCTCGCCGCCCCGGCCGGGCTGCCGGTGGTCGTCCCCCGCGAGGAGGACGCGG
>WNFV01007882.1_pt1 | contig 12175 bp, 12 predicted proteins | sample 5400101 | NCBI WGS metagenome assembly WNFV01 (sample SAMN13153361, study PRJNA577476) | soil metagenome | isolation source: 115 cm soil or saprolite under grassland replicate 1 | place: USA:California | collected 2016-06-15
GGCCCGCTCCCGGGGCACGCGGTTCACGAAGTGCACTTGGATCGCCGTCGCGACGAGCGCGAGATCCTCCCTCACGTCCGCGTCCTCGATCTCGAACAAGGCCGCCCAGAGCCCCTTGATGCGCGTCATGGGACGCCCATGGAGGCCCGGTCCCTCTCCCTTCCGCGTGCACGTAACGTACGTCCACGGCCGTGGAACAAGACTTTAATCGGACCGGGTCGATACATCGACGATGTCCGTGGACACGGAGATCGTCCCGATCGAGAACCCGGATGGGCTGAACGTCATCCTCGGTCAGACGCACTTCATCAAGACCGCAGAGGACGTGCACGAGGCCCTCGTCGGGTCCGTCCCGGGGATCCGTTTCGGCGTCGCGTTCTGCGAGGCGTCCGGGCCGTGCCTCGTCCGCACGGAAGGGAATGATCCCCGACTCAAGGACCTCGCGGCGAAGAACGCCCTCGCGGTGGGCGCCGGACACTTCTTCGTCGTCTTCCTCCAGGAGGCGTACCCGATCAACGTCCTTGGTGCCCTCCGAGACGTGCCCGAGATCGTGACGATCTTCGCGGCGACGTCCAACCCGGTCGAGGTGATCGTGGCCAAGACGCCCCGCGGGCGCGGCGTCCTCGGCGTGGTCGACGGCGAGAGGACGAAGGGGGTCGAGAGCGAGGAGGACCGCGCGGAACGGATCGCGTTCCTCCGCAAGATCGGCTACAAGCTGGGCTGATATGTGCCGGATGCTCGCGGTCGTGAGTCGGAAGCCCGTGCCCGCGGACACGCTCCTCGCCTTCCGGCAGCTCGCGGACACGGGCCGGAACTTCCGGGACTTCGGGTGTCCGCAGCCGAACCCGAAGTCGGGCCACCCGGACGGCTGGGGCATTGCCTGCGTGGCGCAGGAGGGCGAGTTCTACGTGCGCAGCCCCGTGAAGGCGACGGCGGATCCGAAGTACGAGGAGGCGGTCCGCCAGATGGTCCGCACGTGCAGCCCGCCGCTGGTCCTCGTGGCCCACCTGCGATACGCGTCGAAGCGGGACACGATCCAGGAACGCTACTGCCACCCGTTCCGGCGCGAGGTCGACGGCCGGAGCGTGTTCTTCGCCCACGACGGCGAGATCACGGACTTCGGGGTGCAGGACGGCCAGATCGATTCGCAGTTCATCTTCGACCGGTTCGTCGAGTCGATGGGCACCGAGATGCGCCCGCTCCCGGAGTTGAAGCAGGCGATTGCGAAGGCGAAGGCGGGCGTCGACGAGCGCTTCCCCCGGAAGGTCGAGTCGTATACGTTCCTGATGCTCGATGGCAACCGGTTGATCGCCCATCGCGACGCCCGCGCGTGCGTGCCGTACTACACGCTCCACGAGACCGGCACGGAGGACATGCGGGTCGTGTGCTCGGAAGTCCTGCCGACGCTACCCGGTCGCTGGCGCATGTTGCGGAACGGCGAGTCCGTCGAATTCCGGCCGTAGATTCGGATGGAATTCGTGCCCGCGCGGGGCGTATCTTAGGGAGAGGATGTGTCCGCCTCGCGAGCGAAAATCCCGAGCCGCTCGTAAGGAAGGGTTATATAAATCCTGTCACGTAGGGATTGCAGTATTCTTCCTGGGGGAGGACTTGATAGAGTGCGGGAAGTGGAGATTACAACCCAGTGCCCGGAGTGCCGGGGCGACCACCTGGTGCGCGACTACGAACGGGCCGAGATCGTTTGCGAGGACTGTGGGCTTGTCCTGGACGACATGATCATCGACGAGGGCCCGGAGTGGCGGGCCTTCGACTCCGAACAACGGGAGTCCCGCGAGCGCGCCGGGCCGCCGAGCACGATCATGGCCCACGACAAGGGCCTCTCCACGTCGATCGGGTGGCGGAACAAGGACGCCTACGGCCGGCAGATCCCGCACAAGTCGAGGGCGCAGATCTATCGCCTGAGGAAGTGGCAGCACCGCATCCGAACGTCGAAGAGCGGGGAGCGGTCCCTGGCGCAGGGCCTGACGGAGATCAACACGATGGCGTCGAAGATGGGCCTCCCGCGTCACGTCCGCGAGAGCGCGGCGGTCCTGTACCGCCGGGCGTCGACGAAGAACCTCGTCCGCGGGCGCTCCATCGACGAGGTCGTCTCCGCGACCCTCTACGCGTCGTGTCGGCAATGCGGGGTGCCGCGGACGCTCGACGAGATCGCGTCGAAGTCGAGCGTCGATCGAAAGTCGATCGGCCGGACCTACCGGACGCTCGTCCGGGAACTTGGGCTGAAGCTGCTCCCGCAGAGCCCGCGGGACTACATCGCGCGGTTCTGCAACCGCCTGAACCTGGAGATGGACGTGCAGCGGAAGGCGAAGGAGATCCTCGACAAGGTTGAGAAGGACGAGCTCGCATCGGGCGTCGCGCCGAGCGGCGTCGCGGCCGCGACGATCTACATCGCCGCGATCCTCTCGAACAAGCCGTGCACGCAGAAAGAGGTCGCCGAGGTCGCCGGCGTGACCGAGGTCACGATCCGGAATCGATACAAACGGATCTCCGTTGCAATCGGGATGAACAAGTGAGGGGCGCGTCGACACCGCGCCCCCGCAAGGTTTAAGCGAGTGCGTCCCTTCCGAACCAATCCTGCGGTGAGCGGTTGGTTTCCGAGACGATTGAGAAGGGAGACATCGTCTGGCTCGAATACGACGCCTGGACGATCAACCCGAACGGGACCCAGACCCTCTTCGACACGACCCATGACGAGGTCGCGAAGAAGGAGGGCAAGTTCGACGAGAAGAAAGTCTACATGGAAGTCCCCGTCGTCGTCGGCCGCGGTCGACTCTTCGAAGGCCTCGAGCAAGCCCTCCGCGAGGCGAAGCCCGGCGAACCGAAGGAGGTCCTGATCCCTCCGGAGAAGGGCGCGGGGGCGCGGGATCCGAGGCTCGTCGAGCTTCGGACGGAACGGGAGTTCCTCCGGCAGGAGATCGACCCGGAAGTCGGGATGGAGGTCTCCATCACCGGGAAGCACGGCATCGTCACGGCGGTCAGCGCGGGCCGGGTCCGCGTCGACTTCAACAACCCGCTCGCGGGCAAGACGTTGAAGTACGTCTTCCGAGTGACGCGAAAGGCGAAGACGCCCGAGGAACGGATGCGGGCCGTCCTCGACATGGACTACGGGCTCGGTGATCAGTTCAAGATCCACTTGAAGGACGGCACCGCCGAGATCCAGCTGCCGGACGTCTGCAAGACGGACGAGAAGTGGTTCGTCTCGAAGTTCCGCGTCGTCGCCGACCTCCGGGAGCTCTCCGAGCTCAAGACGATCCGGTTCCTCGAAGAGTACGAGAAGAAAGAACCGAAGCCCGCCGAGCCGACGGCCGAGGCCGCGACGGCCGAAGCGAAGGCGAAGCCCGCGGAGGTCCCGCCTCCGAAGAAGGCAAGAAAGAAGGCGACCGCGACGAAAGCGAAGGCGCCCGCCGAGGCCCCGAAGGAAGAGGAACCGCGGTCGGCGGAGAAGGCGCCCGAGGAACTCTAGTCTCCGCGCCGAAACGCGGTCTACATCGAATAATCCACGGCACCGGTTCATGGAGGCCGAAGCTTTAATGGCGGGCCAAGACCTCGTTGCCGCGCTCGGGTGGCCCAGCATGGACAAGGCAGCGACCTCCTAAGTCGCAGACCGTGGGTTCAAATCCCACCCCGAGCGTCTGACCATCGCCCGGTATTCGTTCGAACGCCGAATAGGGCAACCGCCTCCGGTTCTGTACCCCGTGGAATGGTGGCGATTAGCCAACCCCCGCGGGGAACTCCACTCCGCTCGGCTCGTCCCGTGCGCCTCCTCCTTCTCGGAGGAGGTCGTAGAGGGGACTCACGACGTCATCGCGGAGGGCACCGGGCTGGAACCGTACAGCCCTTGCCAAGGCCTCGTTCGAGGCCAAGGCGGTCTTCAGGATGTTCAAGCCTGCGTTGATCTGCCGGTCCATCTCCCAGTCGCACATCAGGCAGACGAACACCGTGCCCACCCTATCTCGGCGCCGGGCGCCACACACTGGGCAGGTCTTACTCGTCCAAGCAGGGTTGACTTTGATGACCGGCACGCCCGCGAGGGCGGCTTTGTACTCAATGAGACGATGGATTTCGCGGCGGGGCCACGAGGACAGGCGTCGGTTCAGCTTTCGCGAGCGGCTTCCGGCGCCGTGGAGGGTGAGGTCCTCGAGGACGATTGCGGCTCTTCGCGTCATCGCGAAACGTACGAGTTCTTTCGAGGCCCGATGAAGCCTCTGCCGGACGCGGTTCCGCTCCCTGCGACCCTCGTTATTCAACAATATCCGTTGGACTCGCAGGTCGTGGGCCTTCTTCCGCGCGAGTCGGCGACGCCGGGCGAAATGGACCGCCTGAACCCGGCGGACACCATCTAGAGGTAGCGTCACGGGCCTTGCCGCGTCGCCCACGGCGACGATGCCATCGAGAGAATCCTCATTCGTGTCGAGGGCAATTGCCCCGTCGGCATCGTAGGGCTTCGGGGTCTCCTTGCGCACGACGACGATGATCTTCCCTGGCACGACCGTGAGGGATCCGAGGCCCCATGACGGGTCGCTAAGAATCGACCGATGCCAACGGGAAATGGGCAGGTGGAGCTGCACCCCTTCCGTCCCCCGAATCGGGATGCGGAGGCGCCCCGTCAACCTGTCGAGGCAATACGACTGGTTCTCGGCCTTCAGCATCGGGCGGCGCATGAATGGGGTCGTCGTCCGCTTGCCTTTCCGGAGTCGCCGACGATAGACCTTCAGGATGGCCAGCGCGACCTCGAATGCGGACGGGATGTATTGCTTGTAGACCGCGTGTCGGGCGCTGAGATCCTCATAGGCCATACGGACGAGTCGTCCACGGGATCGGAGATCGTCCTTCAGCGAGGCTCGGATCGATTCATTCACGAGGAGCCTGAACTCGGCTAGTAGCCAATCGAGCCGAGGGTCTTCGCATGTGACCGGAAAGACAAGGGCCCGGTGGGCGAGCACGGGTTCTCACAGGGAGCAGGTAGGCGTCAGGCTATTGGGGAGAGATGCCCGAACGTGAAAATCCGTGTCGGCGTGACGTCAACAGTAGGGGAAAGGTGTACGAACAGGTCACCCAATGCGGAGTTGTCCGGCTTGGCGAGAATCGCACGCTAAAAGGGGATTCAAGTGCTGAAGCGCCCGCAAGGGGTGAGCCGCGGGTTCAAATCCCCACCCGAGCGTCTCCGGACTCCCTATCGGGCCTTTCGCGGCGGCTTCAGGAGCTGCACGGCCGCGGCGTGCGGGTCGATCCGGCGATCAGCGACATCCTGCGAGAGTCGGTCAAAGGCCGCGCCCGACCGGGACGTGTCCTCGACCTGGCGGGCAAGCGATCGTTGCGCGTTCTCCAGGATCTCGAGCCGAGCCCGGGCCACTTCGCGCTTTCGCCGAAGGCCCGTGCGGTCGAGGAACTCCACATGCCGCATGAGGGCGTCGACGAGTTCATCGATTCCGCGGCCGTCGGTCGCGATCGTGCGGACGATCGGCGGGGTCCAACCGTCGCGGGCCTCCAGCTGGAACTTCAGGTTCGCGACGAGGACGTCGTCGTTGCCCAGGTCCACCTTGTTCACGACGTACACGTCGCCGATCTCCAGGATCCCTGCCTTCATCGTCTGGACCACGTCGCCGGTCAGTGGCATCTCGACGACGACCGTCGTGTGCGCGCGGGTCGCGATCTCCACCTCGCTCTGTCCCGCGCCGACCGTCTCGACGAACACCACGTCCATGCCGAGTGCGTCGAGCACCCGGACGGCATCGAAGGTCGCGAGGGCGAGCCCACCCGCGTGCCCGCGCGTCGCCATGGATCGGATGAAGACGCCCGGATCGACGCCCGTGTCGGCCATTCGGATGCGGTCGCCCAGCACCGCGCCGCCCGAATACGGGGAGGTCGGATCGACCGCCACAACGCCGACCGTCTTGTCCTGCGCGCGGAACGTGCGGACCAGGCGGTTGATCAGCGAACTCTTCCCCGCTCCCGGCGGGCCCGTGAACCCGACGACATGGGCGCGGCCCGTGTGCGGAAAGGTCCGCGCGACGGCTTCGACGGCCTCGGCCTCGTCGTCCTCGATGAGCGAGATGATCTTTCCCGCCGCCCGTTTGTCCCCGCGGAGGAGGGCCCGGACCAGCTCGGGGACCGAGTCCCGCGGTCGTGGCGGGGACGCGCTCCGGCGGGTCACCGCCTCACGCACCTTTGCTCGCCTTCTCGAAGAACGCGACGATCTCGGCCAACGGCGTCCCCGGCCCGAAGACCATCCGGATGCCCGCCTTCTTCAGCTTCGGGACGTCCTCTTCCGGGATAATCCCTCCCGCCACCACGATGATGTCGCCCGCCTTCCGCTTCCGGAGTAGCTGGACGACGGCCGGGAATAGGGTCATGTGGGCGCCGCTCAGCGACGAGAGGCCAATCGCGTCGACGTCCTCTTGGATCGCGGCTTCGACGATGTCCTCCGGCGTCTGCCGCAGGCCGGTGTAGATGACCTCCATCCCGGCGTCCCGCAACGCGCGCGCGACGACCTTGGCGCCGCGGTCATGCCCATCCAGGCCGGGCTTCGCGATGAGCACGCGGATCTTCTTCGGCATGGCGCATCCTCAGTAGAGCAGCGGTTCCTCCCAGACGCCGAAGACCTCGCGCATCACGTCGCAGATCTCGCCGAGCGTCGCCTTCGCGCGCACGGCCTCGAGGATCACCGGCATCGTGTTGTCGTCGCCTTCGCACGCCGTGCGGAGACGGTCCAGCGCGCCGGAATGCTTCTTGGCGTCCCGAAGGCGTCGGATCCGGCGGAGCCGCTCGAGTTGTCCTCGGAACGACGCCTCGGAGACGCGCAGCGGCTCGACCTCGGACTGCTCGTCGACGGTGAAGTCGTTGACGCCGACGATCGTTCGCTCCCCGTCCTCGATTTCCCGCTGGTAGCGGTACGCGGAGTTCGCGATCTCCTGCTGGAAGAACCCTTTGCGGATCGCCGGGATGACACCGCCGAGGCCGGAGATGCGATCGAAGTAGCGGTACGCGTCCTCCTCGAGCTCGTCCGTGAGGGCCTCGAGGAAGTACGACCCGCCGAGCGGGTCGACCGTGTTCGCGACGCCGCTCTCGTGCGCCAGGATCTGCTGCGTCCGGAGGGCGATCCGCGCGGCTTTCTCGTTCGGCACCTGGTACGCCTCGTCGTACGCGTTCGTGTGCAACGACTGCGTGCCGCCGAGAACCGCGGCGAGGGCCTGCACCGTCGTGCGCACGATGTTGACCTCCGGCTGTTGGGCCGTCAGGCTCACGCCGGCCGTCTGCGTGTGGAACCGCAAGAGCCACGAGCGCGGATTCTTCGCGCCGAAGGTGTCGCGCATCTCCCGCGCCCAGATCCGCCGGGCGGCCCGGTACTTCGCGAGCTCCTCGAAGAGGTCGTTGTGCGCGTTGAAGAAGAACGACAGGCGGGGCGCGAAGTCGTCGACCGCCAAGCCACGGTCGATCCCCCACCTCACGTACTCGATGCCGTTCGCGAGGGTGAAGGCGAGCTCCTGCGCCGCGGTGGCGCCCGCCTCGCGGATGTGGTACCCGCTGATCGAGATCGTGTTCCACTGCGGCACCTTCGCGGAACCGAACTCGAACGTGTCGACGACGAGCCGCATCGAGGGCTCGGGCGGGAAGATCCACTCCTTCTGCGCCTGGTACTCCTTCAGGATGTCGTTCTGGATCGTGCCGCGGAGCGTGGACCACGACGCACCGCGTTCCTCGGCCATCGCGAGGTACATCGCCCAGATCACGCTCGCCGGCGAATTGATCGTCATCGACGTGCTCACGTCGGCGACGTCAATCCCGTCGAACAGGATCTTCATGTCCTCGAGGGACGAGACCGCCACGCCGCACGTCCCGAACTCGCCTTTCGCCTCCGCGTCGTCCGTGTCGTACCCGTACAGCGTGGGCATGTCGAACGCGACGCTCAGGCCCGTCTCGCCGTGCGCGATGAGGTACTTGAACCGCGTGTTCGTGTCCTCGGCGCTCCCGTAGCCGGCGAACATCCGCATCGTCCAGAGGCGGCCTCGATACATCGTGGGGTGGATGCCGCGGGTGAAGGGGAACTCGCCGGCCGCGCCGAGACGTTCGGCGGACGGCTTGTCGGTCCCGTCGAGGGGCGTATAGATCCTCTTGATTGTGCGGCTCGAGGTCGTCAGGAACTCTTTGCGGCGCTCCGGGAGGACCTTGAGGGCATCCTTGAGCGTCGTCTCCTCCCACCGCTTCCGTTCCTTTTCGAGGGATCGCCGCTCGTCCGCGTTCCGCATGAAACCTCGGGTGGTTTCAAACGCCGGTGCCTATAAGATGATTGCGCCGCTACTCCGTGACGCTCGACTCGACGATCGTCTTCGCGAGGCCTTGGAACGCCTGCTCGACGTTGTCGCCCGACTTCGCGGACGTATAGAGGATCGGGCACTCGTACGACCGTAGGATGGACGATGCTTCCTCCGGCGTCGTCTCGCGCCGGTGGGTCAGGTCCGTCTTGTTGCCGAGCGCGTACGTCGGGATCGGGCCGACGGAGTCTCGCACGCCGTCGATCCACTTCGTCAGGTCGCGCAGGGACGCGACCCGCGTGGTGTCGAACACCGCCAGGACGCCTTTCGCGCCGTGGAAGTAGGCTTCCTTGAAGAGCTGCAGGAACGTGCGCTTGCCCATGATGTCCAGGATCATCATGTCGACTTGGACCGGGCGGCCTTGCACCGATCCCAAGGCGACCGTCTTCTTCGACACGACGGCGCCGAGGGTGCGGATGTACGATTCGTCGAACGCGCCGGACACGAAGCGGTGGATGAGGCTCGTCTTTCCGACGCCCTCTTCCCCGACCAGGCAGATCTTGAACTTGTAGGTCTTCGACTCCGGGTCTATCGAGGGCCTCCGCAGCATGCTAGCCGTTGATAGCCAGGAGGGGGTTATCAAGCCGTCGGGCTGGTTTTCATTTTCCGTAACGGGCGGGCTCGAACCCCTCGATGTCCGCGATCGTCCCGGTCCGCGCCTCCCGCGGTCGGAGCCGGATGCGGACGCGCATCCCCGGCCGGGCGGTGTCCGGGGTCGCCAGGAGGCGGTGGAGCAGCCCACCGCGGACCCCCTTGAACGTGACGAACGCCCAGACCTGTGGCGGCGATGCGCGGACCCCGGTGCGGTCCACGTGGGCGACCGTGACGGAGGCGATCTGGCCCTCGGGCGCGGTGGGAACGAACTCCGTGAGCTCTGCGAAGCACCGCTCGCAGAAAATCCGCGGCGGGAGATAGTCGAGGCCGCACGCGGTGCACCGAGCGGCGAGGAGGCGGCCTTCGTCCCGAAGCGCGACGAAGAACCGTTCCCCGGCGAGGCCGGACGTGTAGATGTAGTCGGCCTCCATGTTCCCCTCCCACGCCCGGTACCGCCGGGCGTCCGTCGTCCGCTCGAGGAACGTCATCGCTCCTCCTCCCGCAGCGGCCGGAAGTAGCGGATGTCGAGGACACTCCCCTTCCGCTCCTCCGCGGGCCTCCAGACGGCCCGCACCCGCATGCCGATCCGGATCTCGTCTTTCGTCATCTCGCCGAAGTAGTGCATCATCCCCATCTTCGGGGAGGCGCCGTCGAGGCTCACGACGCCGACGAGGATCGGTTCCGAGATCCGCTTCGCGTCCGTGTCGAGGTACGAGACGGAGTACGTCTCGATCGTCCCCGTATCGCGGATGTACGTCCACGCATCCGTCGGCCGGAAGCATTCCTCGCAGAACATCCGCGGCGGGAACAAGATGCGTTCGCAGCGATGACAGGTCCGCGCGATCAGACGTCCGGCTTGCAGCTCTTCGAGGAACCGGGAGATCGCCTCGCCCGCGGACCACGCGTACTTGGCGTCGGGCCGAAAGCGCGTCTGCGTGACCTTTCCCTCGAGCAGGTCGGCGGCGCTCAGCTCGACCCCGGGCCATTTCGCGACGCGCGAGGTCATGCCCGCATCACCACCACGCAGCCGTACTGCATGAGGTCGCCCCACGCCTGCGACACCCCGGTGCGGACCTCGTGCGGGATCTGCCGCTTGCCCGCTTGGCCGGTGAGCTGCCAGAACAGCTCCCCGATCTTCATGCCCATCGTCGCGGCGATCGGATTGCCGACCCCCATCAGTCCGCCGGACGGGCACACGGGGAGCGCTCCGTCGCGCTCCGTCACGCCTTCCCGCGTGAGCTTCGGCGCCTCGCCTTTCTTCGCGAGGAGCAATCCTTCGAGGTGGTGCAGCTCCTTGTAGTCGAACGGGTCGTACGGCTCCGCGAAGTCGACCTCCCGGCGGGGGTCGCGGACCTTCGCCATCCCGTACGCCATCTTCGCGGCGCGGGCGACGTACTCCGGGAAGACGAGGTCCCGATCCGTCCACATCGTCGAGTCGATGCACCACCCGACGCCGGAGATCCACGCGCGGTCCTTGATCCGCCGTCGGCGGATGAAGTCGTCCGACGCGAGCACCACGGCGGACGCGCCGTCGCTGGGAGGGCTGATGTCGAGCCGCTGCACGGGCCACGCCATGACCTCGCTCTTCAGGACGTCATCGACCGTGATGTTCGGGTCCGCGAGCTGGGCGCACGGATGGCCGACCGCGTTCCGCTTGTTCTTCACCGCGACCCGGGCGATGTCCTCCTTCTTGATCCCGTATACCGTCATGTAGCGGTTCATCTCCATGGCGAAGATCCACACCAGGTTGGGCTTCAGCGGGCGGTCCAGGATCGGGTCCCAGATGTGTGCGAAGACGGACTGCGGGTGCGGCTGGCAGGAAGACATCTTCTCCTCGTTCACGACCAGCACGACGTCCGCGAGGCCAGAGGCGACGTGCCACCAGCCCGCGATCGTGCTGAAGACGCCGGTCCCGCCGCCCGTGAAGACGCGAGTGTAGGGCTTGCGGTACCCACCGCAGCCGTCGAGGAGGTACTCGCCCTTCATGTGGACGCCGTCGAAGGCGTCCGGCGCGGTGCCGTTCACCACCATGTCGACGTCGCCGATCGACAGGCCGGCGGAGTCGAGCGCCATCCGGGTCGCCTCGAAGCACATCTCCTTCCCGGTCTCCTGGAGTCGCCGTCGGAAGATCGTCATGCCCGCGCCGATCACGCCGACTTTCCTCACGGTCCCACCCCCAGCACGGCGACGGCCCCCGTCGCGCTCGGGACGAAGCGCCACGCCTGCGCCACGCCGACCTTCGCCCCGTCGATCTGGCGCGATCCGGCGTCGCCCCGCAGTTGGAGCGCCACCTCCGCCGCGCGATGCAAGCCGGTCGCCTCGAACACGTTGCCGCAGCCGAGCGAGCCGCCGGAGACGTTGACGGGCAGCCGGCCGTCCGATGCGTAGGCGCCCCGTAGCGCCGCCTTGCTGGCTTCTCCGGACTTCGCGAGTCCGAGCGCCTCGAGGTGCTGCAGCTCCTTGTAGGAGAAGCGGTCGTCGATCTCGGCGAAGTCGATTTCGGTCGAGGGCCGGCGGACCTTCGCGAGTCGGTACGCCATGCCGGCCGCCAGGCGCGCGTACGTCGCCGAGGCCCAGTCACGCGTCTCGAGGCTCGGGGAGTCGCTCGCCCACCCCACGCCCCGGATCCAGACGGGGTTCGCATGGAGGCGCCGTGCCGCGCGGTCCGATGCGAGGACGAGGACGACCGCGCCGTCGGCGGGTCCGCTGATGTCGAGCGACCGGAGCGGCTCGAACCGGGCTTCGGAGGCCGCGACGTGGTCCGCGTCCACCGCCGCGCCGTACGCCGCGATCGGATTCCGCAAGGCGTTCCGTCGATTCTTCGAGACGACCGCGTCGAGCGCCTTCGTCGGAGTGTGGGTCGCACGCAGGTAGGCGGCCGCCTCGAGCCCCGCGACGACGTACGGATGGAATCCGAGCGGCTTGTTCCAGATCGGATCGAGGCCGTGCTCGATGATGCCCAGCGGCGTCATCACGTCGGAGATCTTGCTGTGCGCCTCGACGGCCGCGACGTCGACCAGTCCGGTCTGGATCTGCATGAAGGCGTTCGCGAGTCCCTGCAGGCCGTCGCCTGAGACGGTGCACGTCGGCCGGAGCGCCGCGCCGAGCTGGTCCGGGACGAACTCGTCGAAGATCCCGAATCCCTCGTAGTAGTCCTCGGCGCACGTGACGAACGAGCCGACGTCGGCCCGAGGATCCACGCCCGCGTCGGCGTACGCGCGGGACGCGGCCTCGAACATGAGCTCCTTCCA
>WNFV01022211.1_pt1 | contig 12175 bp, 6 predicted proteins | sample 5400101 | NCBI WGS metagenome assembly WNFV01 (sample SAMN13153361, study PRJNA577476) | soil metagenome | isolation source: 115 cm soil or saprolite under grassland replicate 1 | place: USA:California | collected 2016-06-15
GACTCTGGCGAGTCCTCCAAAGAAGTAGTTTTCCTGGACTAGACTTCGCCGCTATGGACCTTTCAGTAAACCGGATCTGGGTAAATATGACGGAGATGCAGATCTGCTACTGATAAATGTAGGACAACCACCCGTTCTCCTGCGCAACGACGGTGGAAATAAAAACCATTGGTTAGGCGTTAAACTCGCGGGCACAAAAAGTAATCGCGACGGCATTGGTGCGAAGGTTACGGTGACCGTGGCAGGAGTGCATAGAACCCGGCAACTCCTGGGTGGGACGAGCTATTGCTCAGCATCAGACGGCCGTGTGCTATTCGGAATGGCAGCCAGCTCCAGGGTTGATGATCTAGAGGTTAGGTGGCCGAGTGGTAAAGTCAGCACTTTAAAGAATGTGGCGCTCAATCAATACATCACTGTCAAAGAGAAATAAAGTCAATTAGTGATCGTGATCAGAACGCTGAAGGCAGGAGGGGCTTACCTCTATTCCAAAGCGACTACTTATTAGTCGAACTGCTCTTCACAATGCCTTCCCCTTCAACCAGCTTGATATAATCATTGACTGGTGGATTGCTCAGCCTGTCGACTTTCCCGCTTGGCCAGCGAACCTCAACGCTTTCGATTTTCGTCGCCGTGCCAACACCTAACACTTCACGTGGATCTTGCGAAGACAGGTAACTACCGCCGGCGGTTTTCAGACGGCTCCGTTTGATTCCGCCTGCTTGCCAGGTGATCACTGCGCCTATTGCTGCAGAATTACTTTTCGTTGCGACAAGTTGGATACCGAGCCAGTTGTTTTGGTTACCACCGTTGTTGCGCAGCAGGACGGGCGCTTGGCCGTTACTCGAGATGAGCACGTCAGTGTCGCCGTCGTTATCGAAGTCTCCGAGGGCCAGGCCTCGTCCTGAGAAGTCTCTGCCAAAGACTGCGCCGGATTGCGCGCTGACGTTGCGGAATGCGCGGGCCGTATTCTCGAATATCAAGAGCGGCTCCTTGTATCTCACGCGCGAATTGCGCATCTCGACGAAATCGTCCGGGTGACCATTGACCAGGAACAAATCCGGATCGCCGTCATTGTCATAATCGAAGAACTTCAAACCCCAGCCGCTTAGCATCTGCGTGGCCGGCGCGATTTCGCCAGGCTGGTCGATGAAAGTCAAATCCTTTTCGTTGTGATACAGGCTAAAGAACTCCTGATCGATGTTGGCGACGAAAAGATCTTGCCAGCCGTCGCCATCATAGTCTGTCGCATCCACACCCATCCCTGACCGAGGCTTCCCGGCGTTGCTATAGCCGACCCCAGCCGGCAGACCGACTTCCTCAAATTTCCCGCCACCCTTATTGATGAAGAGAAAGTTCTGAACTGTGTCGTTAGCGACGAAGAGATCCATCAGCCCGTCGTTGTTGACATCCGTCGCGACTGCCCCGAACGACTTGCCCAACGAATCCGCAATTCCCGATTCCCTACTTACGTCAGTAAAAGTGCCGTTGCCGTTGTTGTGAAAAAGGCGGCTCGGTGTTGGCTTGTAGTAACGTGGAATGCAGTAGTAGCGCCGGCTCAAATCGTCAGTGCACAGGACGTTGAGTGACTTGTCGTAATGGACGAAGCTCGAGACAAAGAGATCGAGCTTGCCGTCGTTGTCATAGTCGAACCAAACGGCGCAGGTGGACCAGCCTGGCGCGGCCACACCGGCCTTCTGGCTCATATCCGTAAACGTCCCATTTCGACGGTTATGATAGAGGATGTTTCGTCCGTAGCTGGTAACGTAAAGATCCTGCCAGCCGTCGCCATCGTAATCACTCGCGGCCACGCCCATACCGAAGCTTCCACCTGCCACGCCGGCTTTCTCGGTGACGTCGGTGAATGTTCCATCGTGATTATTATGATAAAGCGCGTTCTTGAGCGGTTTTGCCGGAGTAAAAAAATCGGACGTTCCGCTATTGACGAAGTAGATATCCATCCAACCATCGTTGTCATAATCGAAGAAGGCGCATCCGGCACCGACGGTTTCAGGCAGATGACGCTCAGGTGAATGGGCACTATTGTGAATCCAGGTAAGGCCGCTGTCTTTGGCCGCCACCTCTTCAAAGGTAACAACAGACTTTGCCGGCCCAACTCTCCACTCAACCGACGGCCCGGCTGAATAGCGGAGCGGCAAGACAGCTGCAAGAACAATAGCTGATTGAAGAACGATGGTCCCGAGATACACGACTATTTCACCGCGAGTTAGTTCATTCTAAACGCCCTGGTTGCTGTCTAAAACTCTCGAAAGACATTCAGCGGGGACTTGGAGTAGAAGGCGAGCCAGGATTGCCTTCCTTTTGGTGTGTCTTGCCGGCTTGTTTCAACTTCTCGACTATTTGCATCTCTTGCTGAGCGCGCTCGGGATCCTTCAGTCGGGCATAGAGCACAGCAAGGTTATAGTGTGCTCTGGGGTCATTGGGATTGAGGCTCACGCTCAATTCCAGCTCTGCCTTAGCAAGTGGATAATTCTTTAGCTTCAGATAGCTTGAACCAAGAGCAGCGTGTGGAAAAGAAAAGGAAGGTACGAGTTGAATCGCCTTTTTAAGGAGCTCTACCGCGCGTTCGTCCTCGTTCTGCTCCTGTGCGATTAGACCCAGATAATAGAGTGTCTCGGGAACGCCGGCGTCCTTCGCCAGACTCTTCTCGAGCCATTCGCGCGCTTCAGGATATTTCTTCTGTTCCAACAATGCGTAGCCTAGAGACATCTGCGCTTGTGCACTGTCCGGCTGGAGTTCAAGAGAGCGACGAAAAGCCTGCTCAGCCGCGGGGACATCGGGCTTCTTGAGCCAGGTGTTACCCAGGGCCAGGAAATAGGTCGGTTCGTCAGGTTTAAGTCTGATGGCCGCCTGCAACGAGACGTTAGCCTCTTCGTAAAGACCGGCTGCGGCAGAGACGAGCGCAAACCTATAAAGAGTTTCCGGCGAGGAGGCAACAAGCTTACGAGCCCGAGAGAGATAGACCAATGCGTTTTTTGCATCTCCTCTAAACTGGGAAACCTGCGCCAGGCCGAGCACCGCGTCCGTATCTCCGCTCTGCTTGCTCACCGCGAGTTGATAACTCTGTTCGGCCTTGTCTACGTTGCCCTTCTTCAGGTAGGCATCGCCCAGCAAAACGAGTAGTGGTCCCGAAAGCGCCTCTGGCTGGCTGGTATGCTCCAGAGCTAGAAGAGCTTCGTCTAGCTGTCCCCTCGCCAATAGCGACCGCGCAACTCGCTCGAGCGCCTCAGGGTGACTGGGATCCAAACTAAGCACGCCTTTCAATTCTGAGATTGATTTCTCCTGTTCGCCTTTGAGCAAATAAAGGTATGCCAGATTCATGCGGGGCCCGATCAAATGATCGTCAATGCTCACGGCACGCGCGAAGAGCGACTGAGCTTCATCTAGCTGCCCTTGTTGCGCCCGAATCGTTCCGAGCAGATTCAGGGCCAATGCATCATTCGGCCTGCTCTTGAGAATGCGTGATAGTTGTTGTTCCGCCTCACTAATTCGCTTCTCGCTAATGAGCTTTGCTGCACGTTCAAGCCGTTGGTCAAGGCTAATTTTTTGGGCGAAGCCACTCACTGGATTAAAGAGAATCATGAGGAGCAACAGGACTGCCATACAAAAATCCAGACGCGCCAGTTTGGTATTTAGACAAACGCCAACGCGAAGAGTAAACGACCTCTTTCTTCTATGAAGAAATCGGAAGCGAAACAATGAACAGGGTTCAAAGCTAAACTTCATCTCTAAACCTTTTCTATCTTTGCCGTAACCCGCCAAACTTCTAACTCACTCTCAATTCAATGATGAGTTGCCGGCAGCGTTTATTGCGAGACCCGCTCTTTTGAAGGGTTTCCTGTCGACGATGCCCTGAGCTTCCTTGACGGTCAAAATCTTGTTTACGTTTTCGTCTTTAATCGTATCAATCATTCCACTCGGCCAACGAATTTCAATGAGGTCTATTTTAGTACGGCGCTCAAGGCCAAAATGCAATCGCAAGTCACTTTGCGAAATGTAACTATCGCCGCTGCGCACCTCATCTATTTGTGTCAGATCCCCGGAGACTATCTTGATCCTTGCGCCAATTCCGTCCCGATTACTCTTAACTCCAATTGTCTTGATGAGCACGGAATTATTGGCATTACCGCCATCATTGCGCAAGAGTTCCGGGGCCCCGTCCAGGTTGTTTATGACAACGTCAACATCACCGTCATTATCCATATCGCCAAACGCAACTCCACGCCCTACGCGCTTCTGCAAAAAGGGCGCGCCGAGTTCAGCGCCTTTTTCAGTGAAGGTCCCATCTCGATTGTTTTTATGAACGAAGTTACGTTGTCGATACGTTGGGATCTGCGGGTAAACGTGGCCGTTGGCGACGAATATATCAACCCAACCGTCGTTGTCATAATCGAAGAACTTGGTACCCCAACCAACGTAAGGAAGACTCGCCGCGGCAACCTTAGCAGCATATGAAACGTCAGTGAAAGAATTACGGCCATCGTTATGGTAGAGCGTGTTGTAATCGTCGTCGAAGTTGGTTACAAATAGGTCTAACTTTCCGTCATGGTCGTAATCGCCTACCGTCACACCCATGCTGCCCTGTTCGCTGCCGTTCTCGTTCACGGCCGTGCCGGAGGTAAAACCCAGGTCTTTGAAGGTGCCGTCGCCGTTATTGTGGTAGTAAAAATTCGGCGTTGAGTCGTTGGCCACATAAATATCAATCAAGCCATCCTGATCAAAGTCGCTGCCAATGACGCCCATTCCGTAGTAGCCCTCCGGATCTGCCACACCGGCTTTTTTGGTTACGTCGGTGAAGGTGCCGTCCCCGTTATTGTAAAAGAGTGTGTCACCGTCCCCGGGCAACCCTCTGGGACCACATTGCACCGGTACTCCTTTGTACTGGCATAATTTGCTCTTACCAAACTCCGGTAGCTTATTGAAGTCGAAAGCGACGTAGTTGGCGACGAAGAGATCGAGGTGACCATCGTTATCGTAATCCACGAAGGCTGCGCCGGCAGACCATCGCGGATCGCCAACCTGAGCCTTTTGTGTAACATCGCTGAAAGTTCCATTGCCGTTATTCTTAAAAAGGTGATTTGGCCCTACGCAGGTGACATAAAGATCGTCGAAGCCGTCGTTGTTATAGTCCGCTACCGCTACGCCCATCCCCCAGCCGATGTCGCCCACCCCAGCCTTGTCCGTCACGTCAGTGAAACTGCCGTTGCCGCTGTTATGGTAGAGCACGCTCCTGGTTTTTCCATTCGTCTTCAAAAGGTCAACGGTAAGAGAGTTTACGAAATAGATATCCAGATAGCCGTCGTTGTCGTAGTCGAGCATTGCTACTCCGCCGCTCATAGACTCAACGATATATCTTTTCTCCGGCGTGGAAATGTGTTTGAAGTTTATTCCGGACTGCTCAGTGATATCGACAAAGCGAACGCCAGAGGGTTGATTACCAACCATGTAAGAGGCGACTAGCAAAAGTAATACAGGGAACGAGGCTATTAGCCAAACTTTTCTGATAGACAAGGCTGACTTACCTCTCAAGACTTTATTGATTCGGTTGATTACGTGCCTTCTCTTTAAGCTGTCTGGAGAGTTCCAGCTGGTTCTCGCCTTCGGTCTTGCGTCCGGCCGCGAGATAGGCCCTGCCTAATTGATAATGTACGTGAGGTTTGTCAGGCTCCAGTCTGGTCGCAATTTCGAGATTGTCGAGTGCTCCTTTGATATCGCCATGCTGGAGCAAAGCTTTGCCAAGCTCATAGCGCGCGTCGGCGAAATCCGGCTTGACCTGGACCACTTCTCGCATCACCCTGATGCCCTGCTCCGTTTGCTGCTGCGCAAGCAGAATGTAGCCAAGGTGGTACTTGGCTTGAAGGTCGTTCGGGTTCAACGTCAACTCTGCCTGGAATTCGTTGATTGCCTCGTCGAACTTCCCAAGTTTCAAGTAGATGACTCCCGCATAAAAATGCGCGAGAGTTACTTTGTGGTCGAGGGTGAAAGCCGTTCGTAATTCCCCAAGAGCCTTAGCGGTATCGCCCTGTCCGTATCCATCTTTTCCTGCTTAATCAGGGAGAGGGCAAGCGGGTAGTAGAGAGCCATCTCATTAGGCTTGGCATTGATTACCTCGGTCAAGTGCGTGGATGCCTCGAGATATCTATCCGTCATGAAATAGCTGAGCCCCAACAACTGTTTTGCCGCGAGGTTAGCCGGATGGTCTTTCAACTCTTTTTCCAGCGGCGGGACCGCGTCTTTGTATAATTCAGCCTTATAGCGAGCCAGTCCCAGATTAAACTGAAGGCCATCGAGTTGCGGATCCCACTCTGCGGCTAATTGGAACTGTTCCGCTGCCGCGCGAAAATCCTGTCGTTCCGTCCGCAATAAACCGATATTGTTGTAAGCAACAGCAATTAGCTTTGCATAAAGAGCAGCATCGCGCTGCAACGCTTCATTGGTTTGCGCGTTCAGCGCGTTCGGTTCGGCGATGACACCTTCCACAGTCAGCGACTGAGGAAATTTGTTTTGCTCGTCAGCGCTAGGTGTGTTGACAAACGCGCCCAGCTTCGCTTCATCCCGTTTGAAGGCTTTAGCTTTAAGGTCGGTCGCTAACTGTAATTCTTTCTGCCCCTCCTCCGCCCGACCCACCTTGAGTAAGGATTGGCCGAGCCGGAAGTGCGCGTTCGTTACCTGGTAGTCGTTGTGAGGAAAATCGGGATTTAGCGCGATGGATTTCTGGAGTGCCGCAATAGCTTGCTGGTACTTCCCCAGGCCCTGGTACGATTGGCCGAGGTAGAAATAAGGATCGGGGTTGTTTGGTTGAATTTGGGAGGCCTTTTGTAGAAAACCGATTGCCGTGTCCCACTTCCTCTCGAAAGTGGCAAGTATGGCTAGATAATAATTGGCAAGGTACTCGTCCGGGTGTTCTGTTAACTCGATCCTGAATTCGTCTGTTGCTTCATTCAGCTTAATCGCTCCATCCTTTAATAGATACGTAAGTCCCAAATAGTAATGCGCACGTGGAAAGTGGGGATCAAGAGCGACAGCCTTCTTGAACTCTGCTATCGCCTCGGGCAGGAAATCCATTTCTCGGTACGCGCGACCGAAGATGATGTGAAGCTGCGGCCGTTGGCCAAGTTGTTGTAGCATCCGATCATAAATCTTCTGTGCCGAGACTAACTGACGTTGCTTGAGGTAAGCCAATCCGAGGGTGTAGGCAATATCCTTATCTTCCGGTGCAAGTTTTAGCGCAGTCTCAAGCTCCATCGTAGATTTTGCAAAATTACCAAGCATGAAATAAGTCTTGCCGAGCATATGGTGAGCACCGACGCTCCCAGGGTTGATTTCCAGCGCTTTGGTTAGCGGTTCAAAGGCCTTTTGAAACTGCGCGGAATCGAAGTAAGCAATCGCTAAGTCGATCAAGACTTCCTGGGAGTGAGGATTGTAGGAAACCGCAGATTCGAGCGCCGTAACAGCAGCCTTATATTGCTTCTGTGCCAGATAGATTTTTCCGAGCTTACCGTATACCTCGGCCAGAAGAGCTGTGTATTCCGTCTCTGCTGCAGCCAGGTTACCAGTCTTTCGTTGCGCTTCAGCCGCCTCGTAATGTTGTCGAAGGGAATCCTGGGGAGATTGGAAAACGATCAGCAGAAATAAAAGCGGGAGAAAGATAGAACGTAAATACATTATTACCCAGCTTCTTTGTCTTCAAAATCGAGACGGAGGGCTTAAAACTTACAACCCTCCGTCTTGTGTTCAGCTAGGCTGAAATATATCAGAAACTGAGCTTTATCCCGAACTGAATCTCCCGCGGTCCACGGCTGCCGCTGATGTGCCCAAAGTTCGTGTTTGTAGATTGGCCAAAGTTCGGATCTGTAGCAACATTTTGGAAGGACAGGTTGGTATCAACTCCATTGAAATTGGTGTGGTTGAAGGCATTGAACATCTCAGCGCGGAGCTGAAGTCCAAGGCGCTCGCGCATCTTCCAGTTCTTTACCAGAGAGAAGTCAACGTTCTTGATGCTGGGAGCACGGATAACACCACGTCCGAGGCTTCCGCTCTGCCCGACGCCAGGTAATGCGAAAGCCGCCGGGTTCAGATAGAGTGTTTTGTCACTTGTATGAAGGTAAACGGGTACCCCCGGAACAAGGTTAGGCCGCTGCGTAGTGCCGCCAGCCGCCAACCCGAGGGTATTTGCGCCCGATATGACATTCAGCGGCACGCCACCAAAGTAAGAGACAATTCCGTTGAGTTGCCAATCACCCAGAATCTGACTTGCTGCGGTTCCCCACTTTTGGAAGGAGGGCAACACGTAAATTGCGTTCCCGACGAATGATTGCCTGCGGTCAAGGTCGGCGTCACCACGGTCAAGATCGTAATTGAACGGATCGGTTACGGCGTTGGTGTAAGACTCTATCGGAACATTACTGATGGTGTGCGCCCAGGTATAAGCTCCCTGGAAAGCTAACCGGCTACTGAATCGACGGTTAACCCAAACCTGGAGCGCGTGATACTTGGAATCGCCCGTGGACTCAGTCATGTTAATCGGTCCGATACCGCTTAACCTGCGATTCGCGTCGATTATCGGTTGAGTCGGATTATTGTCGCGGGTGGCTTGGGCGATTGCAAGTCGTGCACTTGGGACGACGTCATTGAAAGGAACAGAACGACGCCAGATGTGGAGACCATGGTTTCCGATATAAGAGACTTCCGCGACCGTATTCTTCAAAATCTCACGAGAGACAGTCAGATTCCACTGCCAGCTCTCCGGCGGGCGGAAGTTCACATCAGTAGCGTTGAAACCTGCCGCAGGATTTACACCTGCAACCGCAGTTCTTAAGCCGGGGTTAATGGTATCCATGCTACGACAAATCGGACAGTCAGCCAGACTCAAAGTGCTTCCCTGCCAACCTGTAGAGACCGTCTGAGTCCACGGGGGATTCTGGGCCATCCGCAGAATATCTTCGATGACTTGTGAACGGCTCATGTAGCGCCCGAAACCCATGCGAAGCGCGGTCTTGCCGTCGCCAAAGACGTCCCAGGCCAAGCCTACGCGCGGCTGGAAACCCTTCCTGTAGGTGTGGACGAGAGCGCGGGGTAAACCACCACCCCCGGGCTGAACCAGGGCTGTTCGGAAATCCGTGCCATTATAAAGTGAAGGAACGAAGTTGGTGATGCGATTATTGTTGGAGAAAGCCGGCGGAAACAGCGAATAGCGCAGACCCAGCGTAAGGGTAATATTTTTTCTGAATTTCCAGGTGTCATTACCATACGCTTCCGTATCTCGCCAGCGACCCTGCGAAAACTCCTGGGTATCAATCTCAGTATATTCAGTGATTGGCAGGTCTTTGAGCAGTATCTCCGCAATCGCATTACCTGTGCGGGAGTTGCTGTTCTCTATGAAGTAGAGACCACTGTTGCCATTGACTTGCTCATTCTTGACGTTGCGGCTGTAAAGTGCCCCGACTTTGATCTCGTGATTTCCCACCACCTTGGAGAAGTCGTCCTTCCAGATCAAAAGATCCTCATGGTTAATCCATGGCGCCTGATGCCACAGGGTGGTATACCCATCCGTTCCCCAGACAAGACTGGGATACCCAGCGCCTGGGTGTGGAAAGACGGTCGGGAATTTGGAGGTGATATCCCGGTTGAGCGCCTCACCTGCTGGATTGGTTGTGACGATAATGTCATTGCCCGCGCGTGAAAATTGGAACTCGTTTACCGAGGTTGAAGTCAACGTGTTCGTTAACTTGGCTGCGAAACTCCTGCTGGGTTGATCCCAATCCGAGGACACGGTCGGGAACGGAGAGTCGCCCCAAAAGTTGCCAGATGCTTGCCCGTGGGTCCATCCTTCTTTGATATAACGCACCATTAGGCTCATTTTGCTCGTGATATTCACATCACCGCGCAGGAGATCTTGACGCGTGTTTACTGGCTGCAGCGGCGCGGAGATCCAATTGGTACCGGTAGGGTCTGCAGGGTTATTGGGAAGCGGGTAGACCTGCAGTAATGCCAATGCGGCAGGGCTGAGCCGGTCGCTGGGAATTCTGTTACCGGGAAAAGGAAGTCCGGTTACAGGATCATGCGGCACAGGATCCGTATGGACTGAACCACTGAAATCCCCGACCTTCTCCTGCGCTGTCGGAACCTTGCCGCTAACAGTCGTGCCGCGTTTCTCACGACGCCACTCTTCTGACCAGAAAAAGAAGACTCTATTCTTGCCGCTCCAGATTTTATCGCCGCCCTCGCCAAAGCGTGGCAGGTAGACCGGTCCATTAAGATTGAAGCCATAGTTGTTGTAGCGTAGCGGTCCTTTTTCCTGGCCGGCTCGATTAAGAAAGAAGTCGGTAGCATTCAGCGCGTCATTACGCAGGAACTCAAACCCTGTGCCGTGAAACTCATTGCCGCCCCCTTTGGTCACAAGGTTGATAACGGCACCCTGCGCTTGACCATATTCAGCACTGAAGCTGTTGCGTTCAACTTTAAATTCTTTAATAGAGTCTATGGACGGAAATACCAGCAACGTCGCGTTTGAACCGACGTCCATATTGTTGACGCCATCGACCGTCCACATGTTCGCGTTTGATTGATTGCCGTTCACCGATAGATCCACATGGGAATCAAGTCCAGTTCCGCGGGTGTTTGTAGCGCCACCTCCGGCGCCATTCGTGGGTGAAACACCGGGCACCATCAGCACCAACTGAGAATAATTGCGTCCATCCAGCGGAAGCTCCGTCACCTGCTTCTCTGAAATGAGACTGTTCACATCGCCACTCCGTGTTTCAACCGGCGTGGCGTCGCTGGACACCGTGACAGTTTCGCTCACTTGTCCAAGCTCAAGATCTAAGTTGATTACCCTATTCTCACCAACGTGCAGGTCCACTGCGGGGGCAACCGTCTTCTTAAATCCTTGAGGAGCCGTGCTTACGGAGTAGAGGCCTACGGCCAAACTTTGAGCTGAGTAGTGCCCGTCGTCATCAGCCGTGACCGTGCGCGAGGCGCCCGTCCGCTCCTCGGTTATTACTACCTCAGCCTTAGGGACGCCAGCACCCTGAGGATCGCGCACATTGCCACTGATATTTCCCACCGTACTTGTCTGGGCATGCACCGCAGCCAGCAGACCAATACTCAGAAGGAACAAAACCACTTGAAGTCCAAGCCTCTTCGACATAACCGAACCTCCTCAGTGTTACGCTCTACGTACTGGCCGGAGAGTCATCCTTTAGACCGCATGCCTCAGCGAGCGAGTGCTGGACCATGGCAGAAACAACCCTTGTACAGAAAAAAACCAAGTTAAGGGTTCGAACTACTGAAAGTATTGCAAGAGAAGAGTTCTCAGTTGTGCAATGAGCCTCAATTGAGAACGCCGGGCTTTACCAACACAAATCAATGGTAACCGATCAGGAACTTTACCAACGCAAAGAACATTCCTACTTGCTGCTCGAGAACTAAACTGCCCTAACGAAAGTGGTTAGAAGATTGCAGATGAAGAAAGCATGAGACGGTGATCCAAAAATTTCAAACAATATACAAATTAATGGGGTTTCCGACTCTGCCAAACGGATTAAGACACTTTGTTGCACGACTGATCAAAACCATATATTACGAATTCTTTTTCTTGTCAAGAAGATTCTCCCGGCTGTTAATTAGTTCGCGGGGACAACTAAACTCTCGTTCCGAAGGCGGTTCTCTTTTCTCAAGGTTGTGATCAAGTCACTGACACCGAAGCGAACTTGCTCGCCAATACCAGACTTATCGCTCCCATAAGAGTCGGCTGGGGTCCCAACGTTGAAGCTATGATGCGGGTGGAAGGAAGACCGCGACACATGCTGGTCTCCACAGCGCGTTTGAGATCTTCAGAAATCACCGACCAGGCTCTTACAATTGGACCACCCACGATCACGGCTTGGGGTGCCAAGCCTTGAATGAGGTTGGAAATACCGGCACCCAGATAATGGGCCGTCTCTTTCAAAGCAGCGCATGCAGACGCATCACCTTTTAGTGCGAGATCAATGAGCCGGCCAAAGTTGATGTTGTTAGATCCATTTGATCTGCGTGACAGTTTCGCATAGCGTGCCAATGCTGCGCGCTCGGATGAAAAAGCTTCCCAGCACTCACGACTTCCAGCGGCGCACGCGACAGGTGCTCCCACACCAATTGTCATGTGACCAAACTCGCC
>WNFV01007885.1_pt1 | contig 12171 bp, 6 predicted proteins | sample 5400101 | NCBI WGS metagenome assembly WNFV01 (sample SAMN13153361, study PRJNA577476) | soil metagenome | isolation source: 115 cm soil or saprolite under grassland replicate 1 | place: USA:California | collected 2016-06-15
CCGATCGGATCTTCGACGACAACAGGATCCGGAAGGTCAAGGCGGTCGCCCCCCGGTCCTACATCGTCACGCTCCCTCGCTACGAAGCCTTCACGCAGGCGGTCACGGCGCTCGTGAAGCAGGGCGTGCGGTTTCGCGACCTTGCCGGCAACGACGAGATTCTCCTGACAGCGATCGCGCCGCGCGATTGGGACTATCGCCTCGCCACGGGCGGGCTCCTGTTCAGCGACGAGATCCTGACGGACCCGGCCGCGAAGCGGATCGGCGTAAGAGCGCCCGTCAGCTCCTTGCACGTGATCCTGGCTGATCTGCCGAGCCGCGGCGTGACCATCGAGCACCTCTACGACTACTGAAGCCAGGCGGCGCTCACGATGTTCGCGCTGACCAGGGTCAGGCGGGCGCTCGCGAGGCCGCTCGTGATCGCCCTGCTTCTCTTCGGGCTGATCGCCTTCGTCGCCCTCCGGAAGGCCCTCTACTACGCTGCGGATCCCGCGGGTGAAAAAGACTGCCCGCCCGTGGCGCCAGCCGGGTCCGATCCGTCCAGGCCCGGTCCGATTCAGCTGGCGGCGCCCACATCGCTCGTCTGGGTGCAGCGTGGCGGGACGGTCAACGATGCGAGCTGTCTCAGTCGAACCCCCGTCTACGGGGTGGTGGCGGTGCGCGAGATCGACGACATTCGAGCGGCCCTCACCTTCGCCCGCGACAACGGCCTGAAGGTGGCGGTGGCCGGCGTCAGGCACAGCATGGGAGGCCAGGCGTTCGCGCGCAACGCGGTCGTCCTGGACATGACGCGGCTGAACCGGATGTCGCTCGACGCGCAGACCCGGACCTTGACCGTGCAGAGCGGCGCCACCTGGCACGACATCCAGAGCTTTCTGCACCCGCGGTTTGCGGTGATGGCGATGCAATCAACCGATATCTTTACCGTCGGCGGCTCGATCGCCGTGAACGCCCACGGCATGGATCATCGGGCCGGCTCCGTCGGGCGGACGATCCGCGCGATGCGCGTCATGCTCGCCGACGGCTCGATCCAGACTCTGAGCCCCAGCGACAACCCGCGGCTCTTCCATCTGATCGTCGGCGGCTACGGCCTGTTTGGCGTGATCCTGGACGCGGACCTGGAAGTGACCCCGAACGTCGTCTACCGATCCGAGCGCCGGGTGATCCGGTACCGCGAGTTCCCTACCGTCTTCAACGACGTGATCGGGCCCGTGCCGCAGTACGAGCTGATGTACGGCCACCTCTCCACCGCGCCGCACTCGTTCCTGGACGAGATGCTCCTCTACACCTATCGGCTGGAGAGCGCCCGCGGGGCGGTGATTCCCCCGCTCGGCGAGGTGCGCGCGGTGAGGCTGCGACGGCTCGTCTTTAATCTAGCCAAGCAGGGGACGCTCCCGATGCGCCTCAAGTGGCTGGCCGAGAAATACGTCGAGCCGCGCCTGGAGTCCTGCCCGGTGAGCCGGAACCAGGCCCTCGCCGCGGGCGAGGCGTGCCTGGTGTCGCGGAATCACCCGATGCACGACTCCGTGAAATATCTCAAGAACGGCCTGGAGGGCGAGACCGACATCCTGCACGAGTACTTCGTTCCGCGAGCCCAGTTCGTCGCGTTCGTGGACGGCTTGCGGGCCGTGCTGAAGACGCGTCGAGCGAATCTGCTAAATGCGTCCGTGCGGGTCGTCCATCAGGAGGACAACGTCCTCACGTACGCGCCGGCTGAGATGTTCGCCGTCGTGCTCTACTTGAACCAGACCACCGACGCCGCGGGACACGCCGGCATGCGGGCGCTGACCGGCGAGCTGATCGACGTCGCGGCGGCCCTGGGTGGGACGTTCTTCCTGCCGTACCAGCTGCACTACACCGTCGAGCAGCTTCAGCGATCCTACCCAAGGATCAAGGAGTTCTTCGCGGCCAAGCGGCAGTACGACCCGGGCGGCCTGCTCACGAACACGTTCTACGAGAAGTACGCGCGACTATTACATGGGGGGCCTTGAAGGGCCCCTCCAACGACCTCTTGTTGTTTGACGGTGTCTTCACCGTCGAGTTCGAGGGCCACGTCCCGGCCGACAAGGTAGCACGGCCGGCGCGCGTACGCGGCACGGGGCACGGGCATGAGGATTGAACTGGACGCGCCCGGCCCGGACGGCAAGCCGGTCCCGCACTGGCTCTCGAAGCCGGCGCCCGCCGGGCTCACGCTCATCGTTCGCAAGGTGGGGCCACGTCAGCTTCGGCTCGCACTACGGGACCGGCCGCGTCGTCTCCGCATCGTCAAGTAGTCTCCCGCCCACACCACGCCCCGGTGCCCTCGGTCGGGGCGCGGGTGTTGTTTAGACGGCCCGACTCGGCAAAATGCGCGTCAAAGCGCCCCGCCATCCGCCACCGCGCGCGAGGTGTACCGCCAGGAGTGGACCGGGCTGACGGAGCCCCGGGTCGTTCAGGGTGCGCTCGAGTGCCTCCAAGGGCTGGGCTGGATTCGCCCGGAGGCGCTCAGGGCCCCGGACGGGGGTCGGCCCACGGTGCGCTTCCACCTCAACCCGCGGCTCCTCGCCGACGGGCATCCCCGAGCGCGCCCCGTCAGGCCCCGAGGCGCCCCGAAGCCCCTGCAGTAGCCTCGGCGACGAACCGACCAGACCCGCCTCGGGGGTTTGCTCAGAAAATCACGCCGGCGAGCTCGCGCTCGATTTTCATCGTGCAGGGTGGGGCCATCGGCCCATCACCATTTTGTCGGTTTTGTCGGTGACTCGCGCGTCTCATCCCTGTGGCGCACCGCGGGCGGCGAAACGAAGCCCGAACGGGTCACGTTGGCGCACCTAACGTATTAGGCGCACCTAATCTAATTCCCTGATAATCCCCTGTTCCGATCAGGCAAACGAATAGCGACGGACCAGGGTGGGCCACCAGCCCATCACCATTTTGTCGGTTTTGTCGGTGACTCGCGCGTCTCACCCTCGCCCACTGCGGGACGGCGACACGCAGCCGAACCGGTCGGACCGTCGCCGCAACGGGAAAGCAGCGGCCTACCTCAGCCGGGGCTCGAGCGGTAGACTCCCGCCGTGGAGCGCGAACACCGTGGCTGGAAGATCCGCACGACGGCTCGTCCTGTAGACGGCGCCTGGTCAGCCATGATCGAGGTCTGGCAGCCAGGTCAGCGGCCTCATACGCACTCCGCCGTGATCCTGCCGTTCACCGACTCGTTCGATACCGCCCAGAGCGCAGAGGAAGTCGCGGTGTCGGCGGCCGAGCGGTGGATCAACCATCAGGAGCGCCGAAGCCCATGAGGGTCGTGGCGGCGACGAAGAACCCCTCGGAACCTCATGGACGCCGGCCGTTCCATCGACCCGACTGCTCGCACGTCACGAAGATCGGCACGGTCCGGAGGAACTGGACGGCCTACGAGAGTGCTGCTGCTGCGCGAACCGACAGGCGCAAACCTTGCGCACGCTGCAGCCCGAACTGAGTCGGCGGGGGAGTGCGCTGATGAGTCTTCTTCGCGAGATCCAGGACGCCGCTGTCGACGGGAGCACCTCGCTTGCCGTCGTGCTACGGAAGTGCATGGTCCTCGCCGCACGACTCGGCCATGAGCCGTTTAAGAGGTGGGTCGATGCGGAGCTGAACGGCTACCCTCCTGGCGCCGACTTGCCACCGTACCGCCATGTCGGGGGCATCGCGTCCATAGGGACTCTCGCTGGACCGCTAGGCGCGATGCTCAACCGAGTCCCGCTTCCTCTGGCTCCGATCCCGGCTGATGTTCGGGACCACTACGACCACGTCGAATTTCGCGAAGGTGTCGCGAAGCTCGAGGAGATGGCGAGGCCGGACCCGGAGGGCCGGGATCTGGTTTCTCGCTGGTCTGGTGATCTCATTGCTCAAGTGGCGGACAAGTACTACCAAGGCTATAGGCTGCTGGAAGCCTACATGGAGATTCCGAAGAACGCCGTCGTCGGCGTCCTCGATGTTGTCCGGAACAAAGCTCTTAAGTTTGCACTCGAGATCGAAGAAGAGGCGCCGGCCGCGGGCGAGACATCACCTGGGACGAAGCCGGTTCCCGACGCTCGCGTCGCTCAGATTTTCAACACGTTCATCATGGGCGGCGCGCAGAACGTAGCCGTCGGCAGTCCGGCGGCCGTGCAACATGCGCAGCAGATCCAGGCCGGCGACCTGAACGCCCTCAAGCGCTTCTTGATCGACCGCGGTCTGGAGGAGGGCGATGTCGCCGAGCTCGAGGCCGCGATCGGTGAAGATCCGCCTCCGAAGCGCGATCAGCCGTTGGGCAAACGGGTTTCAGTTTGGCTCGGCAACATGGCTACGAAGGCCGCCTCCGGTGCATGGAAGGCCGGGACGGCGGCGGCCTCCGATCTTCTGACCGCCGCCGTGAAGGCGTACTACGGCCTACCGTAGGGCGGTAGACAACTTGCCGCAAAGCCGATCGTCCTGCAGCAACGCCGTGCGTTTCTTCGGCTTCGGCGTGTATTGCGGCCGCCAACGTCCCCGCAGCGAGCGGACACGCCGGAAGTCAAAGCCCAAGAATCCGAAGCTCTCCTTCCGACTCAGGTCCACGATCCGACTCTTGTCCTCGTTCAACCGCAGGTCGAGTTTCGCCAACTCCTCGCGCAGCCGCCGGTTTACCGCCTCCACCAGCCAGTCTTGCCGACGATCGTTGTTCACGAGGATCACCAGGTCATCGGCGTAGCGCGCGTACTCGACGTACGTGTGCGTGCCGTTGGCCGTGACCACCTTGGCCCGCTCCAGCATCGCATCGACCTCCGTGAGGTAGATGTTGCTGAGGAGGGGGGAGATCACCCCGCCCTGAGGAACCCCGCGCTTCCCGGCAGCCTTCAGCATCCGCTTCAACAAGTGCAAGATGTCTCGGTCGTTCACCCGGCGCGCTACCTTGGCGAGCAGCAGATCGTGTCGCACGCTGTCGAAGTAGGACGCCAAATCAACGTCAATCCCCCGCGTCTTGTTTCGGACGATCGCTTCGGCCACCCGGTCGACCGCCTGCTGCGCTGTCCGCTTCGGTCGATACCCGTACGACCCGTCGTGAAAGTCGGCTTCGAAGATCGGCTCCAGGATGAGGTTGAGCGCCCCTTGCACCACCCGGTCCCGAATCGCCGGAATCCCCAGGACGCGGACCTTGCCGTCGCTCTTGGGTATCTCGACACGCCGGTTCCGCAATGGCCGATAGGTGCGTGCGACCAGCTCGTCCCGTAGTTGGGCCAGAGACGCTTCCACCCCAGCCGCTTCGATGGCCTCGAACGTCACCCCGTCGATACCCGGGGCGCCGTCATTCTGCTTGGCCGTCGCGTAAGCCGCGCGGAGCGTCTCCGGCTTGCATACATGGACGTACAGGCCCCAGAACCGCCAGTCCTTCTCGGCCTTCGCCTTGACGTAGAGCCTCCGCTGCAGGTCTTGCAGACTGATGGGCGCCGCTGTCATGGCGCCCCTGCCTCCCATGTGGGCGGAGACACTGCGCACCAGTAGGGTCCCTTCGCTCCACGGGCATTACCCCGCTTCGTCGCTACTCCGGACCCATCCGTCACCCTCTCGCCGTCCGCCCACTTCCCAGGGTCACTGGTTATAGATTGGACATGGCTCCGCCGCTTTCGCGGCGGGGCGAGGAGGGCTTCTCCAGTCGCTCGACGTGTCCTCGTCACCGTGCCGTCGCTATCACCCCGCCGGAGCGTCCCGCCGCATCAACCAGGTGCGACGAGCCGTGCTGCCTTCGCCTCTCAACCGTGAGGCTCGGCCTCCGGGGCTCAAGTATTTCGGGGCCACCTGTGCGTTCACTTCCGTTACGGCCCGGGGACTCACTCACCATCCTTTCGATGGCTTGGTCGGTGGGCTTCAGAGTCTCGGTTTCCCTCCACCCTGCCACCCGAGTTACGGGGCTCTGGCTCTTACCCCGGCGGGGCTGACTCCCGCTGAACACGTCAGCTTTCTCTGGACGCACGGTTGATGACCAGCTCGAACGTCTTCGGCTGCTCCAAGGGGAGGTCACCGACCTTGGCGCCTTTCAAGATCCTGTCGACGTAGCCTGCGGCGCGGCGGAACAGGTCAGGCACGTTAGGCGCATAGGACATGAGGCCGCCAGCTTCCACGGCCTCTCGCCCGGCGAACATCGTCGGCAGGCGGTTCTTTGTCGCGAACTCCACGATAATGGGTCGATACGCGGTACTCTGCTGGCGGGTCAGCGCACGCGGTAGGACTGGACCAGCCTGCGGCCGGTGCGGTCGATCTCGAGCACCACCGTCGCCCGGTCGGGATCGCGCTGGAGCGTGGTGATCACGGCGACCAAGCCTGTCGGAGGATAGCCGTTGACGCGGACGATGGTGTCGCCAGCCTCGATGCCGAGAGCCCGGGTGCGGCGGGGATCGGTCACGACGAAGCCATCCGCGCTGAGAATGCCCTCGATCAACTCCGACGTCACGGCGAATCGGCGGTCGCCGCGCGAGACGAATGGATTGAGCGGCGTGACCGACGCTCCGCCACCCAGGAGGGTTGTGAAATCCAGCGCCGCCTCGGATGTCTGCGACTGCCGCGGCGCAGCTCGCGTCCCCGGCGCACTCTGGGCCTTCGCGCTCCGGCCCACCTGCAGCGTGGGGGCCAGGGACGGCGAAATCGCTTCGCGAGGCTTGAGGGCGAAGGCAACGACGAGCAGCATTCCGCCCAGCAGCAGGCATATCACCGCCGCGGCTCTGATCCGCCGCACGTTTTTCCCACGCATGACGGCGAGCCCGATGATTGCCGCGAGGCCGACACCTGCGAGCCCAATGGCGACAGAAGGCCGATCCATCGCAAAGCCCGCGCCGAAGGCGACCGGACCCAGCAGGGCACGAACGCCCGCGGCCAGGAACGGCTCCCGCGCGATCGCGCGGGCCAGCGGGGGGCTCAGCCGGTAATACGCGCCTACGAGCACGCGCCCGGGAGCATGGGTCAAGAGCGCGCGGTCCCGGAACCGCCGGAACGTCTCCACCTCCCGCGCAAGCGGCGAGCCGAAGGCGGCAGTAGCGATCAGGCAGCCCCCGCCGGAGCTCCCGCCATTAGCCGCGATCCCGCCATCAGCCGCGACGGCTGCCTCGCCCAGCTTGACGACAAAGGCGTCGCGCCCACCCGACCAACTCGCCTGAAACGTGCCGGGCGTCGTGGGGAAGTCGTTTTGGCCGCTGCCCTCCGTAATCCCTGTCACCCAGAGGCTGCTGCCGCGGACAGCGATGGCCTGACCGAAGTCGTTCTGGTGCCCCCCGAACGAGATAAAGGAGAGCCTCTCGCCAATCACTGAGCGTGTCTCGACGGTGACGTCGGTGGGAGAAGGCGAGCAGGTGAACCCCGTGCACACGGTGACGACGACGCTGCCGACGAGATAGGTCTGGCCCCGCTCGTCGAGCGCGACCCCCGCCGGCATCGCCTTCCCAGTGTTCCGCGACCAGTCAATCGCGCTGCCGTCGGCCGCCAGCCGGAGCACGAAGCCCTCCGTGTCGGGGGTGCCCGTGAAGTGGTCGCCGCCGGTCGCGGGAAAGTTATTCGAAGCGGTGCTGCCGGCCACATGCGGACGTCCCTCGGCATCAACGGCGATGCCCATGCCGACATCCGTGTCGATGCCGCCGAGATACGTGGCCCAGCCGAGTGCGGCGTTGGCGTCGATCCTGGCCGCGAAGGCGTCCACGACGCCGCCGCCGAAATTGGGCCGCAGGCTTCCGGGCGTGGTCGGGAAGGCCTCCTGAGCCGCGCCCGTAACGTACGCGTTGCCGGTGTCATCGAGAGCGATGGCATTCGCGACATCGTCTCCGGTGCCGCCGAGGAACGTCGAGTACTCGACGAGCCCCTGGGGACTCAGCCGGGTGATGAACGCATCGCGGGGGCAGAGGAGGGGGCTCTCTTGGCACAGTGCCCCTCCGCCACCGCCAAGCAGAGGCTGCGACGCGCTGACGATCGGGAAATCAGGGGACCGGGTACCGCCGGCCACGTGGGCCCGTCCGGCCGCGTCCACGGCGATCCCGAAGGCCTCATCGCCGTTCCTGCCGCCCAGGTACGTGGCGTAGACGAGCGTACCCGCGGGACTGAGCTTGACCACGAAAGCGTCGAAGTCGCCGCCGTGCTGCGACTGAAAGGCGTCCACCGTGATCGGGAAGTCCGTGGAGTCGGTGAAGCCGGCCACGTAGGCGTTGCCGCTGGGATCGAGGGCGATGCCACGGCCGCCGTCGGTGCCGCCACCGCCGATGTAGACCGAGTAGACGAGAGCCTGGCCGGTGGCATCGAGCTTGGTCACGAAAACGTCGATCGACGGTTCTTGAACAGTGAAAGTGCACGTCGTGTCACTGGTCCCATTGCTGTCGCCGGTCACAGCGATCCCAAACCCCTGGTCAGTCGAGTCACCACATCCCCCAGGGAACGTGCGGGCGGGGCCAGGCGCCACGTGCGAGCCGTCAGTCGTCGGAAAGTTGTCGGAATTCGTGTCACCGGTCACGTAGCTGTTGCCCGCGCTGTCGACTGCGATGGCAAACGCCTGATCGGTCCTGCTTCCCCCGAGATAGGTAGCCCAGGTGATGACGGGATCGATCACCAGCGCGCGCGAGCGGTCGTAGGGCCCGAGCCGAAAGCCGGCCTCCTTGGGGCGACGTGTGCTCCACGCCGCCGAGACCGCGTGACGAACGCCGTCGATCTCCTGATAGGCCACCGGCCGGCCCAGCCGGACCGCGGCCCCCTCGGTCGAGAGCACGAGATCCCCGGCATCGTCCACGGCCACGCTCTGCACCCCATCGAACGCGAGGCGGATCGCGGCGGGATCGGCGTCAGGCCGAACCAGGAACTCCTGCTCGAACCGCGATTCGGTGGCGGTCCTGTAAATGGCGTCGATGCCCGGGTACGCCTCGCGGTAGGCGACGCGCGCGTAGGTGGGCACGCCGGTGCGCCACCCGGCGGGGTCGCGCCCGCGGAGGTAGTGGATACGGCCGGGTAGGGGCTCGAGGCCAGTCACCTCCACGTCCGGCCGCGCACCCCGAAGACGCACGCGCACGGCCTGCCCGGTGCCGCGATCGGCCAGGACCGCCTCTGCTCCCGTGATGAACAGGGCATACCCTGCCCCGCGCGCCAGGAACTTCACCCGGGGATCGACCTGCCCATGGTTCGCCTCGAAGACGATCGGCAACGGTGAACGAGCGGCGCCGGAGTTGGAAGGCGAGCCGGGCAACGGCTCGGCGGCGACCAGCGAGGCCAGCACGAGCGACCACGCCGCGCCCGCGGCAGCAACGTTTCTGCGGATTGGAGTGGCCATGTTCGTACTGATGAGACTCTGTCGCGACCGAGTTCTTGCCTTTGACGATCAGACTGTCAGTTGGCGGGAACGGGCTCGAGGTCGAGGCCTTCGTCGCGGCGACCGTGGCCCAGTTCGGCGGCGTCGACATCCTCGTGAAGAACGCCGGTCCGGTTCGCCCCACACCACCGGCGAGGCCACCACCCTCTGGCCTTAGCCGGACGGGTGTCCCCGTAGGCGTATGCGGAGGCGCGTCCGCACCGAGACCGCCCCACCTATTGTTGACAGTCCGGCCCGACTGGCCTAGGGTGCGATCCAAGAAACGTTCCGCTCGGATGTCTATAGGGACAGGGGGAGGGACTGCCATAGTGCACCTGGGCACCCGACCGAGGTCCTTGACCGGCCTCGCGCTGACGCTTGTCCTTGGCCTCCTGGCCCCTGCGTGTCAGAGTGCCATGTCCATCGAGGAGGCCAAGAAGGTCACCGCGACCTTCAGCGGGGCCAGCTTTGTCCCTCCGCCCCGGACGATCAACGACGTCACTGCGATCCTCGACCAGCAGAAGCGCTCCGATCCTGAGGCCAGCGCCCGTCGGCAGGCCGATAAAGCGCCGCCGAACACGACCGATCGCGCCACCCTCGCCGAGTTCTATTTCAAGCGGGGGCGCGCCGCAGAGGAAATCGGGCGCGCCAAACAGGAGATCGGTGATCTGACGAAGGCCTTGGAGTACGCTCGCCCGGGAGTCCCCCCGCCTCGCCACGAAATCCTCTATTACCTCAGCATGGCGGAGATAAGGGGTGGCAGCTTTTCGCGCGCGATCGAACACCGCCGCAAGGCGCTCCAGGAGGTTCCATCCTTGAGCTGGCTGCTCAAGTACAATTCCGGTCTGGTCGTGATCTACGCCTTCCTGGGTGACCTGAAAGCGGCCGAGGAGGCGCTTGCCGAGAGTTCCAGGGTGTATCACGAATGCGTCAGGACGGGTACCAAGTCTCCGGAATCGCAATCGGCTCATGTGGCGTATCTCGCCCAGGCGCAGGCGGTGTTGCTGGAAGCTAGAGGGAAGCATGCCGAGGCCGAGGGGTTGTACCGCGGAGCCGTTGCAGTGTTGGCGGGCGATCCGGTCTACGGCCGACACACGTGGCTAGACCTGGAGCATTGGTTTCTCGCCCGGACCCTGATCCGCCAGGGCCGGCTCCTTGAGGCCGAGAACGAGGCGCGGAAGGCCTTGCTCGGCGCGCTCGCCAAGCGTGGTCGGTACTCGCCCCACACCGCGTGGATGCTCGGCAGCCTGGTGTGGGTTCTCCGCGAACAGGGTCGCTACCGCGAATCGGAGACGCTCGCCCGCGCGGCCATCGAGATCTACAAAAAGACCGGGGCAGGCACGGACTCCCTGCTGTTCGCCCAGGCCCGGGAGCAGGTGGCCGTGGCCCTCGAGTTGCAGGGCCGCTACCAGGAGGCCCTAGCGGAGTACGAAGCGATCCGCGTCGGCCTCAGCAGCGACCCCAAGTCCCTCAGCGCACTTCTCGGTGGCCACGTCGGCTATGCCGAGGTCTTGCTCAGAACCGGACACGTCGATCAGGCGCTCGAGCGCCTTGACGTCGCGCTAGAACGAAGTAAGAGGGTCGTGGGTGAGGCCCACCGAAACACCGCCGAGATCCGCGGCTCCCTCGCCCTGGCCTACGCGGCGAAAGGCGATGCCTCACGGGCCCTCCGCGAATTCCGCGAAGCCACCCCCTCCTTGCTTACGCGCTCACCCGATGTTGACGACGAGGCCACGAGACCGTTGGCGGCTGACCACCGCCTCATCGCCCTGCTGAGCTCGTACGTCGGCCTTCTCGCCGACATCACGGGCACGCCACTCGAGCGCGAGGCGGGCATTGACGCGAACGCGGAGGCTTTCCGTCTCGCCGACGTCGCGCGAGGGCGCTCGGTGCAGCGCGCGCTGAACGCCAGCGCGGCGCGCGCTGGCGCTACGAGCCCGGCGCTGGCCGACCTCGTTCGCCGAGAGCAAGACGCCCGGAAACAAATCAATGCTCTCTATGCCCTCCTCGCCAATCTCCTCAGCCATCCCAGCGATCAGCAGGATCCAAAGGTGGTGGGAGACCTGAGAGGCCGGATCGAGGCCTTGCGGCGCGCCCTTGAGGCACTTACCGCGGAGATCGAGAAAGAGTTTCCCGCGTATGCCAAGCTCATCGATCCGAAGCCCGTCACCCTGGACCAGGCTCGGATGATGCTTCGGTCGGGCGAGGCCCTGATCGCCACGCTGGTCACGCAGGAGCGGACCTACGTCTGGGCCGTGCCCCAGAGCGGACCTGTCGCGTTCGCCGCGGTTGCCATGAGCGCCAAGGCGATCGAGGAGACGGTCGCCACGCTCCGCAAGGCCCTGGAGCCCCACGCGAAGACCTTGGGCGACATCCCCGACTTCGACCTGGCCCTGGCGCATCGTCTGTACAGCGCGATCCTTGAGCCGGTGCGCTCCGGCTGGCAGGAGGCGCGAAGTCTCCTCGTCGTTCCGCATGGCCCGCTGGGACAACTCCCCCTGGCGCTGCTGCCAATCAGTCCCGTAGGCCTGCCGCCGGAGTCTGGCGCGATGTTCTCCAACTACCGCCAGGTGCCGTGGCTCGTTCGGAGTCACGCGGTGACGATGCTCCCCTCTGTGGCCTCGCTGGGCACGCTCCAGACGATGCCTCCCGGCGACCCGAGCCGCCGCCCATTCGTGGGCTTTGGCGATCCCTACTTCAGCAAGGAGCAGGCCGCGCTCGCCGCCGACGAGAAGGCAACCCGAGCCTCCGCTAGCGAGACCCGGCAGCGCGACGTCGTCGCGGTGAGCACTCGGGCGGTGCCCATCAGGTTCCGCAGCTCGCCCGTGGGCGTCGACTCGAGCCAGCTCGCCACGCTTCCACGGCTGCCCGACACGGCCGAGGAG
>WNFV01007886.1_pt1 | contig 12171 bp, 14 predicted proteins | sample 5400101 | NCBI WGS metagenome assembly WNFV01 (sample SAMN13153361, study PRJNA577476) | soil metagenome | isolation source: 115 cm soil or saprolite under grassland replicate 1 | place: USA:California | collected 2016-06-15
GCGCCGGCGTTCGCGAGACGTTCACGGTGCGCAAGCAGTCGTTCGGCGTTGGCGTCGAGCGAACGTTCCCGCTCCACTCACCGAAGATCGACAAGATCGAGGTGATGAGGATCGGCGACGTGAACCGCGCGAAGCTGTACTACCTCCGCGGGCGGGTGGGTAAGAAGGCCCGCGTCCGCGAGAAGCAGCTCTAACAACCGCGGAAAGTCCTGCGGACTTTCCGCGGGATTTGTGTGCCAACTTCGTCACGCCTGCGGGTACCGGGTGACGGCCGCGCTATTCTCGCCCGCATGGCTCGACCGTCCGGGCAGCGGCTTCTTCGGTTCGATCGCAAGCTCGATGCGCGGTTCGTCGCAGGCGCCGACGAGGCTGGGCGCGGTTCGCTCGCAGGCCCGCTGGTGTGTGCGGGGGTGCTGCTCGACTACGCGTGCCTGCGCGAGCACCGCGTCCGGCCGCTCGCGTTCCTGAACGACTCGAAGCAAGTCGCGCCGGCCGAGCGGGAGGAGCTGTTTCGCGCCGTCGTCTCCTGCGCGTCGCGGATCTCGGTGCACGTCTACCCGCCGAGCGTGATCGACCGGGACGGGCTCCATCGCACGAACCTCCGTGGCCTGCGCGAGTCGCTCGCCGGCTGCTGGCCTGCAGACGTCTGCCTCGTCGACGGCTTCCGCCTCGGCCCCCTCGCGCCGCCGCACCGGGCGGTCGTCGACGGCGACACGAAGAGCGCCGCCATCGCAGCCGCGTCGATCGTGGCGAAGGTCACGCGCGATCGCCTGATGCGCCGCCTGGATGCCCTCTATCCGGCCTTCGGCTTCGCGTCGCACGTGGGCTACATCACGCCCGCGCACTCAGCCGTCGTGCGCGAGCGAGGACCGTGCGACATTCACCGTCTCTCGTTCCAGGCGCTCTGCTACGAGCAGCCTGAGCTAGATCAGGCGCCGCTGCTCGAGGAAGTCGCAGAACCCGCGTGAACCCCGCCGAGCGGCGCGCGTGGTGGCACTACCGCCTGCGCGGCTACCGGATTCTCGACGCCAACGCGTGGGCTGGTGGCAACGAGCTCGACCTCGTCGTCCGTCGAGGTCGCATGCTCGTCTTCTGCGAAGTGAAGTCGAAGAGCCGGCAGCATTACGGCGACCCACTCGAGATGGTCGGGCCCGAGAAGCAGCGCCGCATTCGCCGCGCGGCCGAAGCTTGGCTCGCGGCGCACCCGGACAACGCGGGGCTCGAGGTCCGGTTCGACGTCGTCGCCGTCCGCGGTAGCCGGCTCACGCGCTTGCAGGCCGAGCTCCTGTAACACACAGCGCTCCTGCAACGCACAGGGAGCGTTCGGACACTACAATGCGAGAACCGAAGGGCACTATCCCCAAACGTGCGCTGCTCGTCAGAACGGCCTTGCTGGCCCGGGCACGCAGGCCCCGCCGGGATCACGAAACCGGGGCGGGAGAAACTTTCGGTTGGATCTGCTAACGCTCATTCAGCCTGAAAGGGAAGCCCGTGAACATCACTCGCACCAGCTTCGCAACCCGTACCCGTACCTGGGTCCTCATCGCGGGGCTCTCCGCTCTGCTCGTCGGCTTCGGCGGCCTGATCGGAGGCTCCAGCGGGGTGATCCTGTTCGTCGGGATCGCGCTCGTCTTCAACTTCGCGATGTACTGGTTCTCGGCCAAGCTCGCGCTGAAGACGAGCCGAGCGCGGCCACTCGACCGGTCCGAGGCGCCCGAGCTCTATCGCGACGTCGAAGAGCTTGCCGGCAAGGCCGGTGTGCCGATGCCGTCGCTCCACCTCATCCCCTCGGAGCAGCCGAACGCCTTCGCGACCGGCCGCAACCCGAAGAACGCGGCCCTTGCGGTCACGGAAGGTCTGCTCCGTTACCTACCGCGCGACCAGGTCCGCGGCGTCTTGGCGCACGAGCTGGCGCACGTCGCGAACCGCGACGTGCTCGTCATGACGATCGCCGCGATGATCGGGGCCGCGATCTCCGCGATCGCGAACATCCTCCAGTTCTCGTTCCTCTTTGGAGGGGACGACGACGAGAACCCGCTCGGCTTCGTCGGCGCGCTCGCCGCGATCATCGTCGCCCCGATCGCCGCGATGATCCTGCAGCTCGCGGTCTCGCGCCAGCGCGAGTACCTCGCCGACGCCACCGCAGCGAAGTATCTCGGTGAAGGTCGGCCATTGGCCGAGGCGCTCGGAACACTCAAGCGCGGCGTCGAGGCACTGCCCGTGAACGTGAACCCGGCGACGGCGTCGCTCTACATCGCGAATCCGCTCTCGGGACACGGGATGTCGGCCCTGTTCTCGACGCACCCGCCGATGGACGAGCGGATCCGCAGGCTGCGGGCGCTCGACGAGGCGAACGGCGTGCGCTACGCGTACGCCTAGGGGGAGGCGCGGGGGCGCCCGGGGGCTCGGCGGCTCCGGGCGCCCTCCGCGCACTGAAGGGCCGTAGCTCGAAAGGTCGAACTTCGACGCGTGGCCCCGACGCAGGACGCCCTCTACGCTGACCTCGCCGTCGACCTCGAGCTCTCGTGGTCGGAGCGAGAACTTCCCGAGCGGGAGCGCACCAAGCACGTCCACCGGCTCCATCCGTATCTCGGAAAGTTCGTCCCGCAGCTCGTCGAGGCGCTGCTCGAGCGGCACTTCGTTCCGGGGGCGCACGTGTTCGACCCGTTCGCCGGCTCCGGGACGACGCTCGTGCAGGCGCTCGAGAGCGGTTGCTCGGCCACCGGCATCGACGTCGCCGCGTTCAACTGCCTGCTGATGCGTGTCAAGACTCGCCGGTACAACCTGTTCGTGCTCGAGCGTGAGCTGCGGGACGCGTTGGCGCGTTTCGAGGCCGGCGAGCCCGCTGACGCCGGCGATGCGCCGTCATACGTGCGCGAGTGGTACGCGCCGCAGGCCGCCGGTGAGCTGCTCGCGTTCCGGGCACTGATCCCCCGGTACGAGCATCGAGACGTTCTGAGCGTGATCCTGGCGCGCGCGGCCCGGTCGGCGCGACGGACGACCCACTTCGACCTCGACTTCCCGCGCCGGCCGCAGCTCGAGGAGTACTGGTGCCACAAGCATCGCCGGACGTGCCGCCCGGTCGGAACGGCGCAACAGTTCGTCCGGCGCTACACGCTCGACACGATTGCGCGCATCAAGGCTTTCGGTCGGGTGCGCGGCAAGGGAGACGCCGAGGTCCTCCACGGGGACGGGCGCTCGCTCCAGCTACCCGGGCGCTACGACGGCGTGATCACCTCGCCGCCCTACCCCGGGCTGATCGACTATCACGAGCAGCACCGGTACGCGTACGAGCTGCTCGGGCTCGACGATCGGCGCGAGCTCGAGCTCGGGGCGGCTGCGGCCGGTACGAGCCGTGCCGCGGTCGAGGCCTATGCTGACGGAATCGTCGAGGTGCTGCGGACGACGGCGTCCGCGCTCGGACCCGGAAGCCCGGTCGTGATCGTGGTCGACGACCGGCGAGATCTCTACCCGAGGATCCTGGAGCGGGCGGGCTTGGCCCTCGAACACCGCCTACGCCGGCACGTGAACCGGCGCACCGGGCGCCGCGCGGGCGAGTTCTTCGAGGACATCCTCGTCGCTAGAGGAGGTTGAGCGCGTCGAGCGCGCGGTAGCCCGGGCCCACGTCTGTGAGCCGGCCCTCGCGGAGGTGCTGCCTGAACGCCGGGAGCGGCATCAGCACGACTTCGGGGAACTCGCCGTCATGGGGCTGCGGAGGCTGCACTTGGGAGCAGCCGGTCGTCACGAAGACGTGACGGGTCCTGGTCGAGTACGCGCAGTCGAGCATCGAGCCGACGTGATGCAGGTCGTCGCCGGCGTAGCCGGTCTCCTCGAGGAGCTCGCGGCGGGCAGCCTCCAGCGGGTCCTCGCCGTCTTCGAGCGTGCCGCCGGGCAGCTCGAGGAGCGCCTCTTCCGGGCCAGGCCGGTACTCCCGAACGAGCACCACCTCACGCTCGGTGGTGATCGCGATGATCACCGCCGTGTCCGACTCGACCTTGATCTCGAACTCGCGCTCGACGCCGTCGGGCGTCCGGTAGCGCCGGCCCACGATCGTCCGCCAGCCCTCGAGGAGAGTACGCTCGCCAAGCTTCGTCCACGTCACGATGGACAAGTCTTCACGAAGTTGGCGCGCGTCCGTGACAGAGCCGTTGTTGGTCTACCCTCACCACTCCAACCGGCCACTCCGGTGCGGCAAGCGCAGACGAAGCATCAGCTGAGCAAAGCCAGACCGGACGTCAGACGACCCGATTGGGATTCTGGACACACCCTAGGCCCAGGGCAGATCGCTCCAGCACGCGGGCCGCCCTGGCTGCGGACGCTCGAAGTGGGCGTAGGCCTCCCGCGGCTCGGTCGTGTCCTCCTCCGCGCTCGCGCCGTGCCGGGCGGCGATCTCCGAGACGGGGTAGCGCAGACTCTCGTCGGCGATCCGCGCGCCCACCGCGAGGACGATCGACGGCCCGTCGCCCGCGCCGACGATCACGTGCTCGATGCCGGGTGGACTGTGGAAGAAGTCCCAGGTGCGGAGCGGCCGCTCCTTGCCGTTGACGAGCAGGAGGCACTCGCCCGCGAGGACGAGGAAGTCCTCCTGCGCCGCCTCCTCGTGGTAGAGGCACGCGGGCTGCCCCGGGTTCAGCACGCTGATGTTGATCCCGAGCTGCGCGAACGGGGCGGCGCCCCTGCTCTCGAACACGCAGCCGGCGCCGAACGCGTCCTGGGTCATCCACGCCGTGTCCCGGACGTTCACGACGAACCAGCCCTCGCCAGCCGGCTCGAGCCCGGCCGGCGTCTCGCGGAGCGGTGCTTCCTCGGTCATGGTCCCCCTCTCGTCGGTGGCGGTAGTCTCGCGGTCCATCGAAGCCTGAACCAGCCCATGAGCAGGCGGCTCGGCCCGTGCTCACAGAGCCGGGTTCGAGCCGATCGCGACGGCGTAGACGAGAGACTGCTCGACGCCGTCGATGTCGAGGAGCGCCTCGAGCTCCCGGTCGAAGAAGCCGCCGAGGTTGGCCGCCGGCAGGTGCAGCGCGTAGGCGATCAGGTCGATGTTCTGTGCGGCGTGGCCGGCTTCGATCAGCGTGAAGCGGTAGCCGCGCTCGCCGTACTTGAACGTCGTTCGTTCAAATATGGCGGTAATCAAGATCACGGCGGCGGCCGATCCGATCACGTCCGGCTGCGCGAAGGAGCGTGCGAGCTCCTCGTCCGGAAGCGGTTGCACGCGCTGCAAGAGGCCGGCCGTTGCCTGGAAGTGGTAGAGGCCGGACTCGAGCCCCGTGACCGCCCGGACATGCGCGTAGAGCTCGAGGGGGTAGAGCGCACCGGCCGACGGGACGGTCCGAAATCGGCGGTTGCCGACTGCGCTCGGCCGCTCCGTTGCGCCGTAGCCGCCCGTCAAGAGCGATGAGAGGTCACGAAGCGAGATCGGGGCTGCCCCGAACATGGTGTCCGTCCGACGTTCGAGAATCGCCTCGCCCAGCGGTACCGGCGGAACCGCGAGGCCGGGCAGGTGGACTGCGTCGGTGCCCGCGTACGGTAGGTCCTCCCAAAGATTGGGCATGACCGCTGCGACCTGCGTGTCGTCAGGCGCGTCGGAAAAGCGGTGCGTCTTCGAATTCTCGTGGAAGAGCTCCCAGACCCGCTCCTCCTCCGGCTCGCCGCTGACGATCTCGTCCCAGGCCTGCGTCATCTCGGCGCTAGGGATACGGGTGCGGAAGCGGATTGTCACCGTGCTGCGTGGAGATCCCCGGATGCCCGAGCCGCTGAGGTACCCCCCAGAGCCTCCGCCCGCCGAGTGCGCGGTAGCGGTGGCCGGTGACGAGCGGGTGGTAGCCGGGGACGACGGCCCGCACGACCGCGAGGTCGAGGGCCGCGACGTCCGGCGTCGTGAGATCGCTGAGCAGCGGGCGATGACCCGTCGCCGCGATCCGCGTGCACAGCTCGCGGAGGTCGTCCACACCGTCTCCCGTGTGGGCGTCTTCGAGCTCGCCGTAGCCGATCTCGACGCTCGATGCGTACAGGAACTCGATTCCACCGGCGTTTGCGTGATCGCACCAGTAGTTGAGGTGGCTCTCCTGGTCGACGACCTTCCGGCCTGCGTCCGGCGCGAGCCGTGGGACCTCACGCACGATCTCCTGGCAATAGTGGCCGGTGTGAGCAAGCTCCTCGAGTGCGCTTCGTGTCGCACGTGCCGGATCCAGGCTCGCACTCGCTGCGACCACGACTGCCGGGCAGTCGCCCGAGCGGTGGCGTGAGACGGCTAGGACCGTCGGAATCCGGTTGTCGAGCGTGATGTCGAAGAGGGTTACGTCGAACCCTGCCGAGCCAAAGCGACCGTGGAGTCGCGAGAGTCCCGGCGGCAGCGTGTCCGCGGTGATCCGCGGCGGCGCGATCTTCGCCTGCCAGACGATCGTGAAGGCGTCGCGCTCCACGACCTCGGCGAGAGAGACTGCGGCCGCTTCGTGGAACGAGTCGTGGCAGGAGAGCCCGGTCGAGATCGGCTGCGCGATCGGCGGCTCACCTGTCTCCGGCGCGTAGTAGTACGGGAGAAAGACCATCGCCGCCGGCACGTAGCGCGTCTCGTTCGACAGCGCGTCGACGGCCGGCGTCCAGCGCACGGGGGTCTGCCGGTCGAAGGGAACCAGCCAGAAGTCATTCTCCGCGTACTGCGATGCCGAGTTGAGCGCGAAGGTCGCCGGATCGACGACCGGGAACTCGGCCTCGTCGGCCGTTCGGAGCGGTAGCTCCTCCTTCGTGTAGATCGCGGCGCAGTACCGCTCGACCGCTTCCCCGATCGCCTTCGCCAGCGCGCGATCGGGATCCTCGGCCGAACCGCCCGCTCGCGCGAAGTTGTGCTGCTCGGCGAAGGCTCGGGTATCGGCTGCCAGCGCCCAGTAGTGGAAGAACGAGGGCGACCCGGACTGCCGTGGCGCGGCGCCCGCCAGGCGTACGATGCCGACCTGGTCGTCGATCAGATCCGTCGCGATCTCGGCGAGCTGAGGCCGCCGACGAGTGTCAGACGGCATCGCTCGTCAGCGGCGCCCTGAACGCCGTCGTGGGCTGTCGCGCCTCGAGGCTGCTACACGCAGGGCAGCGCGGCACCTTGAGCACGCGGTGCCGTCCGGCGCGGCTTGCGAGCAGGTTGAACGTGAGCAGGTAGCCGGCCTGCCGCGCGCTGGGCCACGGAATGAAGAACTTGCTCAGCTCGAGTGCGGCGGCGCCGGCGGCGACCGCCGAGATCGCGGGGTGCAGGCCGACGATTCGAGTACCGCTTCGGCGGAGCTCGACGGCCTCCCGAGCCTCCGCCTCGTCGAGGTTCGAGTACCTCCGGCGCAGGAAACACTCGAAGCATGCCGTCTGGTGCGGCACGACCAGGGGCCCGATGTAGGCGACGAGATCGTCGATCACGACCGGCAGGAACGGCAGCTCGCGTTCGAGGAGGAGCGTGTTCCATCCGCGGAGCGGCCCGAAGCCTCTCTCCGACACTGCGGCGACGATGCCGGGGGGACGGCCGGTCGCAGCCTGCAAGCGATCGTCGAGCGCGTCCAAGGCCGGGCCACGCTCCACGAGCGGCCCGTCGGCGACGTCGTCGTCGAGGTCCGGATCGGCGACGACGGCAATCTGGCCGAACCCGGCCTCGTCGAGAAGCGCGCCAAGACGCGTCGCGGTCCGGTTTCGGCCGACGACAGCGACGAGCTCGTCCTGCGGAGGAGACGGGGAGCGTTCGTCCGGCAACCCGAAGTGCCAGTAGAAGACGTCGAGCGGTGACTCGGTCACCGCGTCGTCAACGGTATCGGCGGGAAGCAGCAGCCGGCGGGCGCGCAGCTCGCCGACCAGGGAGCGGATCGATTCTTGCGCCTCCGGCGGAAAACACGCGACGAGCTCGTCTTCCGTCCTGTCCGCGTCGCCGGCAAGCTCGAGGATGGCGCCGACGATCTCGGGCGCGTGCTCGCCGTCGATGCGCACCGTCGTGCAGCCGCGCTTCAGCGTGAGCGCGTCGGCGCCGACGATCTGCTCGACCGGTGGCGCGCGCAGCGGCACGCCGGCGGTTCGTTCCGGGCCGGCCGCCATCGTCGTCGCCGGTTCCCGCTCCCGCCGCGGGTCTACGCGCGGGCTCCGGAGGCGAGCTCGAACGCGCAGCAGCAGCAGCAACAGCCGCCGCCGGCACAGCAGCTGCAGCAACAGCCGGGCGTGGGTCGGGCACCGAAGCCGGCCTTCACGGCCGTTGAGTAGACCTGGCTGATCGAGGTGAGATCGCGCAGCGTCAGCGCCTGGGCGGCCCGCGGGACCTTCCCCTCCATCATCGCGATCAGGTCGCCCCTGGTCAGCTTCCGCGCCGCCGGCGTGAGCCGCCGGGCCTCCGCGGGCGTGAGGCCGAGCTCGGAGATGGGGGTCCGCGCCGGCAGGGGCTTTTGACGTGCGGCGCGCGCGGGCGGTCGACGAGCTGAAGGCATGAGGCCGTCCTTTCCGGTCGTCGCCGCCGGTCGACCAATCGTCGGTACAGATCGCTGGGCGCGACCCTTCCACGCAACCCCGATCCTGTCAAGGATGCAGCCGTTCGAGCGCGCTGCGTCCGTAATCGACGGCTCTGAAGCTTCGTCTACACCAGTGGACAACTTTTCACGAAGTTGGCGCGCTTCCGTGACAGTTCCGTTCGGCGTTCGCGGCTAGCGTCGGCGGCATGCTCGCGCGCACGGTCACGCACGCGCTGGTCGGCCTCGACGCCCGCCGGGTCGAGGTCGAGGCGCACCTGCAGCTCGGTGTCCCGGCGTTCGCGATCGTCGGGCTGGCCGACCGCGCCTGCCAGGAGGCGAAGGAGCGCGTCCGGAGCGGGATCGCGTCCGCCGAGCTCGTCTGGCCGAACCGGCGGATCACGGTCAATCTCGCCCCGGCGGAGTTGCGGAAGGAGGGCTCGGGCTTCGACTTGCCGATCGCGCTCGCGGTGCTGGCGGCCTCGCGCCAGATTCCTCCGGATCGGCTCGCGGGCCACGCCGCCGTCGGCGAGCTTGCACTCGACGGCCGGCTCAGGCCCGTCGGCGGCGCGCTTGCGGCCGCCGAGGGCGCGCGTCGTTCAGGGCTGACGCGCGTCCTCTGCGCTGCGGAGTCGGGCCTCGAAGTGGCTCTCGCCGGAGTCGAACCGGTTCCGGTACAGCACCTGGCGGAGGCGGTCTCCTACCTTCGCGGCGAGCGGGGTCCGCCACCGTGCCCGGAGCCGAACTGGACCGGAGCGGCTGCACCCGCCGCGCCAGATCTCGCGGACGTCCGTGGACAGGAGCGGGCTCGACGGGCCCTGGAGCTTGCCGCCGCGGGCCGACACAACCTCCTGCTCGCCGGGCCGCCCGGCACCGGGAAGACGATGCTCGCTCGACGCCTCCCGGGCGTGCTTCCCTCGCTCGACGACGCGCAGGCGCTCGAGGTGACCAGGATCCATTCCGTCGCCGGCCTGCTGCCGCCCGAGTGCCCGCTGATCCGCACCCCGCCGTTCCGGGCACCGCACCACACGGCCTCGGCGGCCGCGGTCGTCGGCGGCGGAGCGGGGCCGCGTCCGGGCGAGGCCAGTCTCGCTCATCACGGCGTCCTGCTCCTCGACGAGCTCGCGGAGTTCCCGCGTCCCGTTCTGGAGGCACTGCGGCAGCCACTCGAGGACGGCTGCGTCTGCGTGGCGCGCGTGAACGGACGCGTCGTCTTCCCGGCTCGGTTCCAGCTCGTCGGCACGCCCAACCTCTCAGTTTTTCGGCGTCATCCGTGTGGGGCGTCAGCACTTGGTTTCGCCTGCAAATCGGGATGATCCCGCGGCGTGAACAGGGTTTTGGCACCCCACAGGCGCAACACGATCAGCTCGATGTCCTTGGCGAGTTCGGTCCGGCGACGTCGGACGAGCAGCCGCAGGACGGCTGAGAAGGCGATCGAGCCGCAGCTTGAGACGCGACACGAATAATGGCGCCCTTCACCAGTCTCGCCGGCTCTACTCCTGCTGCTTCGTCGTAACGTATGGATGAGCGCAGTACGAATCGCATCTGCAGATGTCAGAGGACGTTCACGGGGCAGAGACGAGCGCGTTGAGCGAGGACCAGCTGCGCGCCGTCACGATCGGTGAACTCAAGCCGCTTTCGAGGCCAATCGTTCTCGTTGAATATGACCCGAACTGGCCGCGGCTGTTCCAGGGAGAGGCCGAACGAATACGGGCAGCGCTCGGGAACCGGGCACTCCGAATCGAGCACGTTGGCTCGACATCGGTCCCCGGCCTGGCAGCCAAACCGGTCATCGACGTGCTTCTCGTCGTCGCGGATTCCGCTGACGAGCAGACCTACCTGGCGGCGTTGGACGAGGCTGGATACGTCCTTCGGATTCGGGAGCCAGAGTGGTACGAACACCGCCTCTTCAAGCGGCCTGACACGAACATCAACCTGCATGTCTTCTCGCAGGGGTGTTCCGAGATCGACCGGATGCTGGCGTTCCGCGACTGGTTGCGCAGCAACGATGCCGATCGCGAGCTCTACGCTCGCGCGAAGCGTGCGCTAGCGGAGCGTGAATGGAAGTACGTGCAGTACTACGCCGATGCGAAAACCGAGGTGGTCGAGGAGATCCTCGAGCGGGCGATGGGGGCGACACCCGAGCCTCTAGGCCAAAGACCGATCAGCACACGGGAGCAGAGCCTCAACGATCCAGAAGAGCAGGCCGCCCAACGCCGTAGCCTTCACCATCCCAACCTCAACCGGCCCACAGATAGGCAGATCGCCTCAGCGCCTGCATCGGCAGGCGTGGCTCTCATTCTGGCCCACTCTCACCGCCTCCACACGCTCGCTGCCGACGGTGAGAAGGATCGCCGAATGTATCGATTTACAGCGGGATCGAGTTTTTGCACCCCACAAGGTGAGCCGTGAGCCTGGATGCCGTGCTAGCCAGCTTGGCGCTCGAAGCGTGTCTGCTCGTCGACGGTGCGCTCCGCGGTGGGAACCGCTTCCAGCCGCTCATCGGGAATCGGCTCGCCGCTTTCTACGGAGAGGCCAAATGTGCCGGCGGCAAGCCGCTCCTCGGCGTCCTTGACAGAGGCGAGCTCGGCCCGCAGATCATCGACTTGCCCTTCGTCGAATTCCTCCTCGTAGAGACGCGATGCGGAGTCCGCCATCCCGTCCTCTCCGAGTTCATCCGTGCCCGGGACCCCGAGCTGGGCGCCTGTTCGATGCGGTCGCGTTCGCGCCGAAGAAGCTCCCGTGCAAACCCGCATGAACAAAGAGCTCGGCGGCCGCCAACTTGATGTGAGAACCGGTGCTCCTTTCTGCCTAGTGTCGTCTAAACCGCCAATACCAGCGGAGTCGCCACCCGCCATCGCGCTGGCTAGAATATGTTTACGGCCCGCGTTGGGCCAACTTACGATCGGAAAGACGCGCCCTCTGGCCGCAGGGGGGCGTGAACTCCCCTCTCCGATCCCCCGAAGCCCGTCGCGGGCCGCTCTCGCACTCTGGGCAGAGCGCGGATCTCGGAAGCCTTGCGGACGGCGGCGCGCGACATCCTCAGCGGAACCGACGGCAACCCGTTCTTCATCAGCGAGGTTGTCCGGCATCTGCGCGATGAGCTGATCACGCGCGGAAGCCCCTTCCTCAAGCGCAACGACGGCTGCCAGATCGAGCGTGGAACCGCGTGCGCGTGCTCTTCCCGATTACCGTGCCGCAGCCGACCTAGGCGGAGAGACGACGGCCCCGCCGGAGCGGGGCCGTCGCTTGGTCGATGGATCTCCGGTCTAGCGGTCGGGCCGGTGCGTCACGCGGATCGCGTTGATGACCGGCTGGCCGAAGCCTCTCCGCTCGATGAAGCGAGCGTTGAGCTGCCCGTCCGTCACGTTGAGGAAGAAGCTGTGGTCGTCGGCGGTGAAGTTGCCACCGGCGTCGAGGATGATGTCGTGCGCGAACAGCACCACGTTGCCCTCGAGGGTTACGTCGAACAGGCGCTGGCCGGGCCGCCGGAAGACGAGCTCGGCGAACCCCAACTCGACCTGGTAGACGCCGTTTGGCAGACCGTCGAAGCGGTACTCGGCCATGCCGGAGCACGGGATCTGGTAGAGCGGGTCGTCGTCCGTGCCGGCGATCCCCCGGCGCGTGCTCGGCGTCGTGCTGAGACCGAGGTAGCCCCAGCTGCCGGCGCCGTAGGCCTGGTCGGCCGCCCACGGGTCGCCCTCGGCGA
>WNFV01014426.1_pt1 | contig 12171 bp, 6 predicted proteins | sample 5400101 | NCBI WGS metagenome assembly WNFV01 (sample SAMN13153361, study PRJNA577476) | soil metagenome | isolation source: 115 cm soil or saprolite under grassland replicate 1 | place: USA:California | collected 2016-06-15
TTGCTGCCTGCTCCCGGTTGCCGGAAAACAGATTGGCTTCGCCAAGCTGCGAATGGAGTGTCGGCAAGCGCGAGTTGAGTTCCTTAGCCCGATTGAGCTCTTCAATCGCTTTCGGAAAGTCCTTAACGGCCAGGTAAAACGCGCCGACAATCAGGTGCGCTTCCGCAGAGTTGAGTTGGCGAAAAACATTTCTAACCAGCGGCTCCGCTTTCTCAGTTTCATTGAGGCCAAGGTACGCATTTCCCAGTGCATAGGCTGCGGCAATGTTATCGGGCTGCGCATCATGGACAGCCTCGAGTTCAACAACCGCTTCCTTCAACTTGTTGAGCTGGTAGTCGCAAACGCCGAGCAGCAGCCGCGCTTGATAATTATCCGGTTGGGCGGCGGCCACTTGGGAAAGCTCCCGTTGGGCCAACTCAAATTCTTCCGTTTTGTAAAAGGCGATGCCTAAATTCAGGCGGGTTTCGTACTGTTTCTCATCAACCGCCAGTGCCTCTTTGTAGTATTTGATCGCTTCGCCATATTGGCCTAACCGGGCGAAGATCACGCCCAGATTCGAAAGTGCGTCCGCCCGGTTGGGGATGGAACGCAGCGCCGCCTCGTAAGCTTCTCGCGCACGTTGCAAATCACCCTGTTGTTGCAACGCGACACCGCGAGCAAAGTCAGCATCCGACTGGCGCGCGGCGCTATCCTGGATCGGCACGCCGGCTATAACCAAGATCAACAGCAGACTTCCGAGCATAGAGTTCTTGAATTCGATTTCGCAGTGATTTCTGATTAGCAACAGCCCGAAGGATTATGCGGGAGCAACAAATCTCTAACGTGGCTGCGCAAGTCTAGCATCAATGATTCTGGCTCAACAAGCTGGCTTCTGTTACGCTTCCGCGCTGGCGGCAGGCTGCAAATATCCCGACGCCAGGATGAGTTCGGAAGAGATTGACTGATGAGATGGTTTAGACGAAGGCAAGCGCTCTTGTTGACTGTTGTTTTGCTATGTCTCGGCGCTTGCTCAGCCACCAAAGGACAGTCGAAGTTTGTCACGACACGCGGCAAAGAGTTCTTTTCGCCCGAGGGCAAACCGCTGCTCTTGAAAGGCATCAATCTGGGCAACTGGCTGCTTCCCGAGGGTTACATGTTTAAGTTCAAGACGGCAAGTTCTCCTCGGTTGATTCAGACTCTCGTCAATGAACTGATCGGTGAAGATGACGCGCGTCGATTCTGGAAAACCTATCGTGAAAACTACATCACGCGGGAAGACATCCGCTTCATAAAGCAATCAGGACTCAACTCTGTTCGGGTGCCTTTCAACTATCGTTTGCTTGTCACGGAAGACGAGCCTAGAAAGCTGGACGGTGCAGGCTACGAGCTGTTGGACCACGTTGTAGATTGGTGCCGGAACGAAGGTCTCTACATAATTCTGGACATGCACGCCGCCCCGGGCGGACAGACCGGAGATAACATCGATGACAGCTGGGGATACCCGTTCCTCTTTGAAAGCGCGGAAAGCCAGGAGTTGACGGTCAACATCTGGCGAAAGATCGCGGCGCGTTATCGAGACGAGCCGACAGTCGTTGGTTACGATCTACTGAATGAACCGATCTCGAATTCTTTCGACACGGCCTACTTGAACCCAAAGCTCGAACCGCTCTACCGGAAAATCGTCACCGGCATACGCGAGGTCGACAAAAATCACATCATTTTTCTTGGTGGCGCTCAGTGGGATACCAACTTCAAAATTTTTGGGCCACCGTTTGACGATAAGCTCGCCTACACTTTTCACAAGTACTGGATGGACGTGAACAAAGGAGCTACTCAGGAGTACCTTGATTTCCGCGATAAATACAATGTGGCTGTTTGGATGGGAGAGTCGGGTGAAAACAGCGATGAATGGATCACTTCCTTCAGAGTTCTGCTGGAACAGAACAACATCAGTTGGTGTTTCTGGCCTTACAAAAAACTGGACGCGACGTCGTGCATCATATCGATAAACTCACCCGCGGAATGGGAGGCAATTGTTGCCTTCGCAAACGGCCCGCGTACAACGTACGAAGAGATAAGAAAGAACCGGCCACCGAGAGAGAAGGCACAAAAGGCGTTGGGCGATTATCTTGAGCGAATCAAATTCGCGAACTGCCGGATCAACCAGGGATATGTGAAGGCGCTGGGATTGAAGTAGCATCTGCGAAGCAGTGACACATGCTCGTTTCGCAGCTCGCTTCCTGCTAAAGAGAAAGCCGCCTAAGCAAAAACTCTGGCATCGTGGGTCGACGAATACGGAACGGGGAGCAGTAAGCGACCTGGTCCGTGATCATTAGAAATGAGCTTATTGTTACCGGACCCGGTCGCTACCGCTCCTGGTTCCGTATTTGTGCATCGGTGCAGCTCGCTTCCTGCTGAAGGCAAAGCCGCGTAAGCAAAAACTCTGGCATCGTGGGTCGACGAATACGGAACGGGGAGCAGTAGCGACCTGGTCCGTGACCGTTACAAATGAGCTTATGGTTACTTGACCCGGTCGCTATCGCTCTTGGTTCCGTATTTGTGCATCGCTGAAGCTCGCTTCCACTTAAAACATGACGGTCAAAACCGCGTAAGCAAAACTCTAGCATCGTGGGTCGACAGATACGGAACGGGGAGCAGTAGCGACCTGGTCCGTGACCATTACAAATTAGCTTATTGTTACCGGACCCGGTCGCTACCGCTCCTGGTTCTGTATTTGTTTAGCGCTGCTGCTCGCTTCCTGCTGAAGACAATTCCCGTCACGTCACCTCGCTTCAATCACCACCGAGGCAGGAGCCAGGCCAGCCGCTGTGGCCTTCAAAACGAGTCTGCCCGCCTTCTCTTTCGATTGAATAATTGCGAGAGCCATACCATGGAATGCTTTTCGAGAGTTCGCTTTGAACGGCTCGTGGCTAATTTGACTGCCGTTGTCGACGGCGGCAATCGACCCTGCGCCGGTCAGTTGAAACCTAATCAGGTTATCTGCATCAGGCACCACTGTGCCGTTCGCGTCAACCACTTTCACGGTGACGAATGATAGGTCATTGGCGTCAGCTTTGATCGTCTTACGATCCGCGCTCAGGATGATTCTGGCGGGCTGACCCGCCGTGCGGACTTCCTGAGTGAGCATAACCTTCCGGTGGCTACGCGAGACTGCCCTGAGTGTTCCTGGCTCGAAAGGCACTCGCCACATTACATGCAGATCATCGCCAGATTTTCGTTTTGTGCCCAGAGATTTTTCATTCAGAAACAACTCAACCTCTTCGCTGTTGAAGTAGGCCCAGACGTCAACCGGATCGCCCTGCTTCCAATTCCAGTGCGGGAAAATGTGCAGCACAGGCTTGCTGGTCCACTCGCTCTGATACATATAAAAGACGTCTTTGGGAAAGCCGGCGAGATCGATGATGCCAAAGTAGGAGCTGCGCGCCGGCCACGGGTATGGCGTCGGCTCACCGATGTAGTCCCAACCAGTCCAGATAAACTGACCGGAAAAGAAGTCGTTCTTCTTGACAACCTTCCAGGTCTCTTCCTGAGTTGAGCCCCAGGGGGCGCTGCAATTGTCATAGGCCGAGCAGCTAAAGTCCTTGTTTCCATCTTTGAATTCCTGGTCCCAACGCGCGGGCCAGCGACGGATCACGTCGGAAGGCATGTCGTAACTGCCTCGAGTAGCGAGGCTGGAGACCGTTTCCGTGCCGATGAAGGTACGACCGGGAAACAGCTTTGGGAATTGGGGGATGCGATCGTGCGAGTAGTTGGTGCCGACCAGATCCAGGTCGCCGGCGGCGATCAACGTGTTCTTCTCGTTAACAAAGTTGCACGCGGAAGTAATCGGACGCGTTTTATCCAAACTGCGAACGATGCCGGAAAGTTCCTTTCCAATAATGCCCGCGGCTGGATCGCCGCCCCACTGTTCCGCGATCTCGTTACCGATGCTCCAGATGAAGACGCTCGCGTGATTACGATCGCGCAGCACCATGTCTTCGAGGTCGCGTTTGTGCCACTCATCCCAGTCGAGGTGATAGTCGAACTTGGTCTTCTCCTTCTTCCACATGTCAAAAGCTTCGTCCATCACGATGAAGCCCATCCTGTCGGCCAATTCGAGGAGTTCCGGAGCGGGCGGATTGTGTGACGTGCGAATGCCGTTGACGCCCATCGCTTTCAGCATTTCCAGTTGGCGTTCAAGTGCGCGAGTGTTCACCTTTACTCGCTTGCCGTTCAGAAAGAATCCCTGCTCCCGGTCGAAAGCAAAGTAGCGAATGCCGAAAACAGTTTCGTAGCGATCAACCATCACGCCGTCAACTGAATGGTCGTTCCGTTCCACCTGGGACACGGCTTTGTACAAATATGGCTGCGCGATGGACCACAGGTTTGGTCGCCGTACCGTCAACTCATGCGGCACGACCGACTTGGCGCCTTTGGCTACGGTGACCACGGAGGCGGCCCGGCCGACCTCCTTACCATCCGCATCGTAAAGAATTGTGCTCAAGATTACGGAAGCATCGGTCTGCGAATCGTTTCGGACGATCGTCTCGATCTTGATTTTGGCTGACTGGTCGCTGACCTCAGGTGTCGTGATGTAGGTCCCCCAATGATCGACGTGCGTTTTATCTGTGGTCGTGAGCCACACGTTCCGATAGATTCCCGAGCCGGAATACCAGCGAGAGTTTGGCTGCTGCGAGTTGTCGACTTTGACGGCAATAACATTCTTCTCGCCGCCGAATTTCAGGTGCGGAGTTAATTCATATTCGAATGAAATATAGCCATAAGGTCTCTTGCCGAGGTAATGGCCGTTGATCCAAACCTCGCTGTTGCGATAGACGCCGTCGAAATCGATGAAGACAGACTTGCCGTTAGCCGACACCGGTAGCGTGAACGCCTTGCGATACCAGCCAATCCCACCCGGCAACGCGCCCCCGCCGAAACCGGCGGGATTCTTTTCGTCGAATTCCCCTTCGATGCTCCAATCGTGCGGCAGGTTCAAGGCTCGCCATTTTGAATCATCCAGATCGGGTGTCTGCCCATTAGTGACGTCACCCAGCTTGAATCGCCAGTCCTTACCGAAATTGATCGTGCTTTCTGGTCTTGCATTCGCAAACGCTTGCGAGTTCCAGAGCACGAGCACCGTAACCGTTAGCATGCAGGCTGTAGTTAGTCTCTTCATCTCAGTGGATCCTCTTGCGGTTGAATGGCAGGTCGCTCGGGCCAATTCGGGATTGGTCGCTCCAGCGGAGCGAAATGTCTGATTCCTCGCTCCAGCGGAGCGAAATGTTAATAGCAACCGATCCATCAACTGCCTCGCTCCGTAGGAGGAAATGTTGGTAATGGTTCAGTTTCAACCCTCAGCATGCGTCAGGTCCGAAGGACTGGCAGTTACTAGCCCCGTCCGTGAGGGCGGGGGTAAATGTCACCGTTTGTTGCCAGAGCGCCGAAGGTGCGCCACTGTCTGTGCCGGCCCTTCGGGCCTCTGGGCTATCACAGGTTGGACTTCCCCGCCCTCACGGACGGGGCTACTAACTGCCGGTCCTTCGGACCTGGGACTTCAAATTGAACCACTACCGAAATATTCCTACCAGCCGGCTCGCATGGCTGGAGCATTTCGCTGCGATGGAGCTAACCGCGTTTGATGGGCGCTCGCGATCTATAAAGATTGCGTCCCGATGAGACTCATCTAACCTAGCGCTTTAGTGGCCAGCGATCCTTTCAACCTTAACTTCATCATTTAACAACCGCCACTCCCAACCGACTCCGCTGTCCATAGTCATAACTCGCAAGCCGCCCAACTACTTCTTAACAACCAACCCTAAAGCCTTAACAACCTCAGCATCCGGAGTCGCATGCCCATTCATCTTGCTGACCACGGCAAAGCCGCCCGCGTAGTCCCACATCGTCCACCCGATGCCGTACTTCTCCAGCGCAGTGCGCATGTCGCCTATCCAAACGGCGCGATCAGCAGTCGGCGCAAAGTTGCGAAAGGTCCCGAACTCGTTACAGGTGAGCGGGACCTGATACTTTGCAGCCCAGGCGGCAGCCACGGCAATCTCCTTGTCAATGCGTTCGGCGTTCCAACGGTCTTCCCCGTAGCGAAGCAGATTGTAACGCGCCGGGTCATCCTGAACGGTGTCGAGCATTTTACTAACGCCCTCCGGACTCGACGGGTAAGGAATGTTCTTGAAAAAGGGCAGATTGGCGCCGGCCCACGTCGCACCTTGATGCGTAAAGGCAAAAGGTTCGTAGAAGTGGAAGTTGTAAATGATATTCCGGTCGGCATAAGGCTGCATAAACAGCAGCTCCGCAATACCGGACCAGCGATGGCCTGACGCGATAATGGTATGCTGCGGCGCTTCCGCGCGAATGGCGGCAATCAGTTTTCCTTGCATGCCAAACCAACGATAGCCGTCTTCGACCATCGGCTCATTGATTACCTCGAGGAAGACGAGCTCGGGATCACGTGTTGAAAGATGCTGGGCCAGGGCGCGCCAGAATTTCCCGAAAGCTTCAATCTGACGATCACTGCTGTTAAGTCTTAGCTTGAATTCATCAGACGGATGGATATCAACGATCGCTGCCAGACCCTGCGCCAGGATCAGGTCAAGCGCGTTGTCGAGATACTTCAGGTATTCGGCTTTGAGTCTGCTGGGATCCTCCCAACTGAATAGGGGCGCCGGCTCGATGGTAAGGCGAACATGATCAAAGCCGATGCTTCTGATCAGCGCGATGTCCTCCGCTGTGGTATGTGATTCGAGATGAACTTTCGAATAATCCCTGGCTTGCGCGAACCAGTGACTCAGATTGATTCCGCGCCGCAACCGGGCAAGTCTGGACCTGGCGAGCTCCGCCTGGACTGACGTGCTCTCGGCCTTGGTGCCCGGAGTATCATGAGAGTTATCGCGCGCCGCAGTTGACACCAACGGCAAAATGGCGATAGTTACCCCAGCGAACAATAAGGAAATATGTCGTTTCATTATGCCGAACCTTTTAGCAGCCATGACGGAAGAAAGCAAAACAAACTTTGGTAGAGCCTAAAATTCGTAAGGCAACCTGCTCGCTTCCGCCGCCGCAAACTAACGGTTTGCGTTATCGTAAACCGAACACTCCGCTAATTTTGAAAGTGAGCTAACCGGTGACTGATGCAAAATTGCTGGGGGCAACTCTGGCCCTGCTAATCTTGACTTGCTATAACGCACAATCTCAAACAAGAGTTGAAGCACAAAGCAGCATGTCCAGGATCAAGACACCCGTACGAACCGGTTGGCAGTTTCGCGAAGTCGTTAAAGACAAGTGGGTCCCCGCGACGGTGCCTGGGTGTGTTCATACTGATCTACTCAACAACAAACTGATCGAAGATCCCTTCTATCGCGATAACGAGCAAAAGCAGCAGTGGATCGGAAAAACCGATTGGGAATATCAGACCACTTTAAATGCCAGGCCCGAATTGCTCAGCTACGAGCAAATCGAATTGGTCTTCGAGGGGCTGGACACTTATGCCGAAGTGTTTCTCAACGGTACGTCTTTGCTCAATGCCGACAATATGTTTCGCACCTGGCGAGTGGATTGCAAAAACCTCCTGAAACCCGGCGCTAACACCTTGCGCATTCACTTTCGTTCGCCTATCGACGAAGTCCTGCCGATCATGGCGAAGATGAAGTATGAACTTCCGGCCGGTAACGATCAGGGTGAAAAGACCAGCCCGCACACACGCAAGGCGCCGTACCAGTACGGCTGGGACTGGGGGCCGCGCTTCGTCACCAGCGGCATCTGGCGACCAGTCTCATTGGAAGCATGGAACACTGCGCGCGTATCCGACCTGCACATCTTGCCGAAAAAGATCACCGCCGACATTGCAAATCTAACGGCGGCAGTAGAAGTTGTTGCCAGTGTCAACTCCACTGCAACCATTATCGTAGATAATGTGACTAATAAGACCGTCGGCGCCAGACGCGAAGTGTCGTTGGCACCGGGTGTCAATCGAATAACGCTTGACCTTGTTGTTCCGCATCCGGCGCTTTGGTGGCCCAACGGACTGGGTGCGCATCCACTATATGACTTCAAAGCAAGACTGCTGATCAACGGCAAACTGGCAGATCAAACAACTACTCGCAGCGGCTTGCGATCGCTCGAACTCAGGCAACAGCCAGATGGGTCTGGCAAGAGCTTCACTTTTGTTATCAATGGCGTGCCCGTTTTTGCCAAGGGCGGCAACTGGATTCCGGCCGACAGCTTCCCGACGCGGATAACCAAAGACAAATACCGCCAACTACTGAAAGCCGTGCGCGATACCAATATGAACATGTTGCGTGTCTGGGGTGGCGGCATTTACGAGAGCAACGATTTCTATGATCTTTGCGATGAAATGGGGATCCTCGTCTGGCAGGATTTCATGTTTGCCTGCAGCATGTACCCGGGCGATCAGGCATTTCTCGACAATGTAAGACACGAAGCAATAGATAACGTCAAACGGCTGCGTAATCATCCGAGTATTGTCATCTGGGTCGGCAATAACGAAATCGAGAGCGGCTGGAAACATTGGGGCTGGAAGGAACATCTGCCGGCCTCGCTCTGGGACGACTACCTCAAAATCTTCCATGGCGTCTTGCCGGAGGTTTGCGGCTCACTGGATCCGTCGCGGCCTTACTGGCCCAGCTCGCCCAGTTCCAACCTGGAAGACGATCCCGAGTCGCAGAGGATGGGTGATCTTCACTACTGGCAGGTGTGGCATGCTGCGATGCCGTTTAGCGAGTATGAGAAACAGCATCCTCGTTTTATGAGCGAATACGGCTTTCAGTCCTTTCCGCAGCTAGAGACTGTAAACACGTACACAGTACCGGCGGACCACGACATAAAATCCCCGGTGATGCTGGCTCACCAGCGACATCCACGCGGCAACCAACTAATCCGCGAATACATGCTGCGCGACTACCCCGAGCCGAAGGATTTTGACTCGTTCCTTTACGTCAGCCAGGTCTTGCAGGCCGAAGGCATCCGTGTCGGCGCCGAACATCTGCGGCGCATCATGCCTCACAACATGGGATCGCTCTACTGGCAGATCGATGACTGCTGGCCGGTCGCGTCTTGGTCCAGTATCGATTACGCCGGACGATGGAAAGCCCTTCACTACTACGCGCGGCGGTTCTACAGTGAGATTCTCCTCAGCCCTCACGAAGAAAACGGCAGCCTGAACTTTTACATCGTCTCTGATCGGCCGCATTCCACTGCCGCGCAATTGAAGGTCAGCTTGCTCGATTTTGAAGGTCATACTCTCTGGAGCGACCAGAAAACGGTTGACGTTGCCGGCCTCAGCAGCAAATCTTATTTGGCCGTTCCCCTTGGCACCCTGCTTCAAGGGAAAGATCGCAAAGGCGTGTTTGTGTCAGGGGAATTGCTGGTGGGCGGCAAAAGGGTGTCGAGCAATGAATACTTCTTTGAGCCCTATAAGAATCTGGCGTTGCAGCGGCCGCAAATTAGTGCGGAGGCCGTGCGCACGCGCAGTGGTTTCAAAGTCAGTTTGTCGTCGGACAAGTTTGCGCGCGCGGTTTATTTATCGGCAGGCAACCAGGCTGGATCCTTTACGGACAATTACCTCAATCTGATACCGGGAAAGACAGTTGAAGTTGAATTTCGCACGGCTGCGTCGATTAGCGCGCGCGAGTTTCGCGAGCAACTCAGAATTCGCTCGATGGCTGACGCCTTCTAGTTGTAATGTCCGTGGTAACGAACCTTTTTCGCGGTTCGAGTTCGACACCATTTGTTCTTAGAATGTCGCCAATAGCAACTTCGGTATTTGCATCCTCAGCTCGTCTGTGTTTGCACGTCTGATTTGAATGATCAACTGACTATGATCCGTATTCGAGTGGTAACCAACGTTATGAGAGTTTTCGCGCTGCTCGCCTTTCTTGTCCTGAGCGCCGGGTACGTCTTGAGTTCCGCGCGTGCGGTGCCCCAGCAGACATCAGTAAAGAAAGCAGGCCTCTCCTCTGATCAGTTGGTTCGCGCAAAAGCGCTTTTCGGAGAGAAATGCGCCCGTTGTCATAACACTGATGGCCGGGGAAAGACCGCCCTGGGAGAGATGCTGAAAGTGCCGGACTTCACGAATGGGAAATGGTGGAAGGATCACGGCAGCGCCGACGATCTCATAGAATCGATCACGAATGGGAACGGAAATATGCCGCGATTCGGCAAGAAGCTGACCAAGTCGGAAATTTCTTTGCTAGCCAATTACGTGCGCCATTTCAACAAGAATAAGCACTGAGAGGTCTTAAGAAGGCCCAGCATCCTTCGCGGTTTAGAGATTCCGCGATTCATATTCCATTACACCTTAATAATGAGCATCAGTTTTACAGGTCGTTAACAACGACTTATGAGCACCGTAATGGGTGCACTATGTCGAGACTAAATCCTGAGTTTGACTTGGAAGGAATTGCCGTAGAGCTTTTAATGTTCCGCTCGTCCAGCTGGAAATGTTTTCTAACTGTTAAGATGGTTCCTGACCGTTCGCAACGCGGGATAGAGCAAACGAAATGCTTCGTATTGCTTGTCAAGCAATACGGCGTTAGACGGTTCAGGAGAAACACGATCAGCTACGCGGACCACCGCGCCGCAAGCTGCATCAACACTCGGCCAACTTCCGCCTCCGACACCCGCCAGCAGAGCCGCACCATAAGCAGCGCCCTCTTCGGCTTGAACCAACTCAACCTGGCGTCCGTAAACGTCTGCCTGAATCTGCCGCCAAAGAGAGGAACGAGCGCCCCCGCCTCCAAGTCTGATAGTTTTAATCGGGACGTTTAGCTCTCTGAAAATCTCGAAAGTATCCCGCAGACTGAAAGTGACCCCTTCGAGGATTGCGCGGATGACATGTGCGCGCGTGTGGCTAGCCGTCAATCCCACCAGCGCGGCGCGCGCGTTCGGATCGAGATGGGGCGTGCGTTCGCCCATGAGGTACGGGGCCCATAGAGCGCCGCCGGCTCCTGCGGGCACCCTTCCCGCTTCATCCGTCAAACGCTCGTAAGGATCGCGACCATCTTCGGTGCCGGCGCCAAACTGGTCGCGGAACCAGCGAAGGGAGAGTCCCGCGGCCTGTGTGACTCCCATTACGTGCCAACGTCCAGGGATTGCGTGACAGAAAGTATGCACGCGCCCCTTTGGATCGAGTGAGGGTTGATCCGTAACGGCAAAGACTACGCCAGATGTACCAATAGTAGCGCTGACCGTGCCGGCGCTAACGATGCCCATACCAACGGCGCCCGCAGCTTGATCGCCCGCACCAGCGACAACGGGTGTTCCAGCGCGCAAGCCAGTCGCGGTTGCCCCGGCGGCTGATACTACGCCTGTCACTTGCGGAGATTCGTACACTCGGGGAAGTAAGCTTTCATCGATTTCCGCCGAAGCCAGCATTTCTTCCGACCATTTTCTGTGCTTAACATCGAACATTAGCGTGCCCGAAGCGTCAGCCACATCGGTCGCTTTGTCGCCGGTCAATTGCAAACGTACATAGTCTTTCGGCAGGAGAACAGCGCGAACGCGCTGCCAGACTTCCGGTTCGAGTTCTCGCACCCAAAGCATCTTAGGCAGGGTAAAGCCTGTGAGCGCGGGATTGCAGGTCAACTCAATCAACCGCTCCGCGCCGACCTTGTCAGTAAGGGCACTGCATTGGGTCTCAGTTCGTTGATCGCACCAGATTATTGCGGGGCGCACGACTTCATCTCGCGCATCCAGCAGCACGGAGCCGTGCATCTGTCCTGAGAGTCCGACTGCGCCGATCTCCTCAGGTCGCACTCCCTCACTTGAAAGAACCGTGCGCACGACAGCCGATGCCGCACGCCACCAATCCTGGGGCTCCTGCTCGGCCCATCCCGTACGTGGTGAGGCGAACGGTATATGTTCCACCGTAGCTGACGTGATGATGCGTCCGTCGCTATCGATCAAAACCGCCCGCGTTCCACCAGTTCCGACATCAATTCCAAGAAGACTCATATGTGTTCCATTGAAGTTGGGTTATTTCAGTAAAGGTCTGAATAAGTCCGAGCTCTCGACCCAAAGCAGTATCGTTAGGCCCGAAGGACCGGAATTCAATAGCCACGTCCGTGAGGGCGTGGAAAAGAACGAACGCCTTCACATCTTTTGAGGCCCGAAGGGCCGACACTTTTTCCTGATTCGGAATAATATTCCGCACCTTCGGTG
>WNFV01007887.1_pt1 | contig 12169 bp, 9 predicted proteins | sample 5400101 | NCBI WGS metagenome assembly WNFV01 (sample SAMN13153361, study PRJNA577476) | soil metagenome | isolation source: 115 cm soil or saprolite under grassland replicate 1 | place: USA:California | collected 2016-06-15
ATCGCGCACGGCGTGACATCCTTATCTGTAGCCGCTGTAGCGCGGCGATCCCTCGCTCCGCGCGGCTGCCCTGCGCGGGAAGCACGCCGAGTTGACGCAGGACAGCGGCCATGTCGACGACGATTTGCAGCCGACTTACACGTCCATCGCGGAATTCGGCGATTTCCCTGGCTGAAACCTCCATCCGTTTGCCGGTGGGGGCGAAACCGGGGGGCTGGATCGGCCCCGTGTGCGTGCTGACTGCTCGCCAAGCCATGGCGAGTCGTGGTGCGTGCGGATGCAGGAAAGGACCGTCCTCCGGCTCAAGACGTAGATCCGGAAAGGCCTTCCAGAGGTAGTCGGTGTAGAACGAACGCACTTGGGCGCGTCCCCGCAGCGTCGTGGGCCACGCGCTGTGGTCGAAGATAACGTCCTCGGTCATGAGGGCGACGAATCGTTCGGCGTTATGTGCGTTAAGGGCTTCCCGCCCACGCGCAACCATGTCTTGCGCGAAAGGCTCAGCAAGCGCTGGCGGCTCGGTTTCGCCTGCAGTCATCACATACCTCCCGGTCTGGATGCGCGGGACTTGAGAACAACGACTAGACTGACGGTTTCGCCGGGGAGCGTGGCTGATACCCCGCCTTGCTGGTGGCTGCCGGTGTGCCCTAACGAACGTGGGTCGGTGAGGTCAGTGGGGACGCCGGTCGGTCATGGCAGATCATGCAGTAGCCGTTAGACATGCTGCCCGCGCTGCGGCAGTCAGCGCAGTCTGGAAGCGGCTGTTGAGCCATCGCGCCACCCCCGTGTCGCTACCGGTCACGATCGGAGTCCTGTGTTGGGTCGCATAGCCTGTGGATCGCCATCCTGGGCTCGGGCACCGGCGGGCAAAAAGGACCGATGGTCTCGGCGCGGACAGGTCATCCGGCCCGGCCACCTGATCGCCGCAAGCACAAACAGGGCCATCAGCCAACACGACGGAGCCCTGCTGCTGGCAGCAGGGCGGCATGAGACCAACTGTCTACCGCCGCAGAGAAAGGTGAACAGCCAAGCGTTCCTTTCCGCGCCGTTGACCTCGGCACTCGATCACGCATTCCTCGCGAGGTCCTCGAGGCGAACGGCCAGGCCAACCACCTCCGCCATGGAGGGATGCACATGGGAGGGACGCAGCAGCTGCCGGTAGCCGAGCCCTGCCTCCATGGCCAGGACGATCTGCCCGATCACCTCCGTGGACTCGACGCCCACCATGTGCGCTCCCAGGATCTCCTCGGTGTCCTGGTCGACGACGAGCTTCAGCGCCCCCCTGGGATCCCCCAGGATCGCCGCCCGTGCGCTCAGCGCGAGGTCGGCGGTCGGCGTGCCAACCCGCCGGCCGGAGGCGGCGGCCTGCTCGGCGGTCAGGCCCACGGCGGCGAGCGGGGGTCGGGTGTTCACCGACCGGGGGATGTGGTCGGCGCGGACCTGTTCGGCTGCCCCGAGCGCGTTGAGGGCCGCCACGGTCCCGGTGGCCACTGCCCGGTTGGTCAGCCAGGGCGGCCCGGTCACATCGCCCGCGGCGTAGACGCCGGCCGCCGAGGTGCGCTGGTGCTCGTCGACGCTGATGCGGCCGTCCTCCCCCAGCCGCACGCCGGCTTGGTCCAGGCCGAGCCCCCCCACGTTGGGAACGCGGGCGTCGGCGCAGACCACTTCCTCGACGTCGAGGTTCGCACCAGCCGTGACCACCGTGGACCCGTCCACCGCCTCCAGCTCCGTTCCCAGCAGGAACCGGATCCCTCGCTCCTCGAGCAGGAGCTGGAGGAAGCCCGCCAGCTCGGCGTCCTCCTCGGGCAGGATGCGGTCCGTGGGCGAGACGACGGTGACCTGCGACCCGGCCCCTCACAGGAAGTCGGCCCATTCCACCGAGAAGCGTCCCGCGCCCAGGACCGCCACCCTGGGCGGGGCGGCATCCAGGGCCAGGACGGCGTCGTTGGTCAACGGCGGCCGGTCGGGGTGGCCCGGCAGCTCGGCGGCCACGGAGCGGGCGCCGGTGGCCACCACGACCGGGACGCCTTGGAACACCCGCCCCGCCGCGTCGATCTGGCCTGGGCCAAGGAACCGGGCAGGGCCCTGCAGCACCTCGACCTGGGCGGTCTGGAGCGCCAAGCGCGAGAAGGCCGCGACGCGGGTGACGACCGAGGAAGCCCAGGCCGATATCCGACCCCAGTCGACCGCCACGTTCTCCACCTGCACCCCGACCGCTGGGGCGGCCAGCGCCTCGGCCTTGACGGCCATCGTCCGGTGCAGCGCGCCCGCGGGGATGCAGCCGGCGTGGACGCACGTGCCACCAAGGTCACCCCGTTCCGCGAGCACGACCGACGCGCCGGCCTTGCGGCCGGCCAGCGCCGCGGCCACCCCCGCCGGCCCTCCGCCCACCACCACCAGATCGATCATCTCCCATCACCTCCACTGCGGTCGCGCCTTCCGCGATCCGACCTTCGTCACACCGGGATGTGCGCCTGCACCCCCTCCAGGTCCAGCGTTCGGCCCTGCTGGTGGGCGCGTCGAAACGCTTCGTCGCCAAGGGCGCGGCGGGCCGACACCGAGGCGCTGTCGGCGTCGCCTGGCTCGCGTTCGCCATGCGGCGCGCCCGCCCGCTCCCGGACCGTGGCGGCCGTCCCGAGGAGCCTGGCGGCTTGCTCGGCGTCGCCCATGGCTGCCGCAACCCCTGCCAGGCCCTCGATGCAGCAGGCGATCGGCAGGGGCGCCCCGTGCTCACCCGCCACCGCCAGCGCCTCCCGGTAGCACCGTGCCGCCCCTGCCAGGTCGCCCAGCAGCTGTCTGCAGGCACCCAGGCACGCCAGCGATTGGACCAGGCCGGGCAGCCCGCCCCTGCCGGCAAGCCCGCCCAGCTCCTGGTAGATCGCGACGGCTTGCTGGTGGTAGGTGGTGGCCAGCTGCAGGTCGCCCCGTCGCCTGGCCAGCAGGCCCATCCCGTTGCAGGAGGCGGCGGCCCCCATCGGGTAGCCGATCTGGTGTGCCAGGGCCAGGGCATCGTGGAGCAGGCCGGCCGCCTGGTCGAGGTCACCGAGCCGGGTGAGCAGGTTCCCGAGGCGGACCAGGCCGTCCTGCTCGGCGTAGCGGAGTTGGCGCGAGCGGGCCAGGACCAGCGACTCCTCATACATCGCCACGGCCTCCCGAAACTCACCCGTCCGGCACGTCTGCTCGGCCAGCTCGGTCAGCACGCCCGCGACCCCCCAGGTGTCCCCCAGCTCTCGGAACCGTTGCAGGCTCCGCTGTCCAGCCTCGATGGCGGCAGCCAGGTCGCCGAGGTGACCGGCGACGGCCAGCCGCAGCCACCAGGCGATCGCCTCGCCCCTGCGGTCGCCGTGGTCGTGGAGCGCGCCCTCCGCCTCATCCAGCAACCGTGAGGCCCCCGCCACCGCCCCGCGCTGGACCCCGCCGAGCACGAACAGCAGCTTGGCGATGGCCTGCCCCCAGGTGTCGCCGAGCTCCTCGGCGATCGACAGCGCCTCCCTGGCCGCGCGCTCGGCGTGGTCGGGCTGGTGGAAGGCCTGTACCAGCGCGTAGGCGCGAAGGGCCCTGGCCAGATGCGGGGTTCGCGAAGCCGGGGCGATGTCGAGAAGGCGACCCAGCCAGCGCCGACCCTCCTGCTGGTTGCCCAGGAACCAGTACCAGCCCAGCGGGCCGGCAAGCCCCGGCGCGCTGTCAGTGTCGCCGTCCTGCAGCGCCCAGCCGAGCGCGGCTCGCAAGTTGCCGCCCTCCTGCTCCAGGCCCCCGATCCAGGTCCAGCTGCCGGGCGTGCGGGTCTGGGGGTCCACCCGATCGGCCAGCGCCAGGTAGTAGGCCACGTGGCGTCGGCGAACTTGGGCGGCCCGGCCCGAGGCCTCCAGCCGCGCCGTGGCATAGTCCCGCAGGGTCTCCAGCATGCCGAACCGCCCGTCCTCGGCGACGCCCAGCACCATGGACTGGTCGACCAGCCCGGTCAGCAGGTCCAGGATTTCGTCGGCGGCGATGCCGTCGCCCGAGCAGACCTGCTCGGCCGCCTGGAGTGACCAGCCGCCGGAGAAGACCGACAGCCGGTCCAACAGCAGCCGCTCCCGCCCGGCCAGCAGCCCGTAGCTCCAGTCGACGGTGGCCCGCAGGGTCTGCTGGCGGGGGACGGCGGTTCGGCCGCCACCGGTCAGCAGCCGCAACCGGTCCTGCAGGCGAGCGGCGAGCTCGGCCAGCGGCAGGGCCCCAAGCCGGGCCGCGGCCAGTTCGATGGCCAGCGGCAGCCCGTCCAGTCGCCGGCAGACGTCTGCCACCACCGGGGTGGTCTCGGGGCGCAACTGGAACCCGGGCCGGGCCGCCGCCGCCCGCTCCTCGAACAGCCGCAGCGCATCGTAGGCAGCAAGCAGCTCCGGTGGGGTCGTCTGGTCGGGGAGCTGGAGCGGCGGGGTGGGCCACACCACCTCGCCGGGCACCCGCAGGGCCTGGCGGCTGGTGGCCAGGATGGTCAGGCCCGGCACAGCGCGAAGGAGCCGGTCGGCCAGCCGGGCGCAGGGCCCGACCAGGTGCTCGCAGTTGTCCAGGACGAGCAGCAGCTCGTTGGCGCGCAGGTAGTCGATCACCCGGTCGATCAGCGAACCGCCGGTGCCCGTGGCCCCCGGGTGGGGGCCCTGGCGGATCCCGAGCGCTGCTGCCACCGCCTCCGCCAGCGCCGGCTCCTCGCCGACGGAGGCAAGCTCCACCAGCCAGACCCCGGCGGGCTGGGTGTCTACCAGCGAGCCCCCAAGCTCCAGGGCCAGGCTGGACTTACCCGCGCCGCCCGGCCCGGTGAGGGTGACCAGCCGATGGCGCTCCAGGAGCTTGCGCAGCTGCTGCAGCTCGGCTTGTCTGCCCACGAAGCTGGTCAGCCGGGCCGGGAGGTTGTGCCGTGGTCCGGTCCGGGGACGAGCCGGGAGGGCCAGCGCCGCATCCTGCCGGAGGATGGCCTGCTCGAGGTCCCGGAGCGCGGGGGAGGGATCCAGCCCCAGCTCCTGCTCCAGGACCGACCGAGCGTCCCGGTAGGCGCCGAGGGCGTCGGCCTGCCGACCCGAACGGTACAGCGCCAGGATGAGCTGCCCGCGCAGCCGCTCGCGCAGCGGGTTGGCGGCCACCAGCCGCTCCAGCTCGCCGACCAGCTCCGCATGCCGGCCCTCCGCCAGCTGCGCGTCGATCCAGCCCTCGGTCGCCGCCAGCCGCGCCTCGTCAAGGCGGGTGATCTCCGGCTGGGCGAAGTCCTGGTAGGCGAAGTCGGCCAGCGGCGGGCCGCGCCACAAGGCCAGCGCCTCCTCGAATCGAGCCGCCGCCGCCCAGGCGCCGCGGTCGGCGAGGCGGCGGGCCTCGGCCACCAGCCGATGGAACCGGCCGGCGTCCACCCGATCGGGTCCGACCGCCAGCAGGTAGCCGGGCGCCCTGGTGACCAGCACGCCGGGCCCAGCGGCGCCCAGCGCCTTGCGCACCCGGGAGACCACCGCCTGCAGCGCGTTGGCGGGGTGGGCCGGCGGATGCTCCCCACAGGTCGTCGATCAACCGGTCGGCGGACACCACTTCCCCGGCATGGACCACCAGGGCCGCCAGCAGCGCGCGCTCCCGCGCCCCCGGGATGCCGACCAGCCTCCCGGCGTCGTCGCGGACCTCCAGCGGCCCCAGGATGTGGAACTCCATGCCCAGACGCTACTGCCGCAAGTTGGGGCCGCAACGTCCAACAGGCCCCGCAGCTTCGGGACGATCGGCCCGATCGCGCACGAAGGCGGCGTCAGCCAACCCGAAGCCTCCGTCAGCGCCCAGCGCGAAAATCCGCACAGGAAACGGGAGTGCCATCGGGAACAGAAGGAGGACGGCGATGAACCCCATCAGCCGGAACAACGATCTGGGCACCAGGATCGAGGATCGAGCCAGCCGCCGACGGAGGCTCGCGGCCGAAGGAGGGTTCGATGCAGCACAGCGGACACCACTCGATGATCGGGCACCTGCTGCTGTGCGGACTCGGCATGATCGCCGCGCTTGGCATCGCGACGGTGCTGGGCGTCAACGTCGCGCCGCTGTTCTGCGCGGCCATGATGGTCTGGATGGTCTGGGGCATGGCCGCGCCAGCGGTCCAGAAGCTCCGCCACCGCGACCAGGCCAACCAGTAGCAGAGCGTGGGCCCCGGCGGCTTTCGCGCCGGGGCCCACGCTCGCGGCACGCGGAAGGAGGGATTGACGATGCAGGGATCCACCTGGCAACGCTGGGGCGGCGCGGCCGGCATCCTCGCCGCGGCCAGCTTCGTCACCGAATCGGTGCTGCTCCAGCACTCGCCCACTCGCCCAGCACCGACCAGCCCACCAGCGACATCACCAGCTACTTCAGCGCCAACCGGGGCACGGCGCTGGCGGGAATGTACCTGCTGGGGTTCGGCGCCGCGGTGCTGCTGTTCTTCCTCGGCGCGCTCCGCAGTCGCCTTGGTCGGGATGGCACCCTGGACGGGTTGGCGAGCGTGGCGTTCGGCGGGGGGGTGGCCGCCTCGACCATCGTGGTCGTGGCCCGCCGGTGGCCCGGGCCCTGTACGACGCCAACGGGCTGCTGGTCGCCTTCGCCGGGTTCCCCCTGGCAGCGTTCCTGTCGGCATCCTCGATCGCCGTGCTCACCAGCGGCCTGCTGCCCCGGTGGCTCGGCTGGTTCGGCCTGGTCGCCACCGCCGCCCAGCTGCTCGGCGCCGCGTCCTTCCAGCAGTCGGGCTGGTTCATGCCCCAAGGCGACAGCGTGGCGCTCCAAGCCGAGGTCGGGACGCTGCTGCTGTGGCTGGTCGCCACCAGCATCCTCATGCTCCTCGGCGGTCCACGGGCCAGGCGTCAGCAGGAGAGTGGAGGTCGGCAGCCCAGTTGAATCACGAACTCGGGTCGGAAGGCCCGAGCGATTGGGGTCGAAGGGCTCTGTCCGCCGCAGCCAGCAGCGCCTATAGCGTCGGTGAGACGGCACAGGGTGCCCAAGCAAGCGGAGCGAGGGCCCTCCCAGCAGAGTGAGGTGGGAGTCTCATGGCTACCGCGGCGACCCGCAGCGCGGTTACGACCAGACTGCCCGAATCCGAGGAGCTGGCGCGCACCCTCGGAAGGTGGTCCTCACTCGCGGCTGCTCTGGTGCTGGCCGTTGGGACGGCCGCATTCGCCCTGAGTGCGCGGTGGACAGACCTGGCGGCCTACGCCGCCGGGTTCGACGCCTCCAAGCTCATCGTCTGGGTGCTCTACTTCCTCCTGACCCTGTTCTTCGTGCCCGTCGTCGCATCGATCCATGCGGTGACACCGGAACGGCTGCGGCTCCTCAGCCTGACCGCACTTGGGTTCGCGGTCATGTACGCGGCCATCTGTGGCGCGACCTGCGCGCTGCAGTTCACCTTCGTCCGCCACCAGATCCTCGGTGGCAGCCTCACCGGGCTGGAACCCTGGGTGTCAGCCAGCCCCAATTCGGCGATGTTTGCGTTGGACAACCTCGCGTTCTTCCTCCAGGGCATCGCCACCTTGTTCCTCGCGCCGTTGTTCGGCGGGAGTCGAATCATGAATGCCATCAGGTGGCTCTTCGTGGTGAACAGCATCCTCACGATCGGGCTCATCGTCCTGACCGGCGTCATGTCGTTCGGCTCAGCGGGCGGACAGACCCTCTATCGGGCCAGCACCGTCGTCTGGGCGGCACTCCTGACGACCGCCCTGCTGCTCGTGGCGGCAGCATTCCAGCGTCGGCTTCTCCCGGGCTTCCACGGAACAGAGGCATAAACAGCTCGCTCGGTCCATCGACGTGGTCACCACAGCGACAGGCCGCAGTGATGCAGGAACGAGTAGGCCAGGTGCGGGGTGCTCCGGATCCGTTGGACGCCGCGCTCGGCTGCGGTGGTGACCTCCTCCAGGGTGTCGGCGGCCAGGTTGGCCAGCTCCACGCCCTTGAGGCTGGCCCATAGCGCCTCGACCGGGTTGAGTTCGGGCGCATAGCCGGGCAGCCGTTCCACGACTAGCCAGGAGCGCTGGTGGCGCAGCCAGGCACCCATCGCCAGGCTGCGGTGAGCCGGTAGCCCATCCCATAGCAGGGTCGCCTTCTGCCCGCCGAGGAACCGGCGCAGCTCGCCCAGAGCGCCGATCAGCGTGTCGGTGTTGTAGGCGTCGACCTGGTGGTGGAAGGAGAGTGCCGCGCCGCCACCGCGGGAGCCGTAGCACAGCGCAGCGGCCTTCGACGCCCGCTTCCAGTTGAACCGGTGGCGGATGACCGGGGTGACCCCGCGCGGCGCCCAGGTCCGGCGGGTCACCGGCAGCAGCGAGGCGCCCGACTCGTCCCAGAACACGATGACGGCCCGACGACGCCGGGCGTTACGGCAGATCCTAGGGCCAATCCTCGGCGACCCAGCGGGCGATGGCCCGCTCGTCGCGCTCGACGGCGCGGCGGGCGGGGCGCTGCAGGCGCCAGTGCAGGCGCTGGCGCAGCAGCTTCCACACGTGCCCGGGATGGTAGCCGACCCCGGTCAGCCGCTCGATCACGGTGGTGATGCGGGCAAGGGTCCAGTGGTCGGTCTCGAAGCCGTGCGCACGGGCACCCTGGCGGAGCGCCTGGTCGATGGCGACGAGTTGGGGATCGGATAGGCGCGGGGCGGTCCCGGTGGGGCCGGCGCTGCGCAGCGCCTCCTGCCCGCCCGAGCGCCAGCAGGCGTGCCAGCGGCTGACGTTTTGGCGGGCGACGCCGAGCTCGTGGGCGACTGCGGCTTGGGAGTGGCCGGCGGCGAACAGGTCACCGGCGTGCGTGCGGACGTGTTCGAACGCCTGGCGGTCACGCAGACCGCGGGCGTTACGGCGGTAGGCAGTCGGTTTCATGCCGCCATGCTGCCAGCACGGACCAGATCATGTCACCGGAACGAGCGAACCTCTTTAGGTTCCGCTGGCCTTCATGCGGACTGGCGACACACCTCGCTGCCGCGGCGGCATTATCATCATGGCCATCGTCTCAAAGATCGCACTTCGCCGTTGTCACGGGGCAGGCTTACGCCAGGGGGCGTGAGTAAGCCAGCAAGGCAACCGCAGTTCACCCCATCCCTGCGGCACTTACGGAGGAGCACGGCCTGGGAGAATGCTGGATAGCACAGCGCTCGGCCGTCGATCCCTGATAAGACCCCCATGGCCGGGGGCCGCCACGAGGGATGAGAATCGGGGCATGCCCGGCCAAGCTCGGCTTTCCTTGGTGCGGCAGAGCCCGTTGATACACGGGCGATTCTCCTTTCAGGATGGGGTCGACCTTCCTATGTCAGGTGTCTACACGCCGGTAGATGACCTGTAGGATTTGCTGCGGGTAGGGCCGCACGATCTCAAACGTCGCCGTCCAGCCGGGATGCGCCCGGGCCGTGTGAGCCTCCAGGTCCCGCGGCCAGATGACCCGGACCTCGCACAGCGCGCAGCCACAGCGACGCCTGGGTCGGCTGCATCGTCTGGTCGACCACGGCCAGCAGCTCGGCGGTGAGAGGTGTCCAGGTCGGTCTGCCGGCGCAGCCGGGCGCTGAACGCCTCGATTGTGCGGGCGGCGTCGTAGCGGCGGCGGTTGAAGCGCCGGTCCACGGCCTGTTGGGCCCGTTCGGCGGCAAGGAAGGTGCGGTGGGCGCCAGCAGCGTCGGCCTGTAGATCGCGCTCGCCCTGGCCGCGGTCCTCTGCGCCGTGTTGTCGCCCCTGTCGTTCGCCCGCCGCTCGGCAACCGCCGCGCTCCCCGACCGGGGCTGAGGTCGTCCGCCTGCGTTATTGCTGCGGCGACGCTCGCCGCAAGCCCGACGGAGACGGCGAGGCCGGTGGCGCGGTCGCGCTCTGCGGGCCGGAGGCGGCGAGCGCCTCTGCGAACAGGTCGGTGTCCTCGGCCATGCCGGGCATCCCCGGGCTGTCCTGGGTGAAGAGCTGGCTGCCGGTGCCGGTCAACCCGCCGGCCGTGCCGTAGACGACGTTCACCGCACCGCCCTCGACGATGGTGCCGATGTCCTCGCCAGGGGCGCCGACGGCCAGGTCGGCGAAGCCGTCGTTGTCGAAGTCGGCCGCCGCGAGCCGCTCGCCGAAGACGTCGCTCTCGGCGACGCCGGGCACTCCCGGGCTGTCCTGGGTGAACAGCTGGCTGCCGGTGCCGGTCAGCCCACCGGCCGTGCCGGGAAGCACGTTGATCGCCCCGGCTTCCTGCACGGCACCGACGTCCTCGAAGGGCACGCCGACGGCCAGGTCGTCGAAGCCGTTGTTGTCGAAGTCGCCGGCGGCCAGCGCGAACCCGAAGTCGTCGTCCTGCTCGGCGATGCTGCCGACCCCGGGGCTGTCCTGGGTGAACAGCTGGCTGCCGGTGCCGGTCAGCCCACCGGCCGTGCCGGGAAGCACGTTGATCGCCCCGGCTTCCTGCACGGCACCGACGTCCTCGAAGGGCACACCGACCGCCAGGTCGGCGAAGCCGTCGTTGTCGAAGTCGCCGGCGGCCAGCGCGAACCCGAAGATGTCGATCTGCTCGGCGATGCTGCCGACCCCGGGGCTGTCCTGGGTGAACAGCTGGCTGCCGGTGCCGGTCAGCCCACCGGCCGTGCCGGGAAGCACGTTGACCGCGCCGCCGTCGAAGACGCTGCCGACGTCCTCCCGGGAGACACCCACCGCCAGGTCGTCGAAGCCGTCGTTGTCGAAGCCGCCGGCGGCCAGCGTCTCGCCGAAGGCGTCGAAGTCCTCGGCGCTGTCGCCGACCCCGGGGCTGTCCTGGGTGAACAGCTGGCCGCCGATGCCGGTCAGCCCACCGCCCGCGCCGAACAGCACGTTCACGGCACCGCCATGCTCCACGCCGCCGAGGTCCTCGCCGGAGGCACCGACGGCCAGGTCGTCGGCGCCGTCGTTGTCGAAGTCGCCGGCGGCCAGCGTGGCGCCGAAGACGTCGCCCACCTCGGCGACACCGGGCACCCCGGGGCTGTCCTGGGTGAACAGCTGGCCGCCGGTCAACCCGCCGGCCGCGCCGTAGAGCACGTTCACTCCCCCTTCAGCGGCGAAGCCGCCGCCGAGGTCCTCGCCGGGCACGCCGACAGCAAGGTCGGCGAAGCCGTCGTTGTCGAAGTCACCGGCGGCCAGCGCGAACCCGAAGTCGTCGCCCACCTCGGCGGTGCCGGGCACCCCGGGGCTGTCCTGGGTCAACAGCTGGGTGCCGGTGGCGGTGAGGCCCGTGGGAGTGCCGTACAGCACGTGCACCGCCCCGGCGTCGGAGACCGTGCCGATGTCCTCGAACGGCGCCGCTACCGCCAGGTCAGCGAAGCCGTCGTCGTTGAAGTCGGCCTGCATCCTCCCGGCGGCCGTGCCACGGGTCGTGGTCGAGCCGCCTGCCAGGGCGCTCGAGGCCGGCCAGACCGCGACCACGAGAGCGAGGAGGACCGCGATGCGCCGCACCTGCACCACCTCCTGCCGATCGGACCGCCCGCGGGTCCGGGTTCGACCGTTGAAAGCAGCGAATCGGCGTTGCGGTGACTCAGAGACTCGGCAAGTTTGTTCCCTTGAGGTCGCCGGCGGCAAACTGAGCCCTCCCACACCGAGAGTGCACCACACGACCTTGCCGCCCTCAGGATCACGGTGCACGCCCAGGGTCGCGCGACCCGCTCGACACCATCCTGGTGGCCAAGCCTACTGATGCAGGCACCGATCGTGACTCGGTGTCGCTGGCGCTTGGTCATTCCGTCCGGTCATTCCTCCTGGTGGAACGCGCCAGGTCAGGACCGCACTGACCGGACGCCACGGCCGACCTGAGCAGCAGGGATACCACCGGACCGGACGGGGCGGACGGCGGCCGTCTCACTCGTAATCGGAAGGTCCGCGTTCGACGCCGAAGGCAGGTTCGGCGCTTGCCGCATGCAGGGGGACGCTGGGCAGCAGCCGGGCAGCAACAGACCTGCCGAAGGATCGGGAGGCTTCCCGGAGGAACGCCAAGAATCACCACGGTGCTACTGCGTTCGTTCTCCCTCTTGCTGCGGATATTCGGCGATCTCTCGCGGAATCCAACTCTTCGAGGATGCCGGGAGGAATTCTCCGTTAGCCATGGTAAGGATGGGGTCGCCGGTTCGATTCCGGCGGGGGGCTCCACACCTAGGGTGACCAGCGCAAACGCTAGTCATCTTCACGTTCGAGGCAGGTTCGGCTGGGCGGAGAGCACATCCCATGTCGGGAAGCGCTCT
>WNFV01012014.1_pt1 | contig 12169 bp, 10 predicted proteins | sample 5400101 | NCBI WGS metagenome assembly WNFV01 (sample SAMN13153361, study PRJNA577476) | soil metagenome | isolation source: 115 cm soil or saprolite under grassland replicate 1 | place: USA:California | collected 2016-06-15
CCGTTTGGCGTTCTCGAACGGGATCATCATCCTCAGCGTACTGGCGGCGCTGCTGCTGGCGGTCTTCGCCGGTGACACGCACTCGCTGATCCCGCTTTACATGATTGGTGTGTTCGTCTCGTTCACGCTGTCGCAGGCGGGCATGGTGATTCACTGGCGAACGCTTGGTGGCCGCGGGTGGCGCTCGAGCGCCGCCATCAATGGTTTCGGCGCGCTCGTGACAGGGGTCGTGCTCGGCATCGTGGCGACGACAAAGGCATTCGAGGGCGCATGGATCGTGATCGTGATGATTCCAACGCTCGTCGTGATCTTTGAAGTGACGAGGCGCCACTATGACCACGTCGCGGCCGAACTCACGTTGCACGGTTGGCGGCCGGAGGTCGTGCCGCACCACACCGTGATCGTGCCGATTGGCGGCATCCAAAGGGCAGTCGTCCAGGCGCTTCGCTACGCGCGCACGTTGTCGCCGGACGTCCGGGCCGTGTACGTCGACATCGACCCCGCGACCACCGAAGCCATTCGCCAGCAGTGGATCGAGTGGGGTCAGGGCGTGCAGCTCGTGGTGCTGGAGTCTCCGTATCGTTCGCTGATGGAGCCGCTGCTGGAATACATCGAGCAGGTGCAGAAGATGAGTCCAAACGGCTATGTCACAGTGATCCTGCCTGAATTCGTGCCGCGCCGCATGTGGCACCATCTGCTTCACAACCAGCACGCGCTGCTCATCAAAGGCGCGCTGCTGTTCAAGCCCAACGTCATCGTGACCAGCGTGCCCTTCCACATCGGACGGCGCTCGGAATCAGTTGCGGCCGCCAGTGTCATCGCGAATCGCGAGACGACCTATTCATCGGCGAAACGGTAACCGACCCATGGCTCAGTGAGGATGAATTTCGGGGCCGAGGGATTTGGCTCGATCTTCTTGCGGAGACGGCGTTGGGTCCCCAGACGGCTTTCAAAATGGTTCTGTGTGTCAGCACACGCCCCGGGTGTTGCGCCAGAAACGTCAACAGCTCGAATTCCTTGGGCGTGAGGCGCACCTCTTCGCCATCCCTGAGGACGCGAAACCGCTCGCGGTCGATGACGAGACCTCCTCGCGTGATCGGCTGCGATGCGGGTTGCGGCGCGTCGGATCGGCGCAGCGCCGCCCGAATGCGAGCGAGCAGCTCCTCCGCGCCGAATGGCTTCGTCACGTAATCATCCGCCCCGAGGTCCAGCGCGCGCACCTTGTCGCCTTCGGCCCCGCGCGCGGACAACACGACGATGGGCACATTCGCGCTTTCGCGCACGATGCGGCAGACGTCGACGCCATCCATGTCTGGCAGTCCGAGATCCAACACCATGAGATCGGGCTTGTCGCGTTCAGCGGCCTCGACAGCGGCTCGGCCGCTCATGGCAGTGAACACCTCGTACCCGCGAGATCGCAACAACGGCGCGAGCGTGCTCAAGATATTCGGCTCATCGTCTACGACGAGAATTCTCGGAGGCATGCTTACTCACTCACAGTGAGTGTCCGGACTCGAGCGGGTATGACCATACTGAATCGCGCGCCGGCGTGTGGCGCGTTCTCCGCCCACACGCGCCCACCAACTGCTGCCAACAGGCCTCGGGTAATCGCCAGACCCATGCCAGTCCCCGGCGCGAGCTCGCGCGCTCGCCGACCGCGGTAGAACCGCTCGAACAGATGCTCGAGTTCACCCGGATCGACACCCGGCCCGTGATCGGTGACCCAGATACACAAACTCTCTTGTTGGACGCGTGCCTCCACCACGATCTCGCGATCCTCCGGTGAATACTGCGCCGCATTCTCCAGCAGGTGAGAGAGAGCGACGGATGCGACGCGAGGGTCGATCCTCACCTGCATCTCCGCCTCGGCGTCGACGCGCACCGGCCGGCCGTCGACGGCATGTCGGACGTGTGCCATCGCCGCATCGACCACGTCGGCCGGCGTGACCCATTGCTGCTCGAGGTGAATCGCTTCGGCATCGATGCGCGCCATGTCCAGAATGTCTTGGAACAAGCGGTTGAGACGTTTCAACTCAACGATCGCCGTTGCAGCCTGTGCCCGACGCTCCTCCAGGGGCAGATCGGTGCGCAGGTTTTCCACCGCCACGCGGACGGCGGTCAGCGGAGTCTTCAAATCGTGGCTCAGCGATGCCAGGAGCGTCGAGGCCAGTTCGGCCTTCTGCCGCAGCCGCTCTGCCGCCTCTCGCTCCGCGAGAAAGTGCGCGCGTTCGATGGCGATCGCCACGACGCCCGCCACGGCGTCGAGCGTTCCGACCTCCAGCATCGTGTCCGCCGCCAGCAGCCCCACGGTTTTCGTCACGTGCCGGAGGGGGACGATGACCAACTCGCCCGTCTCTGCAGCGATCCGCAGATGCCCGCCGTACGCACGCTGGTGGGCATCGAACTCCAGGACGCCGCGTGCTTTGGCCAGGGCGCTGTCGAGGACGTCGGGCGCGACACGCACGTCGTTGGCGGCACCCTGATGGAGCCGCCACGTGTTATCCACCGGCAGACAGATTGCCACGCGCGACAACTCAAAACGTCTTGCAACGTGCTGCGCCAGCGCGTCAATCGCGCTACTCGTTTCGGTAGTGAGCAGAACGTCGCGCGTCAGGTCGAACAGACGCGTGACCTCATTCCGCCGTTCGATCGCCTCGCGGGCGCGCACTTGTGCCGCGGATGACAGACGACTCGCAATAACGGCCGCGGCGAGGAACGCGAACAACGCGATCAAATTCTGCGGATCCGCAATCGTGAAGGTGCCGACAGGGGGGAAGAAAAAAAAGTTGAACGCCATCGTCGCCGCGATCGCAACCACCGTCGCGATCCACAACTTGCCCAGCGTGGCTGTTCCGAGCACGACGAGCAACAGCGCCAATCCCACCGTCGTGTGATTGACGCCGGGAATCCGGCGCAACACTCCGACAGCGACAGCGGTGACGATCAATCCGCCGGCGAGGACCACGATGTCGCGAACCGCGAGACGGCGCGAGACAGACATGCGCCCGTGCATTGTGACACTCACTCGGGTGCCGCAAGAGCGTCGGCGCGGTTTCTTAACGGAGTCTTTATGTGTTTCTTACGCGGGTGCGCGCTAAACCTACGGTGTGCGATTGGAGATGCACACGGTGACGACATTCCATGGGTCTGCCGTTCGGCAAGACGAGTTGAGCGATCTGATCGCAGAGTACCTCGCCCTGGAACGTCTCCGCGCGTTTCGTCGCATGCTGGCCGCGCGGTTCGGTTTCTTGAGTTTGGCTGTGCTCGTCGCCGGTGCAGGGCTTGATTGGTTGCCGGCAGTCGCATGGCTCGTCTCGATTGCTCTGTTCCTGGCCGCTCCGCTGTGGATGTGGATCGTCGAGGTTCGACGTGAACGGCACCTCGACCTTCGTTTGAAGTCGATCGACGGAGCTACCACCGACGTGATTCAGCCGACCGCGGCCGCCAACACACAGTCGTTGTGTTGACGCGTAAGAAAGTCATAAAAAGTTCATAAGTACGGCGGGACCTGTCGCCTCGCCGTGCAGCGCTTGCCCGGATAATGGCGGCGTTTCATGTCGGCCACATCGGTTCCCGCAGAGTCACCTACCACTGTTCATTCACATGCCACGGCCCGTCGTCTGGTGCCCTTGACACTGACAGCGTTGGGTGTGGTGTACGGCGATATTGGCACAAGCCCGCTGTACGCGATGCGCGAGTGCTTCTTCGGTTCACACGGCATTGCCCCGACGCATGAAAACGTTCTTGGCGTGCTCTCGCTCATCATTTACGCCCTGCTGCTGGTCATTTCCGTGAAGTACGTGCTGGTCGTGATGCGTGCGGACAACGACGGCGAGGGCGGCATCCTGGCATTGACGGCGCTGGTGCCGGGACGCAAGGAGCAGCGAGAGGGCACGCGATCGCGCCTCGCGCACGGGCGGCCGGTGCTGGTTGCCTTGGGCGTGTTTGGCACGGCGCTGTTGTACGGCGACGGCATGATTACTCCCGCCATTTCAGTGCTTGGCGCGATCGAGGGCCTCGAGGTTGCCACGCCATTATTTCGTCCGTACGTCGTGCCTGTCACCGTCGCCATTTTGATCGCGTTATTTGCGATCCAGAAATTCGGCACGCATCGCGTCGGCAGACTCTTTGGCCCGATCGTGATCGTCTGGTTTGCGACGATAGCGACGCTGGGTGTGGTCTGGATTATCGGAGCGCCCTCCGTCGTTGGCGCGTTCGATCCGCGCCACGCGCTGCGCGTATTCGCCAACAACGGCTTCATGGGATTCGCTGTGCTTGGCGCCGTGTTTCTGGTCGTGACCGGGGGCGAGGCCCTCTATGCCGACATGGGACATTTCGGCAGGCAACCGATCCGCTTGGCATGGTTCGCCCTCGTGTTGCCGTCCCTGGTGCTCAACTACCTTGGACAGGGAGCCCTGCTGCTGCAGAATCCGAACGCGACCCATCCGTTTTTTTTGTTGGCACCGACGTGGGCGCTGTATCCGCTTGTCGTCATTGCAACGCTGGCCGCGATCATTGCCTCGCAGGCGCTGATCTCCGGGTCGTTCTCACTGACACGCCAGGCGATTCAGTTGGGCCTGGCGCCGCGCCTCGATGTCGAACACACGTCCGCGCGTGAGATGGGGCAGATTTATGTGCCACAGGTGAACTGGGCGTTGATGGTCGCCACGGTGATCATTGTCATCGGCTTCCGGTCTTCGGGCGCGTTGGCGGCGGCCTACGGCATCGCGGTCACACTGACGATGATCATCACGGTGCTGCTGCTCTACACCGTGGAGATCGAACGCTGGCACTGGCCAAAAGCAGTGGCGGTGAGCCTCATGCTGCTCTTTCTCACCATCGATGTCGCGTTCTTCGGCGCCAATGCGTTGAAGATCATGCAGGGCGGCTGGTTGCCGCTGCTCGTGGCGTGGGTGGTGTTCACCATGATGACGACGTGGAGGAGCGGGCGGCGCCTCGTCGCAGAGCGATTGACCGCTCGCGCGTGGCCAATCGAGCAGTTCCTCGCCACCGTCGCCGAACTGAAGCCGGTGCGTGTGCCCGGAACAGCGATTTTCATGACGGCGCAGCCAACCGGCACGCCGCCGGCGCTCGGGCACAACTTGCGTTACAACAAAGTGCTCCACAAGCAGGTCATCATTCTCACGGTGACGACGGCGCAGAAGCCGCACGTGGCTCCGGACGAGCGCGTGTCGGTGGAGCCTCTCGGCCACGATCTGTTCAACGTCCGCCTGCAATATGGGTTCATGGAGGATCCCGACGTTCCCGCCGCGCTCCTGCAGGCGCGCGAGCAAGGCCTGCCGATCGATCTCAACGATCTCACTTACTTCCTCGGCCGCGAAACAATCATCGTGACGCGTAAAGAGGGCATGGCGATCTGGCGCGAAAAGCTGTTCGTGCTGATGGCGCGCAACGCAGTTCGCGCCACGGCATTTTTTCGCCTGCCACCGGAACGAGTCGTGGAACTCGGAGTGCAGGTCGAGCTGTAGTCGACGTTTAAGATGGTGAAGTCGCAGCTCTCGCTCCGCGAGCAATCGCACTGGCTCTCATAAGCCGGCCGCCGGCAGGTGTGTCGACGTCTGTACGCCTCAGCCATCAAAGGAGTTGTTGGTGGTCTTCAACTTCCCGCTGCTCGTGCTGACGAGCGATACGGATTGGGCGTCGGACGCCTGCATCGAAGATCTCGTCGACAGAGCGTTGTCGTTTGGAATCAGGCCAGTCATGATGGCAACCGGAAAGAGCGCGGCGGTGGAGAAATATCTCGCCGCCGGATCGATCGAGCTCGGGATCCACCCGAATTTCAATCCGGGGTCCGATCACGGGGCTGATCCGGCCGCCGTAATTGCACACGTGCGGGCACTCTATCCGCAGGCCACGACCTGGCGGTCGCACGGATTCGTCGATTCAACGCAGATTGCTGCCGCGCTGTATGCCTCGGGGTTGGAGTACGACAGCAACCTTTGCCTCTGGATGCAGCCGAATCTGGCGCCGCTGCGGCACGCGAGTGGCTCGCTGCGCTTCCCGGTCTTCTGGGAAGACGATGTGCACTGGCGTGACCGTGAAGGCTCGTGGACGTTCGACGATTACGCGGAGCAGTTCTTCTCGCCGGGTTTGAAAGTGATCAACGTTCATCCGCTTGCGTTCGCGATGAACATTCCCCACGCTGAGTTTCGGACGACGTTGACACCGGATATCCAGACGCTGACGCAATCAGGCATGGAGCGGCGTCGTTTCAGGGGCGCCGGAACAAGAACATTCCTGTTGGATCTGTTCAAGGAGGCGCGCGCGCGTGGCCATCGCTTCTATACGCTTGCGGAAGCGTGCGAACTCTGGTCCTCAGCGACGTCGGACACGGCCGGGCGGACGCTGTCCGTCAGCGAGGAGGAGTATTCGAAGTATTGGCGCGCGGACAATGCTGAAAAGCAGCGGCTTCTCAAGGACTTGTACAACAAGCGCAACCCGGCGGATCTCTACGCAACCTCTCGCGATATCAATCTCCGCGAACTGGAGATCGAGGCGATCCGGCGCAGCCTGATAGACGGAGACCTGATCGACCTCGGCTGCGGCAACGGCTACACACTCATTTCTCTCGCACGACACCATCTATCCTGGCGAATGGTCGGTGTTGATTTTTCCGAATCACTGATTGCGGGTGCCCACGCGCTTCTGCAGCGCGAACGGCCGCCGCTGCAGAATTCTCCGCAGTTTGTGTGCGCCGACGCGATTGAGTACCTCAACCTACAGCCCGATGCTTCCGCAGGGGCGATCATCAGCGAACGCTTTCTGCTCAACATGCCTGATGCGCGCACGCAAGAGGCAATTGTCGCGGACGCGTATCGAGTACTGAGAAGCGGCGGGCGACTGATCCTGTGCGAAGCATCGAGCCAGGGATTTGCCGCGCTCAATTCCGTGCGCCGATCCGTCGGACTCGACGTCGTTCCAGAAACAAGCCCCGACAACCTTTCGGCGATCCGATTCGATGAGGCGGTAATAGAAGCATTCGCTCGGCGCGTGGGCTTCCGGCTGGTCGACAAGCTTGGGTTCAGCGTCTACTTCGCGATCAGTCGTGTCCTGCATCCATTACTAGTTGCACCGCAGAAGCCTTTGTTCGATGCGCGGATCAACACGCTCGCGCGCTCGGTGCAAGCGGCGCTGCCTTTCTCGCCAGGCGTGGGCGCGAACATCGTATGGGTGTTGGAGAAACCACAGATGACGGCCGCGACTTTCGGATCGTCCGCGCCAGCGAGGCCTTCGTCGTAGATGGTCTCGCAATCCCAGCCGGCTGCGCGCAGGAGCTCGGCAGCCTCGACGGGCACGTTCTCATCGAGCTTCGCGCGCATGCACGAAGACTACGCTGGGAGGGGCATTGTCCGCTCTTGCGCGAGATCGGCGGCATTACACAGGCTTTGTTCTGCCATCGCGCAACATATGGATCGGGACGCAACGACCTTGACTCCAGTTTCCGAACCGCGGATCGTGGGTTAGGCTGCGCGGTCAGGTTCGCAACTCGCTAGCAGCTCGATCAATTCGTCGAGGGTTGCGTTGCCTGCAAGAACAGCCTCCCGCGGTAGTCGTCCGGTTGCTTCCACCGCCTCGATTGCCTCCATCGGGGACAGACCTCGTGCAGCCACGAGCCAGGCTGCGAGCACGTGACCTGTTCGGCCATTGCCGCCCCAGCAATGGATCACCGCGCGTTTGCCGCCGGTGTCGGCGGTCCTCAGGAACGGCAAAACATTTCCTCTGAGCGCCTGCCGTGAGCACAGATGGTGGTCAGCGATGGGTTCCATCAGCACGCAGGTTGCGCCGAACAGCCTCTTGTACTCGGCCTCAAGATTGACTGGAAAGCCGGCCAACTGTCCTGCGTCGAGGAGACAACACACTCGCGTGACACCTTGAGCCCGCATGAAGTCCGCCCATTCGCAAATACTGGTCGCCGAAGCGTCAGGCGCCCGCGCCCCGTACGCTGTCCGCTCGCCGCTCCGCGCCGGCCCGAAGTGGAAGTTCGAGTCCATTCTTTCGTGAAGTTGGCCGTCAGCGTCACGCATTGGCGCTCACCCGCGCCGAGCGAGCGTAGCGAGCGAGGGCACCGCGTGGCGCGTGAGCGCCGCGCGGCGTCGGGTGCAGCGCCTGTTAGACGGCATCTCGCTTGGTCCTGCGTCGGTCAATCGCACCCAGCGTGCGACTGGGTAGATTACACTCTTCCTCGACCTCACGGAGTATCGAAGTCATCGCCTTGCAACCATGGCCTTGTAGGTCGGGTCATGATCAGCCGCAGGGAACAGGAACTCATCGCGGAACATGAAGCCGCACAGCTGCCACAGCACAGGACTGTTTGGGACTCGCACGGAGGCGATCACATAGCCCCGGAGATCCCGGTTGGCCGCCGAAGAGTCGATCGGCTAAGGGTTCGACAACTCGTCGGCCGCAGTCGTCCGAGTGTCAACGCCGTGAAAATGCGAGTGAATGTGGCGAAACGGGTGCTGTGAGGGACTGCTTGCTTTGAAGCATCACCTGAGATCGCGTGTTGCAGCTCCCGATTGTACGCAGCGGTCAATGGATCCGTGCCTAAATCCAGCGAAGTGACCCTGCAGACTTTTAGTGGTTAAGGGCAGCACACGACTGCGTTGAAGCACTCCGCGCCGGTTAATGTTCGGTAATGCTCGGCTGAGCCGTTCCGTTAATTATTACAGCGGCCGAGCAAAAGTCTGCCGATACGATATTCGAGTTGTTTGATCTCACCGCGCTCGAGCTCGAACTCAATTGCCCGGAGCTGCTCGCCATTGTCGGCATGCACGGCGGTCACCGTCGAGCGGCATCCGAGATCGTTGCGAAATCGCTTCGGAGGGCGCCCACCATACATTAGCGCGACCACGCGGCGACGATCGTGACTGACAGCCTGATCCATCCGCGCCGGACCGTGTGTCACGCCGGCATCGCCCATGTAACCGTTGGGTGACCGGAATGCTGCTTCGCGCCTGCCGCCGTGATAGAGACGCCAGCGCATGATGTCTGGCGCGAATTGACGCAGGGCAGCGCGAATGCGCGGCGTCGCAACAAACCCCGGTTGTTGGTGAATCGGACCGTTCCAAAAGACTCCATACTGCGACATGTAAGTTGATGCTGAACGGCCACCAACGAAGGTCATTGCATGTAGCAGCACAAGCTCTTCGACGTCCTCGGTACTATTCACCGTAACGCCAGGACCAGCGTTGACGTTCGGTCCGATGGGCTCACCATCCCAACCGAGATAAGGCGCGCCTTCAGGCGACTGATATCCAGTCGCGAATTTTCGCGCGAGCCGGTCCACGGCGTCGCCGTGACGCTGACCGTGGTAATAGCGCACCGAGAAGTTTTGCGAGTACGCGAGCACATCCGCTGGTTGTTCGCTGCATGTTTTTGGGCAAGACGACGCGACAATCGCGTGACGCATCTTCAGTGGCTCGACGATCCGGAGGAGTCCTGATGGCCCGAAATTGCCATTCTGAAAATCTTCGTTGTTGGCTTCGTACATCGCGAGAACGTGCCAGCCAATTTTGTCGTAGATAGCCCCGACGCGCGTCGAGTGCTGCACGACATGCTCCAGTGGAATTGCGGGTCTGCCCCGCCCGAGATCGCCGCGACTGTGGTGCACCCTGAGACCAATCTGATCGACCCGCTGGAGGAAGCGTTCGAGTTTGTCGTAGTACTCGGCCGTAGGACGGATGCGAACGCCGTCTGCATTAGTCCAGGCGAATGGGCTAATCTCCTTGCCGCGCCACGCGTCCGAGTATTCGCCGAGATTGTCCCAGAAGCGGATACAGTCGTAGTCTGCGGCTTTGATCGTTCGAAGCTGCTCCTCGACCGCGGCTGGCCGCCGAACCCATGCACTGAACGCCTCTGCGAAGTGCGCGCACAGCGGCAACACCGGCTCGCCTGCGTCATCCTCGAAGACGCGATCGCCAACCTTGAGACGGCCTGTCCATGGGGGAGAACTAGAGCCGACGGGCAGTACGTTTCCGACAGTCAGCAGGGTGACACAGAAGACGAGCACATAAGGCAGGGCCGTACGCGGTGGCCTGTGACCGTTCAAGGGGTCCCCCAGCCGCTACCGATTGTCAGTCATTTGTCAGTCGCTTAGCGTCACGACGCGCGCTGCCGCGGAGTGGCCGCCGCGAGACGAGGGAACCATTCCAGCGGCACCGAGACGGAGCGCCCGTCGTCGAGCACAACGGTCAACTCATCGTCGGAACACGAAACGTCGACCGCCAACGCCTCACTTGTTTCCACTGAAACAGGCATTCCACTTCTCCAAGAAGAATTCCCGATGCTGCGCGACGAGCTGTCGGAGTCGTCAGCTCGTGACTGCGAAAACCACGGTTGAAAACCACGGTTCGATGCCAGCGCCACCGGATCGAGCCAGTACTTCGCGTACCTGCCAGCATGCGCGACATGAATGTGCGGCGGTTCCTGATTCTCCAGACTGTAGAAGAAGAATCGGTAACCACCAACCCGCAGGAGGGCCGGCACACGCCGCGTACCACTTCAGCCGGCCCTCCATTGCCGTCAGAACATCTAATCGCCTTAGTGCGCGAATCGGCGCAGTGTGCGTATCAACACGCAGGCCGAACGAACGCCGCGCGATGAATTGATCGCGTAGCTCTATTCATTCGCGACAAGAAGTTGGAATGACCCTTGAAACACGGCACCTGTCGGCGTGCCGTCAGACGCCGGGCACGTTCCAGGCGGAGGGTAGACATGCGAGTTCCTACGATGATGCGCGCGGTCACGTTGCTCTGTTCGTTTTTCGCTGCTGGAGCACACGTTGCACACGCGCAGGTGTTCAGAAGCAGCGTCGACATGGTGGGCCTCACCGTCACCGTCACCGACGCGCGCGGGCGGGAGATCACGGGCCTCACCCCTGACAACTTCGCCGTCTACGAGGATGGCGTTCAACAGCAAGTATCGTTGTTCGGAAGCGAGAAAGTGCCGCTCGATGTGGCACTGGTGATCGACACGAGCAGCAGCATGCACGCCGTCCACCCCGTCGTGAAGAGAGGTGCCTGCGCCTTGCTCGGCAAACTTCGAGACGGTGATCGAGGACTTGTCGTGGACGTGAAACAGCGGATTCAGATTCGTGGCGGCTTGGATGCGGACCTGTCGCATGTCGTTAGGTCAATCAACAGTCTGTCGACCGACGGCAGCACGGCTTTGTATGACGGACTGTACATGTCGCTGCAAGAGTTCGCCCGCGAGCGTCGACAGCGTCCTGAAATTCGACGCCAGGCGCTCGTCGTCTTCTCCGACGGCCTCAACAACGCAAGTCATGTTCGCTTCGAAGATGTGAGCGAGCTGGCTCGCGCCCTCGACGTGACGATTTACACGATTATGTTGAACGACGGACAGTTGTCACAAGCGATCGCCCGAGACGTGCACGTGGCGCGCGCAGCGTGGGAAATGCGCGCGCTGACACTGGACACCGGCGGCAGGGCGTTCTTTCCGATTAAAGCGGGGGAGCTGGCAGCTATCTACGACACCATTGCGCGCGAGCTTGTCAACCAATACACGCTGGCGTACGTCGCTCCTCCGGCGAGACCCAAGCAGGCGCTGCGTCGCATCTCCGTTAGCTTGCTTCCTCCCGTGCAAGGCGTGCCGCGAACGAGAACCAGCTATGTCACCAATCAGCCGGCGGGCAATCGCTGATAGGCCGGTGCGGCTGGCGCGGTCGCATCCACAACCGTGCCTGGGCCACTCGTGAGGTGATAAATGATGCGATGGCGTGTTTGCGCGACGCGACTCGAGCGTGGTGCCACACATCTCTCCGTGTGATTGTGCACAAACGCGGATCGGTTCACCCGATATGGTTAGTGGCGACCGTCGCGTGCGAATTGAGCGAGCACCATTTCACCGGCCCTGCTTTATGGCACAACCGCAGCACCAGGGCCACTCTCGATGGGATGGAGCAATACGCCAGGCATGTGGAGTCCGCGCGGTCGGCTCCGACTACACCATGAACGCCCCGTCTGAGAACACATCCAAGGAGCCGAGCATGCCCAGTACGCAGAAGATCACCACCTACCTCTGGTTCAACGGCAACGCTGAAGAGGCCGTCGAGTTCTACAGGTCCGTCTTTCCGGACTCGCGCGTGACGGACGTCGCCCGGTGGGGCGAAGGCGGCCCCGGCCCGCAGGGC
>WNFV01020105.1_pt1 | contig 12167 bp, 7 predicted proteins | sample 5400101 | NCBI WGS metagenome assembly WNFV01 (sample SAMN13153361, study PRJNA577476) | soil metagenome | isolation source: 115 cm soil or saprolite under grassland replicate 1 | place: USA:California | collected 2016-06-15
CGCCGCCAGGAACCTGCCGACGCTGGTGCTGGTGCACCGCAAGCCGCTGCTGGACCAGTGGCGGGTCCAGCTGGTCGAGACGCTCGGGTTGTCGTCCAACCAGGTCGGACAGATCGGCGGCGGCAAGAACAAGCCGACCGGCATGGTCGACCTCGCCATGATCCAAAGCCTGAGCCGTCTCGACAACCCGGAAGGACTGTTCCAGCGCTACGGCGCCGTGGTGATCGACGAATGCCACCACCTACCGGCGTTCTCGTTCGAGTCCTGCGTCCGGCGAGCACCCGCCCGTCATGTCCTGGGGCTCACCGCCACCCCCTATCGGCGGGACGGCCTGCAGGGCATCATCACCATGCAGTGCGGACCGATCCGCCACACGATCTCCACGCGCGACGCCGAGCCAGACGCTCCCAGACCGCACCTCCGCGTCCGGGCAACCGACTTCGGCTTGGAGGAAGCCGACGACACCTCCATCCAGGAGGTGTTCCGGGCGCTCGTCAACGACCAGCAACGAACCGCGCTGGTCTGCGAGGATGTCCTGGCCGCCCTCTCCCAACGACGGCGATGCCTTGTCCTCAGCCAGTGGAAGGACCACGTCCACCTGATCGCCGAGCAGCTGCGGGCCAACGGGAAGGAACCGTTCGTGCTAGTGGGCGGGCTGGGGAAGAAGGCCCGCGAGGCGATCCTCGCCGACGTGCAACACAGCCCGGCCGACCAGGACCTCGTCCTGGTCGCGACCGGGCAGTATCTGGGCGAGGGCTTTGACTGTCCCCAGCTGGACACGCTGTTCCTGGCCTTCCCAGTGGCCTTCAAGGGAAAGCTCGTCCAGTACACCGGCCGGCTGCTCCGCCCGTATCCGGGTAAGCGGACCGCTACGGTGTACGACTACGCCGACAGCGACGTCCCCGTGCTCGCGGCCATGCACGCCAAGCGCCTCAGGACCTACCGGTCGCTCGGCTTCGCCGAAGTCGCCGTCGAACCCTGAACGCATTTCCGCACCCTGCGGGCGCGCAGTGTTCACGGGATGTAGGCGAGCATGCCGATTACGCCCTTGTTAGCCTCGATTCCCGGTGCGGAAATTGAGTTGAGGTCGGGCTGGGCTGGCGTGGTCAGCGGGGTGGGAAGCGGAAGCGAAGCGTGCGGCCTTGCCACCAGGGGATGGGGACGTCCAGATCGGCGAAGCCGGCGTCGATGAGGACGGGGTGGTAGCTGCGCAGGTTGAGTGCGCAGGTTACCTGGTCATCGGTGATGTGCAGGGTGCCGCCGGTGTCCAGGAAGTGCCGCCAGATCCTGTCGGGGGTGGCGGTCTGGTAGCGGGGCAGCCGCCGGGCCAGTAGCCGGTAGAGGTTGCCGGCGACGACGGTCAGGGTGGTGTCCAGGTCGACGTTGAGCGGGATGCCGCTGGACAGGGCGTCCAGGTGGAACCCGGCGATGTAGGCGTCGAGCTCGTTTTCGATCAGCATGCGTTCGGCGTAGCGGCCAAACAGGTCTTTGCCGGGATTGGCCTGGTCGTTGGTGATGAGCAGGGTGGGCTGGTCGCGGCCGATGTTGGTGACGGCGATCTGGCGGACGGGTGTGTGGATGCCCTTGAGCCTGACCTGGTCCTGGTGCAGGTGGGGGTGGCGGTAGCGGCCGGCCCGGTCGATGCGGGCGGTGGTCCATGCGGAGGCGGGCAGGGCGGCCAGCCGGGCGAGTTCTTTGTTGCCGCGCTGGCGCAGCGTGAGCCAGCGGATGCCGCGGCCATTCAGCTCTTCGAGCACCTGGTAGGTGGTCAGCTGAGAGTCGAAGACCAGCAGGCCGGGGTCTTGTCCGGTGGCCTGCTGCCAGTAGTCAGCGAACGCGATGATCTCGCGGGCCTGTTCGACAGTGGTGATGTCGGCGTCGGCGTAGACCATCTCGGCCGAGGTGTGGTCCTGGGCGAAGAAGGTGAGCACCGCACGGGTGCGCTGGGAGCGGCGGGGCACGTAGTGGCGTTCCAGGACGGTGTCGTCGCCGTGGTGGCGGATGGCGTGGAAGTCGAGGTTGAAGCCGGCCTCTCCCGTGGCCAGGCCCAGCGGCCGAAGCGCCTGCACCAGCCCGGTGAGCAGCTTGTGGTTGGACTGGCGGCGCACGCGGTAGGAGTAGCTGCCAAGGTGGGTGGCCTTGGGCAGGGCCGAAAGCCCCAGGGTGAAGGCTAGGCCGGCGTCGTCGGTGAGCGAGCCAAGGTGGTGGATGCGGGGGCGGCGGGCGCATTTTGCCAGCAGCAGGCTGGCGATCGACTGCCAGGCCGACAGCGCCGTGGTGGACGGATAGCCGGCCGTGCGGACGAGGTCGTGCAGGCCAAGGTCGGCCATGGTGGGTAACAGCAGCAGCAGTCCGGCGTGGTCACAGGGCAGCCGGGCGTCTGCGGGCCAGGTGGTGAGCTTGGCGGCCTTGACCGGGTCCAGCCGTGCCGGGCTGCCGCGGCGGCCCTCGTCGCGGCGGGGCAGCCGTGGCAGCCCTTCGGCCTGCAGGAGCTGCCAGACCGTCTGGGCGGAGACCGGCAGGCCGTCGGCGGTGAGCGCGCTGGCGATCTCGGTGACGCTGTGGTCGTGGGCGCGCAGCGCAAGGACCTTGGTGCGCAGCTCGCCGGTGACCTTGCGGGGTCCCTTGGGGCCGGGTTTGGTGTGGGCGAACAGCTGCAGCTTGCCGGCGCGCAGCAGGGTGGCCATCTGGTGGACCGACGCGGTGGAGTAGCCGTAGCGGTCGGCCACCTGCGAGGCGGGCAGGCCGTCGACGAAGTAGGCGCGCAGGGCCTCGTAGCGGCGCTGTTGGCTGCTGTCGGGCTGGAGGAAGTATGCTGCGCCTGGTCTCAACCGATCTCCATGAGCGTCACATCTTGACGATGGTGCTGGATTGTACTGCCACAGCCTGATCGGTGATGCAACACGGCATGGTGTTGCCTGTCGATGGCGGGGACGCGAGCCGGAGAACCTGTGGTGGTATGTGCGCGTGCGGCGATTCAGCTCGCGTCCTGCCGGCTTCTCAGTTCAGAAAGATCCGTTGAGCTAGGGTCCGTATGGCTGGCCGCCAACGCCACGACCAGGGCATTTGCGGGACCCCGCGGCTATCCACGGCAGACGAGAAGAACTCAGCCCACCTCCCGGGAATCGAGGTTAGGCGGCACGGCGAACACGATATGCCCGGTCAGGAAGGGTACGGTGTAGGCGTCCGGCATCAGCGGGTGCGGCTGGACGTCGAGGTTGGACTGGCCGGGTAGCGGCCCCGTCCGTAGCTGGCTATAAAGCCGGGCAAGCCATCGCTGGGTGCCAGGCGACATGGCAGCGACCTGCTGGCTGAACTCCGGTATCTGGATGACTCGATAGCTGCGCGCCCGACTCAGCGGAGCAGCTCCTCGATGACCTCATCGAAGCTGCGGGACGGCTGGCCGGCGAACACCGCGTCCCAGCCACCCTCCTGCCAGCGACGCTTGACCGCCTGCCACGCCTCGCCGCCGTGTTCCTCGATGAATGCGGCCCGGTACCACTGCTCGACCACGTCATCGAGCGGCCCGTAGTCCCCTGAGTCCAGCGCTCGTTTCGTCGCCTGCCGCAGCGCTGTTTCATAGGCCTCTAGGTGCTCGGCTGGGAGGTGCTCGCGGGTGTAGACGACCCGCTCGGCGAGGGTCAGCTCCTGCTTCGGCGCTTCTGCTGTCATCGACGCGCTCCGTGCACCGAGGTTGACCCCCTCAGTGTGCCGAACGCACGATCAGTCGTCCACCTTGGTGTACGGCCGAGTCGCCTTCATCGTCTCGCCTTCACGGACTCTCCTTCACCGCCCGGCTTCATGGGCTGGGCGAGGTCGGCTTCATGGCGGCTTCAACGGTGCCGGCTTCATGCGCGCGGCTTCCAAACCCGTGGAGCAGACCGCTGAGCAGGTCACGCCGGTGCATCTGGGCCGGGTGGTCGTCGGCGATGGTCCCCGAACGAGGGGATCGGGGCGCTCGCGTGTCGTACGATGGCTGGTGGGCTGGTGGCATGGCTGAGGAACTCGGCGATCCGATGGACGGCGGCCCGTGACCCGCCGCGACCTTGCCATCACGCAGCGGCTCAAGGTCTGGAAGCTGCTCGAGCTCGGCCTGTACCCGATCCCGGTCAACCCGGCCAGCCGCAAGCCGCTGGTGGCCTGGGGCGAGCTGGACCAGTTCGGCTACCGGCCCGGTGTCGGCCAGGACCTCGGCTACAACGCGCTCATCTTCGAGTGGTGGGACCGCTGGCCAGCCGCCGGGGCCGCCATCATGACCGGGCGCTCCCGGCTGCTGGTGGTCGACGTCGACCCGCGGGCCGGCGGCCAGCATGCCCTCGCCGGGCTGGTTGCCGAGCGGCCCCTGCCACCGACCAGGGTGGTGCGCACCCGTGGCGGCGGCACGCACCTGTACTACCGTATCGACCAGCCGGTCCCAAGTCGCGCCGGCGCGCTCGGCCCGGGCCTGGACGTCAAGAGCCGCCGCGGGCTGATCGTCTGCCCGCCGACCCCAGGCTACTCGCTGCTGCAGCAGCACCCGATCGCGCCGGCGCCGGACTGGCTGCTTGCCCGTTGTGGCCCCACCAGCCGACCCCGGACCGGCTCCGGGCCTGGTAGGCACCCGCCCGACAGCCCGGTGACCCGGGCCGCGCTGGACCGGGCGCTGGCTGCCATCCGGGGTGCGCCGCGCGGCCGGCGGCACGACACCGTGGTCAGGGAGGCGGCGCGCATGTTCGCCGTCTGCGACGACGACCAGGTCGAGGCGGCGCTGCTGGAGGCTGCCCGACAAGCGAACGAGCCATCGGAGTGGCACGACCGCGAGCAAGCCATCCGTGACGAGCGCGCCTTCATCCGGGAGGCCCAATGACGCCGCCCCAGCGGCGTCCACGCTCAGCTCTGGTCAGAACAGGTCTCGCGACGGGCGTTGGCGCCGGGGCGGCCGGCCGCTCCCCCGGCGGCGGCCGGCCGCACGGGCAGCCAGCCTGGGCGGCGACCCCCCGGCCCGTTGGGTCCAGAGACTCTGACGTCACGCTGCGGCCTGGTAGTACTCGTGAATCAAGCCGCCGAGCCGGTCCCGCCGCCGAACAGTACGGGCGAGCGGGGCAGCACCAGCGCTGAACTCGCTGTAGGTACTCCTCGGCGGGCGAAGCGCCACGCCTCGGTGCGGTCGCTGGTCGTTGTAGTGGCGCACATACTCGGCGAGCACCCGCTCAAGGTGGCGCCGACCCCAGACCAGCACCCAGTCCAGACACTCCTCCCGGACTGTCCGCACCCAGCGCTCGGCGAACGCGTTGGCATTCGGCGCCTGCACCGGTGTGGTGATGACCTGGATGCCGTCGGCGGCGAACACGTCATCGAAGGCGCTGGTGAACTTGCTGTCCCGGTCGCGAATCAGGAACTGAGGCGCGACGGCGCCCTCCGGCCGCTCCATCGAGCACTCCCGTGCCCGCTGCACCACCCAGGGCCCGTTCGGATGGCGTGTGACCCCGACCAGGCGAACCTGGCGCGTCCTAAGCTCGATGGCGAACAGCACGTACAGCGTCGTGAGCCGCACGGTCTCCACCGTGAAGAAGTCGATGGCCATGATGCTCGAGGCCTGCGCCCGCAGAAACGCTCGCCAGGTGACCGACGCCCGGCGCGGCGCAGGCCGAAGTCCGTTGCCACGCAGCACCGAGCGGATGGTGGTCGCCGACACCGACACGCCCAGCTTCTTGAGCTCACCCTGGATGCGCCGGTAGCCCCAGCGGGGGTTCTCCCGGGCCAGCCGCAGGATCAGCGCTACCACTTGTTCGCCCAGCGGCGGACGGCCACATCGAGGGTAGGGCTGCGTCCACTTGCGGGCCACCAGGCGCCGGTGCCACCGCAGGATCGTGCCTGGCGTCACGAGGAAGGCTGACCAGCGTGCGCGGGGAAGCGCGCGGCTCAGCACCGCCAGGGCCGCACGATCGGCGGGGCGGAACTCAGGGCGTTTGACCTGGCGGCGCAACACCTCTGCTCACCGCACGACCGGGTTTCTGAACCCTACGGGCTTGACAGCACATAGCAGCCTCAGATTGTTAAACGTGAACCACGCGAGCCAAGAGACGTGTAGCGCCATCGACTTCGACGCGGACGCCGTGCTCGCGCGCTACGAACAGATTGGCGACCTGCGCAGCTCCATGCAGAAGGACCGCGAGGCCGGACGGCCGCGCGAGCTCGACGCGATCGGTGGCGCGGTTCTCCGAGCGGCGCGCCGGCACGGCCTCGAGGCTCCGGCGACATATCGAGCTGGTCGACCTGATCGCCCGCGAGGCCACGTTTCCTGTGCCGTAGCCGCAAGCGCCTGCCGTCGCATTGACCGTGACGGCGAAGCCGAGTAGCGTCGGTGGCTTGTGGCCGTGACGATCGTCACGAGGCGATGACGACAGGAGGTCCGGCGTGCAGGGCGGTGAATTCACCTGACGAGCCCGGACTTTCGGCTGTTCGTCGACACGCTCGTCGGGGATCACCAGTCGTGGCTCTCGAGCCATCCGACTCCGTCCGGCACCGACTTCTTCGACCACTACGTCGGGGACGAGGCCCACCCGGCCGGCCTCCTGCGCCGGTACGAGGCGTGGCGCTCCGAGCATGGCTACACCCGCGTCCGGCCGTGGAACGGCACGGAGGCTCTCGACCGGCCTGCGACCCCGGACGTCCCCTCCCCCGGGCGCGTGCTCCCATGGCTCAGCGGCGGAAGCGCCGGTCCTCCATTCGGCGACGGGTTCCTGGCCTCGACGAGCACGACCGCCGCTCTCCAGGGTCACTTCGCGAGCGCGAATGCGTTGGGGCAGGCCATCCGCGCCCACTGGCTCGACGTCATGGCGTTCAACGCTGGCGGCGAAATCGGCGACGACGACTATGCGCCGTACAGCATTCGGTTCTGGGGGTTCATGAAGTGGGCCGCGATCATGCGAAACCGCTTTCTCGGCATCCCCGTCTTCGCGATCCCGATCGTGTACGACGCCGATGGCGTGCCGCTGTCGGACATCGAATACATGGACACGGCGAATCACTGGCATCGCATCTGGCATCTGGGGACGTCGTGCGCGGCGAACACGCAGGGCCTGGACAGCCCCTTCGGGCAGTTCTGCGGCCGCCTGACGCCGTCGGGCGAAGAGTTCCTGCGATTCCACCGCGACGCGACCGACACGTACGACCGCTGGCGGCGCCGAAACGGCATGCCCGTCGTCGAGCGCTGGAAGCCCCCCGGCGTCCACTTCGACCACGGTGGACCGGACGTCAGCGACGTGCCGGCCACGCAGGAGGCCGAGATCGCCGACTACGGCAAGCGCTTCAACACACTCGACGGGATGGCCGAACATCAGGAGGGCGAGCTGCACGGGAGCGGACACACCAGCACCGCAGGCCCGGAGATAGCCGATATCGACACCAACAACTACAGCCCCCGCTTCTTCGCCTGGCATGGCTGGATGGACTACCTGTGGGAGAAGCGCCAGCCGCGCTTCAACAGCTTTCGGCCGGTCGCAAGCGACGGCACCGACTACCAGGGCGCGCTCACGGTCGTTCAGCCGGCCGCCGGTCCGGATCAAGTCCAGCCGAACAACGCTCTCACCGCCGTCGATGCCGTCGGACGCGGTTCTCTCTGGCTCGAGTACAACGTTCGAACGGAGACGTACGGCCGCGACGTCAATCTGACCCTGACGGCCCAGGTGTTCCGGAACAGCTCGGATGTCATGCCGGTCGCGAGCCTTGCGGCGACGCCGGTTCCGGTGAGTCCGGTAGCACAAGGTGTGAACTCGGGAGCAGTCCAGATCCAGTTCACGGGCGTCGACGTCGACGGCGAAGGCGCGTTCGCGCGTCAGGCGCTGCCGGGTGGCGCGGCGGGGTTCAAGAACGGTCGCATCCGTCTCACGGGCCACCTCGAGCCGGTCGGCAACGTCCCCGGCAGCACCGCGACCGACGCTCCGAACGACCAGTTCGATCACGAGCAGCACTTCGACGTCGTGCTCGTGCAGGAGACGCGCCCCCCGCTGGTCACGACACTTTTGAACCGCAGCGCCTTCTCGGTCGACGAGGTCGTCATCAACGCTGCCGGAGGCGCACAGAGCGTATTCACCAACGCATTCTTCGTCGTCCTCCAGGACCCTCCCGAGCCGCCTCCCGCACTCGGCGCGAGCAGCATCCTCCCCCAGTACGCCGACCCGGCCCACACGACCGTCTCGGGCGTCTTCGCCGACGGCAGCGTCATCCCGACGGTCGAGGTGGTCGACGAGAGCGGGAACGTCGTCAACTGGTTCACCGTTGCGTTCACCGACGTCTTCGAAGAGCAGCCGTCGCTGCACGACAACGTGTCCCAGCGTGTGCTCTTCCGCTACCTGGCGATCGTCGACGTCGCAGCCGTCTCCGCGCTGCTGCCCGCTCCCGGGGCGACGCCACGGTTCGCGCGGCTCAGGATCAGTGCCCGCGACCGCTCAGGCAACGTCGTCGAGGACGTATACAGCGCCCAGATCAAGCTCTTCAGCGACGCCAACCCGTACATGGTCGACGTCCGGGACGAGAACCCGCACTGGCTGAGCATCGACACCCGAGTCTTCACCGTGCGCCAGTCGGAGACGAAGTTCGGGCATTCACCGGCGGCCTCCGGCGGTCCCAGCCAGTACATCACCGACGTCATCAGCGAGTTCAACGCCGGCACCCAGAACTTCGAAGGCATCCCGGCCGACCAGGGCCAGGCCCAGCTCGAGCTGGCCCCGCAGGTGGGCGGAACCAACGTCTACAACTTCGCGCTCGCCCGGGTCCGGGTCAGGACCCAGGTCGTGGTTCCCGACGTGCGGGTCTTCTTCCGCCTCTTCACCACCGCGCTCAGCAACCTCAGCTTCAACTCGACCGGATATCCGACGTCGACGGGGGCGACGCCGATCGCGCTCCTCGGGCGAACGAGCCCGGGCGCGGAAATCGTCTCGATCCCGTTCTTCGCCGCGCCGCGGGTCGAGACGCGGGCCGGCCAACCCGGCGCGGTGACGATGGAAGCGCAGACCGACCTGCCGAACGTCCAGCAGTTCGACGTCACGCCGCCGGGCGCGGAGACGATCCGCTACTTCGGCGCGTATCTCGACATCAACTCTAACACGCAGCGCTACCCGCAGGCGCCGGCGGGGAACGGCCCCTACCCGTCCTCCGAGTGCGTCTCGATCCGGAACATCCTCCGAGGTCAGCACCAGTGCATGGTCGCGGAGATCTTCTACGCCGGCGACCCGACCGACGCGAACACGAACCCGGGCACGTCGGACAACCTCGCGCAGCGCAACCTGCTCATCGTCGAGACTGACAACCCGGGGGACGGCGCCACCCACACCGTCCAGCACAGCTTCGACATCGTCCTACCGAACCGGCGCGAGCAGATCGAGATCGACGAGCAGGTTCGGCTCCAGGAGCACGCCGACAGGGTCCTGAGCGCGAAGGCGGCCGAGTTCCGCGTCGCTCCGACGCGAGCCGCACCGGTCCACCGGGGCATCGCGGAGGAGCTGAAGCGGCAGGCGGTGACGTTCGCGCAGCAGCAGGGCAAGCCACCGAGCCGGCGCGCCGCCGGCCACGACGAGCTCTTGATCTTCTGGAACAACCTGCCGCCGGAGAGCGAGGTCGAGATCTACCTGCCCGGGCTCGACGTCGACTACGTGACGCTCCTCCGGACGCTGCGCCACGCGCCCCGAACGGTGCGGAGCGTCGACGAGCACACCCTCCGGCTGGTCCCCGAGGGAGTGACGCATCTCCCCGTTCCGGATCTCGGGCCCAAGCGCTTGGCCGGACTCCTCACCGTGCGCCTTCCAGACGCGATCAAGACCGGCCAGGTCTTCACCGTCGACGTCCTGCAGGTCCGCGGCGCAGCCGGGCTCGTCGTCGGCGCCTTCCAGCTGATGATCCCTGTGAGCAAGGCCGCGGCGATCTGGGCTCGGGAGGCGCGCGTCCTCGCCGCGTTCGAAGAGCGGCTCGCGCTCACGCCGGCGTCGAACCGCTGGCATCCGATCCTCGAGCGGCAGGTGGAGTACCTCCGCGGTCGAGCGCGCGGCCTCGCCGAGGAGGCGGCCAACGAGTGCGCCGAGCGACAGGATGAGGGCGAGCAGGCCGGCGTCCGTCTGCGCGTCGTCCTCGATCGCATCCGGGTGCTCGATCCGCACGGGCCGCTGGCCGGCGGCTCCGGCCGGGTCGGCCTGATCGCTCGCGTCACAAGCGAGGACGCGGGCGGGATCGGCACGACGACCGCTCTTCCTGGGACCGGGGCGTATCCGCTGCCGGGTCCCCACGGCGACACCATTCGGATCGGTCGGGAGCTCTTCCGCGGGACGGTCGTCGACGACCTGACGGTGGAGATCTTCAGCGCAGAGCCGGAGGAGCACGAGCGGACGTGCCACTACCGGCGGCAGTTCGAGGGGGATCCACACGGCTGGCTCGGGGAGTACAAGCCGAGCGATCAGGCGCACGACCCCGAGAACGTCGGCGACTGGCAGCTATGGTACCGCGTCGAGGAGCTGTGACCGCCGGAAGCTCGATCTGACGACCGGTCCTAGAGAGCTGCTGCCGCTCCAACCCTAGGTGCCGAGGTCGCTGTCGTACCAGCGACGACTGCCCGCCGCCCCGTGGGGTGTCAGAAGTCGGGGCGTCATGCTGCGTACTCGTACTCGTGGATTAACCCTGTGGGTGCCAGTTATTCGGCACCTCATACGACCTGCGCATACTCATGGATCAGCCCACCAAGTCGATCACGTCGCACCACGCCACTCGCCGGCAGGACGAGAGGTGGTTCAGCGGGCCCGAGCGGTGGCGCCTGCCCCAAGGCGCGGTGCGGGCGGTGGCCGTTGTAATGGTCAACGTAGTCGGCTAGCACTGCCCGCAGCTGCCGGCCGCCGACGATCAGCATGCGGTCCAGGACCTCCCGCCGAACCGTGCCGACCCACCGCTCGGCGTAGGCGTTGGCCCGCGGCGCCCGCACCGGCGTCCGCAGCACCTCAATCGCCTCAGCAGCAAAGACCGCATCGAACGCGGCGGTGAACTTCGCGTCCCGATCGCGGACCAGAAACCGGAACCGACCGAGATCGTCTGCAAGCTCCATCAGCAGGTTTCGGGCCTGCTGTGCCACCCACCCTCCGACTGGATGGGGTGTCACCCCCAGCACATGGACCCGGCGGGAGGCGACCTCGATCACAAACAGCACGTACAGCCGTTTGAGGAACACCGTGTCCACGGTGAAGAAGTCCACCGCCAGCACACCCTTGGCCTGGGCCCGGAGGAACTGCCGCCATGTGATCGCCGACCGAATCGGTGCGGGATCAACGCCAGCACGCCGCAGGATGGTCCACACGGTGCTGGCCCCGGTCTTGTAGCCGAGACGGCACAGCTCTCCGTGGATGCGGCGATAGCCCAGGTCGGGTTCTCCCTGGCCAGCCGCAGCACCAGCTGGCGGAGCTCCGCCGTGACGGCCGGGCGGCCACGCCGGTGTGGTAGCTCCAGCGGCGCCGCACCAAGTCTCGGTGCCACCGCAGCAGCGTGGCCGGCTGGACGAACAGGCCATGCCAGACCGAGCGTGGCAGCAGCCGCGCGAGCCCAGCCAGCACCGCGCGGTCGGCCCAGTCGACCGCAGGCCTGGTCACCCGCCGCCGCAGCACCACGACCTCGTGGCGGAGCAGGAGCAGCTCAGCGTCCTTCGCGGCCGAACTCCGCGCCAGCAGCGCAAGCCACCCCATCAGGTGGCAGAACACCAGATACAGCAGTCGCACGGTCATGTACCGATCATCGCGGCCCGATGACCCCCCGGGAGAACTCGCAGCTCAACCGGCACGACCGAGTTTCTGGCACCCACAGGCATGGTTGCTGCAGGTCCAGGTAGAAGGCGCCTTCTTGTGAGTGGTTGGGGCTGAGGGACGGAGCCACGGGCGACAAGGGCGGCATCCGAAGAGGGTGTTTGACTCCCGCGGCTACGGTCGGACGTGACCTGTAGGAACCTACTCGGGCCTCTCCGAACCTCGGGAATCGCTGGGCTCAGGGGCTGACCCGGGAGGAAGCTCCTCTTCACCATTGGCCAAGATCCTCTGGTCAAGCGTGCCGAATCGGCGACGAACCCGCCCAAGACTGACCAAGGCCAACGGCAACCTCTCGCTGGCGTCCTCAGCGCGGCGCAGGTGCTCGACCGCCTTTTCGTAGGCCACGATGGCTTC
>WNFV01007889.1_pt1 | contig 12166 bp, 10 predicted proteins | sample 5400101 | NCBI WGS metagenome assembly WNFV01 (sample SAMN13153361, study PRJNA577476) | soil metagenome | isolation source: 115 cm soil or saprolite under grassland replicate 1 | place: USA:California | collected 2016-06-15
GTCCCGGCCGACACCGGGCAGCACCATCGAGCTGAAGGCGTATTGGAAGCACAGGCCGCAGAAGAACAGGCCGGGCGCTCAGGTCTTCGACTGGATCCGGCTGCCGGTGTTCGGCGCGGACGGATGGCCCGACGAGCTGCGCGGAGTCACGGCCGGAGCGCCCGGCCTGTTCTTCTGCGGCCTGTGCTTCCAATACGCCTTCAGCTCGATGGTGCTGCCCGGTGTCGGCCGGGACGCCGAACACGTCGCCACGCGCATCGCGGCCCGGTCCAGCACCGCCCGGCGGACCGCCGCCGCCTGATCGTCGCACGCGTATCCTCAGCAGTTGGGGACGGTTTGGGGGGTGCGCATGGGCATCGTCGAGGACCTGCAGCAGGCTCGCGAGGCGTTCGAACGGCGCGACTGGGCGGCGGCCTACGACCAGCTGTCGGGGGTCGCCGACCTGGCGGCGGACGATCTGCTGGCGCTCGGCACCGCGGCGTACCTCGTCGGTGACGACGACGCCTGCATCCGGGCGCTGCAGCGCGGCTATCACGCGGCGGCCGACGGCGGCGACACGCTGCGGGCCGTCCGGTTCGCGTTCTGGCTTGCCCTGGTGTTCAACATTCGCGGAGAACAGGCGGTCGGCGGCGGCTGGGTCGGCCGGGCCCAGCGGCTGATGGCGGAGCAGCCGGACGACGTGGTGGAACGGGGGTACCTGCTGGTTCACGAGTTCTTCCGCCACCTCGGGCAGCAGGACTTCGCGGGGGCGCAGCGCACCGCCACCGCGATCGTCGAGGCCGGGCGCAGGTTCTCCGACGCCGATCTGCTGGCGCACGGCCTGATGAGCCAGGGCCGGCTGCTGATGTACTCCGGCCGGGTGCCGGAGGGCCTCTCGCTGCTCGACGAGGCGATGGTCGGGGTCGCGACCGCCGAGGTGTCGCCGGTGATCGCCGGACTCATCTACTGCTCGATGATCGAGGCGTGCCAGGAGGTCTCGGACTTCGGCCGCGCCTCGGCGTGGACGACCGCCCTGACGCGCTGGTGCGAAGCCCAGCCCGACCTGGTGCCGTTCACCGGGCAGTGTGCGGTGCACCGCGGCCAGATCCTGCGCCTGCACGGCGCCTTCCAGCAGGCGCTGACCGAGTTCGATCTCGCCAGTCGCCGGTACGCCGACTCGGGTTCGCCGGACGCCGCGGGACTCGCGCTGGCCGAGCGCGGCGACGTGCTGCGGATCCGCGGGGAGTACGCGGAGGCGGAGACGTCGTATGACGTGGCGTCGGGCCACGGGCACGAGCCGCAGCCCGGTCTCGCGCTGCTGTGGCTCGCCCGCGGTCGCACGCAGGCGGCCGTCGCGGCGGTCCGGCGACTGCTGGCCGAGACCGGCGACCCGGTGCACCGGTCCCGTCTGCTCCCCGCCGCGGTCGAGGTCCTCGTCGCCGGCGGGTATCTCGACGAGGCCCGGTCGGCCACCGCCGAGCTGACCGGGATCGCCGATGACTTCGGCTGTACGGCGATGCGCGCGATGGCGGCGTACGGCTCGGCCGTGGTGGCGCTGGCGTCGGGGGACGCGGAGGCCGCGCTGCCGGCGGCGAAGCGGGCGAGGCAGCTGTGGAACGCGCTCGAGGCGCCGTACGACACGGCCCGGGCCCGGATCCTGGTCGGCAGGGCGTTCCGCGAGCTCGGTGACGAGGACTCCGCGACCGCGGAGCTCACGACCGCGCTGCGGGACTTCATCCGGCTCGGCGCCACGCCGTGCCGGCACGAGGTCGAGATGCTACTCCACCGGGACACCCCCGGAGGCTTGACGACCCGGGAGATCGAGGTGCTGCGACTGGTTGCCGCCGGCAACAGCAACACCGAGATCGCGCGGCTGCTCGTGCTGAGCGACAAGACCGTGGCGCGGCACCTGACGAACATCTTCACGAAGATCGACGTACCGTCCCGCACGGCTGCGGCGGCGTACGCGCACGAGCACGGCCTGCTGTGAACGTCGATCGCATCGGGACCTTGCGTGGGTACGCTCAGGGGCATGACCAGGCCGATGAGTATGAACCGGGCCATCCATGGGGCCTTCCGGCGTGACCTCGGACGTTTCACGGCCGCGCTCGACGCCTTTCCGGACGGCGACCGGCACCGGGCCGGGCAGCTGAAGACCGCGTGGGACTACTTCGACTTCGAGCTGACCCGGCACCACCAGGGCGAGCACGACATCGCGTGGCCTGCACTGCGGCGGCTCGGTGTCTCCGAGGAGCTGCTGGCGCAGATGGACGCCGAGCATGACCGCCTCGCGTCGGCACTGTCCGAGGCCGACTCGGCGATGACGGCGCTGGCGGCGACGCCCGTCGCGGAGACGGCGGCCGCCGCCGGCAAAGCGATCGACGCGCTGAGGGCCGTGGCCGAGGAACACATGTCCCATGAGGAGGCCCAGCTCGAGCCGGTGTACCTCGAGAAGCGGGACACCCCGGAGATGAAGCAGATGGGCCGCCAGTTCGGCCGCGGCAACCCGCTCGTCGCCGGCAAGTTCCTGGCCTGGGTGCAGCACGGCGCGTCCGAGGAGGAGCTCGCCGGCCTGCGGGACAGCATCCCGCCACCCGTCCTCGCGATCTTCGGCCGCGTCGCCGGCCTCCCCTACCACCTCCGCATCGCCCCGATCTGGAAGAGCTGAGTCCGGCGAGGGTTCCGCGAGTTGGACATCGCTTGCGATGTCGCACACCGCTATCGATGTGCAACTCGGGACCCATGTCCGCAACACCGGAAACCTGTCGGCGGCCGGAGGCAGAATCCGACAGGGAGGTGGGTGCGGATGAAGGCAGGCGTGATCCTGCCGGGCGGGACGGCGCCGGAGCAGCTGGAGCAGGCGGTGCTCGCGGAGGCCGCCTAGCGGGTCCGGCCGCGCGGCTTCAGCGTGGAGTTCGGCAGCGCCGGCGCGAACAGCGGGTCACCGGTGAAGCCGCGGACCACGCCGAAGCGGTCAGTGGGACCGCCGGTCAGGCCCGCGTTCCACTCATTGCGGAGGGCAACGATCTCGTCGTGGCTGCGGCCGATGAAGTTCCACCACATCACGATCTCCTCCTCGAACGGCTCCCCGCCGAGCAGCAGCACCCGCCCCGGCCCGGAAAGCGCCAGCGACGAGCGCCCGAGACCGGCGTACACCATCTCCCCGACCTCGGCCCGCTGGTTCTCGACCGTCACCGGACCGTCGATCACCAGCACGGCGTACTCGTACGCCGGCGTGAGCGGCAGCGAGGCCGCCGCGTCGACCGTGAGGTCCGCGCCGACGAGCGGCGTGTACGACGTCGCCGGCGACTCGACTCCGGCCACGGAGCCGATCATCACCGTGCCGCGAAGGCCGTCAAGGGACAGGCCCGGCAGGTCGTCGTACTGGTCGAATCGCGGCGCGGCGCTGTTGCGCACGCCGTCGGGGAGCGCGACCCACAGCTGGGCGCCGTGCACGACCGGGTTGGCCTGCTGCTCGTGCGACTCCTCCGAGTGCGCGATGCCGGGGCCGGCGGTCATGATGTTGAGCTCGCCGGGCCGGACCAGCGCCTCGTTGCCGGCGCTGTCGCGGTGCAGGATCAGCCCCCGGAACAGCCAGCTGACCGTCTGCAGGCTGGAGTGCGGGTGCGGCGGCACCCACATGCCAGGTTGACCGGTGATGTCGTCCGGGCCGTAGTGGTCCACGAAGCACCAGGCGCCGACCATCCGGCGCTCCTTGTGCGGCAGCAGCCGGCGCACCTGCTGGGTGCGGCCCAGCCAGACCGTGCGCGGCTCCAGCAGCTCGGTCACCGGTCCTTCGGACGGGCGGCCGGAGCAGGACTGCTCGGCGGGGTCGCGTTCGAGATTGCTCATGACGCCGTCCATTCCAGGAGCCGGGAGGCATCCCACGTGTTGACGATCCGGTCCGCCGGGACCTCGCACTCCTCGGCGCGCTCGCAGCCGTAGACCTGCCAGTCCAGCTGCCCCGGCGCGTGCGCGTCGGTGTCGACGGCGAACACGCAGCCGGTCTCCACCGCCGTCCGCAGCAGCCGCCGCGGCGGGTCCAGCCGCTCGGGCCGGGAGTTGATCTCGACCGCGGTACCGAACCGCCTGCAGGCCTCGAACACCACCTCAGCGTCGAACTGCGACTCCGGCCGGGTCCCCCGCTCTCCCCTGATCAGCCGGCCGGTGCAGTGCCCGAGGACGTCCACGTGCGGGTTCGCGATCGCGCGCACCATCCGGTGCGTCATCTCGTCGGCCGCCATCCGCAGCTTCGAGTGCACGCTGGCGACGACCACGTCCAGCCGGGCCAGGATGTCGGCGTCGCAGTCCAGCGAGCCGTCCTCGAGGATGTCCACCTCGATCCCGTTCAAGACCCGGAACCCATCCAGCTTCGCGTTCATCGCCGCCACCACGTCGAACTGCTTGAGCCGGCGCTCGCGGGACAGGCCGTTGGCGACGGTGAGCCGCGGCGAGTGGTCGGTGAGCACCATGTAGTCGTGGCCCAGCCGCTGCGCGGTGCGGGCCATCTCCTCGATCGGGCTGCCGCCGTCGGACCAGTCCGAGTGCAGGTGCAGGTCGCCCTTCAGCCGGGCCCGCAGCGCGTGGCCGCCGGCGGTCAGCGGACCCGCCGCGCCCTGCAGCTTCGTCAGGTACGACGACGGCTCGCCGTTCATCACCTCGACGATCACGCTCTCGGTCTTCGGGCCGATCCCCGGCAGCTCGGTCAGGGTGCCGGCGCGGCGGCGGGCCCGGACCTCGGCCGAGGACAGCGCCTCGATCGTGTCCGCGGCCTTGCGGTAGGCGCGCACCCGGTGCGTCGGCTGCCGGTCCCGCTCCAGGTAGAACCCGATCATCCGCAGCGCCGCGACCGCCTCGTCCTGCGCGCCCTTGTCCGCCATGCACCCCATCATCGCGCACGGGATGTGACCCGTACGCTCGACGGCATGGCCCCACGCCAGACCGAGCCCAAGCGCGGCGGACGGCCGCGTCTGTCCCCCGAGCAGACCGCGCGCCGCGCCCGGGCGGACCGGCTGCAGCGCGCCACCGGCGAGCTGTCCACCGCCGCGATGCGCGCGATGGAGCAGCGGCTGCCGTGGTTCAGCGAGCTGTCCGCGCAGGACCGGTCCTGGATCGGCCTGGTCGTGCAGGGCGGTATCGCGGCGTTCATCGAGTGGTACCGCGACCCCGACGAGCACTCCAGCGTGCCGACGAAGATGTTCGGCTCGGCGCCGCGCGAGTTCGCCCGGGTGATCAAGCTGCACCAGACCGTCGACCTGGTCCGCACCACGATCGACCTGATCGAGGAGACGATCGGCGACCTGCTGCCGGCCGAGGACGTGCCGGTGATCGGCCAGGCGATGCAGCGCTACGCCCGCGAGGTCGCGTTCGCGGCCGCCACCGTCTACGCGCAGGCGGCCGAGATGCGCGGCGCCTGGGACGCCCGGCTGGAGGCGCTGGTCGTGGACTCGGTGATCCGCGGCGAGGCCGACGAGTCGGTGCGCTCCCGAGCCGCCGCGCTCGGCTGGTCGGGGCACCCGGGCAACGGCGGTACGACGGACAGCCGGGTCGCCGTCGTGGTCGGGCGGCCACCCGAGGCCGCCCCCGGCAGCGGGGACGTCGCCGACGCGATCCGGGACGCGGCCCGGGCCGAGGGCATGGACGCGCTGTGCGCGATCCAGGGCGACCGGCTGGTGGTGGTACTAGGGGGTACGGCTAAACCTGTCGAAGTTGCACAAACTATCGCTTCCTGGTTCGGGCCCGGACCGGTCGTGGTCGGGCCCGACGTACCGGACCTGATGGCGGCGGTCACGTCGGCGCGCGCGGCGGTCGCCGGCCTGCGCGCCGCACCCGCGTGGCCGGACGCGCCGCGTCCGGTGGCGGCCGACGAGCTGCTGCCCGAGCGGTCGCTGGCCGGCGACGGCCACGCCCGGCGGCAGCTCGTGTCCGGTGTGTACAGTCCGCTCACCGCGGGTGACGGCGTCCTGCTGGAAACCGTGGCGACATACCTCGACAACGGCGGGTCGATCGAGGCCACCGCCCGGGCGCTGTTCGTGCACTCCAACACCGTTCGGTACCGGCTGCGCAGGGTCGGCGAACTCACCGGTCACCACCCGGCCAACCCGCGGGACGCCTTCACTCTGCGGATCGCGCTCGCGCTCGGCCGGCTGCTCGCGCCCGAGCTCACGACGCACTCTTTGTAGGATCTCTACAGAAGTTTCCGGGCGAGATTCGTCTGGAGTCCTCGCCCGCGCGGGGTGTCGGCTCAGGGAGAGTTGGTCACGTGCTCGTTATGGTCGCGCCGGGACAAGGCGCTCAGACTCCTGGATTCCTCGCGCCCTGGCTGGAGGATCCGGCCTTCGCCGACCGGCTGAACTGGCTGTCCGCGGTCGCCGGCCTCGATCTGGCCCACTACGGCACCGAGGCCGACGCGGACACGATCCGTGACACCGCGATCGCCCAGCCGCTGCTCGTCGCCTCCGCCCTGGTCTCCGCGCTGTCGGTGTTCCCGCACCCGGCCGAGTGGTTCGGCCGGATCGGCGCGGTCGCCGGGCACAGCGTCGGTGAGCTCGCCGCCGCGGCCGGCGTCGGCGTGGTCACCGCCGAGCAGGCGATGGTGCTGGTCCGCGAGCGCGGCAAGGCGATGGCGGCCGCCGCGGCGCAGACCGCGACCTCGATGACCGCGGTGCTCGGCGGCGACCGCGAGGTGGTGCTGGCCAAGCTCGCCGAGCACGGCCTGACCCCCGCCAACGACAACGGCCCGGGCCAGCTGGTCGCGGCCGGTACGGTCGAGCAGCTCGCGGCCCTGCACGACGACCCGCCGCCGAGCGCCCGGCTGCGACCGCTGTCGGTGGCCGGCGCGTTCCACACCCACCACATGAAGCCCGCGGTCGACGTGCTCGACCGCTACGCCCGCGCGGTCTCGGTGCACGACCCGCGCACCCGGCTGATCTCCAACGCCGACGGCCAGGTCGTGCACGACGGCCGCGAGGTGCTGCGCCGGATCGTCAAGCAGGTCAGCGCCCCGGTGCGCTGGGACCTGTGCATGGAGACGATGGCCGATCTCAAGGTCACCGGCATCCTGGAGATGCCGCCCGCCGGCACCCTCACCGGGATCGCCAAGCGCGCCCTCAAGGGCGTCGAGGTGTTCGCGCTGAAGACACCGGACCAGCTCGACGACGCCCGGGCGTTCATCGAGAAGCACGGCGAGCAGTCCCCGATGGACGGCTCGCCGACCTGGCGACTGCTGGTGTCGCCGATGAAGGGCACGGTTTCGTTGGAAGGCCACGCCGGCCAGACTCCCGGTGACAACGTCGAGCCAGGCACTGTCCTGGCCACGGTGAAGAGTTTGCGTGACGAGCTACCTGTATCCGCGCCCCATGGTGGGATCGTGGTGGAGTGGCTCGTCGAGGAGGGCGACCCGGTCTCCCCCGGCCAGCCCCTGGTCCGGTTGCACCCGAAAGCAGGTGGCTGAATGATCACTCCGTCCACAGGAGCGGCGACGACCGCGATCCTCGGCATCGGCGGCTACCGCCCGCGCCGGGTGGTGACCAACGAGGAGATCCTGCAGAACATCGACTCCTCCGACGAGTGGATCCAGACCCGCTCCGGCATCAAGGAGCGCCGCTGGGCCGATGACGACGAGACCGTGCTGTCGATGTCGGTCAGCGCCGCGAAGAAGGCGCTCGACCAGGCCGGCATCGATCCGGGCCAGGTCGGCTGCGTGATCGTCTCCACCGTCACGCACCTGTACCAGACGCCCGCGATCGCGACCCAGGTCGCGGTCGGCATCGGCGCGCCGACCGCCGCGGCGTTCGACATCTCCGCCGCGTGCGCCGGGTTCTGCTACGGCGTCGCGATGGGCAGCGACCTGGTCCGCGGCGGCAGCGCCAAGTACGTCGTCGCGGTCGGGGTCGAGCGGCTCAGCGACCTCACCGACCACATGGACCGCAGCACGGCGTTCATCTTCGCCGACGGCGCGGGCGCCGCCGTGATCGGCCCGTCGGACACGCCGGGGATCGGCCCGGTGGTCTGGGGCTCCGACGGCACGTCGTACGACGTCATCAGCCAGAAGACCTCGTGGCGGGACGCCATCGACGCCGGGCAGTGGCCGCACCTGCGGATGGACGGCAACCCGGTGTTCCGCTGGGCGTCGTACGAGATGGCGAAGGTCTCGCAGCAGGCGATGGATGCCGCCGGGGTCACGGCCGACGACCTCGACCTGTTCGTCCCGCACCAGGCGAACATGCGGATCACCGACGCGATGTTCCGCGCGCTGAAGCTGCCCGACCGGGTCAAGGTCGCGCGCGACATCGCCCACCAGGGCAACTCCTCGGCGGCGTCGATCCCGCTCGCGATCGAGGCGATGACAGAGGCCGGCGAGGCGAAGAGCGGCGACACCGCGCTGATCATCGGGTTCGGCGCCGGCCTGGTGTATGCGGCCCAGGTCATCGTGCTGCCCTGACAACCAGTTGTCCGTACCGGCCACCCGGCCGCCGCGGCTGAGTCACCACACCGAAAGGGAACACCTCAGATGGCCACCACCGAAGAGATCCGCGCCGACCTCGCCGACATCGTCAACGAGATCGCGGGCATCCCCGCCGAGGACGTCCAGCTGGACAAGTCCTTCACCGACGACCTCGACGTCGACTCGCTCTCCATGGTCGAGGTCGTCGTCGCCGCCGAGGAGAAGTTCGACGTGAAGATCCCCGACGAGGAGGTCAAGAACCTCAAGACCGTCGGCGACGCCGTCGCCTTCATCGAGAACGCCCAGCAGAACCAGTAAGTCCGCACAGGCCCACCCGCGCCAGGCAAGCAACCCAGCCCACAAGGAGTGAAAGTCATGTCTAAGACCCGGGTCGTTGTCACCGGACTCGGAGCCACCACGCCCGTTGGGGGTGACGTGGCGAGCACATGGGAGGCGTTGCTTGCCGGGCGGTCGGGGGCGAAGCGGCTGACCGCCGATTGGGTGGCGGAGCTGCCGGTGCAGATCGCGGCCCCGGCCGCGGTCGAGCCGACCGAGATCCTCGAGCGGGTCAAGGCCCGCCGGCTGGACCGCTCCGCGCAGCTCGCCGTGGTCGCCGCCCGCGAGGCGTGGGCCGACTCCGGGCTCGCGGACACCGAGCTCGACAAGGAGCGGCTCGGCGTTGTCGTCGCCTCCGGCATCGGCGGCCTCGCGACCACGCTGGCGAACTACGACGCGCTGAAGATCAACCCGCGCCGGGTCTCGCCGCTGGCGATCCCGATGCTGATGCCGAACTCGGCGGCCGCGAACGTGAGCCTCGAGCTCGGCGCCCGGGCGGGCGTGCACACACCGGTGTCGGCGTGCGCCTCCGGCAACGAGGCGATCGCGCTGGGCGTGGACCAGATCCGGCTCGGCCGGGCCGACGTGGTCGTGGTCGGCGGCTGCGAGGGCGCGATCTCCGCGCTGCCGCTGGCGGCGTTCAGCCAGATGATGGCGCTCAGCAAGCGCAACGACGACCCGGAGCGCGCGTCGCGCCCGTGGGACATCGACCGGGACGGGTTCCTGCTCGGCGAGGGCGCCGGCATCCTCGTGCTCGAGAACGAGGAGCACGCCCGGGCCCGCGGCGCGAAGGTGTACGGCGAGGTCGCGGGTGCCGGCATGACCGCCGACGGCCACGACATCGCGCAGCCGGAGCCGCACGGCGCCGGCGCCAGCCGGGCGATGAAGCGCGCCCTGCTGGAGTCCGACCTGGCCGCGGGCGACATCGCGCACATCAACGCGCACGCGACCTCCACCCCGCAGGGCGACGTCGCCGAGTCGCTGGCGATCCGCGCCGCGCTCGGCGGTGCGGCCGACCGGGCGATCGCGACCGCGCCGAAGTCGATGTTCGGCCACCTGCTCGGTGCCGCCGGCGCGGTGGAGTCGATCGCCACGATCCTGGCGCTGTACCACCGCGTCGTACCGCCGACCATCAACGTCGACAACCCCGACGAGAAGATCGAGCTCGACATCGCGACCGAGCAGCGCAAGCTGCCCGACGGGGACCTGGCCGCGCTGAACAACTCCTTCGGCTTCGGCGGCCACAACGTCGCCGTCGCGTTCAAGTCGGTATGACCACGATGACCAGCTGAACGGAAGAAGGACGCCTGATGACCGTCGCCCCGGCTCAGCCTCCGAGTACCAAGCTCCCCCGGGAGCAGGACCCCCGTAACCCGGTCGCCCGGCTGACCGCGCTGCTCGATGAGGGCAGCCTGGAGCCGATCACGCCGGACGACCTGTCCGGCATGCTCGCGGTCCGCGGAACCATCCACGGCGCGCCCGTGGTCGCGTTCTGCTCCGACGCGACGGTGATGGGCGGGGCGATGGGTGACCAGGGCTGCGAGGTGGTCGTCAGGGCCTACCAGGTCGCCCGGCAGGAGAACGTGCCGATCGTCGGGCTGTGGCACTCCGGCGGCGCCCGGCTGGCGGAGGGCGTGCTGAGCCTGCACGCGGTCGGCCGGATCTTCTTCGAGATGACGCAGGCGTCGGGCAGGATCCCGCAGATCTCCGTCGTCCTCGGCCCGGCGGCCGGCGGCGCGGCGTACGGCCCGGCGCTGACCGACATCGTCATCCTCGGTCCGGAGGGCCGGATCTTCGTCACCGGCCCGGACGTGGTCCGCTCGGTCACCGGCGAGGACGTCGACATGCTCCGGCTGGGCGGCCCCGAGCCGCACGGACGGCGCTCCGGCGTCGTACACGTGGTGACGGAGTCGGAGGCCGAGGCGATCGAGCGGGCGCGGCAGCTCGCCGACCTGTTCGGGAACCAGGGCACCGTGTCCGCCGACGTGCCGGACACCGACCTGTCGGGGTTGCTGCCGGTGTCGGCGAAGCGGGCGTACGACGTGCACCCGCTGGTCGCCGGCGTGCTGGACGAGGGCCCGGCGGTAGAGCTGCACCCGCGGTGGGCGCCGAACATCGTCACCACCCTGGGCCGGTTCGGCGGCCGCACGGTCGGCGTGATCGCGAACAACCCGCTGCGGCTCGGCGGCTGCCTGGACGCGCTGAGCGCGGAGAAGGCGTCCCGGTTCGTGCGGATGTGCGACGCGTTCGGGGTGCCGATGGTCGTGCTGGTCGACGTACCGGGCTACCTGCCCGGTGTCGGGCAGGAGTGGGACGGCGTCGTACGACGCGGGGCGAAGCTGCTGCACGCGTTCGCCGAGTCGGTGGTGCCGCGGGTGACGCTGGTGACCCGCAAGACGTACGGCGGGGCGTACATCGCGATGAACTCGCGGTCGCTCGGCGCGACCCGGGTGTTCGCCTGGCCCAGTGCCGAGGTGGCGGTGATGGGCGCGGTGGCGGCTGTGCGGATCCTGCACCGGCGCAGGCTCGCCGAGGTCGACGCCGACCTGCGGCCGCAGGTCGAGCTGGAGCTGGCCGCGGAGCACGAGAAGATCGCCGGCGGCATCGAGCGCGCCCAGCAGATCGGCGTGGTGGACGAGGTCGTGGAGCCGGCCCGGACCCGGTCCGCGCTGGCGGCCGCGATCGCCAAGGCCGAGGCCGACGGCGGCCGGGTGCGCGGCGCGCACGGCAACATCCCGCTCTGACTGTCGGCGGGCGGCCGGACGAAGAAGGTGAGGGCGTGAACAGCCCGCCCTGTGTGCCGTTCACGCCCTCACCATGTGGTGCGGCCGCTGTGCCCTCCGCCGGGGTGAGGAACCCTCCCGGCGGCCAGCGGCCACGCCCCTCCCGCCCTGGTACCCGTAAAGACTCACCGAATGGCCGATTGGTTGCCTGATCCGGACAATTTCTTCCAACTACTACCGCGCGTCCGGACAGTGCCACTCACCGCGACCACATGGGCTGTCTTCCGAGCCCAGCGGGCGGGTCAGACCACCTGATGGAGCCAGCGGACCGGGGCGCCGTCGCCGGCGTACCGGAACACCTCGAGCTCGTCGTCCCAGGGCCGGCCGAGCAGCCGCTCCAGCTCGTCGGTCAGGTCGACCTCACCGGCGATCGCCTTGGTCATCGCGGACTTCAGCCGGTCCTCCGGCACCATGATGTCGCCGTGCGGCCCGGTGACCGCGCGGAAGACGCCGAGGTCGGGGGTGAACGAGAACCGCTCGCCCTCGGTGCCGGTACTCGGCTCCTCGGTGACCTCGAAGCGCACCCTGTTCCAGCCGCGCAGCGCGGACGTCAGCCTGGCCGCCGTACCCGCCTCGGCCTGCCAGGACAGCTCCGCACGGTAGCTGCCGGCGGCTGCGGGCT
>WNFV01009437.1_pt1 | contig 12162 bp, 14 predicted proteins | sample 5400101 | NCBI WGS metagenome assembly WNFV01 (sample SAMN13153361, study PRJNA577476) | soil metagenome | isolation source: 115 cm soil or saprolite under grassland replicate 1 | place: USA:California | collected 2016-06-15
CGCCGCTCGAGCTCTCGCAGGACGAGGCTCGCCGGGTGCAGGTCGGGATGGCGCAGGCGCCACTCGTCCAGGTCTTCGGGACCCCGTGGCTCGGCTCCCTCGGCCTCGAGCGCGTGACGGTGAGCCTTGTACCAGGCCTGTGTCTGCGCGTCGATCCGCTCCCACGCGAACTCCTCGACGATGACGAGCGGCGCCAGGCGAACGAGCTTGTCGAGCACCGCGTCGAGCGACCCCACGTGGTGGAAGACGCGTGACGCGACGGCGGCGTCGAACGGCTCGGTCTCGTCGAACTCTTCGAACGAGACGCGGCGGAAGCGGCTGCCTGCGGGCGCGTCCGGGTCGATCCCGAGCGCCTCGTAACCGGCCTGCGCCAGCTCGTCGACGACCCCGCCCTCGAGCCCGCAGCCGACCTCGAGCACCCGCGCGGGTGGCGGGGGCAGCTGCCCGAGGACGAACTCGACGAAGCTCGTCACGTGGGGAAGCCTATGGCTCCGGCGCCTTCAGTCCACGGTGGCTCGCTCGAGGCCCGCGAGCGCCTCGCGCGCGACCGCGTCCATCCCCTCCTCTTGACCGTAGCGGGCAAGCGCTGCGTTCACCGAGAGCGCGACGACTCGAGCCCGCAGGAGCTGCTCGTCGCTGACGGGGCCATAGGCGTCGAGGAACGCTGCCCGTCGCGCAGGCGGGAGGAAGCTCCAGACGAGCTGGAGGTCGATCGCCGGGTCCGCGCGGCAGACGTCGCCCCAATCGATCACCCCCGTGACGCGCGCCCGGTCGTCCACCAGGATGTGCCGGAAGTGCAGGTCGCCATGCACGACGGCGACGGGCTCCGACGGCGGGAGCCGCTCGGCCAGGTCGAGGAGACCCCGAACGGATCCCGGGCTGCGCCAGATCCCGAGGCTCTCCAGGTCGGCCAGCTGGGCGCGCGTTCGAGGCACGCGCTCGGCCATGTCGCCGCGACGGTTCGCGTCGACCGGGAGTCTCGGGACGAGATGCACGAGTTCGGGCGCGTGCAGACGTCGCAGGAACGAACCGAGCTGCATCGCGACCTCGGCCCGCGCGTCGTCGGTGAGTGCGGTGTCGCACGTCTCGCGGCCGGGAAGGAGCGCGCTGCCGAAGAACGGCCACGGGTACCCGTCGGCCGGGCGCCCGAGGAAGACGGGCGCTGGGATCGGTAGCGGGAGCAGCGGGGCGAGCAGCGGCAGCGTCGCCAGCTCTCGCGCGACGCCCGGCAGAGCGATCGCGCGTCGGGGAAACCGAAATGCCCACTGCTCGTTCACCAGCCAGACGGCGTTGTCCCAGCCCTCCGCGAAAAGTTGCAGCGACTCGATCGTCAGCTCCGGGAACTGCGCGATCAGCCGCCGGGCCAGCGCTTCGTCGACGACCGCATCCGCGCTCCACTCGGGCACGCGACCAGCGTAGGCGGCAGAGGGAATGCGGATGACATCCGCGGTGTCCTTGCCAATACCACCACTCGACTCGAAAGGGACGCCATGCCACCCAAGGAGCTCGCACACCGAAAAGCCGAAGGGGCCGACATCTTCCTGCTCTGGCATCCGGAGGACAATCGCGTCACAGTCGTCGTCGACGACCTCTACCCCGACGCCTCGTTCGTGCTCCTCGTCGAGCCGCACGAGAACGCGCTCGACGTCTTCTACCACCCGTATGCGTACGCAGCTCGGCGCCCGGCCGGGGCTACGATCCTCCAGGAGGTCCGCTGACGCCGATGAGCTTCTTCCGACGAGACGAGCCGCGCGAGGAGGAGCTCGCCGCGCTCGCAGACGGCTCGCTGCCCGACGCCCGGCGCGAGGCGGTCGAGGCGCTCGTCGACGAGTCGCCCGAGCTCGCGGCACGGCTCGAGGAGCAGCGTCGCGCCGTCGCGATCGTGCGCGGAGCCGCGGGCGAGGTCGAGGCACCCGCCGGGCTGCGGGCCCGAGTCGAGGCGCAGCGCGACCGGCGGACACGTTCGCGGAGACGGCCGCTCGTGCTCGGGGCCGGTCTCGCGACCGCCGCGGCGCTTGCGCTCGCCGTCGTCCTGGTGCTGCCGAGCGGAGTGGGAGGGCCGAGCCTTGCCCAGGCAGCCACCTTGGCCACGAAGCCGGCGACCGGCGCCCCTCCCCAGCCGCTGCCAGGCGATCCGAAGCTGCTCGACCGCGCCGAAGAGGGCGTTCCGTTCCCGACCTGGCTCGCCAAGTTCGGCTGGCGTACAGCGGGTGTGCGCGTCGACACCCTCGACGGGCGGGAGGCGACGACGGTCTTCTACGAGAAGAAGGGCAAGCGGATCGGCTACACGATCGTGGCCGGCGACCACATCCCCGTCCCGGAGGGCGCCGAGCCGGCGCAGCGAGAGGGCGTCGAGCTGCACTCGCTGACCCTCGACGGCCGCGAGGTCGTCACCTGGCTGCGGCGCGGCCATACGTGTGTCCTCTCCGGCGCGGGCGTCGATCGCGACGTCCTGCTCAAGCTCGCCGCCTGGAAGGGCGCGGGCAGCGTGCCGTTCTAGTCACCCAGCGTGCGCGCGATCTGCTGCCGGGCTCGGTAGAGCCGGCTCATGACCGTGCCTTCTTTCGTCTTCAGCAGGTCCGCCGCTTCGCGATAGGAGAGCCCGGCGACGTCGACGGCGACGATCACGTCCCGGAAGTCGTCCGGAAGCGCCGAGATCGCCTCGTACACCTCCTTCGCCTCGAGAGCTCGCTCGGGCTGCGTGGCAGACCGCTCCTCGACCGGCTCCGCCCCTTCCGGTAGCTCGGCCGTGCGCGGGCGGCGGCTCTGCGTCCGCAGCGAGTTCAGGAACGTGTTGCGGAGGACGCGCAGGAGGTAGCCGAGGTCGTCCTCACCGCGCAGGAACCGGGGCCGGGCGAGGACCCGCGCATACGTGTCCTGGACGAGATCCTCGGCATCCTCGCGCTTGCCGCAGAGCGCCCAGGCCGCGCGGTAGAGCCGGTCGACGTGGTCGCCGAGTGTCGTTGGATCGAGCTCGCGCCCCATGAGAAAGATCGGCGGAATAGATCGGCGGACGGCGGTGTCCTCAGTCGCATCAGGGCAAGTGCAAGCCCGAAACGACAACAGGGAGGAACCATGTTCTCACGCACATCCAGACGGCGAGCCACAGTGGTCGCGCTGCTCGCGACGCTCGTCGTCGGCGCCGCCGCGATTCAGGGTGCGGGCGCCGCGCTCCAGGTGGGCACGGTCGCCCGCGACGTGATCTTCGGCAACGACAACGACAACGCAGAGAACACCTTCATCCAGCCGGCGGGAGTCACCGCCAAGCAGCATCTCGAGAACACCGACATCCTGGCCGGCGGCTCCAGGAACGACGTCCTGATCGGACTGAAGGGCAGCGACGTGATCGACGGCGGGAACGCGGACGACGTTCTCGTCGGCGGCATCGAGAAGGGTCAGCTGCCGAACAGCGACGTCCTCCTCGGCGGGTACGGCGACGACGTCTCGATCTGGGCGCCCGGCGACGGCAGCGACGCCTTCCTCGGCGGACCGGGCTACGACACGCACATCTCCGCGCCGCTCGTGCTCGACGCCGCCGGCGCGCGACCCGCGCTCTTCCCGTTCGGCAACGAGCAGCTTCCCCACGTCTCGATCGACACGAAGCCGCAGTTCACCTGCACGATCGAGGCCGTTCCTGCCGATCAGCAGCTCGGTTTCGAGTACATCACTCGCTTCTTCGCCAACAAGAACCTCGCGGTGACGATCCGGCTCAAGGACGTCGAGCAGCTGCTCTGCCCGAGCCCGAACCCCGGCAAGGTGCTGGTCGCCGAGCTCCACGGCTCCGCGCCCGCGTTCACCGAGGTCTCGCTGAGCCACTTCGCGGGCACGCGGCTCGGCTCGATGCTCCAGGCCCCCGCGGCCTAGCGATCCGTCCTCCCGTCGGCAGGTATGCGGCGCCGGCCGGCGGAGGACGTCGAAACGGCCCGCCTCGTTCGTCGTACAGTCAGGACAGCAAACTGGCGAAAGGAGCGAGCCATGCCGCAGGCCCCGGCCAAGATCGAGCCGAAGACCCTTGCCGACTACCTCGAGGTGCTGACGAAAGCCGTGTTCCAGTCGGGCATGAGCTGGCGTGTGATCGAGGCGAAGTGGGACGGCTTCCGCGAGGCCTTCGCCGGCTTCGATCCCCGGAAGATCGCGGCCTTCAGTCCGGCCGACGCGGATCGCCTGGCCGAGGACACGCGGATCGTGCGCAACCGGAGGAAGATCGAGGCGACGATCGACAACGCGGTCGAGATGGCGGCGATCGAGGACGAGTTCGGCGGCTTCCGCGACTACCTCCGCTCGCACGGCGGCTTCGAGGAGACCGTGGCGGACCTGAGGCGCCGCTTCCGCTTCCTCGGCGAGACGGGCGCGTACTACTTCCTCTACGTCGTCGGTGAAGAGGTGCCGTCGCACGAGGAGTGGATGGCCTCGAGGCGCTGATCCACGCTGCGAGTGGCGACCTCGACCGGGCGCCCGGGCGGGGCTCGGACGCCCGATCTCGATCCCTCGCGAAGCTCAGAACCCCGCGGGTTTCTTCAGCTGCGTGAGCCAGTACGGCGTCTCGGGCGTCACGGGCGTCCCGAAGCGGGCGTTGACGACGTACAGCTTCCGGCCGAAGTCGTCGATCGTCGTCGGCACGCTCAGGTGCGGGTCGGTCAGGTACGTGACGACCGTCCCCGAGGTCAGGTGCGGCGAGAGCGCGATCACCGCGACGCGGTTCTGGACGTTCCGGACGACGTAAAGCGTCGTCCCGTCCAAGAGGATCCCGTCGCCCGCCGTCATCGTCTCGCCGCCGAGATCGATCAGGCTCGCGACGCCGGTCGCGGGATCGACCGTGAACAGCTTGCCGGTATTGCTCTGGACGACGATCAGCGTCTGGCCGTCCGGGGTCGCGTCGATGCCGTTCACGTTGAAGCCGGCGACGTAGGCGATGTCGCCCGAGAGCGGAATCGTCTCGGAGGAGCCGCCCAGCGTCCCGTTCGGGCCGAATGGCACGCGGTAGATGACCTGCTGGACCGAGTCCGTGAAGTACGCACCGCTCGGTGTCACGATCACGTCGTTCACGAACGTCTGCGCCTGCGTCAGCTGGTACTCGGCGATCAGGGCTCCCGTTTGGCCGTCGTAGACGAAGGCCTTTCCGGTCGTGCCCCCGGCGACGAAGACGCGGCCCTGCGCGTCGAGGTCGACGCCGATGGCGGCGCGGCCGTGTGCTCCGGGCACCAGCACAGCGCCGTGTCGGGTGCGGATGTCGCCGCGAAACACCGCTCCCGTCGGGATCGAGCCGACGTAGAAGGTCCCGTCGCCGGCGATCGCTATGCCCTCCGGAGCGAACCCGTTCGGCAGGTCGATCGTCCGCGGGAGCCCGCCGCCGGCGCTGAGCGGCACCGCCAGGACCAGAGCCGCCAGGGCGGCGACCCCGAGGAGTGTCGAGCGTCGCATGCAGTCTTCCCCCTCTCGTTGGGGTGGGTACCCATCCTCGTTACCCAGTAGGCGAGAGGATTCACGTGGCTTGCGCCGCCGGTTGGCGCGTTAGGCGAGAGCCTTGGCGGCCTGCCGCTCGGGCGCGATCCGCGTCACCTTCCACACGAGGCCGGTCTTCTCGAGAGCGAGGATCAACCAGGCGCTCGGATCGAGCTCGAAGCGGCGGAGCCCGTGGAACGCGCTCGTCGGAAAGGCGTGGTGATTGTTGTGCCAGGCCTCGCCGAAGGAGAGCAGCGAGAGCCACCAGACGTTCCGCGACTCGTCGCGCGAGCGGAAGCGGCGTGCGCCGAAGAAATGGCAGATCGAGTTGATCGAGAAGGTGACGTGGTGGAGGAGGAAGATGCGCACGCCGCCGCCCCAGATCAGACCGGCCAGCGCGCCGCGGGCGCCGCCGACGAGGAGGTATCCCGCCGCAGCCGGCACCGCCAGGGAGAACAAGACCATCGGTCCGAAGAGCCGCGCGATCACGCGCAGGCCGCGGTCGCCGACCAGATCGGGGCAGTAGCGCTCCCGGACCGCGCGTCCCTCCATCGAGAACAGCCAACCGGTATGCGCGTGCCAGAGCCCGTGGATGGCGCCCTTCCAGCCGTCCTCGAAGCCCGCGTGCGGGGAGTGCGGGTCGCCTTCCCGGTCGGAGAACTTGTGGTGCTTGCGGTGATCGGCCACCCACGCGAGCACGTCGCCCTCGACCGCCATCTGCCCGAGCGTCGCGAACAGGTAGCGGAGCGGCTTGGACGTCTCGAAGCTGCGATGCGTGAAGAGGCGATGAAACCCGACCGTGATCCCGAGCCCGGTGAGCACGTAGCCGATCGCGAGGATCGAGAGCTCGGTCGGGCCGACGAAACGATCCCACAGGAGCCCGATCGCTAGACCGACGCCGATGATCGGGAGCACGATCCCGATCAGATTGATCACCTTGTGCGCAAGCGACATCGGCGCAGGCGTATGAACTGGGGATTGGTCGGGCATGGGGCGCCTATCGGCCGGCGAGGCTTCTTCCTGTAGGCCGATCGGCCATTGTAGGCTGCGGCGCACGTCGTATTCCGAACGTGCCGAAACTGATGCTTAGAGACCTCGACCCGCTGCTGACGCCCGAGCTTCTCTATGTGCTCGCCGCGATGGGGCACGGCGACGAGGTCGTCGTCTGCGACGCGAACTTTCCCGCGGAGTCGGTGGCGCTGACCACCCCGCACGGATCGGTGGTGCGGCTCGCGGGAGCAGACGCGCCGGCCGCCGCACGAGCGATCCTTTCCGTGCTCCCGCTCGACGAGTTCGTCGAGACGCCGGTGCTTCGGATGGAGGTCGTCGACTCGCCCGCCGAGATCCCGGCTGTCCAGCGCGACGTCCAGGAGCTAGTCGACGGGGCTGCCGGCCGCCCGCTGCCGATGGGCTCGCTCGAGCGGCACGCGTTCTACGAGACGGCCGCCCGCGCGTACGCGGTGGTGGCGACGGGCGAGCGGCGCTTCTACGGCAACTTCGTCTTCAAGAAAGGCGTCGTCGGTGCTCCGTCGGCCGGCTCCGAAGCTTGATTGACTTCGGGCAGGCGCCGACGAGTTCCGTCCGCGCTCGCATTCATCAACCAAGGGGTCCCGAAATGGTCAGCAGATTGCTCGTCGTCCTCGTCGCTGTAGTCGCAGCCGTCTGCATGGCGGCGGCCGCCCTAGCCGCCCCGCCAGACGATGCGCGTGCGGCGTCCGAGCGTTTCCTCGCGGCCCTGTCTGCCAAGGACGTCAACACCGCCTGCGGGATGCTCACGGCGCGAACGCTCGCGTTGGTGGGTGGCCCGCAGAAATGCACGGAGTTCTTCTCGGACGACGACGAGGAGCGCTCCGTCGAAGACGAGGCCGACTCGTCGGCGAAGGCCATCCGCGCCGAGCGGGGGTTCCAAGACCGGGTCGAGGAGATCGTGCTCCGCGAGGTCTTCGACGACGCCCGTGCCCTCGGCCTCGCCCGAGGCGCCTACGTCACGAAGCAGGTACCGCTCACGAAGCTCTTGCGAGAGCTACGCACGCTGGAACCGATGCTTCGTTTCTCGATCGGGACTCGGCCGAGCGCTGCCCGAGGCAAGCACAGGCTCCACGTCGTCGTCGACCGGAAGACCCTCGGCCGAACGCTCGTGCTCTACGCCGAGTCCGATAGCGGGACGATCTTCCGCCTGACCGCACACGGGTTCACGACCGCCAAGGTCGTCAACGCGGGCCGTGGCATCCCGACAAAGGTGACCAGGCGCCCCGCCCCGCCGCCGAAGCAGCCCGAGGCCGAGGAGCCGGTGACCTTCGCCGTCACCGGGGTCACGCTCCTCGACGACGCGACCGCGTACGTCACCGTCGACGTCACGTACGAGGGCCACGCGTTCCCGTACGTGGTCTCGCTGAAGCTCGAGGGCGGCGCGTGGAAGGTCGACGACCTCTTCGTCGGAATCTTCTCGGCCTTCGCGGCAATCGACGGGAAGCCGAGCGGCTGATCGCGAGCGGCAAGACGGCCGCGGCGCGCACGAGCCTGCTATTCACCACGGTTGCGTCCTGTCGATGACAGGAGCAATGTCGCCTGCGGCATCGCCTCTGGGTGGACTCACGCCTGCGCGCCGGCGCGCTGTGCACTGCCTGGTCGCGCTGGCCGCCACAACCGCCGGTGTCGTCGTTCTCCACGACGTCTTCGGCGTCGGCAGCTGGCGCTTCGACGAGTTCGTCACGAACTGGCTGCAGGCGAATGTCTTCCTGCTTGCGGGCGCGCTCTGCCTGCTGCGGGTGGCCTGGGTGCCGAAAGAGCGTTCGACCTGGCTCGCGCTCGGCATCGGGATCCTCTGCTGGTGGCCTGCGAACACGACCTTCCACTTCTGGGTCGCCCGGCAGGACCCGATCCCGTTCCCTTCGATCAGCGACGCGTTCTGGCTCGCCTCGTACCCGGCGCTGTATGTGGCGATCGTGCTGGCCGCGCGCCGGCAGCTGACGGGGGTCGCGGTCGGACTCTGGCTCGACGGGCTGCTGGGAGCCCTCGCGCTCGCCGCCTTGACTGCGGCAGTCGTGCTCCAGGTCGTGCTCGGAGGCATCGGCGGATCGTTCGGGGTGGTTGCGACGAACCTCGCCTACCCGCTGGCCGACGTCGTTCTGCTCGGCCTGCTCGGAGGGATCTTCGTCCTCTCGGGCTGGCGGCCGGGGCGCCGCTGGCGCACGCTCGCCGCGGGGATGGCATTGCTCTTCGCTGCGGACAGCATCTACCTCGTCGAGGTGGCGACAGGCGCGTATCGCCCGGGCAGCGCCGTCGACGCGCTCTGGCCGATCGCGCTGCTCTTGCCCGCGCTTGCCGCCTGGCAGTCCGGCGACCACGGACCTCGGCTCAGGGCCGAGGGACACAAGCTCCTGGCCATCCCGTCACTTTTCCTGCTCGTCGCCGCCGGAGTCCTGCTCGCAGACCACTTCCGGCCTCTGAACCTCCTCGCGATCGGGCTGGCCGGAGCCACGATTCTCGTCGCCATCCTCCGCATGCTCCTGACGCTCGGGGAGGTGCGAGCCCTGGCCGAGTCGCGCCAGCTCGCGCAGACGGACGACCTGACAGGCCTCCCGAATCGCCGTCACTTCTTCGCCTCGCTCGACCACCGTCTGGCCTCGGCCGCGCGCGAAGGCTCGAGCGTCACGTTGCTCCTGATCGACCTCGACCGCTTCAAGGAGCTCAACGACACCCTGGGCCACCACGTCGGCGACCGCCTCCTGGGCCAGATCGGGCGCCGCCTTCACGACGGACTCGACAGCGTCGAGACCGTTGCTCGGCTAGGCGGCGACGAGTTCGCGATCATCCTCGAGGACGGCGCCGACGCGAAGACCGCCGCCAACGTCGCGACAGCCGTGCGTGCGGCGCTGGCGAAGCCGATGCGCCTCGACGAGATGACGCTCCACGTCGACGCGAGCATCGGCATCGCCACGTATCCCGAGCACGCCGACAGCCCGGTCGAGCTCCTCCAGCGAGCCGACATCGCGATGTACGAGGCGAAGGCGAATCGCCGCGGGCACCAGGTCTACGCCCCCGAGCGAGACGGCCATACTCGAGCGCGGCTCGCACTGATCGGCGAGCTGCGCGCGGGCATCGAGCGGGGCGAGATCCTGCTCCACTTCCAGCCCAAGGCGAGCCTGGCGACGGGCGCGATCGACGGCGTCGAGGCGCTCGTCCGCTGGCAGCACCCGATGCGCGGCCTGCTCGAGCCGGCCGTCTTCCTGCCGCTTGCCGAGCAGACCGGCCTGATGCGACTCCTGACCTTGCGCGTGCTCGATCTGGCGCTCGAGCAACGCAGCGCCTGGCATGCAGCCGGGATCGAGCTGGCCGTGGGCGTCAACCTCTCCGCGGAGAACCTCCTCGACATCGAGCTCGAGACCGACGTCCGGCGGCTCCTGGCGCGCTGGTCGGTCGACCCGCGCTGGCTCCAGCTCGAGATCACCGAAGACGTGCTGATGGCCGACCCGTGCCGCACGCGCGACGTCCTGGAGCGGTTGCGCGCGACCGGCGTCACGATCGCTCTCGACGACTTCGGCACCGGCTATTCGTCGCTCGTGCACGTCAAGCAGCTCGCGCTCGACGAGCTGAAGATCGACCGCGCGTTCGTGACGAACCTCCTCCACGACCGCGCCGACGCGGCGATCGTCACATCGACACTCGCACTCGCGCGGAGCCTTGGCCTCCGCGTCGTCGCCGAGGGGGTCGAGGACGGCGCCACGTGGTCGCGACTAGCCGCGCTGGGCTGCGATCTCGCACAGGGCTACCACCTCAGCCGTCCGCTCCCGCCGGAGCAGCTCGCCGAGTGGCTTCGCGAGCGCGGAAGCTCCGCGAGCGCGGCCGCCTAGACGCCGCTCTTTCGGCTGCCGATGCATTCGGGCAGCCGAGCCGTCGAGGCCGGTGGTCCGACTCGAAGTTGGCACAGAGTTGGCACACACGCGCGAATTTCGCCGATAGAATCGCCGTCGGGTGGTGGGCCGGGGTGCCCCGAGCCACGGTTCGTCGGCGATCCGCCATAGGGTCTCGAGGGGATCAGCTCTCGGCGAGGGGAATCAGCGCTCGACGAGGGGAATCAGCGCTCGACCAGAGCTCTAGTGTCTGGGAGCGGTCAAGGACGTGGTCCGCGAGTCCGCCTGCGGAAGACGACGCTAGTCGAGATCCCGGCGATCCATCCGAGCGCCGCCGAGACGATGATGATCCAGACGAGCGACGCCGACATCGACCCGAACACCCAGCTGATCTTCACCTGGCGAGTGTTCGCGAGGATGAGCGCGACGAGCACGACGAGCGTCGTCGCGAGCACGAACGCGCGCAGATAGAGAGCCCTCCGACGCCGATACCGGCCCGCGCCTCGCGGGCCGCGCCTCGGTTCCGGGTCAGAATGCGACGAGGACGAAGGGCGCGTCGACCGCGGCCTGGTCGGCCGTCGAGGGGTAGACCCCGACGCGGAACGTGCCGCCGCCGAGCGCTTGAACCGCGCCGAAGGACTTCGACGCAGCCGCGCTCACCACTGCGGCGCCTGCGGCGTTCCCCACGAAGCGGACCTCGTAGATGCCCACATTGAGGCGTCGGACGTGGACGGCGCCACCGCTGCAGTTGAACTTCTTGGCGAAGGCGGCGGGATTCGGCGTGAATGCGTCCGGCAGGTTCGCCATCCCCTTGTTCGGCTCGCCGGTGACGACGGCTACGGCCCTGACGGCGCCGTCCGCGCACCGCGCCTGCGGCGCGACGGCGGCGGTGACGGCGAAGGCGGAGCCTCCGAGCGCGAAGAAGAGCGCGAGCAGCGCGATCGCGGTCGAGGGGCTCGGTCGGAAGCGGCGGAATCTGTGCATGGCGACGCTCCTTTGTCTGAGTTCGCGGCGAAGCCCCCGGGCGAGACGCCGCTCGGCCCGTAGGCAGGTGGAGTCTCCACCGGCAAGCCACCGCTGTCGAGGGTGTAGACGACCTCCGAAGCCCTGAACGTTTCCTTAATTCACGCGGCGCGTACCTGCAACGGCGCGACGATCGGCTAGACAGAGCACTGATCCCTGACGACAAGGAGGACCAGTGAAGCCCCTGCAGCGCATCGTTCTGATCGGACTCGCCGCGCTCACCGCCCTCGCGGTCACCGCGACGGCGATGGCGGTCGTGGGCATGTCGAAGCCGCCGGTGATCAAGCTGAAAGACAAGACGTTCGGCGACGTCCTCGCGACGCCAGGCCATCAGGCCCTCTACTACTGGACCGCCGAGAAGAAGGACTTCAAAGTGCGCTGCACCGGGCAGTGTGCGAAGGCGTGGCCGCCGCTCATCGTCAAGTCCGCGGCGGCAGTGCCGAAAAAGATCGCCGGGATCAAGGGGACGTTCGGCACCGTCAAGCGCCCGGACGGAAAGATCCAGGTCACGCACAACCGCCTGCCGATCTACACCTACGCGCACGAGGGCCCGGACCAGGTGCTCTGCAACAACGTCGACGGCTGGTTCGTCGTGAAGGTGTAGCTAGAGACCTGTGGGCGGCCGGACCGCCTTGAGCGCCGCCAGGAGCACCTCGTCTGCGCTCGTGCCGTCGACGAGGACGAGGCGATGGCGCAGGCTCGACAGGGCACGACAGGAGCTCGACGCGACCGAGGTGCCGGATCCGGCGGCCCGCTACCTCGTCGCGCTCGTCCGGAAGACGCGTGAGCTGCCCGGCGTCGAGCTCGGCGCGAGCTCGCGTGGCGCGATCCACCTGGTCGGTGC
>WNFV01007895.1_pt1 | contig 12158 bp, 14 predicted proteins | sample 5400101 | NCBI WGS metagenome assembly WNFV01 (sample SAMN13153361, study PRJNA577476) | soil metagenome | isolation source: 115 cm soil or saprolite under grassland replicate 1 | place: USA:California | collected 2016-06-15
GTGCCGGACTTGGTTGGCCGTTGAAGCCCGCCGCAACTTGGGCAGCGCTGCTCGCCGCGCACAGCGCTGCAAGAAGCAGCGGAGGCTGGCGGTTCGTCACGTGCCTGAGTGTGGCAGACCGGGTGATGGACTTGAGAACGACACGCTGCTGTACTTCGCTGCTGTACAGGACGTCAAAGGGGCCTTCTCGATCATCGGAGACGGCCCCTCACCTGCGTCGGGACGGCGGGATTTGAACCCACGACCCCTTGACCCCCAGCAGCGTCAAGCGATCTGGCGGACGTTGGCGATCATGTATCTGTGCTGCTTGCGCTGTTGGTGGACGTCGGTCTGCGGTAGCCGAGCGGGGTGCGAAGTCACAAGATCGTCTCCCAGTTCTCTCCCAGAGTGGGGATGGTGGCTGGGGCTCCTGCTGAGTGCTGGCTTCCCGGTGGCGCAGGTCTCCCCCGACCGGGCCGCGCCCACCGGGTCCAGGCTGGAGCGCCCTGCTGGACGAACGACCTGGACCCGGTGGGCGCGGCCTGGTGGCCTCTGGTGCGCCATCGGTGAGCGGTCGGCGGGCTTCCCGGAGCGCCGAGGTCCAGGGCAAGTAGCCCTGGCCGCCGGAGGCCGGATCCGGGTCGTAGGGCCGGAGGCCCTGCCCGCCGGAGGCACCGTTCGTGTGGGTCGTCGCGGTACGCGCCGTACGGTCTAGCCGCCGTAGCACGCGTTGTCACCTCCGGCCGCAACTGCCCGACGTCGCCCGCGTGAGACGGCGTCGGGCTTCGTGCTGTCCCGCGGTTCGTGCGGGCTGGCCGGGGTCGGCGCCGAGAGCGAAGCGGCAAGGCGCCGTGCCCCGGACGAGCCCGCACAGCGGCCGCTTGCGGCCGCCTTGAAGACGTATGGAAAGTTGTCACCGGTTAGGGAGCATCTCGGGGAAGTTCACCTGGGGCCGCAGAACTCAATCCCTGTAGAGACGAGCCCGGCAGCGCGAAGACGAATGTCAGCCGGCAGCGGTGGCCTGAGAAGCGAGGTTAGCGATTGACCTGGCGACCCAGTACTCTCGGAGGCTGGCGATTCGTTGGCCTTCAAAGACGAGAACTGCGATTTCTCGCATCAGCTTGCGTGTTCCTGTTTCGAGGTCGTCGAATTCTGCTTCCCACTCGACGATGGCTGTATCCTCTTCGAGGTAGGCATTCAGTACCTTACATGTAATATTGCGCTGCGATCCGACAACCTTCGCCTGCCAGTAATTCCGGATTCCTTCCCGGTCCCGGATCGGTTCTTCGAGTACGCGTTCATGGTATGTAGCCCTATCCGTGAAGATAGTCACGATCAAATCGGGGTCCCGCTCGACCCACGCTCGGATGTAGGTATCGATAACGTCGAGGACATCCTGTTTCGTGAGCTTCATTCTGGCTGTCCTTCTTCGATGATGGCGGATAGACGCAAGGGTGAGTTATCCGTTGACTGTGCTAGGAGTGCATAGATAACGTCTGGCTCCTTCAGTCTGAGTTGCGGAAGTTTGACCTCTGACGGCGAAGTGGGATCGAGGCGGACCCACCTCCAGGCCATAGTATCGACTTTGATGTCGCTCAAAAGGGCAGTATAGTAACCCTCCATTACGTTCTCGCCTGGAAGGACGGCAAGGTGAATCGACCCAAAGTAGCGAGTATCGCTAACGTTCTTCCAATTGCCGATCAGGTGTCGATTCGCCAGCCGGGCCTCGATCTCGTTACGGAACGCGGGTACGTAATTCTCGGTACGAGGTTCGGGGGGATAGTTAATCGCCGTTACTCGTCGCCTGGACTGGGATGTGACTTGGGTAATGTCGGCGTGAATCCCTGGGCCTCGTTCGGTATTGAATTTATAAGAAGTGACCCAAAGGCCGTCCAGCACGCCGGCTGAAAAGCTACTTGGTATCGACTCGATGAGACTCCTCCGTGTACGTACGAATGCACCTTGACCTTGTCGGGAGACGATCAGACCGGCGCCTTGCAGCTCTCCGAGAGCACGCTTGATTGTGCCGACCGATACTCCGAACCGGGATACCAGCTCCTGGTGTGTGGGCAGCTTGGCGCCAGGTTGCAGGGCGCCCTGTTCGATCTCTTGACGAAGTGCGTCGACCACCTGTGCGTATGGCGGCCGTGTGTCGTCGGGGTCGAGTGTCGCCATGCAGGCATGGTAACCCTAGCCAACATAGACAGCATATTGACTATGTTGGCTAGGTAGTCTATGGTCACTGCAGAGTCGAGCGCGTCCGGGAGGACTGGCTATGGCAAGGCACAGGCTGTTCGGTGACCGCCCGGCCGGCGCGGTCACGATCGTGGAGACGCCGGTGTCGCGGTCGTTCGCCCGGAAGGCCCGCATTGCCTTCGGCGTGACGCTGGCGGTGGTGGGGCTGTTGGTTGCCACCGTGCTGGCGGTGCGACTGCATCCGGGCAGTGCCGTGCTGCTGGGCATCCTGGCGGGCGCGGCTGCTGGTGCGGTGGTGGCGCTGGTGGTGCGGGTGTGGCCGGTGCTGCGGGTGCTGTGGCACTGGGCGGCCGAGATCGTGCTCGGTGCGATGGTGCTGGTGCCGCTGTCGTGGTTGGGCTCGGCGACGCGCCCGCTGCTCGCGGTTGGGCTGCTGTCGGCGGTGGCGGCCGTGGTGGGCCTGGTCCGCCCGGTCCGGGACTGGGTGGTGCGGTGGGGGTCGTGCTTGGTGGTGCGACATCGGCTGCGGCTGTGCTTCGCGGAGTTCATCCGCGCGGCGAACCGGCTGCACCCGGGCAGCCTGCCGCTGATCCTGGTGGCCCGGCCGACCCCGGCCGGGGAGCGGGTGTGGGTGTGGCTGCGACCCGGCCTGGACTTGACCGACCTGGAGGGTAAGGCCGACAAGCTGGCGGTGGCGTGCTGGGCTGACCAGGTGCGGGTGGTCCGTGCTGGGGAGCGGTTTGCCGCGCTGGTGCGGGTGGATGTGACCCACCGCGACCCGCTGGCCGACCGGGTGGCCGCTGAGTCGTTGCTGCGGCTGGTCCCCGTGCCGCGTGAGGACGACGTGCCGCCGGTACGTCCGGTGAGGCCGACGTTGGGCTTGGACCTGCTCGACGTGCCAGAGGAGCAACCAGATCCGCGTGGTGCGCGACGCTGACGCCTTCCGCCGTGCCCGGCGGTGCCCGGGCGCGGGCGGTGGGCCGCCAGACCAGGCGACCAGACCTCTCGATCTAAGGAGCGAGTACTGATGCACGAGACACCGATTACGGTCATCGGGAACCTGACCGATGACCCGGATCTGCGGTTCACCACGAGCGGGACGGCGCTGGCCAAGTTCACGGTCGCGTCCACGCCCCGGGTGCTAGACCGTCAGAGCGGCGAGTGGCGTGACGGCGAGCCGCTGTTCCTGACCTGCACGGTGTGGCGGGAGCTGGCCGAGCACGTGGCCGAGTCGTTGCGCAAGGGCACCCGGGTGGTGGTGACTGGCCGGCTGCGGCTGTCGCGGTGGGAGACCGACGAGGGTGAGAAGCGTCAGGCGTACGGCGTGGACGTCGACGACGTCGGCCCGTCGCTGCGCTTCGCGGTAGCTCGGGTGGCCCGGATGACTCGCGCCAGCAAGAGCGGTCCCGGCAATGGTGCCGGCGACGCGTCGGTAGCCCCGGCTGCGGTTGCGGATGAGTGGGCTACCGCCGTCCCGGCCAACGTCGCACCGGCGACCCCACCGTTCTAGCCCGAGATGGAGCCTGTGATGCCCACCCTGGTCGCGCTGACCGACGCCGGCACGGTGCCGCTGGGTCCGGCGCTGTCGGTGTTCGACCCGATGTTCATCGGCATCGACGAGTTTGGCGCCCCGGTCCACGTGCCGATGATCTACCGAAACATCCTGATTGGTGGGGAGCCCGGCTCGGGCAAGTCGACTCTGCTGAACCTAATCGTGGCGCATGCGGCGCTGTCGCTGGACTGCCGCCTGGTGCTGCTGGACGGCAAGCAGGTTGAGCTGGGCCAGTGGCGCCGCTGCGCGGACGTGTTCGTCGGCCCGGACATTACCCACGCCTTGGCCACGCTGCGGCGGCTACAGACGATGATGGACAACCGCTACGCCTATCTGCTGGACTGCGAACGCCGCAAGGTCGCCCCGGTCGACGTGTTCGTCCCGTACCTGGTGGCGGTGGACGAGATTGCCTACTTCTCGGCCACCACCGGGGACAAGAAGAGCCAGGAGCTGTTTTCGGCGCTGCTGCGCGACCAGGCGGCCCGCGGCCGCGCGGTGGGCCTTATGGTTGCGGCCGCGACCCAGCGGCCGTCGTCGGACATCATCCCTACTTCGTTGCGGGACCTGTTCGCTTGGCGGTTCGCCGGCCGCTGCACCACCGACGTGTCCAGCGACATCGTGCTTGGCCATGGCTGGAAGGACCGGGGCTGGTCGGCCAACACGATTAGCCCGAACAACCCGGGCTGCGGGTTGCTCATCGCGGAGGGCGGCACCCCGAAGCTGGTCAAGACCGCCTACCTGTCCGACGACGACTGCGCCCGCATCGCCGCCTACGCCACCGAACTACGCGGCGCGGCCTGCGTCGGCCAGCTCGCCACCACCGTCCCAATCGTGGCCGCGTAAGGAGATCCCGTCATGTCCGCCCGCTTGCCTCCTGGACCGACTCCGACAGCGCTGCTGCGACCCGGTACCCATCCGGACTGGTGCGCCCGTGGTCATCGCTGCGGGTTGGGTGAGCATCGGGCCGCCCCGGTCACGCTGGCCGTGCCCGGGCGGGCGGTCATCGTCTTGACTCGCGTCATGGATGCCAGCGGTCGCCAGCACGTGGAGATCCGCACGGACATCGTGCTGGCCGATGGCGAGTCGAACGCCCGCGCGCACCTGGCGCGCATCCTCACCGAGTTCGACGCGCACCTGAGGCGGGTCGTCCGCCCGCCTTACGTACGACCCTGACCGCTTCCGTGCCGGCCGGGCATATCCGGCCGGTGCGGTGGCCGTCAGGCCAAACCGACGACACCGGTAACGCCCTGAGAAAGCTTCCGGTGCCGCCGGCCCACCACAACCCTCGAAGGGAGCGGTTGCGATGCACCCTACCCAAGAACAGGTCACCGTCGCGACGGTGACCCCCGCCAAGACGCTGCGGGACGCCGCGTTGTACCTGCTGCGGTTTGGCTGGTGCCAGGGCGACATGTTCGCCGACCCGGACCAGCCCACCCCGCCCGCGTGCGCCCTGGGCGCCCTCCACATGGCCGTTTTCGGCACCACCAACGTGGTCTGCGCCCTGGACTGCCCGAATCAGATCGCCGCGTACGACCACGCCGTGGCCGTGTTGGCCGACCACCTGATCCTGTCCCACGGCGCGCTGTCCGACATCGACCCGGCCGACCCCGAGGGGATGACCGAGTACGACCCGGCGCAGCTCGTTGGGGACTGGAACGACCACTCCGTCCGAATCGCCTCCCACGTCATCGCCGCCCTGTACGGCGCGGCCGGCGAGTGGGACCGCCTCCATGGTGGTGCGCGATGAGCGAGAGCACTGTCAAGCCCGGCTTGACACGCAAACCCGCCAAGCGGGCCAAGCACACGGTGGAGAACCCTCAGTTCGCCGCGTTCGCGCGGCGGATCCTGCGGGCCTACGCCCGCCGCATCGCGGCCGGCGACATCGAGGCGTTGTCGTCGATGGTGCTCTTCGGCGCCGAGGTCGACTCGGCGTTGCGGGAGGCGGTGCGTGGTCTGCACGGGTTCGGCTACTCGTGGACGGACATTGCTGCCCGGCTGGGCGTGTCCCGACAGGCGGCGCAGATGCGCTACGGCGACGCGTCCGAACGGGGCGCCCTGGACCGGCGGCTGTTGGACGCCGGCTTCGGGGTCACCCTGGACACCCTGGTGGCGGTCTTCGCCGACCACTGCCGGGGCGTCCCCGCCCAGTTCGTCTGCGGCGGCTGCGGTCACGTCTTCGACAACGACGACGTGGACGGCGACTGCCCAACCAACACCCTGGTACGTCCGATGCTGCAACGACGCAGAAGCGAGCGGCCCTCCGCGCTCAATCCGCTCACCCCGGTGCAGATGGATGAGCTCAAAGCCCAACCGAGAAACGGCAACCGCACCAGGCGGACCACCGTTACCGCCGGGGAGCTGTTCGACGCCGCACCGTACCGGCGCGGCCCGAGCTACGACCTGGACCCTGCGTCCCGCCGGAGGAGCCGATGAGCGCAGTGACCGGAACCGTGTATCTGCTGCACTTTGACCGTCCGTACGTCCACGCCGGGCACTACACCGGCTGGACTACGGACCTGTCCGCGCGGCTGGCTGAGCACGCCGCCGGTCGTGGTGCCCGCCTGCTGGCGGTCATCGCATCGTTCGGTATCGGCTGGCAACTGGCCCGCACCTGGCCCGGCACCCGCTCCCTGGAACGGGCGCTCAAGCGCCAGGGCGGCGCGTCGCGCCGCTGCCCGATCTGCGGCGTCAACCCACGTAACGCTGTCGGAGGTACCCCATGACCGGAACCACGAAGGTGCCCGGCCGTGGTTGGGCCTACACCGGCGTCGTCCTCGGTGGTGGCGTGTCCATCGCCGCGAACATCACCCACACGTTCGTCCCACCGCCCGGTCACCCGGCCGGCTGGAGCCCGGAGCCGATGGCGGTGGTGTTCGCCATGTCCTGGCCGGTGTTCCTGTTCGTCGCGGTGGAGATCCTGGCCCGTACCCCATGGCCCCGGCTGTGGAACTGGACGCTGCTGCGCTGGCTCGGGCTCACCCCCGTGGCCCTGGTGGCCGCGTTCGTCTCCTACCGGCACCTGTCCGGGCTGCTTGCCCACTACGGCGAGGAACCCCTGGCAGCCCTGACCGGGCCGCTGGCGGTGGACGGGCTGATGGTGGTCGCCACCGGCGCGTTGCTGGCCACCGGCCGCCACCGCACATCCACCCTCACACCGACCGTGGGACCTGTCGCTGGCATCGCCGCCCAGACAGTCTCCACGCCCATTCCGGTCGCCGCACCCGGCGCCCCGCAAGGCGCCCCGGCGACCCCGACACCGTCCCCTGTGGACACCCCACCGGCCCCACCGGTACCGGCGGCGCCGGCGCCGGTCGTGCCGACCCCGGCCGTCGTGGCCCAACGCATCACCCCGCCGCGCCCGGCCACCCCGGCGACCCCGGCCGCCGCAGCCCGGTCCGGTACCCGGACCACCCGTACCCGGCTGAACAAGCCGGCCACGACACCGACCGTGTCACGAGCACCGTCCACCATCGACACTCCTGTCACCGCGTCGGACGCTGCCCAACTGACCCTGCCGGTCGTCCCGCCGGACCTGCTTGCCCGGGCCGCGAAGGTGGCCCGCGACTACCGCACCGAACACGGCACGCCGATCACCGCCGGACAGCTGGCCGTACGGCTCAAGGTGACGTCCGACACAGCTACGCAGGCCCTGGCCGTGCTCGACCTGAGCCCGGACAGCCCCACCACACCCATCTCGACCGTCAACGGCAGCCCCATCAAGGAAACCCGATGACCGTCTCGACGCTGAGCGTCGCACCCGAAGCATCTGCTTCGGGTGCGGCCCCGTGCGCCGAGCCGACTCGCGAGCCGACCCCGGCCCGCCGACGTCCGCGCCTGCTGGACCTGTTCTGCGGCGCCGGTGGCGCCTCGGCCGGCTACCACGCCGCCGGCTTCGACGTCATCGGTGTGGACATCACCCCGCAGCCGGACTACCCGTTCCCGTTCGTGCGCGCCGACGCGCTCGGCGTGGACCTGGCCGGCTTCGACGTCATCGCCGCCTCACCACCGTGCCAACGTTGGTCAGCCGCAACCCCACCCAACCGGCGCGGCGAGCACCCGGACCTGATCGCACCCGTCCGCGAACGCCTGCGCAAGGCGGTTGCCGCCGGTGTCGCGTGGGCGTACGTCATCGAGAACGTGCCCGGCGCCCCCGTGCTCGACCCGGTCACCGTGTGCGGGGACGCGCTGCGCCTGGGGGTGCGCCGGCACCGGCTGTTCGAGTCAAACCTGCCCCTGGCCGGCACGCCGTGTTGGCACGACCGGTCGGCCCCGCCGGTCGCCGTGTATGGCACCTACAACCAGCGCCGCCCCGGCCGGCAGGCCGCCTCCACCTCGGCCGCCCGCGCCGCGATGGGCATCGACTGGATGCCCTGGCCGGCGCTGACCCAGGCGATCCCACCGGCCTACACGCACTGGCTCGGCGTGCAACTGCTCGCCCACGCCGGCCGCCGCGGACTCGTCGAGGGGCTTGCGTCACATGACGAAACCCGCCGGCGTCTTTCGTCACCCCACACTGCGGGGCAACCGTCACACCACCAGGTCCCTTCCGTCACCACCCGAGACGCAACCAACCTGGTCGCTTCCGTCACGTGCGGCGCAACCCCGCCGGCGGGCTTGCGTCACTGCCGCTGCGGCACGCCGCTGCCCGCCCGCCCGACCACCGGCCGCTGGCCGCGCTACTGCTCACACGCCTGCCGCCAGGCCGCCTACCGCCTGCGCCGAGCCGGCGCATCATGACAACCCCACCACCGACCTCGACCAGCCCGGCCGGCCCGGCTCTTGCCGCGCCGGCATTGCTCGCTTGTCCGGTCGACGTGCACGCCCAGGTCACAGCCCGCACCACCCGCCCCGACTTTCACCGCTGGCTTGTCCACGTACGTCCGGCCGCCGCATGCGCCCGCCCGATCCGGCTGACCGGGGACATGGTCACGGTGCGACGCACCGGCCCGGACAGCGCCGAAATCGTCGGCCACCGGCACACCGAGTCCATGCCCGACGGGGTGATCTACAAGGCGTGCGGCACCCGGCTGGCGTCGGTGTGCCCGTCGTGTTCCAAGCGCTACCAACGCGACGCCTACCAGATCGTCAAGACGCTGCTGGTCGGCGGCAAGGGCGTGCCGGAGACGGTGGCCGGGCACCCGGAGGTGTTCGCCACCTTCACCGCACCCTCATTCGGCCCGGTGCATTCCCGGTGGGTGAAGCGGCACACCTGCCGGGGTCGGGACCGGTGTACCTGCCGCCCGGAACCGTGTCACGCCCGGCGCCACCTGCCCCGTTGCCCGCACGGGCGGGCGTTGTTCTGCTTCGCCCGCCACGAGGAGACCGACAAGATCCTCGGCGCGCCGCTGTGCCCGGACTGCTACGACTACCCGGCCCACGTGGTGTGGAACGCCTCCACCCGGGAGCTGTGGCGCCGCACCACCATTGCCATGACCCGCTACCTGCAACGCACCGCCCGGGCTCGGCGGATCGACCCGGCCACCATCAAGCTGACCTTCGGCAAGGTCGCCGAGACCCAACGCCGCGCCGCGATGCACTTCCACGTGCCGATCCGCCTCGACGGCCACGACCCCCACGACAAAGACGCGATCCTGCCACCCCCGGCCGGCATCGGCCTGGCCGACCTGATCGCCGCGATCCGCCACGCCGCCGCACAGACCACGTTCACCACCGGCCCGCACCCCATCAACGACCACGGCTGGCGCATCACCTGGGGCGAACAGGTCGACGTGGCCACCATCAACACCGGCACCGACGACGCGATGACCGACGGCCAGGTGGCCGGCTACACCTCCAAGTACGCCACCAAATCCACCGAGATCACCGGTCACACCAGCGGCCGTATCACCCCGGACACCATCGATAGCTACGCCGACCCGGCCGGAACCCACACCCAACGACTCATCGCCGCCTGCTGGCACCTCGGCGGTCCGGCCGCCTGGCGGCGGCTGCGGCTGTGGGCGCACCGTTTCGGCTTCGGCGGCCACTTCCTCACCAAGTCCCGCCGGCACCGGGTCACCTTCGGGCTCCTGCACGCCGGGCGCATCATTCACCGCCGCACCCCGGCTACGACGACCGGCCCGGACACCACAGACGGCCAGCCGCCCGAACAGGACACCACCCTGGTCGTCAACTTCCTCCAGTTCGCCGGCGCGGGCTGGCACACCACCGGAGACGCGCTGCTCGCCAACGCGTCCGCCGCAATGGCCCGCGAGCACCCGTGCGCCGTACTCGAAGCGGTCACCGCGATGACCGCCTGAACGACGCCACCCGTCAACCCCAGCTTGACGCCGAACGCAGAGGAGCACGCACGCCATGACCGACCCTGACCCGGCCCTGTCGACCTTCTACCGGCCGGCTGAGGTCGCCGCGATGCTGCGTTGCTCCCAGTGGTGGGTCAAGGAACAGGCCCGCCAGCGCCGCATCCCCTATAGCTGGATCGGCGGCAGCTACCTGTTCACGGCCGAGCACGTCGCCGAGATCGTCCGTCTGTTCGAGGTCCACCCGGCCGAGAATGTGGGCGCGGCAAATGTGACACGACTGCCCGTCCGTCCGTCGCGTGTGGACGGTCAAACAGAACCGACCGTCCGACTCAGGGCGCGTCCACCCCGCCGGGTCCGAACCACCGAGTCGAACACCGCCGCGTAGAAAGAAGCTGAGTCGTGGGATACGCCGAAAACCGAGGCGACTACTGGCGTGGCCGGTACAAGCAGGGTCCGGGCAGATACGGCACTGTCCGCGATGCGGCGGGGGTGACCGTCCGCTTCCGCACTCGACGGGAGGCCGAGCAGGCAGCCAACGACGCGGAGGCGAAGGTCCGTGCCGGAACCTGGCGTGACCCGATCGCTGGCCGGATCACGTTCGGCGAGTACGCCAACCGTTGGTACGCGGCACAGGATCTCGCCGCCTCCACGATGCAGAACTACCGTCACCACATCGAGGAGCACCTACTCCCCTTCTTCGAGGAGATGGCCGTTGCCGACATCCTCCCCTCGGACGTTGGCGCGTGGGAGAAGCGTCAGCGGGCGGCCGGCTATGCGGAGTCCAGCGTCAGGGGCCGGCGCAAGACACTGCACCTGATGTTGGCCGACGCTGTGGACGAGGGGCTGCGCGAGTCCAACCCGGCCACTCGTCGCCGGGGCCGGGGCAGGCGGGGCGGCCACTCGTGGAAGCGGGCACCGGAGAAGGCCATCACCACGCCGCTGGGCGTCTTGCTCATCGCCGAGCGGGCCGCGCTGCTGTCCGGTCGGGACGACGAGTTCGTGACGGTGGTGCTGATGGGCTACACCGGCATGCGCTGGGGCGAGGTCGTCGGCCTGGAGGTGCCCTACGTCCGGCCCGCTGGTGTGCGGGTGGAGTGGCAGCTCTACGAGCTGGACACGGGCGAGCTGCTGCGGTGCCCACCCAAGGACGAGTCGCGTCGGACGATCGATGCGCCGGCGTGGCTGGCCGGGTTGCTGTCCGACCACCTGGTGCGGGTTCAGCCGAAGCCGTGCGCCTGCCACGAGATGGCCTACGTGTTCCGGTCCCACGGGTCGGCCAACGGCGCAGCTCGCCAGTCCGGCCCGAGGGTGGTCGACGTGGCCCGTCGCGCCGGTGTGTCGACCGGTACCGTCTCGTCGGTGTTGAACCGGCCAGCCGCGGTGTCGGAAGCGACCCGGGCCAAGGTGGAGCTGGTCATGCGGGAGCTGGGGTACGTCCCGCGTGGTGGATCGGGTGAGCTGGCGCCGCACTGGCGGCGCAACGGGTTCGCCACCTGGTTGTTCCAACCGGCGGTGACGGGCCGGTATCCGGCCAAGGCTCCTCAGCCGTCCCGGCCTGTGCCGGTGCTTGGCGAGCCGTGGCCGGGCATCCCGGTACGCGGTCGCAACGCGGCCGGTCGTGCAGACGTGTGCTGGCTGCCGGTCGCCTCGGGCCTGACTCCGCACGGGCTGCGGCACACCCACAAGACGTTCATGGAGGAGCTGGGTACGCCGGGCAAGCTTATGGACGAGCGGATGGGTCACGAGGACGGGTCAGTTCAGGCGCTGTACTCACACATCACGGCGGCGATGCGCCGGCAGCTCCTCGACGGGCTGACCGGGCTGTGGGAGGCGGCATTGGACGCACGTCGGGCGCTATCGCCGGGCTCGCCAGTGGCGACGCTGGATCGGCTGCTGCGGCCGCGGGCGGGCAGGAGCGGGAAATGAGCCGGCAAGATCGTCTCCCAGTCCTCTCCCAGGAACCGCCCGAAGACGGGCCCAGGGCCACTTTCCCCTATCAGGAGATTGGCCCTGAGCTGCGGTTTCGCTGGTCGGGACGGCGGGATTTGAACCCACGACCCCTTGACCCCCAGTCAAGTGCGCTACCAAGCTGCGCCACGTCCCGTTGCCCTACGGCCGGTACAGCGTAGCGCAACGCCTCACCCTGTTGCTCGGCGCATCCTTGGCCT